>OLRK01000478.1_pt1 | contig 46062 bp, 39 predicted proteins | sample 1672911 | NCBI WGS metagenome assembly OLRK01 (sample SAMEA3136736, study PRJEB25190) | human gut metagenome | biome: human gut; feature: human-associated habitat; material: faeces | place: Austria | collected 2013
ACGCCTTATCGTGCAAGCACGAACGGCTTTTTGACCTTTTGACACTGGTATCATTTAATTTTTCTATTATATCCTGTAAATGTGAATATACTGTGTCTTGAAATTAAACCACACCTATCGTATAATAAAGAAATATATTAACGCTTTAGCGAGATGAAAGGATGAAAGAACATGAAGGTTTTACTTTTAAACGGCAGCCCGCGTAAGGAAGGCTGTACCTTCACTGCACTTAGTGAGGTTGCAAAGACTCTGAATCAGAACGGAATTGATACCGAGATTTTCCAGGCAGGAGATCCTGATAAAGATAACGTAAAAGCCGCGGCAGCGAAATTAAAGGAGGCAGATGCTCTGGTTGTAGGTTCCCCGGTATACTGGGCTTCCCCCACAGGACAGATTATTGAGTTCATGGATAAGCTTTGCTCCATGGCAGGCAAAGACATGCTTCACAAGCCGGCTGCAGCAGTTGCTTCTGCAAGAAGAGCCGGAACTACTGCTACCCTGGATGTGCTTCAGAAATATTTCAGCTATCACGAGATGCCGGTTGTATCTGCAAACTACTGGAATATGGTACACGGCAATACTCCGGCAGAGGTACAGCAGGATGAAGAGGGATTACAGATCATGCGTACCCTGGGAAGCAATATGGCATGGCTTCTGAAATGTATCGAAGCAGGGAAAGCGGCGGGAATTACCACTCCACAGGCGGAGGATAAGATCAAAACAAACTTTATCCGATAAAAAACTTAAGAGAGGTATTTTATGCTGCAGATTATCGAAACCATTAATACAGCTGTCAATAATTTTATCTGGGGAGTTCCTGCAATGGTCTGTATTTTCGGCGTCGGACTTTACCTTAGCATCCGCACCGGTTTTCTTCAGATCCGCAAATTCCCCTATGCGATCCGCACTACTCTTGGACGTATTTTCCGCAAACGCAGCGCTTCCGACGGCGCTATCACTCCTTTCCAGGCTGTGTGTACGGCTCTTGCCGCCACAGTAGGTACCGGAAATATTGCCGGCGTGGCAGGTGCCATTGCCATCGGCGGACCCGGTGCTATTTTCTGGATGTGGGTCTCCGCACTTTTCGGAATGTGTACCAAATTCGCAGAGGTTACCCTTGCCGTTCATTTCCGTGAGATCAATGCAAACGGGGAACTGGTAGGAGGACCGATGTACTACATCAAAAACGGTCTTGGCAAAAAATGGAACTGGCTGGCTTATCTGTTTGCGGCCTTCGGCGTTCTCACCGTATTCGGAACAGGCAATGCCACACAGGTAAATACCATTACCACAGCTATTAACTCCGCACTTTTAAATTATAACATTATTAGCGAAAGCGCAGTTTCCACATCCAATCTGATCATCGGTATTGTGATCGCCATTCTGATCGCCATGATCCTTCTTGGTGGAATCAAGCGTATCGGCCAGGTAACAGAAAAGCTTGTTCCGTTTATGGCACTGCTTTACATTCTTCTTGGACTTGGAGTAATTCTTCTGAACATCCAGAATGTTCCGTCCGTATTTGTTTCTATTTTTAAGGGAGCTTTCCAGCCCTCCGCTGTAACCGGCGGTATTATCGGAAGCATGTTCCTCAGTATAAAAAAGGGTGTTTCCCGTGGTATCTTTTCCAATGAAGCCGGTCTTGGTACCGGATCCATTGCACATGCATGTGCAGATACCAAGAAGCCGGTAAAGCAAGGTATGTTCGGAATTTTTGAAGTATTTACAGATACCATCGTCATCTGTACTCTGACCGCACTTGTTATTCTATGCAGCGGCGTTCCCATCACTTACGGAGAAGCCGCAGGTGCTGAGCTGACCATCCTTGGATTTACTTCTACATATGGAAACTGGGTATCCATTTTCACTGCAGTTGCAATGTGCTGCTTCGCTTTTTCCACAGCACTTGGATGGGGCCTTTACGGTGCACGCTGTATCGAATTCCTGTTTTCCGAAAAAGTAATCAAACCATTTATGGTTGTCTATGCTCTGGTTGCTATCCTTGGTGCCACTGCAAATCTTGGACTGATGTGGAATATTGCCGAAACCTTTAACGGTCTTATGGCAATCCCCAACCTGATTGCATTATTCCTGCTCTCCGGAACAGTTGTAAGACTGACAAAGGAATACTTTGCAGGAGAGGGAAAAGAAAATTAAAACAGATATATAAAAAGACAGGCTTCCCGGAATCAATATCATTTAACAGAAATGATATTGCCCGGGGCCTGTCTTTTTATAAGAAATATTGTAAGGGTTTACTTGTTAGCTGTGAAAATCAGTTTTTGGAATCCTCTGCTTCTTTTGCTTCAGCATCTGCTGTCTCGCTGTCATCCTCACCAATCACTACTGCTTTTTTCTCTTCCTCAGTCTGCTCTTTTGCATCTTTTACGCTGACCTTATGATCATACCATTTACCCTTTTTGCCAAGGATGGCAAGGTCAAACTCTTCGTCCAGCTTCTCAACGGGAACATTGAAGCCGTAAACCTCCTCTGACATTCCATCACTGTAGGTAACAGTATCTGTAGTAGGCTGGATCAGTTCAGCTCCATCCTTCTGTGCGTCCTCAGCTGTTCCAAGGAAAAGATTTACGATATTCTTGGAGACAAGTGTAATATGAACGGTCATTTTGCCATCCTTCACTGTAAGAACTGCTCTTCCATTGCATGCCTCATTTACATGGAACATGCCGCTGTCTGTGTCAAACTCCACACCGTATACGCCGTCTTCAAGCTCAGCTTCTGCGGTGTCCTCTGCTTTGGCAGCTTCTGTCTGTGCCGCTTCAGCCCATACAGGTGCAACACTTCCTGCTGTCATAGTGGAAATACTTACTGCTGATAATAAAATGACTAATGAACGTTTCATAATAACTTTTCTCCTTACTTTTTGATGAATTGAAAATAAAACATCAACAGATTATTTTGCAATAGAATCAATTGCTTCCTGAGTATGCTCTACATAAAGCTGCTCAACTGCATCAATTCTTCCAAGTCCTTCGATCTGGCAATCGATCTCATCGAACTCTCCGGAAGCCTCGAACATGCTCTTCCAGGAATCCTCATCGTCACCGGCCATATCGTTGTTTGCATGGTCACCTGCAACAACCATAAGCGGACGAAGAACAACCTTCTTGAAGCCTGCATCTTTTACTTTGTCGATTACAACATCGCAAGCGGTATCTTCCGGCTCACCCTCTACAGTACCGATGAATGCGTTTGTAAATCCAAGCTTCTCCATCTGTGTCTGCATCTGGTTGTATGTAACATTTGCTGTGTGAGAGGTTCCGTGTCCCATGAATACGAATGCGGTTCCATCCTCAGCAGCAGCTTCCATGCTGTCATATCCTGCGCTCTTTACAGCTGCATCTGTAACTGCCTGTGCAACAGCAGCCTTGTCTTCGTTGATAGCAGTAGCGTCTGATCCAACCTCACCAAGCATTGGCTCAGCGATTGCTACAGACTCAAATTTATCTTTGTACTCATCGATAGCTTCTACCATCTCATCGTACTCTGCACCGTGCATAAGGTGTGTAGGCTGAACAACCAGATTCTTAACACCGTTTGCTACTGCACGGTCAAGTGCCTGCTGCATGTTGTCGATGTGCTCATCATCTCTTGCCTGTACATGGTTGATGATGATCTGAGCGGTAAATGCTCTTCTTACAGACCAGTCCGGGAAAGCTTCTGCAAGAGCATCCTCGATTCCCTTGATATCCTCAACACGGCTGTCGTTGAAGGAAGTACCAAAGCTTACTACAAGAAGCTCGTTCTCACCGATCTCATCCTGGTTACGAGGATCATCCTTGGAAGCATCTCCTGTATCGCGTCCGAAATATTCCGGGCTTGCTTCTTCTCCCTCTACCAGCTCTTTCTGAGCGTCTGTCAGAGCATCCCATGCTTCCTTAGCTTCCTTGCACTGTGCATCTGTGTCGTCTGTTCTCTCCTGAACATAGATTGCATCGATAAGTGCTGCAACTTTATCAGCTGCCTCCTGATCTGCGTCAGATGCCTCTGCATCATCTGCTGTCTCAGTGTCATCTGCTGCCTCAGCGTCATCTGCTGCTTCTGCATCGTCTGCGTCATCTGCTGCTTCGTCAGTTGTCTCCTCTGTTGCTTCCTCTGCAAATGCAACAGTTCCTGTTGCTGCAGTCATGCTTGCTGCCATGGATGCTGCAAGAAGCAGTGCTAATAAAGATTTTCTTTTCATTTCTTTTTCCTCTTTTTTCCTGTATTTCCGGATTGAATTATGTATAAGGACACGGCCCGGCAGGGCTTTTTCTACGGCAGGAAGCTTCTGTGATTCCTGCTTTGTAAAAAAGCAGCTGCAAACTCTGCAGCTGCACTTTCCTCATAAACACATTTCCTCCAAACAGGATTACAATGATATGAGTATCAAAATATCTTTTGACACTGGTATCATTCCTATATATTGCTATGAGAATAAGGTTCTGTGTACCGCAGACCCACAATTCCACGCCAAGGCAGTTCTCCTGACTTCGTTCAACACCGCTTCCCCTTCCCGGTTACCCAGTGGGCTCTGAAGCAGCTCCCTTACACAGTGACGGCATCGTTCCGGATTCTCACCGGATTCTCTCTTATGCATCATGTTCATGATGCGACCTTTGCGTTATATCATTATACATATTCGACTCGGATATCTAATAGATACCATAATTTTATGTATTTTTTATGAATATATTATGGATTTTTTATTAACTGCCATTTTTGTCATGCTTTTATTTTTCTTCCGTTTCCCAGTCCCAAGATTTCAGGCGATCATACTCTTCTTCTGTTATTTTCAGAATGGTACCGTGCTTAAACAGATAGGGGAAAAAGCATTTCTCATCACAACATTCAAAGGTCCCGGCTGCCAGGCTTTTCCCGTAAAATGCCATATATCCGATGCCTTTTCTGTTTTTTCCATAGTAGTCCAAAAACAAGTTCCAGCTGCCATCTTCCAGCTGAACTGCTGCCGGACCTTCATACATTCCAGCCTCCAGTTTATCCATACTTTTATCAAAAGCTTCCACGGGAACATAGGGGCCTGTTGGACTTTCGCTTTTATAAAGCCGTATTCTGGTGGCGCGGTCTTCATTTTTTACGAACAGGTAATACAAGCCATTCTCTTCATAAATGGCAGAGTCAATGATCGTGCTCCCCTCCAGTTCAAACAGCAGAAAAGGCCTAGTGAAATGTTCAAAATCCCGGGTACGGCTGGCATAAATCGCTTTGCTGGAAAAATCATCAAAGTTTCGGCTTGATGACCAGTGCACAATGTAATTTTCTTCTATTGGATCGTAAATCACATCCGGTGCCCAGAAACAGCCAAAGGTTTCATCCCCAAGATAGAGCATTTTCTGCCTTGACCAGTGGACCAGATCCTCAGACTCCCACTGAATCAGGCACTTGCTTCCCATTCTGGAAATTGCATCCCAGGATCCGCCATACCTCCCGTTCATTTCATAGGAAATGCTTAAATCTGTCCCCAGAATATAAAATTTCCCATTGAACCGGTTTCTTACGATGGCGAAATCCCGTCCTCCTTTTTCTCCCTGGTAAGACCACAGCACGGGCTGTCCCCCATTCAAAGCTTCCCAGTGATACCCGTCTTTACTCACAGCAAAGCGCGCCTGCTCCCCATCCGGTGTTTTTTTCTCCTGAAAATGTACAAATAAATATGCGCTCATCTTTTTCTCCTTTTCATAATCTGCCTTCTATTTCAATCCGCGATATACAAAATTTTGGAACAACGCAAAGTTCTTCCCGGCAGCAAACAGTCCCGGCCTTAAGCTAAGAAAACCATTGTAAGCATGGGTATTCTGGCTTTCCGTGTTAATTACATAGTTCAGCTTCTTATAATGCATTCCGTCCAGGCTGTAGAAAAAGCAAAGATACTGCTCATCGTTTCGCATTTTCAGCCAGCATTCTTCTGCGCCGATTTCCTTCACCGCGAGAACACATCCCAACCGATAGATGGTCAGAATCCCGTTTTTCAGACCTACTCCATTATAAATACGGCTGTTATACTGCAAAATCAATCCCGCTTCACATTCCGCTTCCGGGCACACATAAACCGATGCCTCATAACTGTGATCTCCGGTGATCAAAGTAAACGGATTAGAAGCAAAAATGTCTGCTCCTGTTGCCTGCATTTTCAGCCCATCTTCCCCTCTCCTGTAATTTGCAGGGTCAAATTTTCCCCACGCCCTCCAGCCTGTGATTTTCTCTTCAGAAAAATCATCTGAAAAACAACTTGTGTCTGTTATCTTTTCGCCTGCCGGTTTCTTCGAAGCTTCATCCGCCCGCTGCGTCACCAGCGGCCAGCCATCTTCCATAAATTCTACAGGAGACAGCAAAAGCTTTCTTCCATGGGCGGCATACCCTTTTTCATAAGCATGATAGATTACCCACCAGTTTCCAGCCAGATCCTCCACAAAATGTCCATGTCCCTTTGACTGCCACTTTTCATTTCGGTTCCAGGTATGCACAACCGGATTGTACGGAGATACTTCCCATGGACCGGTCAGGCTTCTGGCTCTTGCGCACATGATCATATGTGAAGTCGCCGGGCCGGATGTTCCGCCGTCTGCATAGGTGAGATAATAAAATCCATCCTTTTTGAAAATATTAGGAGCTTCCGGGAAGGCCCCCTCAATGTCCCACTGATCTGAAATCTCCGGTGCTTCAAAAAGCTGACGCATCTCTCCTGCTGTCTGAAGCCCATCTTCTGACAGGGGAACCATACTGTTTTCGGAAAGCAGCAGATAGCGTTTTCCTTTTTCATCCGTCACATGCCCCGGATCAATATGTCCGATTTTCAGATCAATGGCCTCGCTCCAGGCTCCGTCTATTTTTTCAGACCAGATCACCCAGTTGGTTCCCTGTCCGCAAAAATAAATATAATATCGGTCTTTATATTTCAAAATATCCGGTGCCCACACTTCCCCTTCAAACTTTCGAAGAGGATGGCAGATCAGCTTCCAGTTTACCAGATCCTTTGACCAGTAAATAGATAAGCCTGGATAGTAAGGGCCTGTAGACGCCGTCAGATAATAATTTTCCCCTTCCCTGAAAACCGCCGGGTCTGCATAGTCTCCATCCAGAATGGGATTCTGATAATATCCGTTTCCAAGGTCTGCTTTATGTACCAATTCCTGAAACATACTTCCTCTCTTTCCGAAAATAAGGGACCGGAAATATACGCTCAATATGCCCGGTCCCTCACTTCAATTTTCACTTCATCTTTTTGAAATTCGATTATTTATTCAGCTCTGCATTTACCTGCTCGATCACATCATCCAGACCGTCGCTCTGATATTTTGCATAAATATCAGCCCACATATCCTCTACAGGATCTGTTCCGGTCATGATGGTAATGGTGTCTGTCTCAAGATCCAGATTCAGATCTAAGCCTAATTTTTTTACAATTTCTGTGCATTCAGAATTGTATTCCGGAATGGTCACATCTTTTGCCTGCTCTACGATCTTGCGGTTTGCTTCGTTATATGCTTCCGGCCAGTCTGTGGCAAATCTCTCATCATAGGTGCTTGGATTCCAGCGAACCAGAGATTCAAATACCTTAATGCAAGGATAGGTATCTTTTACATTTACATCATCATGAAGCACTACTTTGCCGTCCTCCAGGTCATACAAATCTCCCTCTAGTCCATAGGTTCCCATTAAGCTTCCCTCATCTGACAGAAGATAATCGTACAGCTTCAGGATCTTGTCCATTTTCTCATCATCTACAGAAGAATTAATGTAGCTCTCGCTCCATGCATAATCCCAAACTGGATATGCGGTATTTCCATCTTTGTCAGGCATCAGATTCAGAACCTTTACATCCGTCAGGAAGTCTTCTCCATGAACGCTGTCCCAGTATTTGGCAAGATTGTTATAATTGTCAGCACCAACGCCGCCTGCATAAAGGATTGCAGCACTCTTTCCCTGAAGGAATTTTTCTCTGGAAGACTGGTTGTTAGTCAGGGCAATGTCTTTCTCGATAGTTCCATCCTCGTATAAATCTCTCATCAGCTGGAATGCAGGAATCATATCCTCTGCAAAATAAGCAGGCTCATAGGTTCCATCTTCTGTTTCTACCCATTTGTAAGCAATTCCCTGGTCACATGCGATCATGGAAGAATAAGGAAGGAACATGGCACTGAAAAGGCCTTTTGTATTTGCTGTCATACCCTGGATTCCAGTACCCTCCGGGTCTGCTTTCATAATTGCCTGGATCATCTCATCAAATTCCTGCCAGGTAGTTGGCTCTTCTGTGATTCCGGCCTCTTGTGCCAGATCCCAGCGGTAAGCAATCTCACGGTCCATGGAAGTCCATTCCTGGGAGCCATAGGATTTTCTCGGAATGCAGTAAACGGTTCCGTCTACCTTTGCACTGCTGACGATTTCCTCATTGGACATATACTCTTCCAAATTTGGATATGCGGAAAGATCCTCCGGGATTGCCTTGATCACGCCCTGAGTTGCCCAGTCTGTAAAGGTTTTGCTGTTTCGGAAATCCCCTGCAAATACATCCGGCAGACTTCCAGAAGAAGCCCACAGCTGGATTTTCTGGGTATAATCATCCCATGTAATATTTACCGGAGTGATCTTAATGTTCAGCTTGTCCTCGATCTCACTGAGCACATCATCTCCTACAAATGCAGAATCCGCATCCCAGTAGGCAATAGAAATCTCCACCGGGTCATCTGCTGCCTGCACACACATTGCAGAGGCGCCAGTTCCAGTCAGTGCTATCACTGCTCCAAGTCCCATACTCATAAAACGCTTCATTCCTTTTCTCATCCTGTTTCCTCCTTTAATGAAACTCTTTCACGTTTTTTATACACACAGGCTTTGTATTTCCTGTAAGTGTTTCGTTATTCCTTGATTCCGCCAACCATAACTCCATTGACAAAATATTTCTGAAGATATGGATAAACCAGCATAATTGGCAGGGCAGTTATCACAATTGTTGCCATCTGTACCGCAGAGGTAGATACTTTCTGGGTGCTTCCCATCATCTGCTGTGCCTGGGTAGAAAGCTGCGAATTCAGGCTGGTCAGAATATCACGCAGGTAGATCTGCAGCGGTGACAACGCTTTTTTGTTGATGTAAAGTAGTGCGTTGTACCACTCATTCCAACGGTCTACAGCATAGAACAGGGTAAAGGTTGCCATAATCGGTTTGGAAAGGGGAAATGCCACCTTCCACAGCATGGTCCATTCTCCTGCCCCATCCAGCTTGGCTGCCTCAAACAGCCCGTCCGGCAATCCCAGGAAATAATTTTTCATAATGATCAGATAGTAAGTATTGATGGCAGTTGGAAGAATCATGGCCCATACCTTGTTGATCAGTCCCATATCCTTGATTACCATGTAGGTCGGCACCAGTCCGCCGCCAAACAGCATGGTAAATACGATCACGGACATGATCATGTTTCTTCCATCCAGATACTTTCTGGAAAGCACATAGGCTGCAATTACGGAAAGTACCATGTTTACTGCAGTTCCCGCAATGGTTACAAATAAGGATACCAGCAGGGAATTGATAAAATCCGAATCCTGTATAATGGTCTTGTATCCGGTGAGATCCAATGCGAATGGCAGAAGGTATGGAATGTGCTTTGCCACAGACTCCGTATTGGAAAAGGATAATATGATAACATTGTAAAAAGGATATAAGGTAAGCAGCGCCAGTGCTGCAAACATTATGATTACAACCACATCAAATGTACGACTCTTTTTCATGTTCCCCTCCTAATACAGTCCATTCTCGCCCATTGCCGTAACCGTTTTGTTTGCAATGGTGATCATGATGATTCCGATTACAGATTTGAACAGTCCGATTGCGGTGGAATATCCGAAGTTCAGACCGCCTGTAATAAATGATTCTCGAAAAATATAGGTATCTAGGGTATCTCCCACTGCATAAACGCTTGGGGAATACAGATTGAAAATCTGATCAAAGGAACCATTTGTCATCACCTGTCCCACAGCCAGGATCAGCATAATGGCAATGGTGCTTCGAATTCCCGGCAGTGTAATGTGCCAGATTCTCTGCAGCCTGGAGGCTCCATCCACCTCCGCAGCCTCATAAAGTCCCGGATCAATGGATGCAATTGCTGCGATGTAAATAATGGAATCCCATCCCACTTCCTTCCAGATATTTGAAATCCAGATAAAAGGCCGGAAACTCTGCGCTCCCGCAATTGGGGAAACAGAAGCCAGTCCAAATGCTCCCAGAATCTGATTGATAATCCCGCCGGAACCAAACAGATTGATCAAGATTCCAGCCAGTACCACCCAGGAAATAAAATGCGGAAAGGTTATGATAGTCTGAAAAAATTTCTTCAGCTTTCCAGATCTTATTTCATTTAGAAAAACTGCAACAGCAATGGCACAGGGCATCTGAAAGGCAATTCTTCCAAGGCTGATGATAATAGTGTTTGACACCGCTCTTAAAAATTCCGAGTCAGTCATCATTTTCTGAAAATGTGCCAGCCCTACAAAAGGACTTTTCCAGATCCCCATGTCAAATCGATAATTTCGAAATGACAGGGACAAACCGCCAGCAATGGGCAGATAACAGAACAATACATACCACAAAAGGATCGGCAGAATCATCAGATATAAAACACGATTGTTTTTGATTCTTTTTCTTCTTGCTTCCCTTTCCCGTTTCTTTAATTCCACTTTCCTCACCTCCGTTTTGTTGAGTTTATTGTAACGGAAATGAAGGGATTTTCCCATGCAGTTTCTTGCGCAGTCATATGTGTTTTTTTACGTTTCCGGCCTTCATTTTCTGAATAAAATATGGACAAAATACAGATTTCAAAAGCTAATCCATATTTTGTCCATATTTTTATAATTCTGCCCTGTACTGCTTGATAGTTTTTCCTGTATATTTCTTAAAAATACGCAGGAAATAAAAATAATCGTTGTAGCCAACCATAGAGCAGATTTCTGCTGTGGATTTCTTTGTGGTTTCCAAGAGCCGCACCGCCTCTTCCATGCGAAGCTGTGTGATGTAATGGACGAAGGTCATGCCAGTCTCTTTTTTGAACAGCTGGCTTACATAGTTTGGAGTCATGTAGCAATTCTTGGCTGCACTTGCAAGGGATATGTCTTTTTTGTAGTTTTCATTGATGTAGGACATCAGCTCCATAAAGGCCATGTTGGAATAAACAGGCTGCTTTTCTTCGCTTTCCCTTGCCTCCCGAATATCGTCTGTAAGCCTTTTCAGCATGTCCCTCATGTTCCGGTACTGGGAAGTAAGCTGCCGGATGCTGTAAACATAATAATCGTTTTCTTCTTCCCGGAATAGGTTTCCGCTGTGGACCAGATTACACAGACGCAATGCATAACGCACGTCAAATTTCTGCCAGCCTTTTTCTGTAAGCTCTTTCAGACTGTCTGCAATCTGATTCCACTGATTTGCACTGATTTTTGCCCGGATTTCATGAAGGAAATCATTCTGTCCGGGACTTTGCCTGCAGCAGACTTTTTCTCCCGAGTCTATGAAATACTGAAATGCACGCACCTGGCATTCGTTTAAGGTTTCGGATAATTTTTCCAGGGGGATCTTCTCCTCTTCATATCCGATTCCCAGGTTCTCCTTTTTGGCAGTCCACGCTTCCAGCACATCCGGCTCCAGCGGTTTTTTCATAAAATATCCGTACTGCTCCCGACCAAGCTCCACCATACAAGCCCCCTTCACAGAAACAAGATTTTCTCCTACTGTAACTGCCACATAAGCTTCTTTCTCCATGCCGGAAGATTTCAGGATTTTTTCCAGGGTTTCCTGGTCTCCCCGCTCCAGAACGTCCAGAAGATCACTGTCCGGAAGCTGGGCATTTTGTTTCTCGCAGTTTCTTTCTGCTTTTAATAAAAAGCGGGTCAGCTGCTCAAATTCAATAGGCTTAAGACAGTATCCCAATACCCCATAGCGGATTGCACGCTCAGCATAGGAAAATTCCGCATATCCGCTGATCAGGATCAGCTGCAGATTTTCCTGCTCCCTGCAAAGCTTTTCGCAAATCTCCAGTCCATTCAAGCCAGGCATTCGGATGTCCAGAATGGCAATATCAATTTCCCCTGTCTTCAGGATCTGCAAAGCTTCCTCTCCATTGTTTACAGCCGCAGCTACGGTAAGCCCCAGCTCTTCCCACTGAATCCCATCCATCAGGGACTTCAGAACAGATAGTTCATCATCCGCGATCAAAACCTGATACATACTACTCCTCCATTTCTTTTGCCGGAACCTTCAGAAAAATGCTGGTTCCGTCGCCTTCGCTGCTTTCTATTTCAATTCCATATTCTGGTCCATACATTAGCCGGATCCTTGCCTGGGTGTTAAAAATCCCCACGTGACGGCTGGTGTCCTGACATGCCGCTTCCAGTTTTTCCCGGATTTCTCTTAGTTTTTCTTCCGGGATTCCCACACCATCATCCTTTACAGTAAGCAAAAGGGCGTCCCCCTCTTTTCGCGCTCCGATAAAAACAGAGCCGCCCTCTTTCTTGGGCTCAATTCCATGGCACACTGCATTTTCCACCAGAGGCTGCAGTAGCATTTTCATCACCTCTAACTTCTGAAGATTCTCCGGAATCATAAAAAATACTTTCAGGCGGCCCATAAAGCGGTTCTCCTGGATTCTTACGTAAGATCTGGTAATGGCAACCTCCTCTTTCAGAGTGACTACCGGGCTTCCCTTTGCGCTGTAGCGGAAAATAGTTCCCATATCAATAGCCATCTGTGCCAGTTCCGGCGCATCCTTTGCGATTGCCTGCCGCCTGAGAACCTCCAGCGTGTTGTACAGAAAATGGGGATCCACCTGTCCCCTAAGATAAGAAAGTTCCGCCTCTTTTTTCTGCAGCTCCAGTTCATACATGTGAGCTGTGTTTTCAAAAATTTTCTGGTTCAGTGCATCGATGCCTGTGACCATTCCGGAAAATTCCTCTTCGATTTCCTGGATCTCCAGACAGCCGGAAAGTTCTACAGGTTCCTGAAGGTGGCGCTGTCCTTTACTTCGCATATCCCGGATCAGCTGGTGGAATTTTTGCAGCGGACGCACCATGCGTTGGTTCAAAAGCAGAAGAATTCCTACCATATATAACGCGGCAAGAATCAGGCATCCCAAGATCATTCCCTGCAGAGTTCTCATATTTCCGTTGCTGAAGCTTTGCTCCATGGTATTGGCTCCAATCAGATAGCAGTCCATTTTTTCCACATAAAGGGCACTTAAGTAGGCATCCCGGGAACTGATCTGAATATTTTTCATCCAGTCCCCATTTTCTTCTTTCTTCCCAGAATCCAGCCAGATTTTCTCCAGGAATTCCTCTTTCTCCGGATTGTCAAACAGGAAGGAAATCTTGCCGTTTGTTTTTCCAAGTGCACAAAAAAAATTCATTTCCTCGATGTTTTTTGAAAAATAGGCGGAGGGAACAGAGGCGATCAATGTTCCCAGTTTCTCCCCATCTTCCACCACATTCATGACATATACAAACATGTTCTCCTGTTTCCCAAGGATTACCATGGAAGTCTTTTTAATGCCGTACCAGGCAAAACCATTCCAGGTAGTTTTATCAGCAAGCTCATAAAGTTCTTCCCTGGAATAAATGGTGGAATAGGTGGTGTTTCCATTAACAAAGGCAATGTCCTTAATAGCAGGTTCCAAATTCTGAGCCTGGATGATCAGCTTCTGCACATAATCAATGTCCATGGCCTTCTCTCGTTCTGATTCCCGGAATAATTTCTGCACACGTTCATCAGCAGCCATAGAAATCAGATAATTTTCCGCCTTGTCATAAACAGAATTCATCTCATATTCCATCTGTCTTGTGGAAACTTCCATGTATTCATTCGTGTGCGCAGTAAGGATCCGGCGCACACAGCCGTAAATAAAAGCACATAATATGGCAAAAATAATGATGACAAACACCAGAAACCGATTTAGTTCCTGATGAATACTGGATACTTTTTTCGATGTTCCCATTTTTCTCCCCCCCCGAACAAATTTTCTACTCTATGCACCTGTTTTCAACTATTGTTAGTTTAACATAGCATTTTTTCTTTTACAATTAAAAAATCGGGTTGACAAATACCCTTAGGGGGTATATATTAGGTGCATAAGCAAGATACCCCCAATGGGTATTTGAAAGTTAAAACGTCGGTTCGCAGTTTCCGGCCAATCATTTGTTTAATAAGAAAGGAGCCTGCCTATGACAGCTGATCATAAATCCGAAGCCTGCTGCAGCCACACTGCAGCCGATACTGAACCCCTTTCCAGCCAGGAACCTGCACAGAAGGTCTGTTCCTGCTGCACCAAGCACACCTTGCGTTCCGAAGCGGAGCGAAGAAAGCTGGTCAACCGTCTGAAGCGTATTGAAGGTCAGATCCGGGGCATTATAGGAATGCTGGAGAACGATGCCTACTGCAATGACATCCTGATCCAGTCCGCCGCTGTAAATGCCGCTGTGAATGCTTTTAATAAAGAGCTTCTTGCCAACCATATCCGAACCTGCGTGGCAAGAGATATCCGGGAGGGTAAGGATGAGACCATTGATGAGCTTGTTGCAACACTACAGAAGCTTATGAAATAAATGCGGATATCAGGGTCAAAAGTTCAAAAGCCGTTCATGCTTGCATGATAAGGCGCATCCCGTATAAGGAGGAATTTTATTATGGAACAATACAATGTCACCGGCATGAGCTGTGCAGCCTGCAGTGCCCGTGTGGAAAAAGCAGTCAGCAAGGTTCCGGGAGTTACAGCCTGCTCAGTGAGCCTGCTTACCAATTCCATGGGCGTTGAAGGCACCGCCACAGCCTCAGCCATTATTTCAGCTGTAGAGCAAGCCGGGTACGGCTGCTCTTCTAAGAGCCAATCCAGTCAGAAAGAATCTGTCTCTGATGCGGAGAAGGCCCTGGAAGATCACGAAACCCCAATCCTGAAGAAGCGTCTCATCGCATCTGTAGGCTTTCTTCTGGTTCTGATGTACTTCTCCATGGGACACATGATGTGGGGCTGGCCGCTGCCTGCATGGTTTGACGGCAACCACATAGCCATGGGACTTGTTCAGCTGCTTCTGGCCGGAATCATCATGGTAATCAATCAGAAGTTTTTCATCAACGGCTTCAAGAGCCTGTGGCACCGCTCTCCCAACATGGACACCCTGGTAGCCCTTGGCTCCATGGCATCCTTTGTGTGGAGCGTCTATGCACTGTTTGCCATGACTCGTGCACAGGTAGACGGCAATTCTGAGCTTGTAATGCACTACATGATGGAGTTTTACTTTGAATCCGCTGCCATGATCCTGACCCTGATCACAGTGGGAAAAATGCTGGAAGCTCGCTCCAAGGGCAAGACAACCGACGCCCTGAAGGGTCTGATGAACCTTGCTCCCAAGACTGCCGTCGTCATCCGAAATGGCCAGGAAATCACCGTTCCCATTGACCAGGTGGTAAAAGGCGATGTGTTTGTTGTACGTCCCGGCGAAAGCATTCCCGTTGACGGCGTGATCCTGGAAGGCTCCAGTGCAGTAAACGAGGCTGCCCTTACAGGAGAAAGCATCCCGGTAGATAAAGCAGCAGGAGACCGGATTTCTGCTGCCACTGTAAACCAGTCCGGTTTCATCAAATGTACGGCAACCCGCGTCGGGGAAGATACTACCCTCTCCCAGATCATCAAAATGGTCAGCGACGCAGCGGCCACTAAGGCTCCTATTGCCAAAATCGCAGACCGGGTTTCCGGTGTTTTCGTACCTGCGGTTATCACCATTTCCATTATCACCACCATGATCTGGCTGCTTACCGGACATGAATTTGGCTACGCTCTTGCAAGAGGAATCTCCGTGCTTGTGATCAGCTGCCCCTGTGCCCTTGGTCTTGCCACCCCGGTTGCCATTATGGTAGGTAACGGAATGGGTGCCAAAAACGGCATTCTTTTCAAAACAGCTGTTTCTCTTGAGGAGACTGGAAAGATCCAGATCGTTGCCCTTGACAAGACAGGAACCATCACAAGCGGACAGCCTGAGGTGACTGATATTCTCCCTGCAGAAGGCATCACCAGGAATGAGCTTCTCACCCTTGCCTATGCTCTTGAGAAAAAAAGCGAGCATCCTCTTGCAAAGGCCATTCTTGAAAAAGCCTTTGCACTTGGCCTTACTGCCCCGGAGGTTACAGATTTCCAGGCCCTTACCGGAAACGGACTTTCTGCCGCACTTGGTTCTGATAAGCTGATCGGCGGAAGCATGAAATACATCAGCACACTGGTTCCAGTCTCCAAAGCTTTTATGTCCCAGGCAGAAAAGCTTGCTGAGGCGGGCAAAACTCCCCTGCTTTTTGCCCGTAATAACCAGCTTCTTGGAATCATTGCTGTAGCAGACGTAATCAAGCCAGACAGTCCACAGGCTGTAAAGGAGCTTCAGAGCATGGGGATTCATGTGGTTATGCTTACCGGAGACAATGAGCGCACTGCCAGGGCGATCGGTGCACAGGCAGGGGTGGATCAGGTAATCGCAGGGGTTCTTCCTGATGGAAAAGAAAGCGTGATCCGCTCTCTGAAGGAAAAAGGCAAGGTTGCCATGGTTGGAGACGGAATCAATGACGCCCCGGCACTTACCCGTGCTGACATTGGCATTGCCATCGGTGCAGGTACCGATGTGGCTATTGATGCAGCGGATGTGGTTCTTATGAAGAGCCAGCTTTCCGACGTGCCCGCAGCCATCCGTCTCAGCCGTGCCACCCTTCGGAATATCCATGAAAATCTTTTCTGGGCATTCTTCTACAACGTAATCGGCATTCCGCTGGCAGCCGGCGTATGGATTCCCATCTTCGGATGGACCCTGAACCCTATGTTCGGTGCCGCTGCCATGAGCCTTTCCAGCTTCTGCGTGGTAACCAATGCCCTGAGACTGAATCTGTTTAAGGTTCATAATGCAAGCAGCAATATTAATAATCCTACTGTAAGCAACACTATTAATAATACAAGCAAAAAGGAGAACACTACTATGATCAAGGTAACAGTTAATGTAACAGGAATGATGTGCGGACATTGCGAGGCACACGTAAACAAAGCCGTTGAGGCTGCATTTGGCGTACAGAATGTTATTTCCTCCCATGAGGCAGGAACCACAACCTTCACAGCACCGGAAAAAGTAGATGAAGCTAAGCTTCGCCAGGTAATCACAGATGCAGGATATGAAGTAACCGGAATTACACAGGAGTAAGCTTCCCCTTTCTTTTTTGAACTGCAGCACTCTCCCGGGAAATGATTGTTTCCCGGGAGAGCTTTTATTTGCCGGTACATCTTACAGAAAGCCTTTTTCAAACACGCTTTAATGTTCTTTTTTTCATATTTCTCATCAATTTTCCCGGAACAATGTTATTTTTTCACGAATCTTAAACCATGGATTGAAATTCCTGTTTTTTTTCAGTATAATAAAGCCGATATGGGTTTCGCCATGAGACTCTGACGAGACAACGTTGTCTCAACCATTTAAAGGAGGAATTATATTATGGCAACATGGAAAAATCTTGACACACTGGCTTCTTTTGACAAGCTTTGCAGTCTTAAGAATCATGTGGACATTGCAGCTGCTCTGTCCGGTGAAGAGGGTGGCAAGCGTGTAGCTGATTATAGTACACCAATGGCAGCTGGGCTGAATTACAACTATGCAGCCAAGGAAGTAGACGAGACTGTTTTATCCGCTCTTGCACAGCTTGCTGATGAGGCACAGCTGATTGACAAATTTGAGGAATTATATAACGGAGCTGTGATCAATACAGGTGAGAACCGTATGGTCCTTCATCACCTGGCACGCAGACAGCTGGGCAATCCGGTTGTTGTAGATGATGTAGACAAGCGTGAATTCTACGTTGCACAGCAGAAGAAGGCTGCTGATTTTGCAAACAAGGTTCATGCCGGTGAGATCACAAACGAGGCTGGAGAGAAGTTCACCACTGTTGTTCAGATCGGTATCGGCGGAAGTGACCTTGGTCCTCGTGCTCTTTACATTGCACTTGAGAACTGGGCTAAGGCAAATAACACATTCAAGATGGAAGCCAGATTCATCAGCAACGTAGATCCTGATGATGCAGCTGCTGTTCTTGCTTCTGTTGACCTTGCACATTCCTTATTTATCGTTGTATCCAAATCCGGTACAACCCTTGAGACTCTGACTAACGAAGCATTTGTTAAGGATGCCCTGACTAAGGCAGGTCTGAATCCTTCCAAGCATATGCTTGCAGTTACAAGCGAGACCTCTCCTCTTGCAAAGAGTGAGGATTACCTTACCGCAATCTTTATGGATGATTACATCGGCGGACGTTACTCTTCTGTTTCAGCCGTAGGCGGTGCAATCCTTTCCCTTGCATTCGGACCGGAGGTATTTGCACAGCTTCTGGACGGTGCTGCTGCTGAGGATCAGCTTGCAACTAACCGTGACCTTATGAAGAACCCGGATATGCTGGACGCTCTGATCGGCATCTACGAGAGAAATGTTCAGGGATATCCTTCCACAGCTGTTCTCCCATATTCACAGGCATTAAGCCGTTTCCCTGCACATCTTCAGCAGTGTGATATGGAATCCAATGGTAAAACCGTAAACCGCTTCAGTGAGCCGGTAAGCTATGTAACCGGTCCGGTTATCTTCGGTGAGCCAGGAACCAACGGACAGCATTCCTTCTATCAGCTGCTCCATCAGGGCTCTGATATCATTCCGCTTCAGTTCATCGGCTTTAAGAAGAGCCAGCTTGGAGTAGATGTTGACATTGAGAACAGCACCAGCCAGCAGAAGCTTTGCGCCAATGTTGCTGCTCAGATCATTGCATTTGCCTGCGGCAAAGAAGATGAGAACCTGAATAAGAACTTCAAGGGCAAACGTCCATCCAGCATTATCATCGGTGATGAGCTTACACCTGCCTCCCTTGGTGCTCTTCTTGCTCACTTTGAGAATAAGATCATGTTCCAGGGCTTTGTATGGAACCTGAACAGCTTTGACCAGGAGGGTGTTCAGCTTGGTAAGGTTCTCGCTAAGCGTGTCCTTGCGCATAATACAGATGGTGCCCTTAAGGTATTCAGCGATCTGTTGAATATTTAATAGTCATAGAGTTAGAGTTTTTGGAAATGACAAGAAAAGGATTGATCAGTTTTTTGACTGACCAATCCTTTTTTACAAGAGCCTGCTGCTCCTTTATATTTTGTTGTCTTTTTTCGGAGATAGCTTAGGCAGCTCACAGCAATAGGCAATTCCAAGAGGCGTAACAAGAAGTGGATGCACCGGCTGATAAACGGGAAGCTTCAGATGCTTCTCAAATACGGATGTAAATTCCCGGAACATGGAAGAGCCACCTACAACGTAAATAGCCGGAACCTCATATCCTTTGAGGAATTTTTCTGTGATCAGAGCCATCTTCTCCACCGTAGCTTTAATTACAGGAAAAATTTCATCCTGCTTATCTGGCTGTCTTTTTAGCAGCTCCGCTTCTTCATAGGGAATACGATAATGTCCCGCAACCGTCATTGTCATGTGGGTTCCACCAGTGGCCTCATCATCTGTATAGATGACTTTCCCATCCTTCAGAATGCTGATTCCTGTTGTACCGCCGCCAACGTCCACAACCGCTCCGTCACGAATCTTAAGTACAGCCGCTGCGGCAGTTGGTTCATCTACAATATTGGTCACCTCAAAGCCGGCCCCCTCCAGCACATAGCCTATGCTCTTAACGCTCCCCTCTGATACACCGGGAGGAATTGCGGCAGCTGCATAAGTAAGCTCTGTGCCAAGCCGCTCCTCCAGTGTCTCCTTCAGCCTGGTTACCAGCTGTACACATTCATAATAGTTTACGATCACTCCGTCCTGAATGGCATGGGAGGGTGCAGAAATTCCGGCTATCGGGCGGTTTGAAGTATCTACAACAGCCAGAACTGTATTGGCAGTTCCAAGGTCCACACCAACCTTTAATCTTCCTTTGAAATTTTTACACTCACCTGTTTCCACAAGCTCTGCAAAATTTGAAAGTGTTCTGTTTTTTAAATCCATTTTCCAGCTCCGTTTTCCTTTTTCCTTATTTATTCTACTTATGATTGTAAAAGAATACAGGGGAAAATGCAATAAAAACATATCCGTTTGTTTATTTTAAGTCTATCACATTATGCAATCTGTACGCCCCATCTTTTTTCCGGGGAAGCGGCTCTTCCGGCTTTCTCCGGTGCATAGATCCGGCCGCATCTCCAGCTTCCGGCACCGTTGTCCATGTAGCTGATTTCTGCTCCGCCGGCAACCTTTCGTACCTGAATCTTCATTTCCAGAGGAAGTACCTTGCCAAACTGCAGGCTTATTTTTATCATGTCATCCAGCTCTTCTTCCAGCTGTTTCCGGTCAATCTGGACGTATATTTTCTCATCTGTAACCTTCGCTTCAAGCCACTCCTGACCAACGGTGAAGTATTTCTGTCTTGCTTTTACAAACTCATCTATATAAGTATTGATCTCTGTTTTCTGTATTTTTGCCAATGCCTTTTTCATAACAAAAGCCTCCTTAACTAACATCCACATTTCTCTTTGTTCTTGTAAATAATTATAGAAGCTTATGTTAAATTTTATGTATTACCAATGTTAAACATAGTTAAAACTTTTGTTCTTTAAACACACTCTAAGTTTAATCCCATTCCTAGTGTGCCGACAAGTTGATTTCTAGAACAATCTTGCGTCTAAATTTCTTATTTCTGCGTTGTCGTCGGTCGCCGTAGCCACCGCTACGCCTCCTTCCTCCGCCTTGAAATAAAAAATTTATCCTGCAAGATTATTACAAGAATCAACTTGTCGACACACTAGTCATGGAACGGACTGGTTGGAATTTCATTTAGTTCTGAAACAAATCCGTAATCCACCATGTCCTCTTCCTCCCAGGTGGTTCCATCAGAGAAGGCTGCAGGTGTCCCTCTGAAATCTGACGGCAGAATTATATCGGCGCTCTGCAGCATATCTGCATTCTGCACTGTGTCGACATCCTGCACTATGTCGGCGTCCTGCACTGTGTCGGCATTCTGCACTGTGTCGGCATTCTGCACTGTGTCGGCATTCTGCACTGTATCTGCAGCCCTGTCATTTCCTATTTTAGCTGCATATATGATGTCGGTCCGGGATTCCTGGTACTGGTATTTTGCGCAAACAGTTTGAAGCTTGCAGGTAAAAAATATGCCGGCTCCCATTGCCAGAAGAAAAGCAGCGCCTGGTACCTGCCGTTTTGCAAAGTAAAATTTTTTCACGAGTTTTACCTTCCTGTTTCTCAATCCTTCTGCTCCATATTCACATTAATCCTGATAAAGTCCTCAGTATCCACAGGTTCCCACTGGCAGTCATCCTCCCACGAAACCATCAGCCGGTATTTATGCTCTGTGGGGCAGCCTTCTGGTAGCAGCATTTCATCTGTCTGAAAAATGTGGGTCTTCTCCTGGGGGCTTTCCTGAAATGATGCTATTTCCTTCCAGCTTCCTTCCCATTCGCTTTCTTCCAAAAGGGTGCAGCGCAGAGGGAGTGTCCCTGCGGTAACAACCTCTATGCTGTAGGTCTGGCTGATGCCATTGGTGCTTTGATTGGACACCAGAATGGAATATATGGCCTGGCTGCCAGGTGCCCACATTTCCGGCAGCTCTCCTTCCGGACAGATGGACACCTTATGCTCAAATCCTGCCACCTTCATATGGGAATCCTCAACAGCCAGCAAAATATATTTGGCGTAAATATCTGTGGGAAGCGCCACCAGCAAAAGCATAATAGACAGAAGCGCCATAAGTGGCAGCGTCAGTGAGGGAAGCCGTATCATACGTGGCAGTGACAATGTCAGCCGCAAAAAACCAGCTATATCCAGACGCAGTTTTCTTTTTTTGTGATTATTGTTATTGTTTTTCATCATAGCTGCGCCTCTTTCGAAACCATATAAGGATTAAGCACATGGTGATAACAGGTGCGGTAAATATTAATGCTGTAAGCCAGCTTCCAGCTGACATGTGATCTGCTGTTTTCACAGAATTCCTGTGTTCGGTTTGTTCACTGTTCTCGCTGTGTTCACTGTTCTCGCTGTGTTCACTGTTCTCGCTGCTTTTCTTTTCAGGCTTCCCCTCTCCTGTATTGCCGGAAATGCTCTGGGCGGCTTCTGTATGGATTACAATGGTATGAAGGGTGTCCTCTGCTTTGTTTCCAAAGAAGGTGTCCTCCTCATCTTTTCCGCGCTCGTAAGCCCATCGCCAGTAAAGGATGTATTTCTTCTTTTCTCCGGAAAGAAGAGAGCCTTCCTGAAGAAACCTGTCCATCTGTTCCGGACTGCTCCACCCATCCTGACTTCCTACAAGCCATCCATTTTCCCCTGCCAGCCTTAGTTCAAGGGGACTTTTGAGTGCTTCCATGTCCCAGCCGGCTTTCAGCCAAACCTTATAATCCATTTTTGTTTTTCCTGTATTTTGAAGAAAAAAGGTGTAGGCTCCGCTGGTTCCGGGGGCAATCACCTTGTCCTGGCTTTCGCTTTGCACGGTAAACTCCCCTGCCTGGTTTTTGTCTTCAGTCTGAAAGATCTGAACAGCAGTATCTGTTGTCCAGATCTGCCGTTCGTCCCAGGTCTGAAGCCCTTCTGCAGCCTTTGCACTTCCATCTTCTTTTACTGTCTCACTATTTTCAAGAATGCCCTCCTTGACTGCAGATTTGCTCCTTGCATTTATGTTTTTTCCTTCTGTAAGGCAGATAACATTCCCATGATGCACATTTTCTTTTGGATTTTTATTCCACCAGGAAACCAAAAGAAGCATGCACAACAGGAGCAGGAATTTTGGTTTAGTCAATCTGAGTTACCGTTGTTTTCATGCTCAGTTCCACTGTGGAGGCTTTGTTTGCTGCTGCCTGATCGCCCAGATATGTATCTTTCTCATCGCTGTTTCCGTTGTATGCCCACTCCCAGGAGACATTCACAAAACCATCCGCACTGATTCCAGACAGATCTGTATTTGCAGCATAATTTTTAGAATATCCTTTGATTGCATTTTCAACAGCTGTTTTCAATTCACCTATACTTGAACTTCCATTTGCAACGGCTACTCCTGTTGAATCTTTAACACCCTTCACGCCGTATTTTTTATCTCCAACCTTAAAAATAATTGGAAAATACTCGGTTGACAAATTACTGTCCTCATCTGTATACTCCCACCCATTTAAAGTCAGTGTAGGCTCATAGGATACCTTCACCGCAACCTCTGGCTTTCCGGTAATCGTGGCATTCAGCAGTTCCCCTTTGGTCCCCGGTGCAACTACGTGGTCATCCTCTCCGCCACTACTTATAACTGATTTCGCAATAGTTCCAACTGCCTCATCATCAGTGGCATACTCACTTGCAAACATCGTCCCGTTTGCAGTGACAGTCACTCCGAATTTCGCCGCTCTGGCACTATCTGTGCCGGTTCCGCTTGTAATATACTTGGCAAACGATCCTGAAATCACGCTCATGGTCAATAAAGTGGTCACACCGGCTCCTGCTGCAATCCGCATTGCTTTGTTTTTCATCATAATTTGCATTCTCCCTTCAATCCTGACTTTTCTTCTCGTTCTGCCCGCAGGACATCCAGTTCTGCCAGCAATGCTTCTGTACTTTTTTCCTTCTCTTTTTTCTGTCTCAAATCACAGCTTTTGTCATAAGCTGCCATCAAAAGCAAAGGACAAACCACACATAACAGTATTCCCTTTGTGCTCTGCATAAACATTGCCGTATTTCCAAGTCCGGGAAGCCGCCAGCAATAAATCCCTGCCAGATTTTCGCTTCTTACCGGTTTTTCATCTTCTGTATTGTTGGCGTCGCCTTTTGTTATCCAGGCAAGGGCGCCCGTCTCATCTGTAATGATTTCTGTCACTCTGTGTGTAACGGTAGCCGTCCCGTTTCCCGCAGGGTCATAGAAGCAGATTACATCCCCTGTCTTTATATTTTTGGCATTTACTTTGCGGCAGATCACCAGATCTCCGGAAGCCAGCTGGGGATTCATACTATCTGTCAGGATAACCATGGGAAATATTCCGCCAATATCCGGCACCTCATTTTTGTTTGTAATGCTTTTGATCATAAGGGTACAGTTGATAAGCAGAAGTGGAATCAGAATGAAACAGAAGAGGGATCCGACCAGAGTGCAGATCCGATGAACAACAGAAGTTCTCTTTTTTCTCATTTTTCCCTCCAGATTTGTGACAGGCTTTATTATAACAGGACAAAGCCAAAAAAGGACGGATTTGCACATTCCTCAGCTTTTTAATCACAAAACGCATTTTGGGAACATTTTGGGCAAAAAAAGCCCCGGATATTCGGGGACTTCCATGTTTTTTCGACATTTCGTCCTCCCATCCGGGGATGTGTAGAGCGGACATTCCAGGTCCGCTTCGTTACTTGCTCATAAACGCAGTCGCTTCGCGATCTGTCTGCCTGAAGCCTTCGCTTCTATATCAGCTGAATTTTTTAATCTTATTTAGCAAGCCCTTTTTACCTGTAGCCAAAAGGAGCTGTAAATAAATCTGAAAAATCTCCTGATCCGGCGCATAAAGCTCACCGGTTTCCAGATATTTCTTCATGATTTTGTCATAGTCCTTCAATTCCTCTGACAGCCTGGGGTAATCCCTGTTTTCCATAAGGTTGAGAAGATATTCCTTTTTTCGTGCATAAGCCTCTGCCAGATTCACCCCTTCCCCCTTCAGCTTCACATAATTCCAGGACCAGTCCAGATATTCACGGGATTTTCGCCCTTTTCTGTCTTTGTTGTACTGATTCCTTCTCTCCTTCACAAGAGTCTTAACCTGCCCGGAATACCTGTCAAGAAACTCCCGGCAGGGAATATTGGTGCTTGTGATAACCGTCATAGAGGGAATATAGGGCTCAGTCAGCTTATTCATGTAGCCTTTTCCAAACCAGATTTTCAGATAGGAATCCACTGCATCAGGTACACTTAAGGATACCCCCTCCAGCTCTACTCTTCTGGTTTTTTTAAATATTTTTTTCGGGTAATACAAGGTTGCGCCCTTGAGACGGACTACGTAGTTTTTTCCCTTACATTCCTTCTGGTTTTCATAAAGCTTTTGATACAGATATCTGGAAAGCCTGTCTCTTCCGCCAACCATAAGAATTGCCACAGGAAGCTTGCACAGCTTCTCCTTCCAGGTAAATTCCTGGGAACGGCCGTCGCAAAACTGAATCCAGCCTATTTCCAGGCAACGCAGCCACAAATGGAGCTTCCTGGAGCTTTCCTTTCCCCTAAGGGGATAAATGTCAATCCCGATTCCCGGATATTCGTAATTTCGTCCCTCGTCCATTCGAAAGCACAGGGAATTTTTGTCCTCATACCGAAGGAAAAATCCGGGAAAGCGCTTGTTCTCATACATGGATTCCAGGGCTCTGTCCTCCCTTTCTTCCTTAAGGTATGCAAGGCGAAACCGTTCCATATCAGACAGCTTCATCAAAATTCCTCCCGCCAGAGGGCTTTTTGGCATCTCGTCCCCATACACTGCGTGTACCGCCAGACGTGGTGCCAGATAGTATTCAATTTTATTTTTCGTGCAAAGCCTGTCCACTTCTTCAAGAAGAGAAAGCAGCACCTGCTGTTCTTTGTTCAATGTACCTGTTTTCCTTTCCTCAGACAATCGCCTTTAACAGTTCTGTGATTTCCTCCAGGCTTTCGTATTTGCCAAGCCATGCATCCAGAAATTCCGTAAGGTCCTGCTTTCTTCCAAAGGAGCGGATATAGCTGCTTCCGTCCTTCAAATCCTTCAGTACCCTATCTGCTCCTTCTATACGGACATATTCAGGAGCGTCTTTTTTCAGTGCCTTTCTGTAATAAGAAAAGGCCTCCCGTGTTTTTCCCTGTTTGTAAAGAATATCTCCTGCTATAAGAAAAGCTGCAGGCTTACATTCCTCTTTACTCTCCTGCTCCAGGGCTTGAGAAAGAAGCTCTTCCAGCTTCTGCATATCCTCTGTATAAAGCAGCTCTGTACCAAGCTTAGCCAGTTTCCTGGAAAATCCAAGCTTTTCTGCCCCGTATGCGCATATATCCAGGTAAACCATATTTTCGATTTTAAGCTTTCCTGTTTTTTCTGATTTTCCCTGTAAAAGCTTTTCTTTTATATCTTTCAGGAATTCCCGGATCTCCTCCGGTCTGTTCAGGCCTTCCAGCTTCATCAGGCAGAAATATCCGTCAATGCTCTCATCCTCCGGCAAAAGCTGCTTCCACAATGCGGCAAGCTCCACTGCTTCTTGTACGTTTCCCTTTTTTACCAGGCTTTTGCAGGTTCTCATAGCAGACATTTTATGTTCTTTCAGGAATTTATCCAGCTCCAGCTGGGTCATTCCGTTGGTGGTTTTGCTTCTCACGGCTGCATACACCTCAAGCGCCTCACGGCATTTTCCCTGCAGCCACAGCAGATCTCCCTTATATTTCAGGAAATATCCGTCCTCAGGAAACAGTTCCAGACAATGGGAAAGAAATTCTTCCGCTTCTTCTGAATGCTTCTCTTTCTTTGCCCTTTCCATCAGAAAACGGATCTTAAACTTCAGGAAGGAAGGATTGTCCGGATATTTTTCCAGAAGATGATCCATTTCCCACTCTGCTGCCCTGTTTTCACCAAATTCGTAATGGCAGGCCCCACTTCTGAAGGTAAGAATATCCTGTAAAAGTGCCTCCATGGCAGGGGAAAGCCCCTGCAGCTTTTCCCGGACTCTGAGCATTCTGTATGCCTTGGACACCTTCTCGGAGTAAAGAAGAGTTAACATAGCTGCCATAAAAACATCGTCCTTTATATCAATGAGAACCGGATGATAAAAATTATAAATATGCACAAATTCTTCTCTTCCGATAAAATCTGCGCTAAGCTGCACCCGGAAATAATCTCCGAAAATCCGGTTCAGGGTATGGAAATCTCTTTTTTCCAGAAGAGCTTCCAAAGAACCCTTCTTTTGCTCCAGCCTGTTCATCAGATCCTGGGCAGTAACCTCCCCTAACAGCTCCTGTCTTTTGCATATGAGCCTGTGGGAGCGTTTTGCAGTGGCCATGTAGTAAATCTTGCGGAACACCGCATCTTTTCGCAGACGGAAGGTATCCAGCTTAGGCATATATTCTTTTCGGAATTCCTCATAATTCATATGGTGACACTCCACTGCGTCATGAGATTCCCTTTCCCCGTGAGGGGGAATATAGGACCATTCATCCCCGTAATGCCAGATCAGGTAATCACTGACTTTATTGGGGATCATTACATCTACGCCCTCAAATCTGCCATATTTAACAGGGAACATCATGTCCTTATCAAACAGGAAGGGGCAGCCGCCCCAGCGCATTGCATAGCGGCTGCATTCCTCTTCTTTGTAGGAAAACATGATTTTTTCCAGCTTTTTCAAGGTTTTCTCTTTTCCAAGGAAGAGATAGGAAAAAAGATATTTCAGATACAGATGAACCGGTACCTCGTAACGGTTTCCATACACCACTGCTATGTTGATCAAATCTGAATAGATCATCAGGTGTGTTCTGTATTTTTCGTATTCCCTGTCATCATCCGGAATAGGGTCCAGAGTCAGTACGTCAATGATCTCTCCTGCCTTGTCCTTCCCGATGATCTGGTGTCTGTGAATGGCACAGGTGTCTGTAGAGGCATATCTTGGGAAGGTGTTGGTATAGCTTCTGTCCACATCCACACACTGGAACGCACGGTTTGGCGGAAGCACCTGGTCGGATAGCTCTACCAGCTTGTTCCAGTCGTCTCTTGGCATATAGATATCCACATCGTCATCCCAGGGAATAAAGCCTTCGTTTCGCGCCACACCGATGAGACTGCCTCCGGCCATTACATATCTCAGGTTATGCTTTTTACACATTTCGTCAATCTCCCGAAACAATTTCAGAAGATATTGCTGTTTTTCAGTCATTTACTTTCCTCTCATAATAAAGTTTGAAAATCATTCTGCAGAAGGGTTTCAAACAGCTCCAGGGATTTTCGGTTGTTTTCCCTGCAATCAATCTTTGGTGCCTTGCATTCTCCCCTTTCAAAGGCCTCCATGCCTTTCAAAACGCCCAAGACAGATGGCTCTGCCAGCATTCCGCCATAATCCTCACAGAAGCAGCGTGCTCCCGGGACATTTGTTGCCACAAAGGGAACCCCCAGTACTGCTGCCTCAAACAGGACTACAGGAAGGCCTTCATAATCTGAGGATAAAACCAGCAGATCACTTGCCTTCAATATGGGCATAGGATTTCGTATACTTCGAAGCAAAATAATGTGGCTGCCGGCAGCGCTGTTTTTTGCCAGCTGGCAGGTCTGTTCATAGAGATTTCCCGCTCCGCCGATTATAATCAGCCAGGTATTTTTGTTTTTCTTCCAGAAAAGCTCAAAGGCCTGGATCAGACGGTTATGCTGCTTTTCCTGGGAAAATCGTCCGATGTTAATAAATTTTCGGTCGCTGCTATTTAGCACCTCCTGAAGCCTCTTAAGGGAAACGGTACATTTGGTTTCCCTGTCAAAGCAGATGGCTTCCCCGGACCGCCTTTTGATTCCTTCGTAATCCTGACAGTTGGGAATGACGGTAATGTTGTCCCTTCGCCCGCCGATGGCTTCCACAGCCTTTGTAAGATCACGGCTTACTGCAGCCACATGGTCATAGGAGGCATAAGCGTCATGAAGTACATATTTATTTGGATTTTTCTTTCTCTCTATTTCTTTTTCCATGTCATTGTGCACCCAGATGGTTCTGGAAAAGGGTGCCTGCTCAAACATGGAAATCATATAATTTTCGTAACCATTAAAGTGAAGAACTGCCTGAAACCGGGAATTGCCGAAATGCTTTTTCCATTCTCTTGCATAGGCATGTGTAAGTCTTTTTGTGCGAATTCCAAGCTTCATGTAAAGTCCCTGGCAGATGGCAGTGATCACGTCCATATTCATCTCGCTTCCAAGAGGATACACATTAGCCTGATGCGGCAGGCAATCCAGCCGCCAGGGTGCTTCCTTAAGAGAATTCATACGGTAGGAAATAAAATAGTTGTATTTTTCCTGATCAAGCTCCTTCATCAGATTTAAAAAGGAGGTGGTGATTCCATTTTGCTGGAAATCTCCTGCGTAGATCAGCACGTTTTTCTTTTGATTTCCACTGGCAAAAGCAGTGTGGCAGAGGTTTTCTCCAAGGATCACATGATGGCAGAGGTTTCGGATTCCGCTTCCCTGTTCATAGGTTCCGTACTTCTTCCGGAAGGCTTCATCAAGCTCTTTGACAGGTGTTTTTAACAGTTCTGCCACCTCTTTTGGCGTGCGCACCAAAGGAAAAGGATAGGTCCTGATGTCCTCGTACATGCCCCTGCTTCCTGCATAATCCTCAATATCATAGGCAAACAGGATAATCTTTTTACCGGAGTTGGCAAAGTCATACATAACACTGGAATAATCGGTGATCAGCACATCACACATATTCAGAACCTCATAGGTATCATAGCCCTCCGGAAATTTCTGAATATGCTGATAACCGGACAGGTTCAGCCCATTTCCCACAAAGGGGTGAAGCTTAACAAGAAGCAGCTGATCTTCATCCAGACACCGATCAAGAACGTCCAGATAGCCCTGCATTTCCTTTACAGAGTCCTTGCTGTCAACTGCATCAGCCTTCCCCCGAAAGGTGGGCATGTAGACGGATACCTGCAGGTTCCCGAAGCCAAATTTCTTTTTCAGGGCTTCTCCTTTGTCCGGGTGGAAAAAGATCTCATTTCTTGGGTAGCATTCGTGAATAAACTGCCCCTGGTACAGATTATCCAGCATGTAGGCTCCTCGCATTTTTTCCTCCATAAACACGTTGGAAAAAAGCAGGTAATCAGACATCAGAAGATTTCGCATAACATTTCCCATGCTGTAGCGCTCCTCCAGGTTGTCTCTTCCCATGCATTTCAGAGGAGTTCCGTGCCACACATTCAGATAGATCTGTCCATCCTTTTTAATAAAGCGTCCCGGAAACGTAGAGTCATTGATGAGAAATCCAGCTTTGGAAAGCATCCGATAATAAGAAATGCTTCCAAACTTCACCAGATGATCTACCCTTAATCCATAGTGCTGCAGCTTTTTTTCCACAGAGTCTCTGTAGTCACTGCGACAAGCAAAAGCAATGGTATAGTTCTTATATTCTTCCCGGTTCAGCTCCCGCAGAATTGCAAAAATATTGCTTTCCATGCCTCTGCCGCTTCTGGATTCCAGCAAAATCAGGTGTGGATCGATCCTGGTTTTCTCATAAAAGGTATTGTAAAAGGGATACCAGGTGCCGCTTTTTAGTTTTTTCTTTATTTTAGTCCATGCCGACATGCTTTTTTACCTCATCACAGATATTTTTCATACAGGGCTGTTGGATCTCATTGAAAAACAGATTGCATTTTTGCCGCTCCTGCTGATAGCGGTCTCTTCCATGACAGATCTCTGCTATGGCATCTATAAATTTCTGCTGGCTGTCTGGCTTTGCGCCAGGTGTCACCTTATCGTACTCAAAGTTCATTCCACGGCCCTTTAAATACTGCTCCTTGTCATAGGGAAGGAAAATCAGCGGCCTGTCAAGAAGCAGATAGTCAATATAAATACTGGAATAATCGGTAATCAGAATATCAAATATATCGGCTATATCCATAATGTCTTCAGCCTGTTCATTTCCCAGATATCTTACCCGGTGAGAAAGGTAAGGGTCTGCATTTCCCTGCTCGCTGATGTGAGTGCGAAGGAAAATAACGGCGTCCTCCTTTTCCAAAAATGCATCCAGTGCTTTTTTGTCATAATCTTTGAAAGGAAACAGGCTGGTCACGCCGTAGTCCCGGAAAGTTGGAGCATAGAGGATAGCCTTTTTGCAGGATGGAAGATCGGGATACATGCTTCCCAATACCTTCTCTTTATCTGTCTTTGTAAAGAGCACATCATTTCTTGGCTGTCCCCAGACCTTTATCTTGTCCGGTGAGATCTGAAAGCTTTCTGCCATTACAGGAATCAGCCGGCTTGAGCAGGTCAGCACAAAGGTATAATTTTCTGTAAAAATTTTCTTAAAATAGATTCTGGCAAGGCGGGAAAGATTAGGGTCCATCAGTGCGATTTTTTTCAGAGGGATCCCGTGCCACAGGTTTACAATTGTCCTGTTTTTCCCAAGACCTGTGCCGTAAACAGGAAGTCCTGCAGAGGTAAACCATACGCCTGCTGACAGAGCCTTTTTCATACCCTCAACGGAGCAGGTCTCTATAAAATATTGTTCGCCGTACTTATCACCAAGCTTTTTTCTTAGCTTCTCATCATTGATCACAAAATAGGGTGTGATCTTTGGAAGGTTGTCCTTTACATATTCAAACAGATAGCGGGAATTGTAATTGTAATGTGCGTTATCTGTAGATGAAAAAATCCAGATTCCCGGGTCCGGCTTTTTCGTAACCCTTAGACTGACCAGCTCTGCCTTCAAAAGGCTTTTCAGTTTTCCCATGTATGCTTCCTCTTTTAGTTTTTTTTCTTAAATCTTCCTGTAAGCCATGGAAAATATTGATTGATAATGGAAACTACACCGCATTCTATGATCATCAGCTCTGCCAGAATGCCGGTACATTCCAGATAGTATCTTGGTCCTGCAGTCTCTGACAGGGTGTAGATTGCCTTCCATCCTTTGATCACAAGGACTTTGAAGCCCAGGGTTCCATGGGTTGCCATAATGATCAGGGAATTTTTTCCCGCAAATTCCAGATAAGTCATCTTCCACCATTTCTCCAGATATTCCAGAACCAGAATGGTTCCCATGGAGCCAAGAATTCCGTTTATGTAAAACATCAGATGACTGTCTCCGATTCGAAGCAGGTTGATGTCTACATGAAGGTTTCTCTGCGACAGGAAAATAGTGGCCACGAACATCACCGCACCGATGACAAATCGCAGATTTCTCTCTTTGATTTTGCTAAAAAGCATAAAGCAGAGATACCCTGCCCCGATAAACCAGAATCCCAGAATTCCCTTACTCACTGCCAGGATGGGAAATGACACGATTTTGTACTGTCTTTCGGTGAGCATGGCCTTCAGCATTGGAAGCAGAGTGTCTGAAGTGTACACCGTGATAACCACAGACAGGATTCCGCTGGCGATCCGCACAAAATTGCTCTTTGCTTTCATTACCAGGATAAAGATCACCTGCGCAAAAAACAAAGCCGGCAGAAACCACAGAGCACTGATTCCTCTCAGGCTCAGTGTGGTGTAGGCCTGGTACACAAATTTCGAATACATCTGTGCGCGTCCGGTGCCTTTCATAAGGCAAACCAGCATATTATACAGCATTACAATGGCACTGTATCCAAAATATGGAATCATAAGACTTTTGAAATGCTTCCATATATACTGGCTGGCACTCATCTTGCGAAATGACTGGCGCATGCAGAGCAGGTAGCCGGAAACAATGAAAAATATGGGGATTTTGTATGCTGCAAACCATAGGTCTATGGGATTTCCCAGAGAAGTAATATGCCCAAACACCACCATTGTGATTCCCCAGCCTTTTGCTGCATCCAGATATTTCTTTCGCTCTTTTGAGCTGTTTGGTAATTCACTCATTTCTTTTCCTTTCCCTCAGCAGCCTCTGGACTTCAGAAATTCCAGAGTACGCCTGCTGTTGTTATGATCTGTGTATGCAAAATGCTCCTTTCGCATCTGTGCATACCTTTCTTTTTCCTTAAAATTATTTTCTATATATTCTTTTATATTCTTTACGAGGCATTCCTGATCCAGACATCTGTCTCCGAATAAGTCCCGGGTCATATCAAGATAGCTTCCATTTGCCTGCTGATACAGGTCATAGTCAAACTGATAGAACAGAACCGGCTTAGCCAGATAGTGGACGTCCCAGCTCACGCTGGAATAGTCGGTGATCAGCATGGAGCATTTCATGATCAGCTCGTTTAAGGGCTGGCTGCCCTGGACGATCAGCTTTACCTGGTCATTTTCTGTTTGAAATGCTTCCAGGAATTCCTTCATTTTGGGATGAATGTGGAAAATGATCTTCACATTGTTTTCCCGCAGGAATGCTCCCAATTCTGGATTTTCCAGCAGCTGTCGGTACCGTCTGCAGTACTCACTTTCCCGGAATACTTCATCGGACTGCTCTTCCAGCCAGGGGCGCCAGGTGGGCATGATCAGGATGTTTTTCTCATCTGGTCTGGCTTTATTTTCCAGGACATCCCATCTAGTAAAGCCAAGAATAGGCACGTTTTCTTTGGCATATCCGAAGTTCTCTGTGACGATCTTCTGCTCAAACTCTGAGGTGACGGCAAAATAGGTCATAGGGGCGGAACCGTTTTTTCCGAATAGTTTGTCTACCCGTTTCAGGGCAGTTACGCCGTGCTGCAAAAACAGAATCTGTTTTTTACTGATTTCCCTGGAAATAATATTGGGCTTTGGCTTCCACACAAATCCGTGAAATTTGGCATCCGGTGCCGCATAGATTCTGGCAGCCAGCAAATACAAAATATGCCTTGCACTCATAAAAGGCACTACATTGCTGCCATATTTCTGCATTCTGTCCCACTGTGCAGAATTCCGGTCCAGAATATAATAAATGTACTTTTTCTCCTCTTCCGGAAGATTTTCCATACAGTATTGAAAGAAATAGCAGCCGTTGTCCTGTGCTTCTGTACAGTATTTCTCGTAGATCACCCAGATTTTTTCTCTGGTCCAGATCGGCTTTGTCAGACGGTAAAATACGTATACCATGTTTTGCTTTGCAGAAGTTATCCCGCTGTCGTAGTCAGACCGTAAACGGTAGCGGAACGTAAGCATATGGTTTGTGCTTGCCATTGGAAATAAAATATGGTCCCCCTTTGGGATCTCGTAATTTCCAAATAACAGCTTCAGCCGTGTGCCCCCATCCAGGATCACAGGCAGGGCTTCTCCGTCTTCGGTGTAAACATACACATCCCAGTCACCTTCCGATAAGGTCATGTTCCCTGTGCTGCCCCAGATTCGAATCTGAAGCAGTTGTCCGCCTGAGGCCTGCTGCCTTCCTGGAAAATGCCTTTCTTTCGGAAGCAGCTCATATTTCAGCGGATATTCTGTCGGTCGGACAATATTTCGGTATTTCAGCACCGCTTTCTCAATTTTCAGAGCTTTGTCCGCCTGCGCGTATACCGTAAAATCAGAGCCTTTTAATTTCAGCCTTGTCACAGTAATAATTCGATTCCCACTACATTCGCTGTTGCTTTGCATTCTGCTGCCGTTACCAGCTCCGCTGGTTTTCCTAATCTTTCTGATGCCTGGCCCGCCGTTATTCCTGCTCATCTGCTTCCTCTTCTTCCTTCTTTTCGCCCCATTTTTCCACAATGGCATCACAGATTCGCCTGCTGTTCTGGTCGTCAAAATATTTGTAGAAGTTGGTACGCATGGCATCGTACTGGGGTTTGATCACGAAATGATCGGCTGCGCATTCTTCCATATAAGTAAGAAGCCCGTCCACATTGTCCGCGCACTCTCCGAATAATTCCTTACTCATATCCAAATAGCTTCCGTGTGCTTCCTCGTATTTTTCCCGGTCAAACTGGAAGAATACAACAGGTTTATCCAGGTAAAATACATCCCAGCACACACTGGAATAGTCGGTTACCAGCATTTTGCAGCGCATCATCAGCTCATTGGCAGGCTCTTCCCCAAATGCAATAAGTCGGATTCTCTTGGATTCCACGGAAAAGTCCTGCATAAATTCACGGAACTTGGAGTGAAGATAAAAATTAGCGCACAGGTCGTTCTTTTCCAGGAAATCGTGGAAACGCCTGGAATTCAGAAGCTCCATGTAGTTCCGGAAATAATCGCTTTTTTTGAATTCCTCTGCCGTTGCATTTTCCAGCCAGGATCTCCAGGTAGGCATGATCAGGATTTCCCGAAGGCCTTCTGATTTATCCTCCAGCACATCCCATCTGGCAAAACCGCTGTTTACGATCTCGTCCTCTGCGTATCCGAAATATTTCTCTATGATTCCTTTCTCGAAATCAGAGGTTACCACGAAAAGATTGCAGGAACCTGCTTTTCCCTTGCCATAGAAGAAATCCACTTTCTTCAGGGCGGTTACGCCGTGCTGGAGAAATACAAGATCCTTTCTTCTCAGGTAGCGCTTCAGGATACTGCCTCTCTGACGCATAGCGTACAAATGATTTCGGGTGTCTGTGCTCACCAGAAGCTTCGCTGCCTGCATGTAGATCATATGGCGGATGCTCATGAAATCCACTACCCGATTTTTGTACGGACGCAGCTTCTCACGGTCCGGTGCATTCTTATCGATCACATAATAAATGTGATTTTTCTGCCTCTTTTCTTCCCCGTTTTCCATGCAGTATTTGAAGAAATAGTAGCCGTTGTCCTGGGCCATCATGCAGAATTTCTCATATACCAGCTGAATCTGCTGGCTGTCCCAGTAAGGCTTTAACAGGCGGTAAAGGAAAAATGCGACCATTTCCTTCATACGGAAGTCCCATCTGTCATATTCGCCTTCCTCGCGATACTGGAATGCAAGATTCTTGGATGACGTATTGTAGGGATACAGGAAAAATCCGTTTTCTTTTTTATATTTTCCGCTGTATAAAAACGCGGTGAATAAGCGGTAATTTCTGGTCATGGATACAGAAGCTTCATATCTGTCCCCGGTTTTCGGATTCAAAAATACCACCAGCACATCCCAGTACAGGCTTTTCCACTCCACCTGGTCCAGATCCAGTTCTGCCTCAAAGCGGCGCAGATTATTTCTCAGTCTGTTTTTTCTGATCGTAAAGCTGTACGCTTCCCGTTCTGCCTCCAGCTTGCTTCTGAATCGAAACAGAACCTTGTCAGGGAAATAGCCATATTTATCTGCATCTGTAACCAGTCTGAGCTTCAGAAGGTTCTTATTGATGGTAAGATAGCGCAGATGGCACATCTGTGTCATTTTGTGGATTCGCCAGTTGGCGCAAAGTCCGAACAGCCATCTTCCTTTTTGATCCATGTAGACGCACAGGGTGTATGCAATGTCTTTGGCGCCCTCCTGGGTTAACAGGAGCTTTTCGGAGCAGGCCTGCTCACAGATCCAGACTTTTTTCCCTTTCTGCAGATCCTTGTCCTGCTTTGCCCGGCCTTTATCAGCCAGACGATATCGGAAATATTGTCCATCTGCTATGGTCTCCAGAAGGATTCGCACGCTTTTATTTCTTCCATATTCCATGGCAGGAAGAAGGATACTGGTATCAATGGTAAATTCACAGTCGCTCTGTACATCCGTTACAGGCAGAATATAAATTTCCTGATTTTTTACCCCGGCAAGAAGCACCCTTACCTGCTCAAAATCAGAGAGCTTCTTTTCCTTAAGCGTTACCTTTACCTTCCCGCTTCTATCCCCGCACACATCTGCCAGAATATCATCTGTTCCATTCAGATTAAATGCAGGTGTTTCTTCATATACAATCTGTCCATCCTCATTCTGGTTCCAGCAGCAATATTGCATGGTTTCCTTATTTAGATAGCAGTCTTCCAGATTGATCTTTGTTTCCATATTTATTTCCTCACGTAGATGTCCCCAAATTTTATCATATCATTACTATATTATAAAGAAATCTTTACGAAAGTCAATGTTTGCGGCAGGAAACTGCACTTTCCAGCAAAAAAAAGACTGCCGCCAGGGATAGTATTTCCCATTTGCGGCAGTTTCATTTTGTTTTCTTATCTGTTATCGTTTTCTTTCTTCATGTTCAGATCATTTTTGATCTGCGTGGAGGAGATTTCCGGGGTGCGTGGAAGGTAGATCACTTCGCAGCCTTCCTCCTTGAGGAAATCGAATTTCCCCTTCCAGTCATCTCCCATCACAAAGGTGTCCACATGATATTCCTTCACATCTGTCCGTTTCTGCTCCCAGTTTTCCTCCGGGATCACAAGATCCACATACCGGATGGCTTCCAGCAGCTGTTTTCTTTTTTCATAGGAAAAATAGCATTTCTTCTGCTTCTCATTCCAGTTGAATTCGTCTGTGGAAAGTCCCACGATCAGATAGTCTCCATACTCCTTGGCTCTGCGAAGCAGGTTAATGTGCCCATAGTGAAGCAAATCAAAGGTTCCATAGGTAATTACTCTTTTCATTTTATCAGAAAATCTCCTCAATTGCATTATTCCGTTAATTTAGTTTTCTCCAAGATAATATCTGCCATATGCATCTGCTGCTTTCATTGCTGCAAATACCGTTTCCGGTGTGACTTCAAATGGCATGTTGTGAAGAGTATCGTTCTCAGAGCATGCGGTTTTAGCTACTTCCATGAGCTGTTCATCTGTGACGTTTTCTGCGCCAAGCTCTTTTAAGGTGACTGGAAGTCCTACCTCGATGCACCATAAAATGATGTCCTCTAATTCTTCCTGTGGAACATTCTCCAGAACCAGCTGGGTGAGAGTTCCGAAGGCAACCTTTTCTCCGTGATACATGTGGTGGCACTCTTCCAGAACAGTGAATCCGTTGTGGATTGCATGTGCGCCTGCAAGTCCGGCACTTTCAAAACCGATTCCGGATAACAGGGTGTTTGCCTCGATAACCTTCTCTACAGCAGGTGTGCATACCCCGGCTTCCAGTGCGATTTTGGCTTTTATGCCTTCTTCCATCAGGGTATCAAAGCAAAGCTTTGCAAGGGCCATAGCGGCTTCTGTGGTCTTACCCCCTGCACAGGAGGCTGCGCCGCTTTGTTTGCATGCTCTTGCTTCGAAATAAGTTGCAAGGGCATCTCCCATTCCTGCTACTGTGAGACGAACAGGTGATTTCGCAATAATATCTGTGTCCATAAGCACCAGATTTGGATTTGCAGGAAGGAACAGGTATTTTTCAAAAACGCCCTCCTCTGTGTATACAACGGATAATGCACTGCATGGTGCATCTGTGGAAGCAATGGTCGGGCAGATAAACACCGGTGTTTTTGCATAGTATGCCACTGCCTTGGCTGTATCAAAAATCTTGCCTCCGCCAATACCGATGGTAAGGTCACAGCCGCTTTCTTTCACAATTTCTACCAGACGGTTGATCTCGCTATTGCAGCACTCTCCGTTAAAATAATCAAAAACCACATCGCAGTCGCTTGCCGCAAAGCTGTCCTCGATCATTTTTCCAATTCTCTTATAACCGCCTTTACTGATCAGAACCAGGGCTTTCTTTCCGCAGTTCGCTGCATAGGTTCCGATGTTTTTCATTTCTCCTGCGCCCTGTAAATATTTGGAAGGGCTGATCAATACTTTTGCCATTTTTTATTCGCTCCTTTTTTTGTATTTTATGGAAGCCAACCTCCGCCTCTGGCTCGCGCCGGATTTTACTTGTTAAAAAATCCATTTTCATTATAACATCGCCAGAGGAATTTACAAGCCCCCTCAAGCTTACGATCAACCTCTTTTCAGCTAAACTCCAGCACCATCTGCCCGTCGAGGAGGCGGGATCGTGGAAGGCATAATTTTGTTTTACGGTTCTGGAATCGTAATTGGCATAGCAGTATCTGCACATATGGAGACAGGTATTATACGCTCCAATGTCATTTCCCATAAAACAGGCGCACGCCTTTCGAAGAGGCTGTTTCTTCGGGATCGCAAATGTGGTATGAAGTGCTTTCTCGTAGGTTCGCTTTGTCATGCAGCCGCTGCAGTCGGCGCCATAAGCAGCCAGTTCCTGTCCTTCCCCGCATGGGTAAACCGTCATTCCATGGGCAGCCGCGATCTGGATCATATTTTTCCCAAGATATAAACGGTCCGCCTTAGAGCGTGTTTGAAAAATCATAACGCAATATACAAAACGCCAAGCGTACCCAGACCGCAATGGCTGGAAACCACACCGTCTCTACTGTTTCCCGGTCACAGCCGGAATGGGTGATAAACACACGTTCCGGTCTCGCATTTTTTAAGTCATTTTCCATATTTTTTACGTAGGACATGATCACAGAAGCAATTTTCCCCCGATATTTTTTGGAAGCATTCATAGCACCATTTCCCACCACGATCTTCGGATGCAGCTTTAAAACACCGCCTGCCATGGCCGCTACCGCATTGCAGCGTCCACCGCGGTATAAATAGGATTGTCAATAGGTATTGGTATTCCTGAAGCCCGCATTTTTATCTAACTTTACGTATTTTTTACTTGCTTTTTTCAGCAATCTGCTATATACTGTCCCTTGTAAAGTAATGCAGAGTAAGTTCATGAGCGTAAAGTGCCTTCCGGATGGAGAGTTGCCGGAGGACGAAAAGAGAAATCTTGCGGTTCGTGGATTGCTTCTCGCTGCAACAGAAGATAAATATGAATCCATAGATTATCTCCTATTGTGAGCGAAAAAGAAAAGGAGGTAATTTTTTTATGGAGAAAACAAAGAACATGTTTCTCACTTCAGCCAAAGAGCTGAAAACCACTTCTACCCTGGCAGTCTGTGCAATGCTCGCTGCCCTGGCACTGATCTTAAATTCAGTCGCTTCTATCAACATCGGTCCCTATGTAAAAATTGGATTTTCCGGTATTCCAAATCAGATTGCGGATTATCTGTTTGGACCTGTTACAGGATGCCTGTTCGCCGGTGTGCTGGATATTGTGAAATTCTTTATCCGCCCGGATGGACCATTTTTCTTTGGCTTCACCTTTAATGCAATGCTCGCGGCATTTATTTACGGATGTTTTTACTACAAGCATAAACTCACCTTCCGCCGTGTACTGATTGCAAAACTGGTAGTGGTTCTGATCGTAAATGTCCTGTTAAACACCTTATGGCTGGACATGCTCTACGGAAAGGGCTTCCTGGCAATCCTTCCAATGCGTACGGTAAAGAACCTGATCATGTGGCCAATTGATTCCTTTATCTTCTTTACTATCACAAGATTGATTGAGCAGACAGGGATTTTTAATCTTTTTAGAAAACCGGCTGTAAACTGATTTTATTTGTAAAGTAAGCGCTTAATTTTCTATGGTACTCGAAAGTTAAGCGCTTACTGTATTTCCTGCCTCATATCTTTCCTTAATCCAACAACGGATATATAATTCTTGGTCTGACGGACGCTCCTGCAAAATAATTCAATTGTATTGCTGCCCATTCTATGCTAAACTATGGATAGATACTTCTGAACAACATACACTATTTATAAACCGTATGATTGGAGTGATTTCATGAAATTAACAAAAAAAGTCCCTACAACCGATAAAAACCAGGAAAACAATCATCTTCTCCGCATGTTAGACCGGGGAATTGATGATATGGAAGCTGGTCGTGAATTGCCACTGGAAGATGCTTTTCGCAAAATCACAGAATTAAGGGATGCACGAAGAAATGCAAGAATATAAAATTATTTTAACCTGGGAAGCAATTTACGATGTCACAGACATTGCAGATTATATTGAAGAAGAATTCGGCCAGCAACGTGCTGACCGTTTTCAATCTGATCTGAAAGAACAAATGCAGAATTTAGGCCAGTTCAGTACTGCCTTTCCCCGAACTCAAATTCTGTACAGAGGATATTCCATACATAAAAGATCTTTTCCGCCATCTATTATTTTTTATATTATAATGGAAGAAACAAAAGAGATTCATATTCTCCGAGTGTTGCGCCATGAACGAGATTGGGAAAATATCCTGTTGCAAAGATCAACTTATACATATCCAGAATGAATACCTGGGAGCCGATCAGAGATTTTTCTGAAAGGCTTCCTTTTTTATTACTTCCCACTGTCAATTAAATCATAACTCATATCCAGAAAATCCAGCGTCTTAGCTTCACTGACAGAATCATCCAAAAGAATCGTAATCCAGTGTTGCTTATTCATATGATACCCCGGTAAAAATCCATACGTTTGAATAATCATCCCAACCAGATCAGGATCACATTTTACATCCAGGATGTCAATGTTTCCATCTTCTTCTAATCCCAGTATTTTCTTTTCCACTACCATAATTATAGCATACCATTTTCCATTTTTATGTCGAAGCACCGCAGAATCAGGATCTTTTTTCCATAAATATTCCGGTTCCGTTCCATATTGCTCTTTCACATATTGAAAAATTTCCTCACGTTTCAAATTTATCCCTCACTTACGATTTCTTGCTCTGATTATACGCTATCAAGATTATATTCTCAACCACTTCTCACAGTTCCATTTATGTCTTATAGCTTTTGCATAGCCTGCTTTGCAGGCTACATCGAATACCACGTTACTTTCCCCCTCCTGTATTCCAGTTTTGTTATAAACAAAACTACAATTCCTATATTAATTACAAACGGAAGCAGATATATGATTTTGTCTCTTTTTTTCCTGGGAACACACTCCGTTACTTCCATCAGATACCGAAACATCACAAAAACAAATGTATCAAGACTTAATAAGAAGCACATATGCAATATATTATTAAGCCATAGTGGAACCACATAAAAACGATTCACCGTATACGCTGTAATACCATCAAATAAAATACTTACGATCCCCGATTTTGCCAGTAATTTAAAAAAATAGTCTTTGCTGTCATCTTTATATTGCTTTCTGTCCTGAATGTAAATAAAAATCACATACCATACAATAATAAAACAGGCAATTTGTAATTTACAGTACCTCACTCTTATTCTTTTCCTTTGCATTTTTGTAATGATATTTTACAAAAATCCATTAAAACAAAATAGGTTTCTTTTTATGAGAAATGTGTCAATTTTATAGATTTCCTGTATCGCCATCTTTTTTACTCCCCAAAAATACCACCAATAAAAATATTGGTGGCAAAATGGAGAAGTTATAAATTTTCAGCCGTTTTATATCTTCATCCGTATATACTTTATACCCATTAGCTAAACGCTCTGGCTAATGTATTTTATTTCAACGGAAAGCAGATATCTATTTCCATATATCCATCTTCTCCCACCAAGCGATAAATATCAAAAATCGGCCGTCTTTCGTCTAACTGATTCCCAGTCTTTGAAAGCCATCTGCAAAATATCTCCTGATATACCATAAAAAGGAACTGTGGGAACCCCCTAAAATGATACACCGCATATTTTCCCCCTTGGAAATTCTGAAGCAGTATATGTTCATTTTTCTTCATCAATACCAATTGCTCTGGAGAAACAGTCTGGCACAAGTCATACATGCAATGATCTTCGTCTGTAATCGTTGGATCATCAATTGTACACTCCATATATAATGTCTTTTCTGTAGCAAGATACTCATATTTTTCTATAAACCGACACCACTCCTGTGGAAGCTGATGGTAATTCCCCTTCTTTCTTTCATAAATAGCCGTAAAACTGTCAAGATTTTCGATAGTAATTAATTTACCTGCATCATCAAGAGCATCTAACGTTATCCCATGAGAAAATGAACTTTCTTCCACCATCTGCTCACTTGTTTTCCGAAAATCACCCGGCGATAAATTCAGATGCTTTTTAAATGCTGTTGCAAAATTTGACGAGGAGTATCCATATTTTTCACCAATTTCTGTAATGCTTTTTTCTTTCTCAACTTTCAGACACCATGCACTTCTCTCCAGACGAATCCTCTTAATAAATTGATAAAGAGCTTCATCCGTTTGTTCTTTGAACATACGTGTCAGATGATATCTGGAATAAGAACAATAATGAGCTACATCATCTACTGTAATTTCCTCATCAATATGGTCAAATATATAGTTAATGGCTTTATTTATCACTGCACTGCGTATTGCATAATTTTCAGTATTATCCATTCAGTTCACCACACTTTCGTTTACCCGTTTGCTTCCTTATTAAAAATACTGCAATGATCGCTGTAAGTGTTTCAGAGCATGGAGCACTAAGCCATACACCCGTCATTCCTAAAATTGCAGAAAGAACCAGCGTAAATCCCAAAAGGAAAACAATTCCTCTTAATGTCGAAATGATTGCAGATGATCCTGCATCCCCACAGCTTGTGAAATACATAGAATTCACTACATTATATCCCATAGCAAGAAATGTTACAGCATAAATTTTAAAACCTGCTGCAACCATATCAGCCACTTCATTATTACATCCAAACAAACCTGCATACTGCTTTCCTGCCACAAAAAATGATATAGCTATGATCAATCCTATCATAAACAACATCTTATTCGTAATTTTTCTTAAAGCAAAAGCCGTCTCTTTCTCTCTCGCACCCCAACATCTACTGACAAGAGGACTGATTCCCTGCCCAAATCCAATACAGATCATACTGTACCCATAAACTACAAATCCCAAAATTGTAAAAGCTGCAACGCCTTCTGCTCCTACATATTTCATAATCACATAGTTAAACATAAACATGGATATAGCACTGGCCATCTCTCCTATAAATTCAGAAGAACCATTGAGAATCATTTCCTTGTTTATCCCTCTGTCAAATGAAAACTTCCGAAATCCGATTCCTGTTTTTCGACTAATGAAGTAAAACATCTGAACCAATACAGTCAATAGCTGTACCATTAATGATGCTGCAGCACTTCCCTGAATTCCAAATCTCATAATATCCACAAAAAAGAAATCGAGAACTCCATTCAAGATACATCCTGCAATACTGACAAGCATACAAATCTGCGGTTTGCCATCAACACGGATAAACATTCCAAGGATTGTTCCAATTACCATAAGTGGATACGTAAACAGCATGATTCTATAATACTCAGTAAAGTAAACTGACAGATCACCGTCTGCTCTTAAAATCTTCAAGATTGGTGTGAAAAGCAAAAATACTATAACAGAGATTGCCACACATGTGATCAGGGCAGCTACTACTGTCTGTGAAAATACTTCTGATGATTTTTTTCGTTCATTTGCCCCAAGCATTCTGCCACTGATAACAGAACCACCTACACCAATGCAAAGTCCTGTTCCAAGGTAAAAATACAGTATCGGCAATCCCAAATTGATTGCAGCCAACGCATTTTGACCTACATAGTTCCCAGTAAAATATCCATCCGTTATTGTTATTACTGTCTGTAATAACATTGCAATGATACTCGGAATGGAAAACTGGAGTATCATTCTTATTTTGTTTTCTTTGATTTGTTTAATATCCATACTTACCTCTCTCCTTTTTCCCTTTATTATAGAGATATAAGTATTTCTATACTTCTGAATTTGTGCTGTAATAGCTTTTTCCATATTTTACTTTTGATATAAAACGGAAACACCGGGTAACAATCCGCCAATAATTGTGTAAATTCGCTAAGGATTGAACAACTTATATTTTATTTTTCCACGCAAAAAAGCCCCGAAAACCTTATAATCACTCTAAAATGTAGTGTTTATAAGGCTTTCAAGGCCTTTCAATACTTAAATTAGAAACTTACGAAATTAAATCACAAACCCGGGATTACATACCCATCTGCTTTGCAACTTCCTCAGCGAAGTTCTCTTCCTTCTTCTCGATTCCGTCGCCGGTCTCGTAACGAACGAATCCTTTGATAGTGATCTTAGCGCCGTTCTCTTTAGCAACCTGTGCTACGTAGTTTCCAACGGACTGTTTTCCGTCTTCTGCTTTAACGTAAACCTGGTCAAGAAGGCAGATCTCTTTGAGCTCTTTCTTGATACGTCCCTGGATCATTCCCTGGATAACCTTCTCCGGTTTCTGGGATTCCTTAGGATCGTTCTGGATCTGAGCCATAAGGATTTCTTTCTCATGCTCGATATACTCAGCGCTTACTTCGCTGTCGCTTGTGTAAAGAGGTTTCAGAGCTGCAACCTGCATTGCAACGTTCTTAGCCATCTCTTTCACAGCGTCGTTTACAACGTCTGTCTCAACGTCAACAAGAACGCCGATCTTTCCGCCCATATGTGTGTAAGAAGCAACGAAACCATTCTCCTCTTTCATCTGAGCAAATCTACGGATGTTCATGTTCTCGCCGATAACTGCGATCTGAGCTGCAAGAGCTTCTTTAACAGTCTTAGTGGTATCAAGTGTCCATGCCTCTGCAAGGAATCCCTCGATATCAGCTGCTGTAGTTGTCAGAGCCTGAGCTGCAACATCTGCAACATACTGCTGGAATTTCTCGTTCTTAGCAACGAAGTCTGTCTCGGAGTTAACCTCAACAACAACTGCGCTCTTTGAGTCCTCAGCAACAAGTGTCTTGCAAAGACCCTCTGCTGCAACACGGTTTGCTTTCTTCTGAGCGGTAGCAAGACCTTTCTCACGAAGGAACTCTACTGCTTTATCCATATCGCCTTCTGTAGCTGTAAGAGCTTTCTTACAGTCCATCATACCAGCGCCGGTCATCTCTCTTAACTCTTTTACCTGTGCTGCTGTAATAGCCATTTTACATTTCCTCCTGATTGATAATGTGTGGTAAGAATCCGGCAGGCAGCCATAAATCACTCATGGCTGTCATCCGGGAGTTTCTTAAATTATTCCTCTGTAGCGAACTCTTCAGACTCAGCCTGGATCTCGCCCTCAGCGTCTGTCTGTCCCTGGTTTGCTTCGATAACTGCGTCAGCCATCTTGGAAACGATCAGTTTTACAGCACGGATAGCATCATCGTTACCCGGGATTACGTAATCCAGTTCTTCTGGATCACAGTTTGTATCGCAGATTCCGATAAGCGGAATTCCAAGTGTATGAGCTTCCTGTACGCAGATCTTTTCTTTCTTAGGATCTACTACGAAGATAGCATCTGGAAGTCTCTTCATCTCTTTGATACCGCCAAGGTTCTTCTGCAGCTTGTCTAATTCTTTTCTTAAAGCGATTACTTCTTTCTTAGGCAGAACATCGAATGTTCCATCAGACTCCATGGTCTCGATCTCTTTCAGCTTTGCAATACGGCTCTGGATAGTCTTGAAGTTGGTAAGCATACCGCCTAACCATCTCTCGTTTACATAGAACTGTCCGCAGCGCTCAGCCTCTGTCTTGATAGCGTCCTGAGCCTGTTTCTTAGTACCAACGAAAAGGATGTTTCCTCCGTTAGCTACGATATCAGCGATTGCATTGTAAGCATCGTCAACCATTCCTACAGACTGCTGTAAGTCGATGATGTAGATACCATTTCTCTCTGTGTAGATGTATGGAGCCATTTTAGGGTTCCATCTTCTTGTCTGAT
>OLRK01000498.1_pt1 | contig 45023 bp, 38 predicted proteins | sample 1672911 | NCBI WGS metagenome assembly OLRK01 (sample SAMEA3136736, study PRJEB25190) | human gut metagenome | biome: human gut; feature: human-associated habitat; material: faeces | place: Austria | collected 2013
CTTTCAATTACTACTGGGGATACCGAAATGTGGTATTAACCGACAGCCCCCTTTTGTTGTTTCTGTATTTTATTCCTGCAAAATCTGTTAGAAAGCTTACTGCCAGCGATGCTCTGCCTCTTCCATTTCCTCGATAAACATAAGAAGGAAGCTGATGAGGAGCAGGATGCTGGAAACCCAGATGGCTTTTGGGCCGTAGGCTATGGAAAGTCTGCCGCCAACTCCTGCGCCGATGGCAAACAGAAGAATGATGGCGAAGTAGCACAATGCCTGATGAAGCAGTCTTGGCTTCTTTTCCCTCATGTAGGCGGAAAGGGCTGCGGTGCCGCTTCGAAGGTTTCCGATGCACATGGTGCTGGCATAAGCGTTTCCTTCTACCTTACGGAAGGTCTGTACCTGCAGGGCGCAGGAGAAGGATACCAGAGTGGTCGCAAAAACATTCATGTTCCCAGGTATGAAGCCTACCAGGAACAGCAGGATAATTTCTACCAGAAGGATTCCCTGGCGCCAGTGAAGGCGTTTGGCGTAGCGGAATTTGTCCTGAATGCGTTCCGCTAAAAGTACTCCAAGGAAAAAGGCGGTCAGGGGAATCAGATAGTGTAATCCTGCTTTTACTTCGCCGTTCATAAACCGCTCACTCATCAGTACCACGTTTCCGGTCTGGGCGTTGGAGAAAACGCCGTCGCGAGTGAAGTAGGTATAGGCATCCTGAAATCCTCCCGACACTGCAAGAAATGCACTGTTTATGAAAGTTTCTGAGGTCTGTACCCTCTTATGATGGTCCATAATAAGTTCCTTCTTTCGTTGTTTTGTCTTTTGTTCTCCATACATATCTCCAAATTATAGAATATACAGGGATTTCTGTAAATACCTAATTTGATATATGGAGTATATCTATCTTATATATCAAGACAAAATATCCGATCAGTCGGCTTTGTGCTCGTCCAGATATTCCTTGCGTCCTTCTTCGTAAAGGTTGTTGCCTTCGCTGTCGATGATGACTACAAGAGGCATGTCCTCTACATAAAGCTTGCGCAGGGCTTCTGCGCCAAGATCCTCGTAGGCGATCAGCTCAGCTTTTTTGATGCATTTGGCAAGAAGGGCGCCGGCACCTCCGATGGCACCGAAGTAAACACCGTCATATTTTTTCATGGCTTCTACTACTTCCGGGAGACGGGCTCCTTTGCCGATCATGCCGCGGGCACCTACGGACATCATGGTTGGAGCGTAAGCATCCATACGACCGCTGGTTGTAGGGCCTGCGGAACCGATTACGGCACCTGGCTTTGCTGGAGTTGGTCCTACATAGTAGATGGTTGCGTCTGTCGGGTCAAATGGAATCTGCTCTCCCCTTGCAAGAGCTTCGCACATACGCTTGTGGCCTGCGTCACGGGATGTGTAGATGGTTCCGGTAAGCAGAACCTGATCTCCTGCGTGAAGTGTTTTTGCCAGTTCTTTTGTCAGAGGCAGTGTAATACGTCTTCTTTCCATAATCAGATCACCTCCGTTTTATGACGGGTAACATGACAGTTGATGTTGACTGCACATGGCATTCCCGCAATGTGAGTAGGCATTGTCTCAATGTTCAGACCGATGGCTGTGGTCTTTCCGCCAAAGCCCTGTGGTCCGATGCCAAGCTTATTGACTTTCTTAAGCATTTCATCTTCCAGGTCTGCGTAGAATGGATCCGGGTTGTGGGAATCTAACGGACGCATCAGTGCTTTCTTTGCAAGAAGGGCACATTTGTCAAAGGTTCCTCCGATTCCAACCCCCACTACCATAGGCGGACATGGGTTCGGGCCTGCAGTCTCTACTACTTCCAGGATAAAATCTTTGATTCCCTGAAGTCCTGCAGATGGCTTGAACATACGGATCATACTCATGTTCTCGCTTCCGAAGCCTTTCGGTCCTACTGTGATCTTAACCTTGTCACCAGGAACAATCTCTGTGTAGATCATAGCCGGTGTATTGTCACCTGTATTTCCACGGCGTACCGGATCTTTTACAACAGATTTGCGAAGGTAGCCGTTTGTATATCCGCGGCGAACGCCTTCATTGATGGCGTCGGTAAGGTCTCCGCCAACAAAGTGTACATCCTGTCCGATTTCAAGGAAGACGCATGCCATTCCTGTATCCTGGCAGATCGGCACATTCTCGTTATCTGCAATGTCAAAATTCTCAATAATGTTGTCAAGGATGCCCTTGGCAATCTCTCCGTCTTCGCATGCGCGGCATGTTTTGATCGCGCATTTTACGTCTTCCGGAAGATGTTCATTTGCTTCGATACAGAGTTTTTCGATGACATCTGTAAGTCTGCTTACTTCTACTTCACGCATTTTGGTAAGCTCCCTTCTTTTGTATTTTTATCGCTGCTCGTGACGGGCGTATTTCGGAAGAAGCAGCGGAGATACCTTATCTGTATGGATATCTGCTTTTTTCAGTTCCTCATCATAAGCATAAATATGATTCAGGTTCATTTCTCCAAGCTCTACGTCCTTGCATTTTACAGCTGCTTTTTTACCGGCATTTCTTCCGAATACGATAACGTCCAGAAGAGAGTTGCCCATCAGTCTGTTTCTTCCATGGATTCCGCCTGCTGCCTCTCCTGCAACCAACAGGTTTGGAATTTCTTCTGAGAATCCGTCTCCGTCAATGTTCAGGCCGCCGTTCTGGTAGTGAAGGGTCGGGTAAATCACGATCGGAACTTTTCTCATGTCAATGCCGTAGTTCATGTACATACGGAACATAGCCGGGATTCTCTTCTCGATGGTTCCCTCGCCTCCAAGGATCTCGATCATCGGAGTGTCAAGCCATACGCCTTTGCGTCCGCCAGGAACCTCTACACCGCGGCCTTCCTCGCACTCACGGATAACACCGGAAGCGTTGACGTCACGGGTTTCAAGAGGATGGATGTAAGCTTCTCCATTTGCATTTACAAGCTGTGCACCAACGGAACGAACCTTCTCTGTCACCAGTGCGCCAAGGATCTGGGACGGATAGATGGCTCCAGTTGGATGATACTGGATGGAATCCTGATAAAGTAAAGATGCACCAGCTCTGTATCCAAGTACAAGTCCGTCAGCAGTTGCACCGTAGTGGTTGGAGGTTGGGAATCCCTGGTAATGCATTCTTCCTGCACCGCCTGTTGCGATGACTACCGTCTTTGCTCTTGCAACGGAGTAGTCGCCTGTTTCCATGTTGAGAAGGACTGCACCTGCAGCCTGTCCCTTTTCGTCTTTGATCAGCTCAACAGCGGAAGTAAATTCCACTACTGGAATGCCAAGGTTGAGAACTTCGTCACGGATGGTACGCATGATCTCAGATCCGGAATAATCCTTTGCAGCATGCATTCTCTTTCTGGAAGTTCCGCCGCCGTGTGTGGTAACCATGGTTCCGTCTTCAGCTTTGTCGAACTCAACGCCAAGGTCGTTCAGCCATTTGATCGCGTCCGGGGCTTCCATTACCAGTCTCTTTACCAGCTCTGGCTTTGCAGCAAAGTGTCCGCCGCCGAAGCAGTCCAGGTAATGCTGTACCGGGGAGTCGTTTTCTTTGTCTGCTGCCTGGATTCCGCCTTCTGCCATCATGGTGTTGGCGTCACCGATACGAAGCTTGGTAACGATCATAACGTTTGCGCCTGCATTGTGTGCTTCGATGGCACAGGAGGATCCTGCTCCGCCGCCGCCGATTACAAGGACATCTACGTCATAATCGATTTTGTTAAGATCAATTTTTTCGTTCATCAGACGGCTTTCAGAATGAAGCATTTCTGCTAACTCCAGGGGAGCTTTCTGGCCTTTGTTTGGTCCTACTTTGATTTCTGCAAATGCGTCTGGGTTATAGTCCGGATGGAATTTCTTAAGAAGCGCGTCTTTCTCATCAGCAGTCAGACGTCTTGGCTCAGTTGCCATACGCTGTGCTCTTGTAGCCTCTACCTTTTTGATGGATTCCATCATATTTTCTGGATATGGTGCATACATGTTTTACGCCCTCCCTATTTCTCAATTTCTCTGTTGTTGTAAAGTTCCTGCATGTCTGTGATTGGTTTCTGCATGATCTGTTCGATCAGGTCGTCGTATTTGCCTTCGTGGATTTCTTCTACACGTTTTTCAAGGTGTTCGCTCTTTGGTGCGATGTATTTTCCGGTGAGACGTCTTGCGAGAAGACCTACCATCGGGTGGGAAATTCCGGCCGGGCATCTTACGGAGCAGCATCCGCAGCTTACGCAGTCAAAGGATTCTTCTGCGCATTTTTCAAGCTCGCCTCTCTGGGCGTAGGCGATGTACTGCATAACGTTTAAGCTCTGGGTACATGCTTTTGTGCAGGCGTTGCAGCCGATGCAGCTGTAGATTTCCGGGTAGAGTTCCATCATGACCTGCTGGTTTGGCTTGAGGTCTTCGATGTTGTAGAGGCGCTTGTCTGTTGGGAAGAATGGGATGCTTGCTACATACATGCCTTCCTGTACCTGGGTCTGACAGGCGAGACAGGTTTTGAGTTCGTTGTCGCCTTTGATTCTGTAGATGGTTGCGCAGGCGCCGCAGAATCCGTGGCGGCAGCCGCAGCCTCTTTTGAGGGTGTAGCCTGCGTATTCCATGGCCGTCATGATGGTCAGGTCAGCAGGTACGGTGTATTTTTTACCGAAGAAATATACGTTTACCATATTTTCCATGTTGGGAGTTCCTTTCTTCTGCTTGTTTAAACCGTACGCCTTGTGAAATGGGTATCTCGCACGTGCCCGTCGCAACGCTCTGCTGAACTAATCGCTAACTGCGACTAAGGAGTTCAGGAGAGCCTTCACTCCTAAGTCTTCGTAAGCGCTGGATTTCAGCGCCGCTAAAGGCGCTCCTGAAATGGGCAGCTTGGCGAGATACCCATTCCACAAGTCTGTGTACTGGCAATAACTGATTCATTTGTTCGAAAGTTTCTTAAGATTAAAAAATTTAGTACTCGTCAGGTAACTGATCTATCTCGTCCATTCGGAAAACCGGGCCGTCTTTGCATACGTACTTGGAACCGATGTTGCAGCGGCCACATTTTCCGATACCGCACTTCATTCTAAGCTCCAATGTTGTGTAAACCTGGGTTCGGGTGAAGCCAAGTTCCTCCAGGCCCTGGAGGACGAATTTGATCATGATTGGCGGGCCGCAGACGAGGGCTACTTTGTTGGTGTCGAAGCCGATCTCTTTTAAGTAGGTGGGGACGAAGCCTACGTGGCCGTCCCAGCCTTCCTGCTCGCGGTCGATAGTCAGGTAGACGTTTACGTCTTTGGCGTTCATCCAGACTTCCTGGATCTCTTTTAATTTTACAAGGTCATCTGCGGAACGGGAACCGTAGAGGATGTCTACGGTGCCGTAGTCGTCGCGGTTGTCAAGGACGTAGTTGATTACGGAACGGAGTGGGGCAAGACCGATACCTCCGGCGATGAACAAAAGGTTTTTGCCTTTCAGCTTATCTTCAACCGGGAAATGATTGCCGTATGGTCCGCGGACTGTGATCTCATCTCCAACCTGAAGGCTGTGGAGATAGGAAGTCAGCTCACCGCATTTCTTAATACTGAATTCCTGATACTCTTTGTTTGTAGGAGAAGAAGTAATGGAAAACATACCCTCGCTTACGCCTGGTGCGCAGACCATTGCGCACTGTCCCGGCATATGCTCGAAAAGCTTTCCTCCATCCGGTGCAGTTACGCAGAAGGTTTTTACATCCGGTGTCTCCTCATGAATGTCTGTGATCACGCCAACCTGCGGGATCAGAGTATCCAGAGTATAATTTTTATGACAGGTACACTCGCTCATTACTTTTCACCTCCATGCTTTTCAAAAGCCTTGATCACCTTCACAATGTTCAGGGATGACGGGCATTTTTCCACGCAGCGGCCGCATCCTACACAAGAATACATGCCGTTATTGTTGGCCGGGAAATAAACAAGCTTGTGCATGAATCTCTGACGAAATCTCTGCATCTGGCTGGTACGGTTATTTCCGTGAGCCATCATTGTGAAATCGGAATACATACAGGAATCCCAGCAGCGGTAACGCTTGATTCCGTGTCCGGTATCATAATCCTTGATGTCATAGCACTGGCAGGTCGGGCACACAAAGGTACAGGTTCCGCATGCCAGACATGGCTTATAAAGGGTCTCCCATACAGGAGAGTTAAATTTCTCATCTGTAGCATTTCCATCCCATCCTTCCAGGGAAAGATGTGTGTATGGAAGCTGCTCTACAATATTATGGATCGCATCTTTTTCGGCGGAAACTTTTTCTTCATCAGAAGCATCCGCATCCGTAAGAAGCTCCTTCACAGCCTCAGTAAGAGCCTCACCCTTTTCGGTAAGGGCTTTCCAGTAAAGGGAATCCTGAACCATCCATACCGCTATATCAGCCACACCGTCTGCATCTGCTGACGGATCTGCTGCGTCTGTTCCGAATACTTTACAGAAGCAGGACTCTTCCGGCTCATGGCATGCCATGGCAACGATGGTTCCATGGTCTCTTCTTGCTGCATAGAAGGTATCTACAGGATCTGCAAGGAATACCTTGTCCAGAACTGCCACGCCTTTTACATCGCAGGCTTTCATGCCAAATACAACAAAAGGACGATTTCTAAGCTCTTCTGGTTCTACTGTCAGTTTCTTTCCATCACGTACAACTGTGTAAAGGGTCTCACTCTGTGGGAAAAAGGCATCTTTACCGGATTTTACGGTTTTCAGTGTATCCAGATCTGCCTCTTCTTCCTCATTCCAGAGACCGAAATTTGTCTGTCCTGCCTTTTTAACCGGAAGGATCAGATCCTGGCTTTCTGCGATTTTCCGGAATAATGCTTCCAGATTTTCTTTTTCAATCTTATACATACATTATCCCCTTTCTGCCACTACGCCTGGCTCTACATCCTCGAATGTAAAGCTGGTCAGCGGACCTTTTGACTCAGCATCTGCTCCTGCCTGATATTCGCCGTAGAAGGTATCAATATCCTTGATAAACTTACGGTTGAACAGGTGAAGGGGGATACCCTGCGGGCAGACACGGCTGCACTCGCCGCAGTCTGTACATCTTCCGGCAACATGGAAAGCACGGATGATGTGGAACATTTTCTCCTCGAAGGAATCCACGTTTGCTTTCTGTGCGCTGTCAAACTTGGTGCTGTCAAATACGCATTTGCGGCAGCTGCAGGCCGGACATGCATTACGGCAGGCGTTGCAGCGGATGCATTTGCTAAGCTCCTTCTGGAAAAACGCGAAGCGCTCTTCCGGGCTCATTTTCTCGATCTTCTCAACTTCCGCGAAACGGTCTGCATCCTTTGTATCCTTGGATTCGCCGATGATCTCATCGTAGATCATGTACTCTTTTCCCTTGCATACATGGCAGCGCTCCAGCATTGCATCCTTGTAGGCTACGGTCTTGTCACCATAGATTGTAGAAATATGAAGCTCCTCACAGGCATCTGTAAGCTCTGCTCCGGAAATACTTTTGATTCCCTTGATTCCCATTTCGCGAAGCTTCTCCACATTCAGCTTTCCTTTACAGCCAACACCAATAATATAGGCCTTTTCACGATCCACACGATGTTCCTTGATCAGCTGGTTAAAGCTGTAGGTATCACAAGGCTTCAGACAGACAAGAGTTTTTCCCTCTAATTTGGAAGCCTCGATCATCATTTTACTTAAGTTCTGTCCGCAGAAGCCATTATAAACAAATTCATCCAGGCTTTCTGCTGTTTCAAAATATGCTGCTTCCGGATTGTAAGGCAGGTCTCCGGCTTTCCAGCCAAGAACACGCGCTACGGTTCCATCAGCCAACAGCTCTTTTGCACGGGTGATCAGTTCCTGCATCTTAAATCCTCCAATCTGACGTTTTTACCCAGAGAATAAATTTTTTCCACAAACTCATTCATGGTCTGGGAGAATTTTACACCTTCAGCGGCAGATACCCACTCTACACGGGTACGTCCGTTTTCAACACCGATGAAATCCAGCATGGAGAAAAGAATGGTCATACGTCTTCTTGCATAATAATTTCCTGTTGTATAGTGACAGTCTCCCGGATGGCAGCCACACATGATCACTCCGTCAGCACCCTTTTCAAAGGCACGGAGGATGAACATTGGATTTACACGGCAAGAGCATGGCACACGAATAATCTTTACATCAGCCGGATAGGAAAGACGGCTGCTTCCTGCAAGGTCTGCACCTGCATAGCTGCACCAGTTACAGCAGAATGCCACGATCTTGGGTCTGAATTCTTCTTTTGCTTCTATCGACATATTGCATCTACCTCCGCTAAAATCTGTCTGTTGGAGAATCCCTGCAGGTCCATTGCTCCTGATGGGCAGGTTACGGTACATGCGCCGCAGCCTTGGCAAAGAGCATTGTTTACTACTGCAATTCTTCTTGTTTCACGGATTCCGTGGTCATTTACCTGTTTTTCCTCATAGGAAATAGCACCATATGGACACACATTTGCACACTGAGAGCATCCATTGCAAAGAAGCTCATCAGAGTGAGCGGTACATGGATTGGTTGTCAGCTTGTCCTTTGCAAGAAGGCCGATTGCCTTTACTGCTGCTGCCCCAGCCTGTGCAACGGTCTCCGGAATATCCTTTGGTCCCTGGCATACACCGGAAAGGAAAATACCAGCTGTAGGAGACTCTACTGGACGAAGCTTTGCATGTGCTTCTGTGAGGAAGTTGTTGGTATCAATACTTGCGGTAAGCATAGTTGCAATTTTTCTTACATCCTTGTTTGGCTCAATAGCAGCTGCAAGAACTACCATATCTGCTTCCATAAGGATCTGTTTGTTCTCAAGAAGGTCAGAAGCCTGAACCATAAGGGTTCCGTCTGGCTGCGGGATCACCTTTCCAACCTGGCCCTTGATATAGTTTACGCCGTAATCCTCAACTGCTCTTCTGTAGAACTCATCGAAGTTTTTACCTGGGGTACGGACATCAATGTAAAATACGGTTACGTTTGTATCCGGATATTTGTCGCGGATCAGCATGGCATGCTTTGCTGTGTACATACAGCAGATCTTGGAGCAGTAGCTCTTTCCTCTTTCGTCGGAGCAGCGGCTTCCAACGCACTGTACGAAAACAATGTTCTTCGGAGCTTTTCCATCGGAAAGTCTCTCAAGATGACCTTTTGTAGGTCCTGCTGCATTCATAATACGCTCAAGCTCAAGGGATGTGATGACGTCCTTGCTCTGGCTGTAAGCGTACTCATCATATTTATCAAGCGGGATCACATCGAAACCGGTTGCAACTACGATTGCGCCGTATTTCTGTGTAATGATCTCATCCTTCTGCTCGTAATCGATTGCGCCGGCTGCGCAGGCCTTGGAGCAGGCACCGCATTTTCCGGTTTTGAACTTGATGCAGTTCTCACGGTCGATTACCGGAACATTTGGGATTGCCTGGGCAAACGGAATGTAAATAGCACTTCTGTTGTTCAGGCCGCGGTTAAATTCGTTTGGATTTTTCTTGGACGGACATTTGGAGGAGCAGACACCGCATCCTGTACATTTGTCCATATCTACGCTTCTTGCTTTTTTACGGATATCTACAGTGAAGTCACCAACGAAGCCGCTTACCTTCTCAACCTCACTGTATGTATAAATGTTGATCTTCTCATGTGCTGCAGCCTCTACCATCTTCGGAGTGAGGATACATGCGGAACAGTCCAGTGTTGGGAAAGTCTTGTCAAGCTGTGACATTCTTCCTCCGATACTTGGAAGCTTCTCAACAATGTCAACCTCGTATCCAGCCTCTGCAATATCAAGTGCAGACTGGATTCCGGCAATACCGCCGCCGATTACAAGGGCACGCTTTGTTACAAGGCTCTCGCCTGGCTGAAGAGGAGCGTCTAAGTTTACTTTCGCGATTGCTGCTCTTGCAAGGATCACTGCCTTTAAGGTAGCCTCCTCCATATCCTTGTGGATCCAGGAGCAATGCTCACGAATATTGGCAATCTCTACCATATATGGGTTTAAGCCCGCCTTTGCTGCTGCCTTACGGAAGGTAGCTTCATGCATACGCGGGGAACAGGAACATACAACGATTCCTGTCAGATTTTTCTCATGGATGGCATTGATAATTTTTGCCTGTCCAGCTTCAGAACACATATACTGATAGTCTTCAGCATGAACGACACCTGGCTCCTTTGCAGCCATTTCCACTACTTTTTTTACATCAACTGTGGCTGCAATGTTAGTACCACAATGACATACGAATACACCTATTCTCTGCACTTTTCTCTCACCTCCTGTATCTTCTGAATGCACTTACCAGGAGCTGCTGAGGTGTTTCCTCATCGATCAGTTCCGGAATCTCGTCTGCCTCCAGGTAGTTCTGGCCTCGTTCACGGACAACCAGCTGTCTGGCAGCATCAATCAGTTTTCCTGGTTTTACATCTCTTGGGCAGCGCTCTACACAGGCAAAACAGGAAAGACATTTCCATAAGGATTTGGACTGTGCAAGTGCTTCTATATCGCCATTCTGTACATAAGTTACAAACTGGTGAGGTTTGATATCCATTTCATTAAATGCAGGACAGGTTGCGGAGCATTTACCGCATTTCATACATTTCAGGGGATTTACTCCTGAAATCTCTTTGATTCTTTCAGCTGCATTCTGGGCATTTCCATATGTATAAGCCATTACTTCGCCACCTCCTCTTTTACTCCAAGAGCTTCTGCAAGAAGTTCTGTAAAATAGTAAACAGGAAGAGCGCCATTTCCGTTCTTTCTAAGATTATACATACAAAGAGGACAGGCTGTGATCAGCATGTCTGCTTCGAATCCTTTTGCACTGTCCATGATCTTTTCACACATGTTCTGTGCCATATCTTTTTCCTTCAGGGAAATATAACCGCCGCAGCACTCATTGCGGTATGGATAAATAACCGGTTCTGCTCCAAGAGCACGGATAAACTCTTCCATGATAGTCGGGTTTTCCGGATTATCAAATGCCATGATCTTTCCCGGTCTTAAAAGAAGGCATCCATAATAAGCACCGATTTTTTTACCCTTTAACGGATTGACAACTTTCTTCTTGATTTCATCAAATCCTACTTCATCACGAAGAACCTCCAGATAATGAAGGACATTTGTCTCTCCTTCATATGGGGCATCCAGTTTCAGATAATTGTTTGCTCTTGTGCAAATATCTTCCACATTTTTCATGTCATCGTTCACACGTTTAAGCACATGATGACAGGCTGAACAGACTGTGATCAGATCCTGTCCTTTTTCTTTTGCATCGTTTAAAGCACGGACGGAAGAAAGCTTGGTAGCTATCTCATCGCTGCCCAGGGGATATACGCCGCCGCAGCACTGCCAGTCCTTGATCTCTTCCATTTCGAAGCCCAGTGCTTTTGCAGAAGCTCTGGCATATTCATCCAGATCTTTTGCTTTATTCTTCAGGGTACATCCTGGATAATAACTGTACTTCATGCTTCTTGTTCCTTTCTTGTTACTGTCCACATGGGGCGTTCTTTCAGGCCCGCCAATGTAAACAGCAGCTGTTTCGGTTGTTCAGGCAAAGGGGAACCCGACTTACCGCTTTTCGCGATAGAAGCCGGGGTATCCTTGCTGATGTAGTTAAATATGATAAGAACCTGGTTCTTAGAGCATGTTTGAAAAAGGCTTTCTGCAAGATGTGCGTCACAATTTGTGGGAGATTTTGTCCGGATGAGGGCGCCGTAGCGGGCTACGGCAACTGAATTCGGGCAAAATATACCGCAAAGTGGGGCGTGCAGATCGCGGGAATGATTTTTCAAACACGCTCTAGAGCTCGATCTGCGCGATTACTTCTTTTAATGCGTTGGCACTCTTCTTAAGAAGCTCTACTTCCTCTTTGTTCATGCGCATCTGAACTTTCCCCTGGATTCCGTTTGGCCCTACAAGAGTAAGGGTACTCAGGCACACATCTTCAATTCCGTATTCGCCATGGAGCATGGAGGATACGGTTGCAAGGGAATCAGAAGCAGCCAGGATCAGGCCTACCAGCTGGCACACAGTTGCGGATACTGCGTAGAAGGTTGCGCCTTTCTTTGCAATAACTTTTCCGCCGGATTTCTGTACATATTCCAGCATGGCTTCTTTGTCCAGAGGTTTTACATCCTTGCCGTGTGCTTTCATTTCTTCGTAGTACTCATCTGTGCTGAGACCGGAAATGTAAGCGCCTGTCCACGGGATAAAGGAGGTATCGCCGTGCTCACCGAATACGTAAGCGTGAATATTTCCCTGTGCTACCTGGAAGTGCTCGGAGAGTCCGTAGCGAAGTCTTGCTGTGTCAAGGATGGTTCCGGATCCCATAATCTGATTCTCCGGAAGACCGGAAATCTTGGTAAATACGTAGGTCATGATGTCTACCGGATTGCTTACGATGATGTACTTGGCATTTGGAGCTTCTTTTACAATCTGAGGAGTGATGCTCTTCAGGATGTTTACGTTTGTCTGAGTAAGCTCAATTCTGGTCTGTCCAGGTTTGCGGGCGATTCCGGATGTGATGATTACGATGTCGGAATCTTTGGCGTCTGCGTAATCTCCTGCTACCAGGGATACAGGACTTCTGAAGCAGGTTCCCTGCTCAATGTCCATAACTTCGCCTTCGACCTTTTCCTTGTTGATGTCGATCAGAACGATTTCGGAAGCGATTTCATCATGTGCCAGTGTGTAGGCGATTGTGGATCCGACGCTTCCAGCTCCGATAATGGTAATTTTGCTGCTCATAATAAACTCCTTTCGTGGGGTTTGTGGGATTGTGTCAACTTTTCCAGCAGGTTTGGTTGTTTTTCCGTGGGATTCGTTGGGTTTCCCTGTGTGTTGTCCTTTGTTTCTTGTTTATTTTTTAACAATCACAGTTAGAAAAAAAGCGGGTAAAACTTTATTTTCTGCCTTGTGACATGGCCTGACCCAGAAACACAGTATTATTTTGTCCTGTTTTCCTGGGTTAAGTCATGTCACATTGTGTTTTTTTGCAAACTTTTTCTCAACAAAGGACTTTTCCCTCTTTGTCTCCGCATAAAATATTGGTTTTTCTCCGCTTTATTTAAAATACCACAATGACAATCTTTTAACAACTATTTTTTGAAATTTTTTATCATTTTTTAGGGGCTTCTACACATTGTACAAAATTGCATCGGGATTTTTGGTGGTTTTGTTGGGAGAGTTTTTCAGGGCGGACGCACTTTCGCAGCTGCAATTCCACGCAGGTCGGTGCAACATTCCGCCAAGCTAACTGCTAACTGCGACTAAGACGCTCGGGAGAGCCCTCTCGTCTAAGTCTCCGTAAGCAGTGGATCTCGTCTCCATTAAGGGCGCACCTGAAATGACCTGCTTAGGAATAGCAGCTGTGAAAGTGCTGGTCACTGAAAAAAAGCCCCTCCGATAATTAATGTACAATCGGAGAGGCTTTCGTGGATGCCCAAAATTTAGTACTGCTGAAGGGTAGAATTAAAGGGCGTATAATTTTACAATATTCTTCAGGTTTTCGACGGCGTAGTCCATGCCTTCTATCGTGATGTGTTCGCAGGGGCCGTGGAAGGCGTAGCCGCCGGTGCCCAGGTTGGGGCAGGGGAGGCCCATGAAAGAGAGGCGGGCGCCGTCGGTGCCGCCGCGGATGGCTACGGTGACGGGATTGAGGCCGGATTCCTGGACGGCTTTTTTGGCGTTGTCGATCAGGTGCATGCAGGGCTCGATCTTTTCCTTCATGTTGCGATACTGCTCTTTGATGGTAAGGGTGACGGTTCCTTCGCCGTATTTCTCATTGAGAAGCTTGGCGATGTGACGCATCATCTCCTGGCGGCAGGCGAACATGGCGCTGTCGTGGTCGCGGATGATGTAATCCAGGCTTGCATCGGATACGTCACCGCTCATTTCACAGAGATGGAAAAAGCCTTCATACTCTTCTGTGTTTGCCGGAGTGTCTCCTGCCGGGAGCATGCTGTTGAACTCCATGGCAACCAGGGCGGCATTGATCATGGTATTTTTGCTGCTGCCCGGATGAACGGAGAAGCCTTTGATCTTTACCTTGGCGCCTGCCGCGTTGAAATTCTCGTACTCGATTTCATTTTCTGCGCCGCCGTCTACGGTGTAGGCAAAATCAGCTCCGAAGCCTTCTACATCAAAGAAATCAGCGCCTCGGCCAACTTCCTCGTCCGGGGTAAAGCCGATGCAGATTTTTCCATGTGGGATGTTTTCTTTTATAATCTGCTCTGCCATGGTCATGATCTCTGCTACTCCAGCCTTATCGTCTGCGCCGAGAAGAGTGGTACCGTCAGTGGTGATCAGGGTTCTTCCCTTCAGATCTGCCAGATGTGGGAAATCCTTGAGGGTAAGGGTGTATTCGCTTTCTCCAAGCTTTACATCGGTTCCATCATAGTCCGGGATAATCTGGGGATTCACATTCTCCCCGGAAAAATCAGGTGCAGTATCCATGTGGGCAATGAAGCCGATTACCGGCTTGTCCTCAAGGCCTGCTGTCGCCGGGATGACTCCATAGACATAGCATTTGTCATCAATGCGCACATCCTGTACTCCAATACTTTTCAGCTCCTCTGCCAGCTGATTTCCAAGATCAAACTGGCGGCTGGTAGATGGCACTATTTCCTGCTCATCCTCACTTGTGGTATATACCTTTACATAATTCAGCAATCGTTCGTATGCACGCATTTCGATTTCTCCTTTTTCATTTTAAATTATCCGTTCAGAGCCTTCATAGTTATACGCTTCACGACACCCCAAAGGCAAAAACGGACATGCCTCTTACAGTTCTTCCAGCTTCGCAAGCTCGCCGCCAAATGAGGTATCCATACATTCCTCAAATGCAGCTTCCTTCTTCATTTTTTCCAGTGCCATTCCGGCTTTCTTTACAGTCTGCACCGTTCCGGCTCCGGCTATACATCCGCCTGGACAGGCCATTCCTTCCAGCAGATAGCCGTTGTACTTTCCTGCTTTGGCGGACATCATCATCTTTTTGCACTCCTGCAGGCCGTTAGCGCTGACTACCTTCACTTCTCGGTCCGGGTCCATACGCTTTATAGCCTTTACCACAGCTGCTGCAACACCGCCGCTGGCAGCGAATCCACGGCCGTCACTGCTTGCCTGGGAAAGAGGCTCTCCTTCCGGAATACTTCCGAAGTCCACATCTTTGGCTTCGAACATTCCCTGTACTTCCTCAAAAGTAAGCACAAAATCCACATAGCTTCGAACGCTCTTACGGCTTGCTTCCAGCTTCTTAGCTGCGCAGGGGCCCACAAACACGATCTTGCAATCCGGGTTCTCCTGCTTTAGAAGTCTGGCAGTAAGCACCATAGGGGTCAGTGCCATGGAAATGCAGTTTGCATACTGGGGGAACATTTTCTTCGCCATTACAGACCATGCCGGACAGCAGGAGGTTCCCATAAACGGGATCTTCTCCGGTACCTCTTCCATGAAGTCTTTGGCCTCCTCAATGGTACAAAGGTCCGCTCCAACTGCTACCTCCTTGATATCCGTGAATCCAAGAGCCTTAAAGGCACCGCGAATCTGGGTATTTTTCAGTGCCGGCTCAAACTGTCCTGCCACTGCCGGCGCTACGATGGCATAGACCGGAGTCTCACTCTTTAACGCCATAATGGTCTGATAAATCTGTCCCTTGTCCACAATGGCACTGAACGGACAGCTTACCAGGCACATTCCGCAGGAAACGCACTTGTCATGATCAATCTCTGCCCTTCCATATTCATCGGAATGGATAGCATTCATTCCACAGGCCTTTGCACATGGTCTTTCCTGTTTGATAATGGCATTATATGGACAGGCTTCCATACATTTGCCGCATTTGATACATTTTTCCTGATCGATTACAGACCTGCCATTCTCCATATGAATGGCATTCTTGGGACAGACCTCCTGACATGGGTGCTCCAGGCAGCCCTGACAGCCTTCTGTCACCAGGACTCTTTTCTCCGGGCAGGAATTGCAGGCAAATTTGATAATATTAATAAGCGGCGGCTCATAATATTTCTCCTCAATAAGGCTCGCCTCCACCCCTTTGGAAATCGGGGCATGCTCGGAAATGTTGCGCAGGGGCAGTCCCATTGCCACACGCAGCCTCTCTCCTACAATGGCTCTTTCCAGGAAAATACTGTCACGGTATGTAGCAACCTCTCCGGGAAGAATCTTGTATGGAAGCTCGTCCATTTCCTTCTCAATGTCGCCCTCGTAGGCAAGACGGGCGATTTCAGTAAAAATATGGTGTCTGATCTTGGCCTTTGATGAGTATAATCCTCTCATTCTCACTTCTCCTTTATCTGTAAGTTTTGCACCAGCCAGATTTTACCGCATTCAATCCAACTACTTTTATCTTGTATTTTTATGCCTCCGCTCATATAGATGTTCAGGGCAAACTACCTTTCCCTGCATCTTCCTATATCATACACAAAAATCACCAATTATTCAAATGTCTTTGCGGCTTCTTCCAGATATTCTGTGATTGGCAGGTGCTGCGGGCAGTGTTCCTCACACTGTCGGCATCCTACACAGTCAGATGCTTTTCCGTGGCCTTCTTTTTCGGTACGGTCTTTGTAGATGGATTTGACTGACGCCAGCTGGCCTTCTCCAAACATGCTGATCCGGTTCAGAAGCTTGAAATAATCCGGGATTGCAATTTTCATTGGACATCCGTCTGTGCAATAGCGGCAGCCTGTGCACGGCACCTTTTCTTTGGATTTGATAATTGCCGCAGATTTGGCAACAAGGTCTTTTTCCTCATCGGAAAGCGGGGCAAAATCCTTCATATAGGAAAGATTATCCTCCACCTGCTGCTCATCGCTCATACCGCTCAGTACCATAAATACATTTTCCTGGGATGCAGCAAAACGGATGGCCCAGGATGCCACAGACATTTCCGGTCTGGCGCCCTTTAACAGTGCTTCTGCCTCTGCTGGAACATTCGCCAGCATGCCGCCTTTGATGGGCTCCATAACCAGAACCGGCTTGCCATATTTCACACAGACCTCATAGCATTTGCGGGACTGTACCTCGCTATCCTCCCAGTCTGCATAGTTCAGCTGAAGCTGCACATATTCCATTTCCGGATGTCTTGTGAGGATCTTGTCCAGTACCTCTGCTTTGTCATGGAAAGAGAAGCCCACATGCTTAACAAGTCCCTTCGCTTTCTTTTCCAGCATAAAGTCAAAAGCGCCCCACTCTTCTGCCTGCTTCGCAGCACCTTCATCCAGGGAATGGAGCAGGTAGTAATCGAAATATTCCACGCCGCAGTTTTCCAGCTGTTTTTCAAAAAATCCAGGCATTTCAGAGGCTTCCTTCAGCATGAAAAGGGAAAGCTTATCTGTGATTGTGTAGGCTTCTCTTGGGTAGCGCTTTGCTACTGCCTCCCGAAAGGCCTGCTCACTGTTTCCGCTGTGATAGCATGCTGCTGTATCAAAATAGGTGAAGCCTTCTGCCAGGAACCGGTCCGCCAGATGACAGACTCTTTCTACATCTACCTTGCTTTTGTCTGCTTCGTCCACTGCCGGAAGTCTCATCAGTCCAAAGCCTAATTTTTTAACGCTCATTTCATTATCCTCCTGTTTTTTCATAACGTTGTGCAAAAAATCCGCACAGTGCTTTTGGGGAAATATCTTTATATTGCACGCTTATATGATAGATGTCAATATAACAGCGTATAGATTTTTCCTTTCCGCGTGTGCGGGAAAGACAATAGTCCCACAGGTTTTTGTCCCCGTCAAAATATAAAAAAGGCCAGAATTCCAGTTCAAAATTCTGACCCCTTATCATTTTAATTTCATTCTCATCCACCAATCTGGCAGTCCAGATCACAGACAGAGTGAACCGCTTTCTTCAGAAGCTCCATGTGCTCCGGTTCCGGAGGAAGGATCTCCGGCAGCTTGTACTCTCTTCCAAGCCAGTCATACTTATCCTGTCCAAGGCGATGGTAAGGAAGAAGGTGAATCTTCTTCACTCCCGGTAAAGTGGACGCAAAAGAAGCGATAGACTTGATTTCCTCCACGCTGTCATTAAAGGTTGGAACGACTGGAACGCGGATTACCAGATTGGTCTGCCCGGATAAGGCAACCTTTCTGGCATTCTCAAGCGCCAGTCCGTTGGGCTTGCCTGTAAACTGTTCATGCTTGACCTGATTGGTATGTTTGATATCCATCAGGTAAGTATCCAGATAGGGCAGAACCATCTCAATATTTTTCCAGGGAACACATGCCATGCTCTCAATGGCGGTATTGATTCCCCGCTCCTTTGCAGCGCGGAGAAGGTCACGGGCAAACTGCGGCTGGCAAAGACATTCCCCTCCGGAAAGAGTCATGCCGCCGCCGGAACGGTAATAATAAGGGCGGTCTTTCTCCACCAGCTCGATCATTTCCCGAACAGTTACATCCCGTCCCATGGTCTTCACACCGTCCGGGGTTTTCATGGTCTGGATCTTGTATTCCTGGGACTCCGGATTGCAGCACCACTGGCACCGCAGCACGCATCCCTTCAGAAATACGATGGTACGGATTCCCGGACCATCATGGATGGAATAACGCTGGACGTCAAAGATACGTCCTGTGGTATCTAAATATTCCATAGATTTCTCCATTATACGGAAGTGCCGACAGCCTTCTGTGAGAAAAGCCGCCAGCAGTTCCGTTTATATTTTCATTTAGAAGCCCTGCTCTGTTCTGCGGATGATATCATCCTGTAAGGACTTGGACAGTGTAGTAAACAGCGCACTGTAGCCGGCGACACGTACAACCAGATGCTTATAGTTCTCCGGATGTGCCTGTGCGTCAAGAAGTGTCTCTCTGCTTACAACGTTAAACTGCATATGCATTCCCTTCTGATCGAAGTAGGAACGGATCAGTGCAACAAATTTCTCAAGTCCCTCACGTCCTGACAGTGCTGACGGATGGAACTTCTGATTGAACAGAGTACCATTGGATACAATGAAGTGATCCAGTTTGGCAACAGAGCTTGCTGCTGCGGTCGGTCCGTTCACATCCTTGCCTGCTGATGGGGAAACACCGTCAGCAACCGGAGTGTGTGCATATCTGCCATCTGGTGTGGCACCAGTCTGTCCGCCCAGCGGTACATTTGCAGATACCGGATAAAGTCCAGCCTGATACTGACCGCCTCTTGGATTCTTGAAATTCTGAAGAGGTCTTGTATAAGTATATGCCACATCTCTTGCAAAGTAATCCACTTCCGGAAGATCATTTCCGAACTTGGGAACCTCAGCGATCATGTCGTGGATTTCCTGATATCTTGCCATCTTCTCAGGTGACATCTGGGCATTCATAACAGATTTCAGAACAGCTGCTGCTGTGTCTGCATCTACCTTAGCACCGCTTTCTGTCATCTCTCTTAAGATACCGGTAGTGATATCTCTTACAGACTGCTCGTCCAGGCCCTTGCCATAATTCCATGCAAGAGCTTCCTTCAGCTCTTCCATTGTGAACTTCTTCTCCTGGTAAACCAGCTGGCGGATTGCATACAGGGAGTCTGCCATGTTGGCAATACCAAAGCCCTGAGGACCTGTAAAGTTATATACAGCGCCGCCTTCCTGAACGGTCTTTCCGCGTTTGATACAGTCATCGATCATACTGGAAAGGAATGGAAGCGGGCAACGCTTTGCATGGGCAACGTCAATGGCGTTATCTGCATTTACAAGCAGGGAAATGCAGTATTCCATCTGCTTCTTATAAGCATCGTAAAACTCATCAAAGGTTTCCATCTTGGTAACATCGCCGGTAGGAATACCAACCATCTCACCCTGATCCATACCATTTGCAAATACAAGCTCCAGCGGACGGCACATATTAAAGAATGCTGCGTCATGCCAGCCTTCAGTCTTGCCGGCCTTCTGGGGCTCAACGCATCCGATGATATTGTACTCACGGGCATCTGCCAGGGAAAGTCCTCTGTTCTGCAGTGCCGGGATGATTACCTCGTCATTGTAATATGCCGGAAGTCCGATACCGGTTCTGGTCAGCTCTGCTGCCTTGATCAGAAGGTCGTGAGGGGAGCCGTTCCATACACGGATGGAAAGTGACGGTGCCGGAAGATGTACATGCATGGATGCCTCAATACACATGAAGGAAAGGTCATTGGTCACATCCTCGCCATCCTTGTTCTGACCGCCTACGATCAGGTTCTGGAAAAGGCTGTAGCCTGCGAATCCTTCTGCGGAAGCTGCATCACGAACCTTATTCAGGTCATTTAATTTCACCCAGATACAGTCGATCAGCTCCTGAGCTGCTGTTCTGGTGATCGCACCGCTCTCAATATCCTTCTTGTAGTAAGGATACATATACTGGTCAAAGCGTCCTGGGGAGATAGAATGTCCGCTGGACTCCATCTGCAGAAGCTGCTGTACGAACCAGAAGGACTGACATGCCTCCCAGAAATTAGTGGCTCCCTTGGCAGGAACCTTGCTGCAGTTGGACGCGATTACAAGAAGCTCAGCCTTACGCTGGGGATCTGTACATTTCTCAGCCATCTCAAGGGCAAGCTTCGCATATCTGTTGGCATAGTCTATTACAGCCTGGCAGCTCATGATCACAGCTTCCAGGAAACGGGAGCGCTCTGCGTAATCTCCATCACCCACATTGCAGTGATCCAGCTCAGCCTGTGCTTTCGCCATAATGCCTTCGTAGCCGATCTCAAGAACTTCCCAGTATTTTACGGTAACATGTCCTACACCATTATAGAAATAGTTTCCAGGTGTAAAAATATTGTGGTCAATTGCGCGAATTGCTTCCGGTGCCATATAAGCAGTGGCAAGCTCACTGGTGGTCTTGCCTTTCCAGTACTTATGCACCTCGCGAAGATCTGCCTTGGCCTGCTCGGAAATATAGAACGGATCCGCGATTCTGGTCTCTACGGTATCCAGCTCATCTTCCAGCCACTGGAATGAAAATTCCGGGAAAGTCTGGCAGCCTCTTGGAGCAATGGAGTTGCTTCCCACGATCAGCTCTTCATCCCGGATGATGATCGGAATGTTATGTAAAATGTGGGAAAAAGCTTTGGCTCTTCTGGTGATGATCGGCTGGTCCTCGGTCTCTTTGTAAGACTCTGTGATCAGCTTGGCTCTGTAAGATTCGATCTCTGGCATCTTGGCATAGAGATGGTCTACCAGACGGGTAATTCTGGAGGATTTGGGAATCTCACTTAAATTGTATTTTTCCATGGTTCTCCTTTCTCATGGAAGTCCCGGGCTCTGCAAATCCATAAAGGATTCCAGAATCCAGCAACATAAATGTCCGCCATTCCATGACATAGTTTTCTATGCTCATTATACGTCATCCCTTTTGCGGTGTCAACATAATTCAACATTACTTTTGTTGTTTTGGTTGGAGTTTTCCTTTTGTTTTTGTGGTTTTTCGTTGTTTTCCTGTGAATCGGGCAAAAACATGGCATACAGGGTTCTTGGCATTACTGCTGTATTTCCCTTTATACGAAAGAACTGCTGTGCCTGATTTCTCCAGCACAACAGTTCTTTTGTTTCTGTGGCATATGTAAATGATTCAAACTCCAGTCTTAATTTCCGGCCTTAGTGGCATCCGCCGCAGCTTCCGCAATTGCCATTGCAGCCTTTTCCACTCTTCTTGTCCTTGCGAATGCTTCGGATGGCAAGACCTGCGATTACTACTACGATAGCACCTACAACTACTGTTCCCATACTCTGCTCCTTTCAGGTTCCCTGTAGATCAGTTGTCACAGTTTTCCTCAAAACCACTATGGGGTTCGCCTGCAAACTGAGACAATAGGTTCCTTCTGTTGTTAGTATATTCTAACGTGTATTAGATGTCAATATCTTTTTCTGCACTTTACAAGCAAATTACCGTCCACTTTGCCCGGCAACACGCTTTGTGATGCCAAAAAATGCATTTGCTGCGCAAGCTTAATTCCCGTCTTTTTACACATCCAGCTTCATCTGGCCGTCCTTGATATATCCCATGTTGCGCATTCCTCGATAGATCACATAGGACAGCAGACCGGGAAGCAGGAAATGAAATACTATGATTTTCAAAATAACCAGCACAGGCTCCTCTGTCGCTGTCATGGTCTGGTAAGTCATGATCTGTCCAACCAGGCCGGAGGTTCCCATGCCGGAGCCAGTGGCATTGTTTGTCATATGGAACGGTCCGATAATAGCGATGGGACCTAAAATTGCAGACGCCAGTGTAGGCGGCAGCCAGATCAGCGGCCGTCTCATAATATTGGGGATCTGCAGCATGGAAGTTCCCACTCCCTGGGCAAAAAGTCCGCCCACACCGTTATCCTTAAAGCTTGTCACTGCAAATCCGATCATCTGGCAGCAGCATCCGATGGTTGCCGCGCCTGCTGCCACACCATTTAATCCCAGGATAATTCCAAGGGCAGCCGAACTGATGGGCAGCGTCAGCACCATTCCCATAACAACGGAAACAATAATTCCCATCAAAACAGGCTGCTGCTCAGTTCCCCAGTTTACCAGATTACCAAGCCAGGTCATAAATCTTGACACTCCAGGCCCCACTAAAATTCCAACTGTACCGCCGGACAAAATGGTAACCGCCGGAGTGATCAACAGATCCAGCTTTGTTTTCCCGGCAACCAGTCTTCCCACAGTAATTCCCACATAAGCTGCAACAAATGCACCAAGGGGCTCTCCAGGACCTGCTAATACCAGTGCCCCAGTGTCAGACAGCAAGGTTCCTGCAATCAGATTGGATGCATAGGCACCGATCATTCCCGCTGCTGCCGCGGACAACAGTACATACGTAGACTCCCGGAATTTGTACGCAACTCCAATACCGATTCCAGCTCCGGTAAGTCGCTGGGCAATCACCGCAAAGGTACTTAAATAAGCGCCATAGGTGCCGCCCATCAGATCGCCGATCTGCTTCAGAATGGTTCCGATGATCAGCGTAGAAAACAGGCCCAGGGCCATCCCGCTCAGACCATCGATAAAAATGTTGTTCAAGATTTTCTTAATTGCTTTCATACTCTCTCCTTATCCCCACACAACGTGCTTAATACAGATCCATCTTCTTCCTGCCAAGCTCCAGAAACACCCTGGTTCCTTTTCCCAGCTCGGACTCTATGCGGATTCCATGATCCAGTTTCTTCATGATCTTTCCGCTAAGATAAAGCCCGATTCCGGTTGAACGCCCCTCTTCCCGGCCATTGTATCCGGTAAAGCCTTTTTCAAAAACACGGGGCAGATCTTCCTGGCGGATTCCGATTCCCGTATCCTCAATCACCAGTGTATGGGACCTTGCTTTACTCATATAGATGGAGATTTTCCCTTTTTTCGTGTATTTCAATGCATTGGAAAGGATCTGGCCAATAACAAAGCCTAGCCACTTTTTATCCGTAAGCACCGTTTCTTCCACGCCCTCATAATCCAGAGACAGCTTTTTCCCAACAAAGATCCGGGCAAATTTGTGGATCTGATCCTTTATGATTTCATCCAGATTCACCTCTTCCAGGCAAAGATCGGAAGACAGATCCTGTGTGCGAAGATATCCCAGAACCATATCCACATACTGCTCAATCTTGAAAAGCTCATTCTGGATTTCCCCGGGATTTAGTTCTCCCTCCTGAAGCAGGAGCCTGGATGCCGCAATAGGGGTTTTGATCTGGTGAACCCACATGGTGTAAAAATCCATCAGCTCTGTGCCAAATGCACTGCTCTTGTTCCTAGCCTTGATTCTTTCCTCATCAAGCAGCCTGCAAATATCCTGGTAAAGCGCCTCATTCTCATCCTCCGGTGCCTCCATGTGCTCCAGTGCAAGGGCGCCGTTCTCTTTTATGTACAAAAGATTCTGCTGCTTTTTCCGGTATTTGCGGTAGCCCCAGATCAGGAATCCTGTCTCACAGATGATTACAAGAACCGCAATATAGCCCACAGGCTCCAGTGGAACATCATACAGGAAAAGCACTATCACCGCCATCAAAAGCATTGCTGCTGCCATCGCCCAGCTCTGCCATCTGGTTTTCAGATATTCTCTCATACCATATACCCCAGGCCTTTTTTGGTTACAATGAAATCCCGGATTCCCAGGCTCTCCAGCTTTCTGCGGATTCTTGTGATGTTTACGGTAAGGGTATTGTCATCCACAAAGCTGTCGCTTTCCCACAGCTTGGTCATAATGGCATCTCTTGATACCACGCGTCCCTGATGTTCAAACAGAATCTGCAGGATTTTCAGTTCGTTCTTCGTCAGGTCTGCCTGCTGCCCATTGGCAGAAATGGTGCCGTTTCCAGGATTCAAAACTACGCCGTTATGTTCCAGAAGACTGCTGTTCTGTCCGAATGCGTAGGTGCGCCGAAGCACAGCCTGCACCTTGGCAGCCAGCACATCCAGGTCAAAGGGCTTGGCAATAAAATCATCTGCGCCACGGCTCATGGCCATAACCATATTCATGTTGTCTGCCGCTGAGGACAGGAACAAAACCGGAACCTGGGAAATCTTCCGGATCTCCTCGCACCAGTGAAAGCCGTTGTAAAAAGGCAGCTTCAGATCCAGAAGCACCAGCTGGGGATCCTTCTGCACAAATTCCTGGATCACATGTGCGAAATCCTCCACCTGAAAAACCTCATAGCCCCAGGACTGCAGATGACGCTTGACAATCTGCACGATGGTCTCGTCATCTTCCACTACTAAAATTTTATACATTTTTTTACCCTAAATATGCCTTCAGAAGCTTCAGCGTATTCTTCGCTCCATCCTTGTGTGATCTCTCATAACCATGAGAAGCATAAACACCAGGTCCGATCAGGCCGTGTTTCATATCGTATCCAGCCTTCAGAGCCGCGTCTACATCAGAACCATAATGCGGATACACATCCACTGCAAATGCAATGTCATTCTCCTGCGCAGCCTTAATAAGACCGGAAACTACCTGGTAGTCGTACGGTCCCATGCTGTCCTTCGCACAGATGGAAACCATCGTCTCATCGCATTCCAATCCTTTACCGACGCAGCCCATATCTACAGAGATCATCTCTGTTACTCCATCCGGGATTGCCGCACATCCGCCGTGTCCCACTTCCTCATAGGAAGTAATCAGAACATAGATGGTACGCTCAGTCTCTACTTTCTTCTCTTTCAGATATTTGGCATAGCCAAGAAGAATGGCTGTGCTGAATTTATCATCCAGGAAACGGCTCTTAATGTATCCGCTCTGGGTTACAACCGTTCTTGGGTCAAAGCAAACGAAATCTCCGGTCATGATTCCAAGCTTTTTCACATCTTCCTTTGTTTTCACCGGCTCGTCCAGGATGGCTTCCATGGTGTCATAGGTACGCTTGGTATCGCTGTACTCTCCGTTTACATGAACCGATGCGTTCTCCAGCTGGAAGGTTGCGTCGTATACCTTGCCGGATTTGGTGTAAACCTTGCAGTTCTCTGCCTCCGCATTGTTGGGGTTCATGCCGCCGATGTTGGTCAGCTTCAGACGTCCATTGTCCATGATCTGGCAAACCATACCGCCCAGGGTGTCCATGTGCGCAGCCAGAACTACTGCATTTTTGTCGTCCTTGCCGCCCAGCTTTACGAGAACTGCGCCTTTCTGTGTAATCTGCGGTTCATAACCAAGCTTTTCGAATTCTTTTTTCACAAACTCTGCTGCCATATGCGTGAAACCGCTTGGGCTTGGCACTGCAAGCAGATCCTGTGCTGTTTTCATAATGTAATCTGTGTATTTTCCCATGATTTTATCTCCTGTTTTTCAAATATAAAACATTTCTTCTGAATTTTTCAACCTACTTATGCAATTGTCAGAGGCATCTGTCCCTTTCCTTACATAATTTTCCCATGAATCTCCTGAGGAACTCTCGCCTTCACCATAATTCCGCTGTCTGTATACTCCTCGGAAAGCAGCTGTCCATATTCCCGGATCAGCTGGATCTTGCCGGCTTCCTGATAGCCGAAAAGCTTTTCCACATAAATCTGCTCCTCAGAAAGGATTTTCCCCAGAAGTGCCTTCAATTCATCCAGGCCTTCCCCTGTTTTCGCAGATACCTTCAAGGTGTGATCTGCCATGCTGTCACGCATGCGGATGGCCGCTCCCACATCTACTTTGTTAAACAAAGTGATGGTTTTCTTGCCCTGCACTTCCAGCTCATGCAGCGTGTCATAAACCACTTCCATCTGCTGCTCCGCCTGCGGATTGGAGCAGTCTACCACATGGATAATGTAGTCCGCATATTTCGCCTCTTCCAGAGTACTCTTAAACGCCTCCACCAGATTGTGGGGAAGCTTGCGGATAAATCCAACAGTATCTGTAAGAAGGATCTGCTGTCCATCATCCAGTGTCAGCGCTCTTGTAGTCGGGTCCAGGGTTGCAAACAGCTTGTCCTCGGAAAGCACCCCAGCCCCTGTAAGGGTATTTAAAAGGGTAGACTTCCCGGCGTTTGTATAGCCAACAATAGCAGCTGTCTTCATTTTGCCCCGGGTTCTTCCGGTGCGAAGAAGCTCCCTGTGCTTCTCTACCTGGGAAAGCTCTTCCTTCAAAGCAGTAATCCTTTTGCGGATCAGACGGCGGTCGCTTTCCAGCTTCTTCTCTCCGGGACCTCTGGTTCCAATTCCACCACCGAGCCTGGACAAAGAAGCGCCAAGACCAACCAGCCTGGAAGCACGGTAACGGAGCTGGGCAAGCTCTACCTGGATCTTACCTTCGCTTGTGGTGGCATGCTTGGCAAAAATATCAAGAATCAAAAGGGTTCTGTCCATGACCTTGCATTCCAGCTCATGCTCCAGATTGTTCATCTGTGCAGGGGAAAGCTCATCATCGCAGATGATTCCCGTTGCGTCTGTGGCAAGCATCAGAGCGCGTACCTCCTCGATCTTGCCTTTTCCAATATAGGTTCCGGGATGCACGGTCTCACGGTTCTGGATGATCTTGCCAACGGTCACTGCGCCAGCTGTATCTGCCAGTTCTTCCAGCTCATCCAGGGATTCCTTCACATTGTCGTTCTCATCCAGCTGAACGCCCACCAGAATCACCCGTTCCTGTATCTCTTCAATATATTCCATAAATCCTCCTTTCGGACTTTTGTTTTCTATAAGGTAATGTTGCCTGCAGGCAGCATCTCTGTTTATCTGCTTGAGTATAGCACAAAATCTTTATTTGCAAAAGGACCGATAATCCTGTGTGAATTACCGATCCTTTTTTCTCGCAGTGCGGCGGCTTAAAACATATAAAAAACTCATTCCGTAATCTGCGCATTCTCTTCTGTGCTTATTCACCAGCTCCTGTCCTGGATTTCAGAAAGGCAAGCTCATGAGCCGCTTCCTCATCCTCCGGGTACATGCCTACATAAGACTGGGCTTTCTCCTGAGCAGTGGAAAAATCAAGCTTTTTCTCATAAACAACGATTTCATTAAACAGAAGGCTCTGCATTTCATTATCCGATGCAGCTGCAATACCGCTGTTAATGTTCTCAAGTGCAGAGTCGTAATTCCCTTCTGCTATATCGCATACAGCCAGGCCATTGTAACCGGAAGCTGCTGTTTTTGTGAAATTCTTCTCTGTATTGTCCTGCATCTTATTGATGTACTGCTGATACATGGCTCTTGCATTTACGTAATCCTGCTGCGCGCCGTAAACCATTCCAAGAAGGAGAACCGCCTCTGTGCTTCCCTTGCTGGATGCATTCGTCAGCTCTGTTTTGGCATTCCCGTAGTCCTCCATATAACAATAGATCCTGCCGCGGTCACACATGTCATCTGTATCCTTGGCCTCTGAGGACAGGGCGGCTTCCAGATATCTGGTTCCGTCCGCTTCCATATCCTTTTCCAGATAGGTCTCATAAATCTGGATGGCGCGGTCATAGCTGGAATCCTCGCCATAGGCCTGCTCAAAATCAGAGGAAGCCTCATCATACCCATCCATGGCAAGCGCCACCTTGCCGCTCAGGAACCAGCAGTCTGCATCCATCTCATACTTCTGGGCCAGCGTCTGGCAGTCTGCCATAGCATCATCCAAAAGCCCTGCCTGCAGCCTTGCAGTAGCACGATACAGGTAAAGATCCTTCGCCATCGTTTTGCTGACCTTATCAGAACTAAGTGCACTGGTAAAAGCACTGATGGCGTCCTCGTAATTGCCAAGACGCATCTGGCAGATTCCAATTCCACGATAGGAAACGGCCAGACTGATCCCGTTATTTACAGACTGGGTAAATTCATCCAGGGCATACTCATAGCTTCCCTGCTCCAGATCCTTCACAGCTTCATTAAAAGTCTTCTGTTGTTCACTATCGCAGCCTGCCAGAAGGGTCATCCCCATGCAGGCTGCAAGCATCACTGCTGTTTTTCTGATTTTCATTCTCAACCAACGATCAGCCCTTCGGCTTCCATTACATCTACAACACTGTCTACATACTGATGGCAGAGTTCATCTGTCTCAGCCTCCACCATAACACGGATCAGCGGCTCTGTTCCGCTCTCACGAACCAGAATACGTCCGGAATCTCCAAGTGCTTTAGCAGCCGCTTCTACAGCCTCCACTACCTTCGGGTTCTCACGGGCAGTTTTCTTATCTGCTACACGCACATTGCGAAGTACCTGCGGATATACCTTCATCTCTTTTGCAAGGTCGCATAAGGTGGACTTCTTGTCTACGCATGCTTCCATTACCATCAGGGAAGTCAGGATACCGTCTCCGGTAGCTGCATAGCGGCTGAAAATAATATGTCCGGACTGCTCTCCGCCGATGCTGTAGTTGTTTGCAAGCATATTCTCGGCTACATACTTGTCACCTACTGCGGTCTGCTCGTAACGCATTCCCTCACGCTCCAGAGCCTTGTAAAGACCCATGTTGGACATAACAGTGGTAACGACTGTATTGCCGTTTAACTTGCCCTGCTCTTTTAAGTATTTGCCGCATACATACATGATCTTATCGCCGTCGATAATATTTCCGCGATGATCCACTGCGATACAGCGGTCAGCATCTCCATCATACGCAAATCCGATATCCAGTCCGTTATCGACTACATATTTCTGCAGAACCTCGATATGGGTGGAACCGCAGTTTGTGTTAATATTGGTTCCGTCCGGCTGGTTGTTGATCACATAGGTCTTCGCCTGAAGTGCCTCGAATACGCTCTTTGCAATGGCAGAAGAGCTTCCGTTTGCACAGTCAAGACCAACCTTTACGTTCTTGAAGTCACGGCTTGGAATGGAGATCAGGTATCCGATATAGCGGTTACGTCCGGAAGCAAAGTCGATGGTGCGTCCGATGTCTTCCTTGCGGGCAAGAGGAAGCTCCTCAATCTTGCCGTCAATATAAGCCTCGATACGCTCCTCAATCTCAGCCTCGATCTTCTGTCCGTTTCCGTTCAGAAGCTTGATTCCGTTATCATAGAATGGGTTATGGCTTGCGGAGATCATAATACCGCAGTCAAAATCCTCTGTACGAACTGCAAAGGATACGCTTGGTGTGGTAGTTACATGAAGAAGATAAGCATCTGCGCCGGAAGCAGTAAGACCAGCAACCAGAGCGTACTCAAACATGTAGCTGCTTCTTCTGGTGTCCTTGCCGATTACGATCTTGGCCTTATGGTCACGTCCGTAATACCATCCCACATAACGTCCTACCTTGAATGCATTGTCAACAGTCAGCTGAACATTTGCCTCTCCTCGAAATCCGTCTGTTCCAAAATATTTTCCCATAATTATTTATCCTCCTATGGCATTAATAAAGTCCGTTTGGATAAACTCCAGCTTCTGTAAGCTCTTTAAATGCCTTGATTACAACTTCTTTATCTTCCTGATATGTAACGCCGAACCAGGTGTCCTTTGTCTCAAGTACATCTACCTGTGCAGCGCCCTTCTGGATCAGCTCATCAATCATAACCGGAAGCAGATACTCTGCCTTGATATCTCCCGGCTTCACATTCTCAAGGAACTCTACGAATCCGTTATATAAAGTATCCATAAATGCCGGTGTCAGTCCCCACATATTCATGGAAACCAGCTCGTTCAGATCCAGCTTCTCTACTGGCTGTCCGTCCTCGCGGCTCTCAGCGCCGTCTGCAGTCTTAAAGATATTGTGAGTCTCTGTTACGCCTGTGAGCTTGCCGTCTGTAATATGGCAAAGACCTCTGGTAACGCTTCCATTGTCGCTCAGTGTATTGCCAAGGCGGAATCCAGCCATGCAGATATGAAGGATATCATCCTCTGGCTGATCTTGAACCAGATAATCATGAACCTTTACATAAGCTTCCTTGCCATAGTAATCGTCTGCATTGATAACTGCAAATGGCTCGGTCAGGAACTCTCTCGCACAGATGACTGCGTGTCCGGTTCCCCATGGTTTGGTTCTGTCTGCAGGCTTGGTGAAACCTTCCGGAAGCTTCTCCATCTCCTGATATGCATATGCTACTTCCGCGATCTTGGATACGCGGGCACCGATGGTGCTCTTAAATTCTTCCTCAAGATCCTTGCGGATGATAAATACGATTTTGTTAAATCCTGCTTCCAGTGCATCTCTGATGGAATAATCCATGATGATCTCACCGTTTGGTCCAACTGGTGCAAGCTGTTTAATTCCATTTCCAAAGCGGCTTCCAACTCCGGCAGCCATAATTACAAGGGCTGTTTTTTTCATAGGTGTACCCTCCCGTTTTAGTCCATGTTTTTTTATTTTAATATATGGTATCCGGAAACTTGTATTTACAAGGTTCCCGGTATACGCCTTTTACTGTTCCTGCAGATTGCTCAGCTTTGCAGCCTGGTCTGCTGCGATCAGACTGTCGATGATCTCATCCAGGTCACCGTTCAGAATATTATCCAGTCTGTGAAGGGTCAGCTTAATGCGGTGATCCGTCACACGTCCCTGGGGGAAATTGTAGGTTCTGATCTTCTCAGAACGATCCCCTGTACCGATCTGGCTTCTTCTTGCCTCAGCCTCTGCATCGTGCTGCTTTGCAAGCTCCATCTCATACAGACGGGAACGAAGGACCTTCAGAGCCTTATCCTTATTTTTCAGCTGGGATTTCTCATCCTGACAGGAAATTACGATTCCGGTAGGAATATGGGTCAGTCGAACCGCAGAGTCTGTGGTGTTGACACACTGACCGCCGTTTCCGGATGCACGGAATACGTCAAACTTACAGTCATTCATATCCAGATGGAAATCAATTTCCTCTGCTTCCGGCATGATTGCAACTGTACAGGTGGAAGTATGGATTCTTCCGCCGGATTCTGTCTCCGGCACACGCTGTACACGGTGCACGCCGCTTTCGTATTTCAGTCTGGAATAAGCTCCGGCACCGTTGATCATAAAGGTAACTTCCTTAAATCCGCCGATTCCGTTCTCATTCAGACTCATCATTTCTGTTTTCCAGCGTCTGGATTCTGCGTATTTCACATACATTCTGTAAATCTCAGCCGCAAAAAGAGCAGCCTCATCTCCGCCTGCGCCTGCACGGATCTCCACGATAACGTTCTTGTTATCGTTAGGGTCCTTCGGCAGAAGAAGGATCTTCAGCTCATGCTCCAGCTCTTCCACACGCTTCTTGGCGTCTGAAAGCTCTTCCTTGAGCATCTCACGCATTTCCTCATCCTTCTCCTCTTCCAGCATGGAAAGACTGTCCTGAATGGTTTCTTTGTTTTTCTTATATTCCTTATAGGTATCCACAATTGGCTGCAGGTCGCTCTGTTCTTTCATCAGCTTCTGGAAACGATCCGGGTTCGCTGTTACATCCGGCTCACCAAGCTCGTTCAGAACTTCCTCGAAACGTATGAGCAAATCATCCAACTTGTCAAACATGGTTTTCCTCCTGTTATTTCTTTCTTTTATCTATGGGGTTTCTGTCCGATCACTACCCGGTCCAGTCCTGCCAGATCCTGGATCACCTGCACCTGGCGAAAACCGGCTTTCTCAAGCAACTTCGACACATCCTCCCCCTGGTCGTATCCGATTTCAAACAGCATCCAGCCATTTTCTTTCACATAGGCACTACCCTCCGATACGATCCTCCGGTAAAAATACAATCCATCCTCATGGCCGTCCAGCGCAATTCTGGGATCGTGTCCCTTCACTTCTTCCATAAGGTCCTCGATCACTGCACTTCTGATATAAGGGGGATTCGAAATAAGAATATCATATACTGGCAGTGCTTTACCAGTAGTTTCTGCAAAAAAAGGTGATAAAAACAAGTCACTTTCCACAAATTCCGCCCGATCTGCCACATTCAGCCCTTTTGCGTTCTGTTTCGCCACCTTAAGGGCGAGAGGGGAAACGTCAGCGCCTGTTCCGGATGCCCCCTCTTTCATGGCAAGAAGACTTAATAAAATACAGCCTGATCCGGTGCACATGTCAAGGATCCGCGGTTTCTCCTGATTCTCCAGAATCTCCAGTGCTTTCTCCACCAGCGCCTCTGTGTCCTGTCTTGGAACCAGCACATTCTCATCCACATAAAATTCAAAGCCCATGAAATACGCCTGATGGGTGATGTGCTGCAAAGGAATGTGACCGGCTCTTAAGACGATCAGCTTTCTGTACTCTTCCGCCTTCTCTTCTTCTACCGCTTTCTTCGGGTCAGCAAAATAAAGAGCGCGGCTTACGCCTGTCACATACTCCAAAAGAAGCCAAGCGTCTAACCTGGCTTCCTGGATTTTCTTTTCTTCCAGAACTTTCGTTCCTTCTTTTAATAATGCTTCCAGGGATGTCATTTGGCAGCACCTGCTTCAGATGCATGCTCCTGACTCTCCCCTTCTGGATTCTCATTCTCATATGGAATGTCCAGACCAAATTCTTCTTTTAAGTATGCTCTCCAGTCAAACACGGCTTCTACTGCCTTGATGGCAACCTCTGCCATATCAGCTGTAGGCTCCTTGGTGGTAAATTTCTGCATTGCCATTCCCGGCTTGCTCATCATAAGGGCAAACTTGCTGTCCGTTCTTCCAGCCCACTGGATGATCTCAAAGGAGATTCCGGATACGATGGGCACCATGAGCAGACGTCCGAAAAGGCGCAGCCAGTAGGATGGCACCAGCACGAAGATAAAGTGCAGGAAAATACTTACCAGCATAACCAGGAAAAGGAAGCTGGTACCGCAGCGTCTGTGAAATCTGGAGCTCTCCAGCACATTCTCTACGGTAAGGGGCTTGCCGTTCTCCACGCAGTTGATGCATTTGTGCTCTGCGCCATGATACATGAAGGTTCTCTGAATATCCTTCATTCTGGAGATCAGAAGCATGTATCCCATAAACAGTGCCAGCTTCACAAAAGCTTCTACAATGGTAACGATAACTTCAGATGCCCCAACCTTGCGGCAAAGGCTTGCCAGCACATAGGGAAGCAGCATAAATGCCGCAATGGAAATGACAATGGAAATGGCAACGGTCACATACAGCAGTGCCTTGAATGCCTTGTCCTCTTTTTTCTTCTTGGCTTCTAATTCTTCAGCGGAGAGGGAGGCATTTTTCTTAGCTTCCTCCTCGTCTTCCTCATCTCCTGCGATCTCTGCGGAGTACATCAGGCACTTGGTACCTGTTACCAGGGAATCCACAAAGCTTACCATTCCGCGGATAATGGGCTTTCTCCAGATCTTGGCCTTGCCGAAAATACATTTGTAGTCTTCTACTTTCAGCTCAATTTCATTGTCAGGACGGCGGACTGCAATGGAGTACTTGTCCTTATGACGCATCATAATTCCTTCCATAACAGCCTGTCCACCGATATTTGATGGTTTCATTTTATCCTCCTGTAAATCGGACATGTCGCCTGCCGGCGACATCACCATAATGAAAGTGTGTTTGAAAAATGCTTTCTGCAAGATGTGCGTCACAATTTGTGGGAGATTTTGTCCGGATGAGGGCGCCGTAGCGGGCTACGGCAACTGAATTCGGGCAAAATATACCGCAAAGTGGGGCGTGCAGATTGCGGGAATGATTTTTCAAACACGCTCTAGCCCATCCGATATCCAAGAATTCGCTCATGCGAAGCATGGCTCATTCTTGGCTGCCGTCTGGGACTTTCATAGTAAATCGGCAGTAACAAAGAAAGGTTGAGATTTCCCAACCTCAACCTTCTCATTCAGTAATATTCAAATTATTTATTCAGGCCGTATTTCTCATTGAACTTATTGATACGTCCGCGAGCCTGAGTAGCTTTCTGCTGTCCTGTATAGAACGGATGACATTTGGAGCAGATTTCTACGTGGATGTCCTGCTTGGTAGAACCTGTTACAAAAGTATTACCGCAGTTGCAGGTTACAGTTGCCTGATAGTAATTCGGATGGATTCCTTCTCTCATGATTTTCACCTCTCTATATTTATTCTATTTTATTTGCGTTGAATCTGACGAATTCACACTTTACACAGCCTACTGATTATAGCATGCTGTTATAAGAAATGCAAGTTATTTATAAAAATTTCTGTTTTTTTACAGTTTGCACAAATTCTGCGTTGTTTCGAGTACGGGCAAACATGTTCAGGATCTGTTCTACCGCATCCTCAGACTTCATTCCGTTAAGGGCTTTTCGCATAATGTACACAGCTTCCTGCTCATCTTTGCTCAGAAGAAGGTCCTCACGTCTGGTTCCGGATTTCTGGATGTCGATTGCCGGGAATACACGTTTTTCCTGAAGCTTGCGGTCAAGAACAAGCTCCATATTGCCGGTTCCCTTGAATTCCTCGTAGATCACATCATCCATCTTGCTTCCGGTGTCAACCAGTGCAGTAGCAAGAATGGTAAGGCTTCCTCCCTCACGCATGTTGCGGGCTGCACCGAAGAAACGCTTCGGCATATGAAGTGCTCCCGGGTCAAGACCTCCGGAAAGAGTTCTTCCGCTTGGAGGAACGACCAGGTTATAGGCTCTTGCCAGTCTGGTGATGGAATCCAGAAGGATCACAACATCCTGCTTATGTTCTACAAGGCGGCGTGCACGCTCCACAACCATCTCAGATACACGCTTATGATGCTCCGGAAGCTCATCAAATGTAGAATAGATAACCTCTACATTCGGTCCCTGTATTGCTTCCTTGATATCAGTAACCTCCTCTGGACGCTCGTCAATGAGAAGAATGATCAGATGCATGTCCTTGTTATTCTTCAAAATGGACTTGGCAATGTCTTTGAGAAGGGTGGTCTTACCTGCCTTAGGCGGGGAAACGATCATGCCTCGCTGTCCCTTTCCGATAGGACTGATCAGATCTACAATACGCATGGCTGTGGTTCCGCCAGGACGTTCCATGATCAGACGCTCATCCGGGAAAATGGGGGTCATGTTCTCGAAATTGTATCTCTTCTGACCTTCGCTTGGATGGAAACCATTGATGGATGTCACATACAAAAGGGCACTGAATTTCTCACCCTGGGTCTTGATCCTGATATTTCCCTGGATAATATCTCCGGTCTTCAGATTAAATCTCCGGATCTGGGACGGGGAAACATAAATGTCATTCTCACCTGGAAGATAGTTCTCGCTTCTGATGAAGCCGAAGCCATCCGGCATAACTTCCAGAATACCGTTGGCACGCTCACCGCTGTCCAGCTGGACGGTCTCTGCAGGAACGTGATACGTATTGCTTACATGCTCAGCATGTCCTTCGGCATTCTCGCGAATCTGCTCTGGTTCCTCACTTTTGGTCTCTGCAGGAGGAACAACTTCTACAGGGCGAATGACCGGCTCCTGCCTTGCAGGGCTGTCCTGTCTGGCGTTGCTGTAGCCATTCTGACGTCCTGTATTCTCACCTCTTGCTGCATAGCTGCCGCGAAATTCCGGATTTCTTCTTACAATGGTCCGGGTTCTTGCGGGCTCTTCCTTTTTCACAGGGGCTGCTTCCGGCTCTCTTCTTACAGGTGTACCTGCAGGAGCGTCCTGTACCATATCGAAAGCTTCTTTTTTCACCTCTTCCGGCTTCGCTGCTTCTTTCTCAGCAGCTTCTTTTTTGTCTTCTTCCAGCATACGCTCAATTAATTCAGGCTTTCTCATAGTAGAAATGCCCTTCAGTCCTCTGGCTTTCGCAAGCGCTTTCAGCTCCACCAGGGGTAACGATTCGTATTTTTCTCTCATCAACCATCTACCTCTTCGACTCATTATCATTCTAAATTACATTTCATTTTCTACGGGATACAAATGTCTGATAGGACAGAAATTTTATGTTGAACAAAAAAATGAATATTTAATCTAATATTGCTTATCATAGCACATTATCGGCACTCTGTCCATATCAATTGCAAATGAATGCCTTTGCCCTATATTATACACACCAGAACTTTTTGATTGCAAGACTTATTTGTCGACACATATCTGACGTCATCGACACCGGCATCCGAAAAGTCGCCCCCACCCGTGAAACGGGTGGCTCGTAGGACGGCTATAAGCCTTTAATGCTAGGCCAGCGTCTCAAGGCGCTGGATTTCGCTTTGCTCCAGCCACATTGCTCTTGACTCGTCGCCGCCCTTAAAAGGGCATTTGTACTACTTCGCCTTAACCCTTAAAAGGGTCCTAATATTCTTTTACGCTAAGTTTATCCTGCATAATACACGATGCGTAGACATTTTGAACAGGCTAAAGCCGTATGTTAAAAAGGAAGCTCCTGTAAGGAGCTTCCTTCTACCTCGTTCTGCGAACCTGGAAAGAAACTTTGTATTTGCTCTTCACCACGCCTTTTGGTTCTTTCACATAGGCGCATATATAATATTGATATTTCCTGCCTTTTGTCACCTTGGTATCCGTCCAGGATGCAGTTCTTCCTTTTTTGATGGTTGCTGCCAGCTTATAGCTGCCGTTTCCCACTTTTCGATAAATATAATACCCATCACATTTTTTCTGTGCTTTCCATTTCAGAAGCAAACCTTTCTTTGCATTGGAAATGGAAGTGATGGTTTGTCTGGCCGGTGCGGATTTGTATTTTCCGCTGGACCTGTAACTGCTTGTCACCCTTTTGCCATTCACATTCCGATAGGCTCGCACCGTGTATTCATACACTGTATTGGCACTGATCTTTTTATCCTGATATGTGATTGTGGAGGACTTCGTAATAGTGGCAATTCTCGTCCATTTTCCAGAAGCTGTTTTCCGGTAAACCAGGTAGCCGGAAGCTCCTGCAATCTTCTTCCAGCTTACCGTGTTGGAAAGATCAGAAGAAACCTTCACGGAAACAGAGGGTCTGGATAACGCTGTTTTCACAGATACAGCAGAACTGTAGGCAGAATATTTAGCAGTCCCAGACACCACGCTGTAAGCCCGGATCCGATAGGTACAGGTAATTCCCGGATTCACCTTTGTATCCGTCCAAGAACTTTCCTTCCAGGATACAGTCTTCACTCTCCTGTAGCTTCCGCCCTCTTCCTTTCGGTATACCTGATAGCCGGAAACACCGGAAACCTTTTCCCAGGTCAGGGCAATTTGATTATATGCCTTTGCTTTCGCCGCAAACGAAGCAGGCTTTCCTACTGCGACAGCACTGTCCAGCGTTCTGGTATGAGCCTTGATTCTTGCGCAGGCACTGGGACTGGTCTTGGAAAAATCACTCCAGCCATTGTCTTCATGATAACAGAAGCTCTGATTTGCTTTCAGGTCTGCAGCAAATTCCACCCAGCTATAGGAATTGTTGGTTTCGCACAGGTATTCCACAGCACCGGAACCAATGTTGGTAACCACTACGGAATACAAAGTTCCGCTGATCAGATTCACTTCCGGAACCTGCACCGTCGAAATCCCCGCATGCTCCTGATAAAAAGTCACTGGCGTACTGTACGCAGGCGTTCCGCTTACCGGGTTGCTCTGATCCTTCAGATTGGTGTAGACCTGAATGCTGTAGGAGCCGCCATCTGTATAAGTAGACAGAACCACTTCTCCCAGAGCTTCCCCTTTGCCTTTTCCTGCCTTTGCCTGAAAAACATTGGAAACAGAGGAAATGCCGCCACTTCCTGACGGGTAAAGCTTCAGTTTGCTCAAAGCGCAGGAACCGTCATAAAAATAATTGTTTCTGTATTTTGGATTTGTGACTGCTTCTGCTGCTACGATATTATAATTGCATTTATTTTCGTAAGAAATATAGAAATATCCCTTATCGCCCCATTGCTCTCCCCAACTGTTCCGCACAATCCAGGCTCCGTCTGAAGTCACATTGCAGCTGGAATTAAAATTCTCCTTTGCAAAGTTATCATCCCAGCCCACCAGGGTTACCGCATGGTTCACGCCTGCATTTCCAGAATAGCTGTACGCATACGTCTTCGGGTTGTAGCAGCTGTCATACATGCCAATGGACATGGAAACAGATCCGTATTCCGAAATCAGGTTTTTGATCTTTGCCACAGAGTAGGAGGAAAATGCGGCATTTTCCAGGTATGCAGTGGTTTTGTATGCCATACCGGAAGATGGAACCGCATCGGAATCCAGGGTGTGGTCCGCATTTGTCTCATAAGGCACCTGGGATTCCAGTGCCATACCGCTCCAGGAGCTAAGGAAAATTGCTGCTAACGTCTGGTTGCCGCCATCCCGGTAGGAATGCAGAACTTTGTTCCTGTCATTCGGGGTATTTCCAAGAGGATCGTTCTGTCTGTTGGCAAAGAAATAGGCAAGATGCTCCTCGGAAAGATCAAACAATCCTGCTCCAGCCCGCAGGAAAGAGATTTCCAGGTTGGCTGCCAGAGTGTATGACCAGCACATGTTGGATGGCTTCTGGTTACGGACAGGAAGGGCCAGGCTTCCTCTCGGGTCATATTTCGCCGGATAGGAAGTGGCTCTTGCTCCGCCTACGCTGGCAGTGTCACTGTCATCCCCTTCCGGTGGATCTACATAGCTGATGGGCGCAAGCTCCCGGATAGGCGCAAGCTGGGCTTCGATTTCTTCTGCCGTAAGCGTCCCCTCTTCTTCCCCATCTGTCCCGGTTTCTTCCTCTGCAGTCTCACTATCTAAAAAGCCGGTGTCTGTATCCAGGCTTCCAAAGCCGTCCAGTACCTCCGTTTTTCCATCAGAAAATGCTGCCTGATCGGAAGACTGCTGTGCTGCATCACTTTCAGGTTTCTCATCTGCTTCATTTCCCAAATCCTCGGCGGATGAAGAACTATCTTCACCTGTTTCGGTTGTTTCAACAGAGGAATTCGTTATCTCATTTTCTTCCCAGGAGTTCCCTTCCTGTGCGTTCTCACTTGCCCATGCTGACTCTCCATCTGAGAACCCTTCCGCTGCAACGGGAATTCCCGACATTGCCATGGACGCCGTCAGGATCAGACATAATACACTTTTTTTCATTCCATTTTTCTTTCTCATTTTTTCAGGTATTTTTTCAAAAATTCAATCAGCTTCTCCATCTCTTCCTGTGTTCCCACAGTAATTCTTAAGTGATTGTCAATTCTTGGCTTCGGGAAATATCTTACATAAATGTGCTCCTGGCGAAGAGCCCCGAACAGTTCACTTGCCGGGCAGCTTTCGTGGGAAGCGAAAATAAAGTTCGTTTTGGAATCCGGGAAGGAAAATCCCAGCGCTGCCAGTTCTTTCTTGGTCCACTCTCTGGTGGCAATGATCTTAGCGCAAGTCTCCTGGAAATATGCCTGATCTTCAATGGCAGCCACGCCTGTGGCTAAAGTGGTGCGATCCATGGTGTAAGAGTTAAAGGAATATTTCACATCATTGAGATATTTGATCAGCTGCGCATTTCCGCACGCGAAACCGATTCGCATTCCAGCCATGGAGCGGGACTTGGAGAAGGTCTGTACTACCAGCAGATTCTCATATTTGTCGATGAGCTCCAGCGCTGATCTGGCGCCGAAGTCTACATATGCCTCATCCACGATCACGATCACATCCTGGTTGTGCTGCAGGATTTCTTCTATATCAGAGAGGGGAAGCTCCACCCCTGTAGGCGCATTTGGATTTGGGAAAATAATTCCGCCGTTTTCCCCGAAATAATCCTCTTTGCGGATGCAAAAATTCTCATCCAGAGCCTTGCACTCATACGGAATGCGAAACAGGTCTGCCCACACATCATAGAAGGAATAAGTGATATCCGGGAAAAGAACAGGCTTCTCTGAATTAAAAAAGGTAAGAAAGCTCATGGCCAGCACATCATCTGAGCCAACGCCTACAAATACCTGCTCATCCTTCAGTCCGTAATTCTGTGCAATTGCATGTACCAGATCACCTGCTGTCGGATCCGGGTAAAGACGGAGAGTGTCTGTGTGAATCTCCTTAAGGGCCTTTGTTACCCCTGGAGCTGGTGGATATGGATTCTCGTTGGTGTTCAGCTTGATCATATCCGGTTCATTTGGCTGCTCTCCCGGGGTGTACGGTACTACTTTGCGAATATTTGCTTCCCATGTATTCATTTCAATCCAACCTCGCTTTTTCTATTAATGATGTCAGATGCAAAAGATTTTCTGCCTCCAACCATATACCAGAAATTACCCGCCAGCCCACTGCCGCCTGGATTCTGGAAGTTACATCCATTTTACTAACTTCCTTGTATTTTGTCAAATTAACGTATTGAATTCTGTTGATAAATTTTGCAAAACATTTCTTCTATAAGAAACTCCTCCTTAATCCTATTTTCCAAAACCAAAAGCCCTTCGTGAAAAGAAACAATTCCATTTTCGTTTCTTTTCACGAAGGGCTTTCCTGCCTGCTCCTCTTTTATTATTTTCTCTTAGCCTGCCAAATGCAGCACTCCGATCAGGAACACCCAGCCAAGTCCGTAATATGTCACAACAGCCACAAGGTCGTTGACAGTGGTGATCAATGGACCAGAAGCAACTGCAGGGTCCACGCCCACTTTCTTGAAGAACAGCGGAATACAGGTTCCCACTGCACTTGAGATCAGCATAGCCAGAAGAAGGGCTACTCCGATGCAGCCGGAAACTGCATATGCAAATACCAATGTTTTTCCCTTGAAGAAGTAAATATAAAGTCCGATCAACGCAAAGGACAAAATACCAAGAAGTGCACCATTGCAAAGACCGATTCGCATTTCTTTAAATACAAGCTCCAGCTTCTGCTTTCCTGTAAGAGACTCATCCATCAGTACACGAATGGTAACCGCCAGAGACTGGGTACCTACGTTACCTGCCATATCCAGAATCAGTGACTGGAATGCCATAATGATCGGAAGCTGTGTTACTACGTTTTCAAACACACCAACCACAGAGGATACTACCATTCCAAGACCAAGAAGAACGATCAGCCACGGCATACGCTTCTTCATACTCTCTTTCAGCGGCTCCTTTAAATCCTCCTCTGCAGTAAGACCTGCCAGCATGGCGTAATCTTCTCCCATCTCATCATCAACCAGGTCAATGATATTAGATGAAGTAATAACACCAAGAAGACGATTGTCATTATCCAGGACAGGAATGGAGTCTTCTGAATACGCCTTCAGTTCTTCAATACAATCATCAATATCTTCTTCTGCATATACATACGGATAAGAAGTAGCTACCAAATCTTCCAGTGACTTGTCCTGACGGGCAATGATCAAGTCCTTCAGGTCAATGGCTCCATAAAACTTCTGAGATTCTGTCACCACAAAAATAGTGGAAATATTATCATTCTTGGCAGCCTGCTCTACCAGACTGTTCATAGCCTGTTTTACAGTCAGATTCTCACGGATAATAATACAATTGGTAGTCATGCGGCTTCCGATTTCATCCTCATCAAAGGATGCGATCATCTCAATATCATGACGGACATCGTCATCCATCAGCTCCACCAGGATTTTTTTCTTCGCTTTTTCAATTTTCTGGAGAACCTCTACAAGGGCATCGGTCTCCATCCGTGAAAGAATGGCTGCTCCTTTTTTCACATCCATCTCTTTCACATATTCTGCAGCATTATCCGAATCTGTATATTCAAAAATATCGGACAACATATTAATATCCAGGATACGATATAATTTGTAACGCTCCTGTACAGTCAGCCTTGGCATTGCATCTGCAAGGTCATTGGCATGAAAGTCCTCCAGCTTGCTGCTCATGGCAGCCGGAGAGGTATTACTTCTGATTACAGCCAGAATGTCCTGGGTGTAATCCTGCACTCTTTTTTCCATCCTGCTTTCTCCAATCTCTCATAAATCAGATTCTCAATATTATGGATCTGTCTTATGTTTTTTTATACGGATATAAAAAATCCGCGGGAGAGCATTATTACAGTATAAACAGCTTACACTGCCTGCTCATTAAGGGAATATTGGATCCCTCACAGGGCATATGAAGTCATCCAGGCAAAATATTTTTCGCCCGGAAAGCACACAAATACACGCACGAAAAAAGAGCAGACTAATTCATGTCACCAAAGAATGTCACTGTACTGCCTTCAACGTGCCGCAATTACGCTTGGAATTCATAGGATCAAAAAAAGAAATGGAATTCGATAATTTATAGAAATTAAAGAAGAACAGAATGTGCGCGGTGCTCATCTGCCATTTCGTTTTTCCATCCTATGCAACTACTTCGCCCATGAGAATCGCAACTATCCATTCTGTTCACCTGCCTTTGTTTTCATATTTTTTATGAAAGAAATTTATTTTCTTTCCAAAAGTCATTCTAACTGCTTTTGGACAAAAAATCAATTCCTAATTTGCTATTTATTTAAATTTTCACCTTCTTTCTTTGCGAAAGTTTTTGCCTGGACAAGGGTGCTACAGCAGCTGACGAAGCGGACGAATAATAATCCTCAGCGCTCCATAGAATAATTTCTTCTGCCAGGTCAGTATCTTTTTCTCATACTTTGCCCCTTCTGTTTCCTGTCCATTTGCCAAGATTTCTTTGCTCTTTTCCATATAATCGTTTTCAGTTGTGCGAATCTGCTGATTCAGTCTCTTGCTGTCAATTACCAGCATCAGCTCCGTGTCCAAATAAGTGCTTCGCATATCCAGATTGTATGACCCTACCACAGACAGACGATTATCAATCAGCACTGTCTTTGTATGAACCGGATAATCGTTCATCAGCTCATAAACATCTGCTCCGGTTTTCAGGATTTTTTTCTTTTGATTGAGATAATCTGTACAGCCCCATGGATTTGAACCTTTTTCCACTGCATTAAGTATGATCTGCAGCTTGGCATGATCTGCTATCTTGTGCAAAGCAGTATACATATAGCCGTTACAGATTACATATGGAGTTTGTATAATCACATGGTCTGCATTTTCAGACAGATACTGAATTGCCTGAAGAACCTGAGGAGTTTTTCGCCCCGCCTGGGTTCCGTTATGAATCAGGGTAATTTTATTGGCCTCTTCCGTATCCTTCTCCCATGTGCTATAGGTTTCTATATCATTATATTTTTCCAGTAGAGAAGTATACAGCTCTTCCATGTTCTGGTATTGATCTGTATATTTCGAGGACTGTTTTCTTGTTCTTATGCTTACACAGCCCTCATTCCAGATTTTGTGAAAATAGTCCTCAAGCTGCAGCAAGGACTCGCCCTTTCCTTCAGAAGTATCATACACCAGAATATCCCGGTCCACATTAATGTCCTCAGTCTGATCTCCCAGGAAAATATCGTTGCTGTTGCGTCCGCCAAGCAGATATATTTTCTCATCAATAATCAAATATTTGTCGTGCATACGATAGTTCAGCTTAAACAGATTTAGTGGAGTCACTGGATTATAAACTCCCACTTCCACATTTTCATGCGCCGCCAGTGCCTGGAAATCACTGTTTCCGGACAAAAATAGCTGCTGATAAATTCCATCAATTAAAAGCTGAATCTTTACCCCTTTGTCCGCAGCATGATTCAGCGCAGCCAGAAGCTTAGTGCCGTTTTCATCTGCGCGCAGATCAAAGGTGGACAGCACAATGCTTTCTTTTGCTGTACCAATCATTCGAAGCCGCCACAAAAGTGCTTCTTCGTTATCGTCAATACAGCGGATTCTTTCTGCCCCTACTGTCTCAGAAGTGAATTCTGTCTGCTGCAGATTTTCTGCATATTTTTCATCTGGTTTTCTGCAAAAAAGAGGCGCAAGTATATTCACCAGTGCAACCACCAGCAAAAAACAGAGAAAAATCTTGCCTGTTCTTTTCATTGTTTTCTTTAATTTCATCATAATCTCCATTCCGCCGCCTTCGGCTGGCGGCACAAATAGTAATGAAAGTGTTTCAACTCTCTACATTGTGCTGTAAAATTATTTACAAGAAGCTACACTACAAAGCACGGGAGGAGGAGTTGTAACAACTTTCTTCGTTTTAGACAGCATCTTAATCAGTGTAAGTTCTGCCTTTTCAAGCACAAATAAGTGGCTCCATGAGACCGTACACTAAGAATTGTTTAAGCGCCTTCGTTTAATTGTGTGGCAGTTCAGTCAATGGCTTCTTATCTTTTACGAAAGGAGTCTGACTATGAAAGTTACTTACCAAACCTGTTGTGGTGTCGATGTTCACAAATCTTTTCTCGTTGCCACCATCGTCAAAACCACTGGTGGTATCGAACCTTCTTACCAAAAGAAACGCTTTTCCACCTTTAATAACTCAATTCTTGAATTCAAACAATGGCTTATCAATAATAATTGCCATGATGTCTGCATGGAATCCACTGGTAAATACTGGATTCCTGTCTTCAATCTTCTTGAAGATCAAATCAACGTTACCATTGCTAACCCCAAATGGGTAAAAGCTGTAAAAGGCAACAAAGATGATACCAAAGATTCTAAATGGATTGGAGATTTATTCCGTCTTGGACTTGTAAAAGGCAGTTATATTCCTTGCAAAGCTATCCGTATTCTCAGAGAATACACCAGATATCGCTACAAGCTTGTTTCCTGCCGTTCAAGTGAAAAGAATAGATATCAGAATGCTCTTACTGTTTGTAATGTTGCATTAGATTCTGTCGTATCCGATATCTTTGGGAAGTCATCCACATCCATTATCGACTATCTACTTGAACAATCAGGTACTACGATTAACCACGAAGAAATCGCATCTAAACTTCTTAGACGCCTCAAATCCAAAGAAGATGCTGTTATAGAATCCGTCGAAGGATATCAAATGACTGATGCCCAAAAATACCGTATGCGCCTCGTCCGCGCACACATGGATTATATCACAGCTGAAATCAACGATGTTGATAAAATGATAGAAAATATGA
>OLRK01000502.1_pt1 | contig 44826 bp, 53 predicted proteins | sample 1672911 | NCBI WGS metagenome assembly OLRK01 (sample SAMEA3136736, study PRJEB25190) | human gut metagenome | biome: human gut; feature: human-associated habitat; material: faeces | place: Austria | collected 2013
ATCTCCTCTCCAAAATAGCCGCACCCCTGGTCTGAACAGCGAAAAATCATACTGCTCTCCTTTCTCTGGCCAGCCTACTCCAGGCCCTGCTCCAAAATTCGATAGATGGCCTCCATGTCCAAGCTCCGCCGCAGCATGTCAGCCAGCCGGTCATACTGCCGCTCCTTAAAGGTACGGGCGTCCTCGGTGCAGGACTGTTCTCCGTTCCACTCCACCCCCTTCTCATCCAGGAGCAGATCCACCAGCCCGCAGGTGAACGCACCGCTGTCAAACAGTCCGTGGAGATAGGTCCCAAGCACCCGGCCCTCCACGGTGAAGATGCTCTCTCCCCCGCTGGTCCCCATATGGATCTCATAGCCCTCCAGAGGACACCCCCTGAGCCGTCCATAAAATCCGTCAGGGAGATCCGCTTGACAACACTTCTGTTCTCTGGACTTTTTACGAGAAAAGGTGGTGGCCACCGGCAGGAGTCCCATCCCATGCATGGAGCCGCCTCCCTCCACGCCCTGGGGGTCCTCCAGAGTGCGGCCCAGCATCTGGAATCCGCCGCAGATCCCGATAACTGGGACACCCTTTCCCACCAGCCGGAGGATCGTCCCCTCCAGCCCGCTCTGCCGAAGCCAGGACAGGTCGGCCAGGGGGCTCTTCGTACCTGGGAGGATGACCAGATCCGGCCTTTCCAGTGCCTGGACCCTGTCCACATAGCGCAGTCCTACCGCCGGATGGCGCTCCAGAGGGGCGAAATCGGTGAAGTTGGAGATGCGTGGCAGGCGGATCACCGCCACGTCCAGGGGCTTCCCCTCCCGTCTAGCAGAAAAGTGCTGGGAGAGGCTGTCCTCTTCATCCAGATCCAGCTCCATCCAGGGCACCACCCCTACCACCGGCACATGGGTCAGCTCCTCCAGCTGGGTCAGGCCGGGACGGAGCAGCTCCACATCCCCCCGGAACTTATTGATGATGGTCCCCTTCACATAGAGACGCTCCTCCGCCTCCAGCAGGGCCATGGTGCCGTACAGAGCGGCAAACACCCCGCCCCGGTCGATATCCCCCGCCAGCAGCACGGGAGCCCCCACCATCCGGGCCAGCCCCATGTTGACGATGTCCTGGGACTTCAAATTGATTTCCGCCGGGCTCCCGGCCCCCTCCAGCACGATGATGTCATACTGCTCCTCCAGCGTGTGGTAGGCCTCCATCACCTGGGGGATGAGCTGGCTTTTTTGCCGAAAGTACTCCGAGGCGGTGAGGTTGCCCACCGCCCGGCCGTTCACAATGACCTGACTGCCCACGTCGCTGGTGGGTTTTAAGAGGATGGGATTCATCTCCACGGTGGGCTCCACCCCCGCCGCCTCTGCCTGCATCACCTGAGCCCGGCCCATCTCCAGGCCCTGGGCGGTAATGAAGCTGTTGAGGGCCATATTCTGGCTTTTAAAGGGGGCTACCTTGTAGCCGTCCTGGCGAAAGATGCGGCACAGTCCCGCCGCCAATACGCTTTTGCCCGCGTTGGACATGGTGCCTTGGATCATAATAGATTTTGCCGGCATGTTATTCTCCTCTCAGCAGCGTGCTCAATGCGGCGATCAGCCGCCCGTTTTCCTCCGGGGTACGAAGTCCCGCCCGGTACCACCCCGGCCCCAGGCCGGCGTAATTGGCGCAATCCCGCACCAGAATACCGTTTTCCCGCAAGCGCTTCCCCAGGTCCTCCGGGCCGCAAAAGAGCAGAAAACAGCTCTCCGACGGGCACACCCAAAGCCCCAGTTCCTCCAAGGCGGCTTGCAGTCTGTCCCGTTCTCTCTCGATCTCAGGAAAACATGTAAAAGGCCAGCGGGGAAATGACTGTAAAGCACATTCCCCTGCTATCTGTGCTGGGATCGATACCGGCCAGGGCTGCAGAATGTGGGCCATCTGCTCCAGCAGCACCCGGTCTCCGCACAGGCAATAGCCCAGGCGCAGCCCGGCCAGAGCATAGCTTTTTGTGAGCGCCCGGAACAAAATCAGGTTTCCTCCCGCCAACTGGTCGGTCAAGCGGTCAGGCCGGGCGGCGGTGAGCTCCAGAAAGCACTGGTCCACCGCCAGCATGGCTCCCACCTGACGGCAGCGGGCCAAGATCTGATATAAAAGTTCTTCCTCCATCAGCCGCCCGGTGGGGTTGTTGGGATCGCAGAGGAACACCAGCTCCACCCCGGGGACGATAGCCTCCAGCAGAGCTTCATCGGGAACAAATCCATTCTCCCGGGAGAGGTGCACCTCCGCAATTTGGCAGCCCACCCCTTCCAACGCCCGGCGGTATTCTCCAAAAGTAGGGGCAAGGAGAATTGCTTTCTTCGGTCTCAGGCTCAGGGCAAAGCGGTCAATAAGGTCGGCGCAGCCGTTGCCCCACAGCACCATGTCTTCCTCCACCCCGTCCCGCTGGGCGGCGGCACGGACCAGTCCCCGGCACTGGGGGTCGGGATAGCCCTGGCGCAGGACCCCCTCCTGGGCGGCGCGCAGGACCGCCTTGGGTGCTCCGGCGGGATTCAGACAGACGGAGAAGTCCAGCAGTCCAGCATTGCCGCCGTATACATCTCCCCCGTGAACGATCTGTTCCATCACTTCTCACCCCTTACAACCATATAGAAAGCCCGGCAAAAAGCAGCAAAAACAGCGCTGCCGTGGCGTACATCAGCCAGCAGGCCCTGGGAATGTCCTCCGGCTCTACCGGGCGGATCGGATCGCCCAGGGTGGGCTTGTGGACTCCCTTGCCAAAATAGCTGGCGTCCCCTGCCAGTTGCACTTCAAGGGCTCCCGCGCAGGCGGCCTCGGTGTGAGCGGAATTGGGGGAGGCATGCTTCCGCCGGTCCCGCCAAAAGATGCTCCAGGCCCGTCGGCCAGAGCAGCCGGGCAGCAGAGCCGCCCCGAGACACATCAAAAGCCCGGACAGCCGGGCAGGAATAAAGTTTAACACATCGTCCAGCCGGGCGGAGGCCCAGCCAAACCAGCGGTACTTCTCATTTTTGTAGCCTACCATGGAGTCCAGGGTACTCACTGCCTTGTAGGCCATTCCAGCAGGCAGTCCCCCCAGAAAGAGAAAGACCAGCGGGGCGGTCACTCCGTCACAGGTGTTCTCCGCCACCGTCTCTACCGCCGCCTTGGCCACCCCGGTCTCATCCAGGGTCTGGGTATCCCGACCTACAATGCGGGACACCGCCTGTCGTGCCCCCTTCAGATCGTGCTTTTTTAAGGGATAGCAGACCGCCATACTCTCTTTTTGAAGGGACCGGGCGGCCAGCAGCTGGTAGGTAAACCACAGCTGTACTACCCAGCTAAGCCACGGCGATACTTGGTCCAAAACCCATAAAATCAGGGCGCTGCCGCTGCCAAACAGGATGGGCAGAGCCATAGCCAGAATGATTCCGGCCCCACGTTCCCATGCTGGGGTCTTCGGAAAGATGCGCCGGAGCAGTCTCTCCAGCACAGAGATGGTCCCTCCCATCCACCGCACCGGGTGAGGCATCCAGTGGGGATCCCCCAGCAGCAAATCCAGAGCCGCAGCGGGCAGCAGGACCGTCCAGAAGAAATGTGCCATGGTTTAAAGCTCCTCTAATAATTTGAGGGTAAAGGGATTTTCCTGCACAGACACTCGGAAGCCTCCGCAGTTTTTCACCTGCCAGTCGTAGAGCTTGCGCTCCGGACGGCCGAAGGTACCCATCACCACCAGCCAGGTACCTCCGTGGGCTACGATGGCCGGTCGCTGCAGGCCCATAGCCTTGGCCTCCTGGGCCACGGTCTGGATGCCCCGGCGGCAGCGGGCAATGAAGTGCTCCATGGACTCTCCATGGGGGAAAGTGATGGTCATGTCCCCGCCGATCCAGGCGCGGTAGATTTCCTCGTCCTTCAGCTCCTCCCAGGTCTTGCACTCATAGTCCCCAAAGTCACACTCCTGAAGATCCGGAACGATGTGCTGCTCCATACCGGGAAACAGGAGCTCCGCCGTCTGGCGGCAGCGCATCAAGGGAGACACCCAAAGGCCGTCCACCTCCGGCATGCGCTCCCGGCGCTCCCGGGCTAACGCCTCCCCCTCTGGGGCTAAGGGTTGGTCCGTGGACCCCACATATTGTTTTTCCAAATTACCCGGCGTCAGACTGTGCCGGATGAGAACGAATTCCATGGTTGGCTCCTTTTCCTTTCTTTATTTCAGACGCATGGCCAGACCGCACTGGAGACGGTATACGGCCTGGGCCTCTTGGGCCAGCTGACAGCACAGCCGTCCGATGGCCTCCCGGCGCTCCCGGTCATGGCGCTCCATCGGTACCACTCCGCAGCCTACCTCGTCGCAGATCACCGCCTCATAGTTCAGCAGCTCTTTCAGATGGGGCAGAGGCTCCAGCTTATGGAGGGCGGGCAAGGTTTTTCCCGGGTCACAGCCCAAGGTCGTGGCAAACTCCCGCTTGCCTGCGCCCCGGCCGCCGATAATCAAAATCATAACACCGCCTCCAGACGCTGCGCCAATACCAGGCCCGCCAGACACCCCAGCTCACACAGCTGCAAAAACCACCCCGCCAGATCGCCGGTCACTCCGCCAAACTCCTTAAGGGCGGTACGTTTGTAGTAGAAGTAGACGGCCAGTCCCGCTGCCGCCGACAGCAGATACCAGGGGTTCAACGCCCCCAAGGCCAGCACGCACAGCAAAGCGCCCAGTACCAGGCTCCAGGGGAAGCCCGTCCCGGTTACCGCCGAGAGCATCCCCTCTCCCCGGGCGTTAGGCAGACGCAAGGCTCCCCATCCCGACAGGCACCGGCTGTAGAGCGGCAGCAGACATACCGCACCTAGGGTATTTATGTCAGGGAAGTTTGCTTCACACCATAAGCCAAACAAGGCCAACAGATAGCACACACAGCCCAAAACGGCAAAAGCTCCCACCCGGGAGTCCTTCAAAATCTCTAGCTTCCGCTCTCGACTCTGGTGGGAGGCCAGGGCGTCGCATACATCGCAGAAGCCGTCCATGTGGATGCCTCCGGTGACCAGAATAGGCAGCAAGGTAAGCCCCACCGCCCGCAGGACGGCGCCCATATCCAGCGCCCAACACAGGGCCAGCCAGACGGCCGAGGCTGCGCTCACCGCCAGACCTATCAGGGGAAAGACGTACAGTGTGAGACGGCGGCTCTCGCTCTCCCAATCCAGAGGCGGCATGGGCACCCGGGAGTAGAGGGCAAAAGACATGCCCACCGCACGCAGCCACTTCATACCATCTCCCCCTTCCAAATAACCGGGATACCGCACACCAGCTCGGCCACCAGGTCATAGCGTTTTGATAAATTGGTCTGAACCTGGGAGAGCACCTCCAGATAGGCCATGGTCTCCGGTGGGTAGTCCTCCCCGTCCCGGAAGAGATCGTTGCCCACCACCACCAGGTGCTCCGCTTTGTGCTCCAACGCAGTCAGACCCCGTTCTAACGCCGCCAAAGCAGCGTCTTTGTCCACGGCTTTGCCGGAAAATACCTCGTTGGCCACCAGATTGCCCAGATCCTCTAGCAAAACAGTGGCTTGAGACGGAATGGAACAGGTCTCCAAATTCCTGGGCTGTTCCAAGGTCGTAAACCCTTTGCCTGCACGGGCCTGGCGGTGGCGGGCGATACGCTCCGCGCCCTCCTGTCCCCAGGGTTCCATGGTGGCCAGATAAATCAGGGGACCGCCCAGACGGCAGGCCAGATCTTCCGCCCAGCTGCTCTTCCCGCAGGCAGAGCCCCCCAGAACCAGGGCCCTCAGGGGGTTACCCCCGCTCGGGCAGGGCCGGACACCGCCCGGCCGTCAGGCTGATAGGCCTCGATCCCCATATGGTCGAAGGTGGACATATTCTGATACACAGACAGGGCCATGTCCAGCAGCGGCATGGCCGCCACTGCGCCGGTGCCTTCTCCCAGGTGGAGTCCCGCATCCAGAACCGGCTCCAGCCCCAATTCCTGGAGCAGAAGCTGCCCGCAGGGCTCCGCAGGACGGTGGCTGGCCAGCATGGCCTTTCGGGCGTTGGGGCACAGGCGCACCGCCAACAGAGCCGCCGCACAGGAGATGGCTCCGTCCAGCAGCACCGGACGGTTCCGAGCCGCTGCTCCCAGGTAGAACCCTGTCATAGCAGCGATATCAAGTCCGCCCACTTTACTTAAAACATCCAGAGGATCTTTTCGGTTTGGTTGGTTCTGTACCAAGGCCCGCTGGATGACCGTCACCTTGTGCACCAGACCAGCGTCAGAAAGACCTGCCCCGCGCCCAGCGGTCACCGAGGGGGGCAGATCCAGCAGCACGCTGGTCACCGCAGCGGTAGTAGTGTTGTTGCCAATGCCCATCTCCCCCGCCGCCAACAGGGCAATATCCTGGTCATCCAGCTCCATGGCGATCTGTGCCCCGGCCATCAGGGCAGTCTGGGCCTCTTTCCGGCTCATGGCGGGACCTTTTGTCATGTCGGCAGTACCTGGGCGGACAGATAAATCCCGCACTCCGGGCACAGGGGCATGGGCCAGTATACCCACATCCACTGGGACTACCTTCGCTCCCGCTACCCGGGCCATGTGGCACACCGAGGAACACCCCTCGCCTAAAGCTTTGGCCACCGCCAAGGTGACCTCCTGCCCGGTCTGGGTCACTCCCTGGGCTACAACCCCATTGTCGGCACAGAATATGGCCACTGCCTTAGCACCCAGGGACAGATCTGTTTTTCCGGTAGCCCCTGCTACCCGCACCAGCATCTCCTCCAGATGGCCTAAGCCGTTGAGCGGCTTGGCAATGGCATCCCAGTTTTTCCGGCAGCCCTCCATGGCGCTTTGATCCGCCGGGGTAATGGCAGCCAGCAGTTCTTCCAGTTCCATAATCATCTCTCCTTCCACCGGCGGCAGGCGTCGGAAAACCGCCGGGCCACTTGGGGGCAGGACGGCAGATATAAGTGAGGAAATCCGGCAAACAGATTCCCCTTACTAATCATGCAATTCCAGTGTTTCTCACTCTCCGGCTTTTGAGCCAGACAGGCTTGTCCGTTCCGGGTACAGTCCCAGCGGTGAAACTCGTGGGCGGCCACGGTCTCCCCAGAGCGCAGATAGGCACTGTCCTCCTGGGAGTGCAGCGTCACATATCCAAAGCGCTGCAGCTGCCCGGTTCGGTATCCGGCTCCCTCCAAAATTCCAGCCATGGGCCAGGCCTTGCCCTGGGAATCCTCCAGGGTCTGCTGCAAGTAGAGGAATCCTCCGCACTCGGCTAAAATAGGCATGTCCGCCTCGGCAGCTTCACGCAGAGCCTTCCTCATAGAGACATTTTCGCTGAGCATTTGGGCATACAGCTCTGGATAGCCGCCCCCCAGATAGACCCCGCAGGTACCCTCCGGAAGCTGTTTATCTGACAAGGGACTAAACTTTACGATAGCTAGGCCGCAGCGCTTTAAGAGTTCCAGATTCTCCTGGTAGTAGAAGCAGAAAGCTTCGTCCCAAGCTACTGCCAGTATCCCGGCAGGCACCTCTAGTGCCTCCTGCTCTTCCGGAATCTCCAAAGGTGGCGCGGACTGTGCAAGCTCCAGCAATCGGTCTACGTCGGCGTATTGTTCTAAAGCATCCGCCAGCTTCTCCACCCGCTCTCCCAGGTCCTGGATCTCCCCCGGGGTATAGAGTCCCAGGTGGCGGCTGGGGATAGAGCACTCAGGCAGCCGGGGCAGACAGCCTAACATGGGCAGCCCGGTTTCCCGCTGGATGTCCTGGCTGAGCCGGGCAGCCATGGCAGGAGTGGTCCCATTGAGAAGCACCCCCGCCACCTGGCTGGGCTGACGGAACCGGGCAAGTCCCTGCAAGACCGCCGCCAGGGTAAGGGCGGAGCCTTTCGGCTCCGCCACCAAAATGGTCGGGGTTTGGGTAACCTGGGCCACGTGCCAGCTGCTGGCCCGCTCGCCCCCTCCTACCCCATCATAATAGCCCATAACACCCTCGATGACTGCCGCGCCCCGGCCCTGAGCTCCCAGAGCCAGATTGCGCCGCACTTCATCGGGAGAGGAAAAAAACAGGTCCAGATTTCGGCTGGGCAGCCCCAACACGCTGCGGTGAAACATGGGGTCGATGTAGTCCGGCCCGCACTTGAAGGCGCAGGGAGCAAGCCCCCGGCGCTCCAGCACCCGCAGCAGAGCGCAGGTGAGGGTGGTTTTACCGCTGCCGCTGGCCGGAGCGGCCAGCAGCAGACGGGGAACGTGACAGGTCATAGACAAAGCCCTCCTGCAAGGAGTTCTGCCGCCGGAAGCGGCAGAATAAAACAAAATCCGTCATTTCCGGCGACATGCGCGTCGGAAATGACACTTCTCCCCCAAGATGGGCCGACTTTTCCGCTAGGAATCGAGGCTCATCTTGGGTGTAGCTCCACTCAACAAAGTGGCAATGCCACTTTGTTGATGTTAGAAGGTATCCTCCTGAGCCCGATCCACCCCATCGTCAAGGTCAAAGGGCGGAGCATCCTGGGCGGGTGTGGGTATAGCAGGCGCAGGAGCAGGCGGTTCCGGCGCACCGCCCGGGGCATCCGAGACAATGCCCTGGCGGTACTTCATCTCCTGCCACTGCTCCTTGGTAATGAGCAGCTGCCGGGCCTTGGAGCCCTCGAAGGGACCCACGATGCCCTTTTCCTCCAACTGGTCCACCAGTCGGGCAGCTCGGGCATAGCCCAGCTTCAGCCGCCGCTGGAGCATGGACACCGATGCCTGCCCGGTCTCCACCACCACCTCGGCGGCGGCATTGATGAGCTCGTCATACTCCTCATCCCCGTTTTCCATGGGATTGGAGCCGCCCACGCCCTTGGCGCCCTTGTCCTTCTCAGCGGCGTGATGCTCGATCTCCTGCATGACCTGATCGTCATACTGGGCCGCACCGCTGTTCTTCTTGACAAAGTCTACCACCGAGGCTACCTCACCGTCGGAGATAAAACAACCCTGGACTCGAGTAGGCTTGCCGCTGCCCAGCGGAGCAAAGAGCATATCGCCCCGGCCCACCAGTTTTTCTGCGCCCTGGGTATCCAGGATAATGCGGGACTCCATGGCGGAGGCCACGGCGAAGGCGATGCGGCTGGGGATGTTGGCCTTCATGAGGCCGGTAATCACGTCGGCAGAGGGACGCTGGGTGGCGATGACCAGGTGCATCCCGGCGGCACGGCCCATCTGAGCCACACGGCAGATGGATTCTTCCACCTCTTTGGCCGCCACCAGCATCAGATCGGCCAACTCATCGATGACTATTACGATGGAGGGCATTTTTTCCATGCCCTCGGTCTTGGCGGCCAGGGCGTTGTACTCCTCCAGCTTGCGCACGCCCACCTCAGAGAAGGTGCGGTAGCGCTTCATCATCTCAGTGACCGCCCACTGCAGGGCTCCGGCCGCCTTTTTGGGGTCGGTGACCACGGGAATCAGCAGATGGGGAATGCCGTTGTAAATGCCCAGCTCTACCATTTTCGGGTCCACCATGATGAGACGAACCTCTTCGGGGCTGGCTTTATAAAGGAGGGAAATAATCAGGGAGTTGGTACACACCGACTTACCGGAGCCAGTGGTACCAGCGATGAGCAAGTGAGGAAGCTTTCCAATATCCCCTACGATAGCTTGTCCGCTGATGTCCTTACCTACGGCAAAGGATACCTTGGATTTGCTGCCGCTGAAGGCCTGGGAGGCGATGACCGAGTGAATGGACACGGGAGAAACCACCTTGTTGGGCACTTCGATGCCTACCACCGAGATCTTGTCGGGGATGGGGGCGATGCGCACACCTGTAGCACCCAGAGCCAGGGCGATATCGTCGGCCAGATTGGTTAGCTTGTTGAGGCGCACGCCCTGGTCCAGCTCCAGCTCATACCGGGTAACCGAGGGGCCGCGCACCACGTTGACAATGTTGGCGTCGATGCCGAAGGAGTGGATGGTATCACTGAGCCGCTGACGGTTGGCACTGAGCTCGCCCAGGGCCTCTCCCCCCAGCTCTCCCTTTCCCTCCTGGAGCAGTTCCAGGGGCGGGTATTGGTAAGGAGGCGTCTGCTGAGAGAGTCCCTGCTGGATATGGGCGGAGACCTCCTGAGCAGCCTGCTGGCTCTCCTGCTGGGTCATCTTGGGCACAGCGGGCTCCCGGACGATCTCAGGCATAGCCATGGGAGCCGGGGCAGGAGGCACAACGGGGACAGGTTCTGGTGCGAAGGAAGTTTCCTTTACAGGCTCTGCAATCTCAGCCTCTGGGGCAAAGATGGGGTCGGGCTGGACGGGCGGAGGCGGAGTGGTAAAGATGGGATCGGCCGCAGGTTCCGGCTTTGTCTTGACCGGCTCCGGTTCCGGCGTAACAGTTTCCTCGGGCTGTGCCGGGCTGGCGTCGGCAGTACCTCTCAGCAGCTGATCGGGAGCAGGCACCCGGGATATCCGGTTAAAGAAGCTGCCCTTGCGCTTCTCCGGTGCCGGAGTGGGCTGGGGCTCCTTGCCTACCAGAGGTCCATCCTCTACCGGGATATCGATGTCGGCGGATCGGCCCCGAGCAGTCTTGATCTCCACTCTGGCAGCCGGTGCGGGAGCCTGACGGCGGGGACGCTCCGGGATCTCCTGGGGCTCGTACTCCGGGCGGTTGAAGATCCAGTCGGCCACATCCACAATGGTGCGGTTAAAGGCCCCAAGAGCCAGAAGCAGGAAGGCCAGCACAAAGACCACGGTGGCGCCGATGCTGCTGAACACTTGGACAAAGGCCTGGGCCACGGTACCCGACAGGGCGCCGCCGCTTCTCATGGCCTCGCCTCCGGCCCACAAGGTCTTAAGCAGAGTGGCATCCCAGGGCAGCACTGGATTCAAAAGGCCATGAACGGTACAGGAAAATACTCCCGGCAGAGACAAGGCGCATGTCAGGCGCAGAGCCACCGGGCGTCCCCGGTGGAAGGCCAGGATATAGCTGCCCAGCAGCAAAGCAGGCGGCACCAGCCAAAAGCCGTAGCCAAACAGCCCCTTGACCAGTCCGCAGAAAAAGTCAATGAACAGCGCCTTCATATGGAAATAGCCAAAGGCGGAGAAGATGGCCAGCAGCAGGCAGATCACCGCTCCTGCTTCCCGGCGGAAGGGTTTATTGGCAGAGGAACTGCTTCTCCCCTTCCCGGATGCGGGCTTTTTGCTCCGGGATGAGCTGGACGATGTAGTTTTTCGTTTCCCAGCGGACGAAGTCTTCCGGCTGGTGCTGGACTTCTTTTGGGTCGCCATAGTATTCGGTCCTTTCGGATAATATCAAAAGGCGCGGTCATGCGCCGAAACCTGTGGTGCATCCTCCTTAGTCGGCGGGCACCGCCCTGATTGGGCATACATATTTATCATACCATATCCCAGGTTACGATGCCAGCCCCTTTCGCTCACTGAAACAAAAAACGCGGGGAACGGCAATACTGCCGTTCCCCGCAGATGGGGTACAGAAAACGAATTAGGCCTTGTTGTCGCAGCCCAGCACGTCGATGATCTTGTGCTTGACCAGCTCCTTGATGTTGGCGCGGGCGGGCTTCAGATACTCACGAGGATCGAACTTGTCGGGATGCTCGTTGAAGAACTGACGGATGGTACCGGTCATGGCCAGGCGCAGATCGGAGTCGATGTTGATCTTACACACGGACATGGAAGCGGCCTTACGCAGCTGCTCCTCGGGGATACCCACGGCGTCGGGCATCTTGCCGCCGTTCTCGTTGATCATCTTCACGTAGTTCTGGGGCACGGAAGAGGAGCCGTGGAGAACGATGGGGAAGCCGGGTAGACGCTTGGAGACCTCCTCCAGCACGTCGAAGCGCAGGGGCGGGGGAACCAGGATGCCCTTCTCATTGCGGGTGCACTGGTCAGCGGTGAACTTGTAAGCACCGTGGCTGGTGCCGATGGCGATGGCCAGGGAGTCACAGCCGGTCTTGGCAACGAACTCCTCGACCTCCTCAGGACGGGTATAGGAAGCGGCGTGAGCGGCAACCTTAACGTCATCCTCGATGCCGGCCAGAGTACCCAGCTCAGCCTCAACCACCACGCCGTGGTCGTGAGCGTACTCAACAACCTTCTTGGTGATCTCGATGTTCTCCTCGAAAGGCTTGGAGGATGCGTCGATCATAACGGAGGTAAAGCCGCCGTCGATGCAACTCTTACAAGTCTCGAAGTCGGGGCCGTGGTCCAGGTGCAGAGCGATGGGAATGTTGGGGCACTCGATGACAGCAGCCTCAACCAGCTTCACCAGGTAGGTGTGGTTGGCATAGGCGCGGGCGCCCTTGGAGACCTGGAGGATCAGGGGAGCGTTGACCTCGCGGGCAGCCTCAGTGATACCCTGGACGATCTCCATGTTGTTAACGTTGAAAGCGCCGATAGCGTAACCGCCGTCGTAGGCCTTCTTAAACATCTCGGTAGTGGTGACCAATGGCATATTGACCATCTCCTTAATATTTTTTACGGCCCTTATTGTACCATTAACGATTGCAAAATACAAGGGTGCGTGTTATTATTTAGTAGAGAATTTTCCGCTAAAACTCTTTTGAAGTCTATTAAAGTTGTTTAGGAGGAAGCAAACATGAATCAACTCACCGGTGCTTGCATCATTGGCCAGTCTGGCGGCCCCACTGCCGTCATTAACGCCAGCGCTCAGGGTGTTATCCAGACCGCTTTGAAGGCGGACTGCATCACCCGCGTGCTTGGCGCCGCCCACGGCATCAAGGGCGTTCTGGAGGACAAGCTGTACGATATGGCTCAGGAGGATCCCGCCGAGCTGGACCTGCTGCAGTACACCCCCTCTTCTGCTCTGGGTTCCTGCCGCTACAAGCTGGCTGATCCCGATGTGGATGACACCGATTATAAGCGCATCCTGGAAATCTTCCAGAAGTACAACGTGCGCTACTTCTTCTATAATGGCGGCAACGACTCCATGGACACCTGCAACAAGATCTCCAAGTACATGCAGAAGGTGGGCTATGAGTGCCGCATCATGGGCGTACCCAAGACCATCGACAACGATCTGAACGGCACCGACCACTGCCCCGGCTTCGCTTCTGCCGCCAAGTATATCGCCACCTCCTGCGCTGAGGTGTGGCAGGACGCTCACGTGTACGACACCGGCATGATCACCGTGGTGGAGATCATGGGCCGTCACGCTGGCTGGCTGGCCGGCTCCGCTGCCCTGGCTTCCCTCACCGGCTGCGGCCCCGACCTGGTGTACCTGCCTGAGACCGACTTCGACATGGACAAGTTCCTGGCCGACGTGAAGGCGATCTACGAGAAGACCGGCAAGTGCATGGTGGCTGTCTCCGAGGGCATCCACTACGCCGACGGCACCTTCGTCTCCGAGGCTAAGACCTCTGCCACCGACGGCTTCGGTCACGCTCAGCTGGGCGGCCTGGCTACTCTGCTGGCTGAGACCGTGAAGAACGCCACCGGCGCCAAGGTCCGCGGCATCGAGCTGAGCCTGCTGCAGCGCTGCGGCTCTCACGTTGCCTCCCGTACCGACGTCACCGAGGCTTGGCAGGCCGGCGCTGCCGCGGTTGAGGCCGCTGTGGCCGGCACCACCGACAAGATGGTTGCCTTCAAGTGCACCCGCGAGGGCGGCTACAAGTGCGAGACCGTGCTGCAGCCCCTGGACATCGTGGCCAACTTCGAGAAGAAGGTTCCCCGCGAGTGGATCAACGAGGCCGGCAACGGCGTCAAGCAGGAGTTCATCGACTATGTCCTTCCCCTCATCCAGGGCGAGGCCAACACTCCCAAGGAGAACTCCCTGCCCCGCTTCGCTCACCTGAAGAAGGTTCTGACCACTTCCATGTAATAACAATCGGGCGTCTGGCCAAAAGCCAGGCGCCCGTATTTTTTATAAGGTCTCCCCTGCCGGGGCAGACAAAGGAAAATGGGCGTCCGGTTTTCGGACGCCCATCATTATTATTCCTTTTTCTTTGCCATCGGTCCGGTTTTTCCCAGATAAACTGCGGTATCCTCCGGCAGGGATTTTTTCCGCAGGCCGAAGCGTACCAGGCGGCTGATGACGCTGTAAAACATAGCAAACACCGGCACACCCAGAACCATTCCGGCAAAGCCGAACAGGCCGCCGAAGAGCAGGATGGAAAACAGCACCCAGAAGGAGTCCAGGCCGGTGGAATCGCCCAGAATCTTGGGGCCCAGGATGTTGCCATCAAACTGCTGCAGAATCAGCACGAAAATGCAGAAGTATACGCACTGCAGCGGGCTCACCAGCAAGATCAGCAGCGCACAGGGGATGGCTCCAATGAACGGTCCAAAGAAAGGGATCACGTTGGTCACACCGATGATCACTGCCAGCAGCATGGGATAGGGGAATTTCAGCAGGTTGCAACACACCAAGGCAATGATGCCGTTGATAAAGCCGCTCAAGATGCGGTAAGCACTGCGGGTCTCCTCCACCAGAAAGTCAGCGATCCGGGTAGAAAAGATGCTGTATGTGATCTTCTTGGTCTGGGCAGCAAATTTGTCCTTGCGCACCAGCACGTACACTGAGACGATCACAGCAATGAGCAGATCCTTAAGCAGCATCACAAGAGCCCACAGTCCGGCATATACGCTGGTAAATACCCCAGTCAAGCGGGGGAACAGCTCAGTTTGAAGCCATTCCATGGTGGCATCGGCAGATTGGAAGTTGCTGAGCAGTCCATTTTCGGTGAACCACTTCTCCAGCGACTCGGAAGCACTGTTATAATAGGGCAGCACCGCCTCCTGCAGGTCGGGATTATCCTGGAAGAAGTCCGTGAGCCACTGCTGCACACTGTCAATATAACCCGGGAAGGCGTTGACCAGACCTACAATACTGGAGTACAGCTGGGGCAGCACCATGGCCAGCAGGATGTACACCACCAGCACGGCAAAGGCAAGACTGAGAAGGATAGACACGAAGCGGAGCATCCCGTTTTTCCGGGGCCAGTTGACCCAAACCCCTTTCAGCCACTCCAGCAAAAACTCATAAATGCCCCGCTGGATGGGCAGAAGCAGGAAGGCCAGTACCAGCCCGTAGAAAATGGGCCGCAGGATATAGGTCAAGGTGTCCAGCAGTGCTTTTACGGCGGAAATGTGGTAGATCAGGAAAAACATCAGGATGGCCGCCGCAATCACCGCGAAGGCGGTGACCCCCGCGGCGATGTACGGCCCGAATTTCCGTTGTTTCATATTTGCGGCACCGACTTTCTTACACCTTCAGCTCGGTCTCCTTGTCGGTCAGAGCGTCCTGATAGCGCTCCAACACCGGGGCTACGCACTCCTTCAGGAACTCCTCCACCTGCTGGGGGCAGCGGCCGATGTAGGCGCTGGGCTCCATGTGGGCGGACAGCTCTTCCTTTGTCATGCCGAAGGCAGGATCGGCAGCAATGAGGTCGATGAGGTTGTTGGACAGGCCCAGATCCTTGACATTCCGGCCCGCCTCCTGAGACAGTACACGGATGCGCTCGTGGAGCTCCTGACGATCTCCCCCACGCTTCACCGCGTCCATCATGATGTTCTCGCTGGCCATGAAGGGCAGCTCCTCCAGCACGTGCTTCTCAATGACCTTGGGGTGCACGATGAGACCGGAGGCCACGTTCTCCATAATGTTCAGGATGGCGTCCACAGCCAGGAAGGCCTCGGGCACGCTGAGACGCTTGTTGGCTGAGTCGTCCAGAGTACGCTCAAACCACTGGGTGGCAGTAGTGACGGCGGGGTTGCCCACGTCCACGATGACGTACCGGGCCAGAGAGCAGATGCGCTCGCAGCGCATGGGGTTGCGCTTGTAGGGCATAGCGGAAGAACCGATCTGATTCTTCTCAAAGGGCTCCTCTACCTCCTTGAGGTGGCACAGCAGGCGCATATCGGTGGCAAACTTACTGGCGCTCTGGGCGATACCCGCCAGAGTGGACACCACATTGTAATCCATCTTCCGGGAATAGGTCTGGCCGCTGACAGGAACCACCGCGTCAAAGCCCATCTCCTTGGCGATCTTGGCCTCCAGCTCCTTCACCTTCTCATGGTCGCCCTCAAACAGCTCCAGGAAGGATGCCTGGGTGCCGGTGGTGCCCTTGGAACCCAGCAGCTTCAGGGTGGAGATGCGGTACTCCACTTCCTCCAGGTCCATAAGCAGCTCGTTCATCCACAGGGTAGCACGCTTGCCTACGGTGACCAGCTGGGCGGCCTGGAAGTGGGTGAAGCCCAGGGTGGGCAGAGCCTTGTTTTCGTCGGCAAACTTGGCCAGCTTGGCAATGACCCGCACCAGCTTGCGGCGCACCAGCTCCAGACCCTCCCGCATGAGGATCACGTCGGTGTTATCGCCTACGTAGCAGCTGGTAGCGCCCAGGTGGATGATGGGCATGGCCTTGGGACACAGCTCGCCGTAGGTGTGGACGTGGGCCATCACGTCGTGACGCAGCTTCTTCTCCCACTGAGCGGCCTTCTCGTAGTCAATATCGTTGATGTGGGCCTCCAGCTCATCCACCTGCTCCTGGGTGACGGGCAGGCCCAGTTCCATTTCGGCCCGGGCCAGGGCGACCCACAGCCGCCGCCAGGTGGTGAATTTCTTGTCCGCGGAGAAGAGATAGAGCATCTCGTCGCTGGCGTAACGGGAAGAAAGGGGGCTCTCATAGGTATTGGTAGGCATCGGTTCATCGTCCTTTTCTATTTATTCCGGAGAGAGGGGTCCCTCTCCCCTGCCGGACTCGGCTTCTTTCTGTTTGATTATATCCTATCTCCATCGCCTTTGCCACCGTTTCCGGAAACTTTCGCAAAATTTTAATAAACCGCAAAAAGCTTCGGCGCTCCGGCGGCCTGCTGCTGCCAAAGCGCCGAAGTTATTCTCTATTGCTGCTGTTCCGCAGCCCGCCGCTCCCGGATCATCCCGTGGAGACAATCCAAAGCGGAAGACAAGCCGCCAATCTCGTCGATCAGCCCCAGCTCTACCGCCTCCTGGCCGTAGATCACGCTGCCCACGTCGGCAGCCAACTCTCCGGTCTTCAGCATGAGCTCGGTAAAGGTCTCCCGCTTGATTTTGCTGTTGGCGGTAACAAATTGTGTGATACGCTCCTGGACCCGCTCGAAGTAGTAGAAGGTCTGGGGCACTCCAATGACTAACCCATTGAGCCGCACCGGGTGGATGGTCATAGCCGCCGAGGGGGCAATAAAAGACCGCTTGGCCGATACCGCCAAAGGCACTCCGATGGAGTGCCCGCCTCCCAGCACCAGGGAGACCGTGGGCTTGGACATACCGGCGATGAGCTCGGCAATGCCTAACCCCGCCTCCACGTCGCCGCCTACCGTGTTCAGCAGCACCAGCAGCCCGTCGATGGCCTCGCTCTCCTCCACCATCGCCAGCAGCGGCATCACATGCTCATATTTCGTGCTCTTACTGCTTGGCGGCAGCACCTGGTGGCCTTCCACCTGGCCCACGATGGTCAACACGTGGACGGTGCCCTTGCTGGTTTGAATAATAGAGGAACCGTACTCCAAAATAGGATTTTCCTCTTTGGTCGTTTCCTGGGTAGTCTCCTGTAACTCTTTGTTTTCGTCCATAGGTCCGCTCCTTTCCCAGGGTTAGGATGGCCGGATTGGGACGAAATAACCCCAGAAAAACACCCCCGCCGGGTTTTTGTTCCGGCGGGGGCAGTATTAGCGAGGCGAAACGAAGTTTCGCAAAAAATTCTTTTAATTCTTTTCTTTCAAGAAAAGAATTAAGCCTCGTAGATGGCCTTCATACCCTTAAAAGTCATATAGCAGTCCAGCTTGCTCACCGTCTCAAAGGGAGCATGCATGCTGAGCACCGGTACACCTGCATCCAGGGTGTCGATGTTGCGCTCGGCCATGAACATGGCCACGGTGCCGCCGCCGCCGGCGTCCACCTTGCCCAGCTCAGCCATCTGCCACACCACGTCGGCCTCGTCCAGCACCTTGCGCACATAGGCCACCAGCTCGGCAGAGGCGTCAGAAGCTCCAGACTTACCCCGGGAACCGGTGTACTTGCACAGGCCCACGCCGTAGTTCACCAGGGCGCTGTTGCGCTTTTCGTACACGTCGGCAAAATTGGGATCGTAAGCGGCAGTCACGTCGGCGGACAGGCAGAAGGAGGCCTCATAGCAGACACGCAGAGGCACACCCTGACCCGCACACAGGTCAGCCATAAAGGCATCAAAGGCGGCAGACTTCATGCCGGTGACACCCTCGGAGCCGATCTCCTCCTTGTCAGCCAGCATACACACGGCGGTACGACGGGGCGTATCCAGCTGGAGCAGAGCGGCCAGGCAGGCGTAACCGCACACCCGGTCATCGTGGCCGTAGGCTCCGATGAGAGAGCGGTCAAAACCAATGTCGCAGGCGTTGAAGGCGGGGACAGCGGAGAGCTCGGCGGAGATGAAATCCTCCTCCACGATGCCGTACTTGCGGTTTAACAGCTCCAGAATGGCGATCTTCACCCGGTCGCTGCCCTCGTCGTCAGCCAGAGGACGGCTGCCCACCAGAATGTTCAGGCTCTCCGCGGGGATGGCCTCGCTCAGGGCCTTCTTGGACTGCTCCACGCCCAGGTGGGGCAGCAGGTCGTCAATGGTGAACTTGGGGTCTCCTTCCCCATTGCCCACGGAGACGCGGATCACATCCCCGTTTTTCAGAGCCACCACACCGTGGAGCTCCAGAGGGATGGTTACCCACTGGTACTTGCGCAGGCCGCCGTAGTAGTGGGTCTTAAGGAACGAGAGCTCGTCAGCCTCATAGAGGGGGTTCTGCTTCAGATCCAGACGGGGAGAATCGATGTGGGCCGCGCCGATGTTGGCACCCTTGTCCAGATTCTCCTGACCCATCACCGCCAGCATCACCGCTTTCCCGCGGTTCACCCGGTAGATCTTGTCTCCGGGCTTGAGCTCCATGCCCCGCTCGTAGGGCCGGAAGCCGGCGTCCTTCGCCAGGGCCACTGCCCGCTCCACGCACTCCCGCTCCGTCTTACCAGCGTCCAAAAACTGCTTGTAACCGGTGCAGTAGGCCTCCAAGGGCTCCATCTCCTGGGGATTCATGCGGTCATAGCCGTTCTTCTTATTGTAGCACAGGGCACGGCGCAGCTCCTCGCCCCGGGTCAGTTCTTTTTTCTCATCCATTGGAAAAACCTCCTTTGTGCCTTTATTGTATGTGTTCCTGTAAAATCGATTCTACCAACGTCTTGGCCCGAAGCGCAAATTCTTCCGCCTGGGCACAATCATTATATAAGGTATGGTCGCAGCCTTCGGTAAAGTAGTCGTCGCCCTTCTGGGCCTTGACCCGGGACCAGGCGTATTCCTCCGAAATGCCCTCCCGGGCCATGATGCGCTGCACCCGCACCTCCTGGGGCGCAATCACCGCAATGGTGGCATCACAGAGCTTGGCCAGCGAACTCTCCAGCAGGGCAATGGCATCAATGGCTACCAGAGTCCGCCCATTTGCGCGGTACTCCTCCAGCAATTGCCGGGTACGCTCCACGGTAGCGGTCTGGGCGATGGTATTGAGCTTCTCCAGCTTCTCCGGATCTCCGAAAACAATGGTCCCCAGCTTTTTCCGGTCAACGGCCCCGCTCTCGTCCCGCAGAGGGCCAAAAGCGCTCTCCAGCATCCCCTGTAATGTAATATCACGTTCCAGAAGGTCGTGGTACACGGCATCGCAGTCAATGACTGCGCCTCCCAGCTTTTCGATCTCCCGCAGCGCGGTGGTCTTCCCTGCCCCGGTGGGGCCGGTGATGCCAATAATGGTCATGAGAACATCTCCTCATTTTTCATAAAACAGCTGACGCACCGACTGAGAGGTCAGATATTTTACCCAGATTCCGAGCATAGCCGCCAAACCCACACTGATCATCCCTGAGGCCAGCTGCTTTGCACAGATGGTGCAGGCGGCAGACACAAGGATACTAAGCCCTTCCCCGCACAGGATGCCGCCCCACATATAGATGCTGCGGAACCAAAGGCTCAGAAAAACCGCCGCAGAGCCCAGCGTTCCCGCAAAGGCAAGGATCTGGAAAGGCTCGCCTCCATGCAGTTGACCTGCCGCTGCCACCGCCAGCCAAACTGCCAGGCGAATGAGAGCCATGGTCCGGTATTGGTCAGAAGGTGTTTGCTCATACGACTCTTTGGAATCCGTCCCCGTCCGAGCTCGGCCGGTCAACTGGTCCAAAGTAACCTCATAGAGATCAGCCAGGGCCTTTAGGTTATCCACTCCCGGCTCTGCCTTGTCCGTCTCCCATTTTGAGATGGTCTGACGGGACACGAACAGCGCCCGGGCCACATCCTCCTGGGACAGTTCCTTCTCTTTTCGCAGTCTTTGTAGGTTTTCGCCCAGCGTCATATCGATCACCTCGGCTTCAGCGTACCGGAAGGGCGTGAAACCGTCAAGCAATTTTCATGCAACCTAAGGTTGCAGCCCTTGGGGCACAAGGGTTTTAAACCTGGATAATATGAAATCCCGCCGCCTTGTTCAGTCGGTTGGCAATAGCCAGGCCAATACCGGTGGTGTCGGGGCACTGGGCCCAGATGGCAGGCACGCTGGTGTGGTCAAAGGAGCGCAGGGCGTCAAAGATATGCCGGGCCTGCTCCTCCTTATCCCCTGCCGGACCCAGGTCCATGACGGGCCTCGTCTCAGACCGTCTCATGAACAGAGGCAAAAACTCGTCAAAACAGATGATCCCGTCCTCCGCCCCGGCGTGGGCGGCGATATACTCCGCACTCTTTTTCGGGTCGCCAGTGACCACGGTAACCGGAGCCTTGGGGGCGTAGTGGCGGTACTTCATGCCGGGCGCCTTGGGCTGCTCCCCGGCTCCCATGAGACGGGTGACCGCCGGGTCCACTGCCACCTCCCCCAGCACTGCCTCCAGCTGCTCCAGGGTGATGCCGCCGGGCCGCAGCAGTCGGGCGGGAGTTTCGGTGAGATCGATAATGGTGGACTCCACTCCCACGGAGCAGGGACCGCCGTCTACGATAGCGTCGATCTTCCCATCCATGTCCTCCAGCATATGCTGGGCGGTGGTGGGGCTGGGCCGACCGGAGGTATTCCCCGAAGGGGCAGCCACCGGCACTCCGGAGGCCGCAATGATCTCTCTGCACAGAGGGTGGGCGGGACAGCGCATACCTACCGTATCAAGCCCGGCCGTCACCGCGTTGGTGACGATGTCCTTCCGCTTTAAGATCATGGTCATGGGGCCGGGCCAGTAGGCTTCTGCCAGCTGATAGGCTGTCAAGGGAATATCCTTGCAGTACCTCTCCAGCCAAGAGGCATCTGGGATATGTAAGATGAGAGGGTTATCCTGGGGACGGCCCTTGGCTTCAAAAATGTGAGCCACAGCCTCCTCGTTAAGGCCGTTGGCCCCCAGACCGTATACCGTCTCGGTGGGGATACCCAGCAGTCCACCATCCCGCAGGATGGCAGCTGCCTCATCAATATCATGTTCTGTCAGTCGCTTTGTATTCAACGAAAAGACTCCTTACTTATTACGCTCAGGCTTTCAAAATAAGGTCCAGCAGCTCCTGGGGCGTGGAGACGATCACGTCGGCTCCCGCCGCCTCCAGCTCCTCCCGGCTCCGAAAGCCCCACAGCACGCCACAGCCGGTGAGGCCGCCGTTTTTCGCCGTGTGGATATCCACGTTGCTGTCTCCCACAAACAGGGTGTCCTCCTGGGTGGCCCCCAGGCGGTCCATCAGCTTATGAAGGAGCGTGGGGGCGGGCTTGGTGGGCAGGCCGGGCAGCGCCCCCTGAACCACGGGGAAAATTCCCGGGTAATAGTGCTCCACCACTGGACCGGCCATCACGTCCGCCTTGTTGGACAGTACCGCGATGGACACCCCAGCCTCCCGCAGAGCCTTGGTCACCTCGGGCATGCCGGCATAGGGAGCGGTCTTGTCCTCCTTGTGGACGCCGTACCAGTCCATAAACTCCTGAAACGCCTGATCCAGCACTTCCTGGCTGGTCCCCTGGGGAGCAAAGCGCTCCACCAGCTTGGGGATGCCATTACCCACCATCAGCTTGAACTCAGCCACCGTGTGGGTGGGCCAGCCGTGGAGGGTACACACGTGGTTGCCGGTGTCCGCCAGATCGTCGATGGTGTTAAGCAGGGTGCCGTCCAGGTCAAAGATTACATGCTTGTACATGGGAAAAGGACCTCACTCGTAAATGCCGATTTCCATGCCGCCGATTTCCACGGCGGTCTCTTTGGAAAAGCCAGCCCGCTGCAGATAGGCCTTCACCGCCATCTGGGCGTGCTTGGGGTTGACCTTCTCGTCCTCCAGGTCCAGATCCAGGCGGTTGTCCTCGCCGCCGCACACCACGCCGGTGTCGTCCAGAACCTCATTAAGCTCGCCCACGAAGTCCGCCAGAGTCAGTCCTTCGGGCAGTTCTTTATAGTGGATATACAGTTCCATGTGATAAACTCCTATCTATTGTTAATTGGTATCGCTTGACTGAAGACGTTCCGCCTGATCGGCGGCAGCCAGAGCGTCGATGACTTCGTTGAGGTCACCGTTCATGATGTTGTCGATCTTGTAGAGGGTCAGGCCAATCCGATGGTCGGTGACCCGTCCCTGAGGGAAATTATAGGTACGGATGCGCTCGTTGCGCATGCCGCTGCCCACTTGGCTTCGCCGCTGGGCGGTATACTCGCTGGAGATCTTCTCCTGCTCCGCCTCGTAGAGCCGGGAGGCCAGAATACGCATAGCCTTGTCCCGGTTCTGGAACTGGCTGCGTTCCTGCTGACACTCCACCACGGTGCCCGTGGGCTTATGTATCAGGCGCACGGCGGAGGAGGTCTTATTGACGTGCTGGCCTCCCGCGCCGGAGGAGCGGAACACCTGCATCTCAATGTCAGCGGGGTTGATCTGCACGTCAGCAGTCTCCATCTCGGGGAGCACTGCCACAGTCACGGTGGAGGTGTGCACCCGGCCGCCGGATTCGGTCTCCGGCACCCGCTGCACCCGATGGACTCCGCTTTCAAATTTTAAGCGGGAGTAGGCTCCGTCTCCTTCAATCGTAAAGGAAATTTCCTTCACACCGCCCAGCTCTGTTTCGCTGACGCTGTCCACCTCGGTCTTCCAGTGGTTGGCCTCGGCAAACATGGAGTACATGCGGTACAGGGAGTGGGCAAACAGGGCAGCCTCCTCGCCGCCTACGCCCGCCCGAATCTCCACAATGACGTTTTTGTCGTCGTTGGGGTCCTTGGGCAGCAACAGGATCTTCAGCTGATGCTCCAGCCGCTCCAGCTCCTCTTTGGACTGCCGCCACTCCTCCTGGGCCAGCTCTTTCATCTCGGGGTCACTGAGCAGGCTCTCAGCTTCCCGGTGGCTCTGCTGGGTACGGAGGTAGGTGCGGTAGGTCTCCACCAGAGGCTGGAGCTCGGTCTGTTCCTTATTCAGTTTGGCCACCAGAGCCGGGTCCTCGTAGGTCTCGGAGGCGCTCAGGCGGGCCTCGATCTGGCTGTATTTGGCCTCAATGGCGGCCAGTTTGTCCTGCATAGCTTCGATCTCCTAACTTCTAGCTCCTACTTGTCCAGGAAGAAAGACTTCACCAGAGCCAAAGGCTCCCGAATATACATCTGGATGCGGGATGGGACGTGGCTGGTGGGGGCGGCCAGGGTGGAGACGTGACCGTAGCCAAACCGCTCAGCCAGCATCCGGGACCGGGTAAGGTGGAAGCCATTGGACACCACCAGCACTCCCTCCTCCCCTACGTCCACACCCTGCTCTTCCAGCAGTTCCCGGGAGTAGATGAGATTTTCTTTGGTATTGCTGGACTCATCCTCCAGCAGGATCTGGTCAGCGTCTACCCCGTGTTCCTCCAGATAGTCCGCCATGCAGGCAGCCTCGGAGGTGGGCTCGTTGCTTCCCTGGCCTCCGGATACTACCACAGTTATATCCGGGTGGTCGTCCAGATAGTCCAGAGCGGTGTCCAGCCGATCCTGGAGCAGAATAGAAGGCTCGCCCCCGGGCATCACCCGGCAGCCCAAAATGATCATCACCTGGGGGTCTCCCGACACATGGTCGTAGGCCCCGTACATCACCGCGCCAAACAGTCCCGCAAAACACAAGATTCCTGCCAGTACCAGGGCCAGCAGTATCTTGAGCCATCGCCGCGGCTGCTTTCCACGGTATCCTGCCATAGGTGGGCCTCCCCTCTGGTTATCCTTCGCCCCGGGCCTCTTCCAATTGGGCGGATAGCTCCTCCCAACGGCCGTAGAGCTTTAAAATTTCCTCCTCCAGGGCTTCTTTTTGTTCGTAAAGCTCCTGGAGCTTCAAATAGTCGGCGGCGGCCTCCTCCATCTGCTGGGTAAGGTCGTACATTTGCTCCTCGGCCTTGCCAACCGCCCGTTCGGCGGCGGCCACCTCTTTTTCCAGCATCTTGGTACCGCCGGGGCGCTTGGGCTTCTCCTTCTTTTCTGCCGGAGCCTTTGCAGCCTGCACCGGTGCGGCAGGAGCTGCTTTGCTGAACTGACCCCTAGCCCGTGCGGCCTGGAACTCCTCATAGGTACCCTTGAAGTCGGTAATGTGTCCGTCCTCCAGCAGCCAGATGCGGCTGGCAAAGCGCTCGATAAAATAGCGGTCGTGGGAGACAAAGAGCAGGTTGCCCTCATAGTCCTCCACCGCCTCCTCGATCCACTCTCGGCTCTGGATATCCAGATGGTTGGTGGGCTCGTCCAGGATGAGCAGATTAATTTTTGCGTCCATGAGCATACACAGCCGCAGGCGGCTCTGCTCGCCGCCGGAAAGGGCAGAGACGGGCTTGAATACGTCCTCCCCCCGGAATTTGAAGGCGGCCAACCGGTTTCGGGCGGTCTGGGCGGTACAATCCAAGTCGTAGAGCATGGTGTCCACCAGGCTGCGCTCCGGATGGCTGAAGTGAATGATCTGGGGCAGATAGCCGATCTTTACGGTGGGGCCCATGCGGAGTTTTCCGCTGTCGGGCTCCTCCTCCCCCATCAAAATTTTAATGAGGGTGGACTTACCGGTACCGTTGTCTCCCAGCAGGGCGATGCGCTCGCCCCCTGCCACCTCCAGGTTCACGTCGGAAAACAGGGTGCGGTCTCCGAAAGATTTCTTCAGGTTCTTGATGGTGAGTACCTCGTCTCCCCGGAACTCCCGCTCGCCAAAGCGCACCTCCATCTTCCGCTTCTTTTTGGGGCGGTCGGTGACCCGCATGCGCTCGATTCGCTTCTCCATGGACTGGGCCCGCTTGAAGGTCTTGTCCATGCCCGAGTAGGCCCAGGTACGCAGCTGCTCGGCGGCCTTCTCCAGCTGCTGAATCTTGGCCTGCTCCTTCTCATACTGCTTGAGCTTTTCCTCGTACCGCCGCTCCTTCTCCACGGCGTAGAAGCTGTAGTTGCCGGAGTAAAATTCCGCCTTGCCCTCCTGGATCTCAATGATCCGGTCTACCACCTTGTCCAAAAAGTAGCGGTCATGGGACACGGTGAGCACGGTGCCCTTGAATTTCTCCAGATACTCCTCCAGCCACTCGGTGGCCCGCAGGTCCAGGTGGTTGGTGGGCTCGTCCAGCAGGAGGATGTCGGTGTCCTCCAGAATGAGACGGGCCAGGTTTACCCGGGTCTTTTCCCCGCCGGAGAGCTTGTCGAAGAGCTGCTCCCGCATGGCCTGGGGAATGGACAGGCCGTTGCAGACTTTGTTGGTTTTGGTCTGGGTGTCGTAGCCTCCGGCGGCCTCAAAGGCGGCGGTGAGCTTATCATACCGGCTCATCACCGCCGGGTCGGTGTTTCCCTGGGCCATCTCTGTGGCCAGCTGGGTCATCTCCCCCTCCATGCGGTGCAGAGGCTCGAAGGCGGTAGCCAGTACGTCCTCCACGGTGTAGCCCGCAGGGTAAACAGGGATCTGGGAGATGAGGCCCAGCCGCTTTCCAGGGGCCAGCACCACATCTCCCTCGTCGTAGTCCATGACCCCGGTGAGAATGCGGAGCAGGGTGGTCTTGCCGCAGCCGTTGGGCCCCAGCAGACCAACCCGCTCCCCCGTGTCCACCTGGAAGGTCAGGCCATTCAATATTTTATTTCCAACCTCAAATTCTTTGACCAGATTGGATACGGAAATATCGATCATAACGTCCTCTTACGTGGTTTATTCTCTCTTCAGCAAAGGGTAAGCAGCTGAGCGGTGAGCTCCTCCAGAGCCATGCCCCGGGAGGCCTTCACCAGAATGGTGCTGTCCGGGCGCACCACCTGAGGCAGCACGACCTTGGCCGCCTCCTTGTCCGCGCAGGAATAGACCATGGGTACCCCTGCCTCCCGTGCCCCCTGAGCCATATGCTCAGACAGCTTGCCTACCGCTACCAGGCAGTCAATGCCCCGCTTGCCCAGGTAGTCCCCCACTCCGGCGTGGAGAGCGGGCGCATAGGGCCCAAGCTCAAACATATCGCCCAGAATGGCCACCTTCCAGCTGCTGTGGGTGTCGGCCAGCACGCTGATGGCCGCCCGCATGGACTGGGGATTGGCGTTGTAGGAGTCATCCAGAATGGTGATCTCCCCCTCCCGCTGGATCACGTTCATCCGCATGCGGGTGGGAACAAAACGGGCAATGCCGTCCTCGATCTCATCGGGGGTGAGACCAAAGTGCTCGCCCACCGCCGCAGCGATGAGGGTGGGGTAAATCATGTGCTCTCCCAGGGCAGGGATCTTGACGTCCCGCTCCATTTTAGGAGTGGTAATGTGGCAGTGGATATGGCTGACTCCGTCGCCGCCGGTAACCTGAGCCCGGTAGTCGGCATCTTCCGCCTTGCCGCAGAACACCGCCTGCACCGGAGTATTGCCCCGCAGGGTGGTAAGCATGGGGTCATCAGCGTTGAGCACCACCAGGCCGTTCTCCTTGCGGACGTTGGGCAGCAGCTCGCACTTGGCCTTGAAGATGTTCTCCCGGCTGCCCAGCTTTTCGATGTGGGCGTCACCGATGTTGGTGATGACTCCCACCTCGGGTCGCACGATATCGCTGAGGTAGTCGATCTCCCCCGGCTTATCCATGCCCATCTCCAGCACGCCCACCTGGTGGGTGTGGTCCAGACGCAGCAGGGTCAGGGGCAGGCCAATGTTGTTATTAAAGTTGCCCTCCGTCTTCAGCACCTTGTACTTAACGGAAAGCACCGCCGCGATCATATCCTTGGCTGTGGTCTTGCCCACACTGCCGGTGATGCCCACAAAGGGGATCTGAAAGCGGTCTTTATACCAGGCGGCCAGGTCCCGCAGGGCCCGTTCGGTGTTGCCCACCTGGATGTAGAACTTGTCCTCCCGGTAGTCGGTACGCACACGGGCGGTCAGGCAGCCCGCAGCCCCCGCCTCCAGGGCGGAGGTGATATAGGCGTGGCCGTCAAACCGCTCCCCCACCAGGGGGATGAACAGGGAGCTGGGATGGATGTCACGGCTGTCGGTATCCACCCCGCTCACGGTCAATTCCATGTCCTGGGAGCCGCCCAGCAACGTGCCGTGCACCGCCTCCAGCAGTTGGCCAACAGTGATGGTCTCCATACGGTTATGCTCCTTCCTTGCGGGCCTTCAGGGAGGAGGCCACAATGGTCTCACACAGGGTGGCATAGTCCATACCCACCGCGGCCGCCTCCTGGGGCACCAGGCTGGTGGGGGTCATGCCGGGCAGGGTGTTGATTTCCAGGAAGTAGGCCTCTCCGTCCTCGGTGACGATGAAGTCGGCACGGGAGTATACGGCCAGACCCAGCTCCTCAAACACGGCCACCGCCGCGTCCCCTACCTTCTTCTCCCACTCGGAGGGGATCTCAGCGGGGCATACCTCCCGGGCGGCGCCGGGCTGGTACTTGTTGGCGTAGTCGTAGAAATCGGCCTGAGGAATGATCTCAATGGAGGGCAGAGCCTTTCCGTTGAGCACCGCCACCTGGATCTCGCGGCCCTTTACGTACTGCTCCAGTACGGTGCGGCCGCCCAGGCGGATGCTCTCCTCCAGACCACGGCGCAGGTCGTCCTTGGTGTGGGCGATGGTCACGCCGATGGAGGAGCCGCTGGCGATGGGTTTGACCACCACAGGCAGCTTGGTCTCTTCCATGAGCTGCTCCAGGTTCTCCTCCGTCACGGTGACGGTGCACCAGCTGGGGGTGCGTACCTTGTGGGCTACCAGACGCTTGGTCATATCCTTATCCATAGCGATGGCCGAGCCCAGGCAGCCCGAACCGGTATAGGGAACGCCCAGCAGATCCAGGGTGGCCTGGATACGGCCGTCCTCTCCGCATGCCCCGTGGAGGGCCAGATAGACTACGTCCGCCTGGGCACACAGCTCCAGCACGCCCTGCCCAATGGCGGAGGGGCTGGTATCCTTCCGGCTCGCCCGCACCTGAGCCAGGTCGGGAGCCTCGGGGCTGACCTTTTTAAAGGCCTGGGGAATGGGGGCCTCAAAGGGGTCCACCGTACGGTCGGTCCCCTCCACGCCAAAGAACAGGTCCATCAGGGCCACCTTGTGTCCCTTGGAGCGCAGGGCCTCGCACACCATGGCTCCGGAGGACAGGGATACGTTGCGCTCGGGGCTCAGGCCGCCGGCCAATACCACTATTTTCATCCTTAACGACACCTCTATATCAGCGATCAAAGATCCGTGTTGGTATATTCTACACGCTAATGTTTTATTTTAGCACAGGCAGCACCAATGCACAAGGCAAGGGTACAATTTTCCCCTGTTTTTTCCTCCTTACACGCAGGAGCAGGCTTCCTTGTGCCGGTGGGAGACCAGCACGTTCACCTCAGGAAAGCGCTGCGACAGGTACTGAGCTACCCGGTCGCAGATCACGTTCTCGGTGGCGTAGTGGCCGGCGTCCAGCAGGTTGACGCCCAGCGCCCGGGCCTCCAGGAACTGGTCATACTTCACATCGGCGGTGACAAAGGTGTCGCAGCCCATGGCCACCGCATCGGCCAGCATGGAGCCGCAGGCGCCGCCGCCCACCGCCACCCGGCGCACCGGGCGGCCTCCATCGGTATACCGCACTCCCGCTGCGCCCAGCAGCAGCTTGACCCGGCCTGCGTAGTCCGCCGCACTCATGCCGGGCTGGTGGCACATCCCCACCCGGCCGATGCCGTAGGTGCGGCCCGCCCGGTCCACTCCATCGGGGTGGAGCTGGGTGACCTCCTGAAGACCCAGCGCCTGGGCCAGACAGTCATTCACCCCGTCCTGGGCAGCGTCCAGATTGGTGTGGCAGCAGATGGCGGCGATCTTCTCCTCCGTCAGCGCCAACAGGGTGCACCCAGTGACGCTCTCATCGGTGACCGCCTTGACCGGGTGAAAGATTACCGGGTGGTGGGACACAATGAGCTGACAGCCCAGCTTGGCCGCCTCCTCCACCACCTCCTGGGTGATATCCAGCGCCACCAGAATCTTGTCTGCCTTAGCTTCTCCCCGGCCCACCAGAAAGCCGGCGTTGTCAAAATCCATCTGGGTCTCAAAGGGGGCCCACTCATCCATTGCACAGTAAATATCCTTTACAGTTGCCATTGCTGCCACTCCTCTTTCATTGCTAGCATTTCCTTATATACGCCTTCCAGCGCCTGGCGCCGCGCCTGGATCTGTTCCCCTTTGCCCTTGGACATGCCGTCCAGAGCACGGCGCAGTTTCTGGGTCAGATGGTCCAGGTACTCTCCCCGCAGAGGGTCCCGGCTCTGCCGTCCGGCCCAGAGCTGACCGGGCGTCTGAGTACCCATCTCTCCCGTCGTCACCCGCATCACCACATACAGGTTCTCCCCTTCCCGGGCCAGCTGTTCCTTGGCAATGGCGTAGCCATGTTGGCCCAGCCACTTCCGCAGCTCGGGCAGGGAGCTCATGGGCTGGAGGATCAGGGGAATCTTCTCCTCCAAAACCCAAGGGGCGGCCTCCAGGATCTGGGCAATGGTCTCGCCCCCCATCCCGGCGATGACGATGGCGTCCACCTCACCGGGACGGATGCCTGCCAGACCGTTGCACAGCCGGAAGGCCATCTTATCCCCGCAGCCATACTGCCGGGCCGTCTCACGGGCACGGTCCAGCGGACCCTTCCGCAGGTCGGAGGCAATGGCCCAGGGGATCTTGCCCTCCAGCAGCAGGCAGGCGGGTAAATAGGCGTGGTCGGTGCCCACATCGGCCAGCCGCGCCCCCTGGGGCACCAGATCAGCCGCCAGCCGCAGCCGGGGCGAGAGTTCGATATGTTGTTTCATAAGTCCTCCCCGCCGGCCTTTTGAATGAGCGACCGGACAAAATCCCGGGCGGCGGCCAGCTTGTCTTGTGTTAAAAATGGGACGCCGGGGCCCATATCCCGGCCACAGAGCATCCCCTGCCAATGTAATCCGCTGTGGCGGCACCAGCGGCGCAGCCCAGCCTCCCACAGGTCAGCTCCCTTCTCCGGAGGATAACCGCAGGTGACGATGGTGGCAAGGTTCTTACCCCGGAGCAGAGACGGTCCCTTTACCCGGCCGTAATTTTTGGTGCCGGCGTACACGGCCCGGTCCATCAGCGCCTTCATGGGGGCGGTACAGAACCAGCCGTAAATGGGGGTAGCCAGAACAATGGTATCGCTGCGCTCCATAGCTCCGAACAGGTCGGCCATATCGTCTTCCTGCACGCAGCCTAGGCCGTCCGTCCGGTCCTGGCAGGTCTTGCAGCCCAGACAGGGCAGGATGGTCTTGTCATAGAGCCAAACGGTCTCTGCCTCGACCCCCAACTGTCCGCACTCCTCCAGGAAGGGTGCCGCCAGGGCGGCGGTATTGCCATTTTTTCTGGGGCTTCCCATGAACAGCACCAATTTCATACCGGGAACCTCCGCAAAAAATGGGGGCGGAACCCCTCCGCCCCCATCTTTCATTCCTTGGTTTTATTCGCCCTCAGCGATCATCTTGTTGACCGCGGCCAGCAGCTCGTCGGGATCCACCCCGTGAACCATGCAGGCCTGCTCCACGGTCTCACCCCGGGAAGCGGGGCAGCCCAGGCAGTGCATGCCGATGTTCATGAACAGGGGCGCAGTCTGAGGGGCGATGTTCAGAATATCACCAATGATGGTGTCTTTAGTAATGGTCATAGCAGGATTCCTCCAGTTAGTCATTAGGATGATGATAGTATATCCTAACTCGCGCTATTTTGCAATGGATTTTTCCTCGTTTTCTTTCCAGCGGCGGCAAACGATCCGGCGCCCCAGGAAAAAGAGCACCGCGCCCAAAACCACACCCAACACCAAGATCAAGAGACCCTGATTGCACAGGGCGACTGTCTGTAAGTAGCCATCCCCATTGAGATATCCTTCCGGGATTTGGTCAAGATGCTCCCACAACGCGTCTCCCTGATATCGATCCAGGTTTTGCCGATCAGTTTCTATCTGGTCATAGAGGGCTTGGGAAGCGGACATCCGCAGTACGCTCCCACAAACTTAGGAGCACTCCGCACCAAAGGGACCAGCTTGTCTGTGTCGGGTACTGCGTCCCCCAGCTCCCACTTGCTCACCGCCTGGCGGGATACCCCCACCTGCTCGGCCAGCTTTTCCTGGGACAGGCCCAGGCGGGTACGCTCTCTTTGGATGATTTCTCCGATCGTCATACCCTCGCCTCCTTTCGGCCCTATCCTAGCAAACCAGCCTCTCTAATACTACCAGCTTGGGGTGGAACTTCCGCAACCCGGAGTTGCGGTGGAAAAACAGCCCGATTTTTCTCCCTGAATACAGAAAAAGGACGCCCGGCTGGGCGCCCTTTTATCCTGGTTCTAAAAATTAGCCCTGCTGCTCGCGCATCTTGGCGAAGCACTCGCTGCAGTAGACAGGACGGTCAGACTTGGGCTCGAAAGGAACGCGAGCCTCGCCGCCGCAGGCAGCGCAGGTGGCAGTGAAATACTCACGGGGGCCGCGGGCAGCGTTCTTGCGGGCGTCACGGCAAGCTTTGCAGCGCTGGGGCTCGTTCTGGAAGCCGCGCTCAGCGTAAAATTCCTGCTCACCAGCGGTAAAGGTGAACTCGTTGCCGCACTCTTTGCATACCAGGATCTTGTCTTCGTACATTGGATTTCCCTCTCTTTGACTCGTTGCCCAATTACCCAGATTTCAAGGATTGGACGGTTGTATTTGCGATCAGCTCTCGCTGGATGCGCCGGAAGAAGTTTGCCGGGCCACCTTGCGGCGGATGCGCTGCACGGCGTTGTCCACGGACTTTGGAGACCGACCGACCCGTTTTGCAATCTCTGCACAAGTGAGACCGCTTAAGTAGGGCGGCAGGATTTTCCCTTCGAGCTCAGATAACTGGCCCTTCAGAGCGTCAAGGCGCTCTCTCAGTTCCTCCCTGCCGATGATGACGTCTTCTGGGCTCTCTTCGCTGGAAAACAGATACGCGTTCGGGCCGTCAAAAAGAGGGGGTTCGAAAGAGACACTGTGATTAAGTGGAAGATGCTTATCCCCCTGGGCAGCGCGGACCGCGCTGTACAGGCGGTTGCGGACACAAACCTCCGCATAGGTCCGGAAAGATGCGTCCCGCCGGGCGTCAAAGCCGCGGATGGCGGACAGCAAACCCAGCATACCCTCCTGAAACAGGTCCTCGCTGTCCCCTCCTGCCAAAAACAGGGGGCGGGCGCAGGCACGCACCAAGCGGCCGTAGCGGCGGACCAACTCTTCCGCCGCAGCGGCGCTTCCTGCTGCCGCCTGGAGACACAGCGCCTCGTCTGTGGGAGGCGGAGGCTGGGGCGTTTCCAATTTTTTGTTCCGGTTAAAACTCATAATAATCAAATTGACTGGTTTTGTCAAGGGGTATCGGGAAATTATTTGGCGTTTTTCCCATATTCATTCCAGTTTGTTCTATTATTTCCATAATATGCCATCGTTTTCTGGTCTTGATCTGGAAATTATTTTCCCTCAGGACCGGATCTTATGCCGCTTTTCCACAAATAAGCATAGCATAAAATTTCCCTACCGTCTATCACTTATTCAGCCAATTCTCCTGCCAAATTTGTCAAATTTTCGTTTTAATGCCTTTTCTACTGGAAAAATGGTGGCGATCATCACCACAACCTGGACCAAAACCACGCCCATAAGCCATATTCCCAGTGCTTGCGTATCTTTGCCCAGTCCGGACAACATGGCCAAAAGGCTCAGGGGCAGCATCACCGCCCCTGCCCGAAACCATAGCTTTCCGCATACCTGGTGGGCATAATCCCAGGTCTGTTGGTTTTTCATAGAACGGCTGGTGCGGTAACCATAGAGGGCATTGATCTTTTGGGGCGGTCTGTTCAAAAAACGCCATCCAAAGTACAGCATCACAGCGGGCACCAGCAGGCACATGGCAGTGCAGTACAGCCAAAAGCCCATCGTCCTCTCCCCTTTCGGTCAGTCATCCTTCTTTATGGGCTGGGTGATCAGTGCCGTTCCAAAGCCCAGAATGCACAAAGAGAGTCCGGTGGTGGACACACTGGCCATTAACCCGTCCGCAACCCAAAACGCGGCGATGGTAAACAAGGTATCCATTGGGATGTAAAGCAAATTCCCCTGCCGACGGTCCACCTTTCCCATGCGATACAGTGCCTTAGGCAGAGCCGTACTGATCAGATCCAGAGGCAGGCCAATCAGTTCCCCTAACAGGAAGTAGAGCAGCAGCTGTCCCACGCTGTCATAGCGAAACCCGAACAGCCTCATCACATTGCCGCCGACCAGAGCAACCACTGCAAACGTCCCGAACAAGAGCAAAATCATGATGCCGCTGCCCAACAGGCCCGCCAGCAATTTTTTCAGTTTTTCTTTCACTAAAGAGCGCCTCCGGGGTTAGAAACTCAGCTGGTCCAGCCCTCCGGACTCTCCGGGAACGCTGAGACCCAGATGCTGATAGGCCTTGGGGGTAACACAGCGGCCACGGGGGGTGCGGGTAAGGAACCCCAGCTGCATCAGATAGGGCTCGTACACGTCCTCCAGGGTCACCGCCTCCTCGTTGATGGTGGCCGCCAAGGTCTCCAGGCCCACCGGGCCGCCCCGGTAGTTCTCAATGATGGAGCGCAGCATCCGGTGGTCAATGGAATCCAGCCCCAGATGGTCGATCTCCAGGGCGGTGAGGGCCTCGTCAGCCACCTTTTTGGTGATAACGCCTCCCGCCCGCACCTGGGCAAAGTCCCGTACTCGGCGCAACATCCGGTTGGCAATACGGGGGGTGCCGCGGCTGCGGCGGGCGATCTCCATGGCTCCATCGTCCTCAATGGGCACGCCCAGAATACCTGCAGAGCGCTTGACGATCAGCGCCAGCTCCTCAGGGGTGTAAAGCTCCAGCCTTAACGTCACGCCAAAGCGGTCACGCAGGGGCGCGGACAGCTGCCCTGCCCGGGTGGTGGCTCCAATGAGGGTAAATTTGGGCAGGTCCAGACGGATGGAGTTGGCCGACGGACCTTTGCCGATGATGATGTCGATGGCGAAATCCTCCATGGCTGGGTAAAGCACCTCCTCCACCGAGCGGTTGAGGCGGTGGATCTCGTCCACAAAGAGGATGTCGTTTTCATTTAAGTTGGTGAGCAGCGCCGCCAGATCTCCTGCCTTCTCAATGGCAGGACCGGAGGTGATGCGCACATTTACCCCCATTTCATTGGCGATAATGCCGCTGAGGGTGGTCTTGCCCAAGCCGGGCGGGCCGTGGAGCAGCACATGGTCCAGAGGTTCGTTGCGCATTTTAGCCGCCTGGATAAAGACCTCCAGGTTTCCTTTGGCCTTCTCCTGGCCGATGTACTCCCGAAGGGTTTTGGGCCGCAGGGAATACTCCCCCTCGTCCTCCCGGGTGAGGGAGGTGGTCACCAGAGGCTCGCTGAGCTCCTCCGGGTCAAATTCTGGATTGGAAAAATCAATGGCCATATTTGTTTGGTTCCTCTCAAAATATATCGGTCCAAATCAGTACCGCAGAACAAAATAGATAACATATACCCAGCTGAGCAGGCCATGGAAAATGGCCCACCCTACCGAGTGCCAGGTGGTATAGGAAATGACCATGGCCAGGCAGGTGCCGAAGGTAATGCCGCTTTTCACCACGGTCTTGGTGGTTTTCTTTGTCTCCAAAGTGCTCATCCTTTCATCCTCTCACTTGGATTTCTTTTGGAAGCGGTTTCTGGTGTTGGCATAGATCACGGTCCCGAATGCCACCGCCAGGAAGGCGGCGATTCCCACCCAAAACAGCCACATGCCGACCACAAGTATCCCCAGTGCCATAATTCCCTGGCATCCGGCCAGGGCGAACATGATTTTGCCCATGAAGCGGCACAGGGCTTTCTCGTCATACCTGGCCTTCTTTGCCTTGGATGCGGTGTTGTACCCGGCGATGAGAAAGGCTCCCTTTCCCCGGGAGAAGGTCAGCCCCAGCACAAGAAACAGGGCGATCATGATAAGAAAGACAATCATTATGGAGATTACCCCTTCATCATCTTTTTCAGGGCCTGCTTGATGATCTGCTCCAGGGTAAGACTGTCCAGGTCGATGCCCTTGAGGGCCACATTGATCTCCCCCTGGGTGTAACCCAGCACCGCCAGGGCGGCGCTGGCCTCGGAGAGCTTGTTTTCGGGAATGACGGTCACTCCGGTGCCGCCGTAGGCCTCCCCTGCCCCGTTCAGCGCCTGACCCTTGGCCAGCTTGTCCTTCAGCTCCAGAATCACCCGCTGGGCGATCTTCTTGCCGATACCCTGAGCGCAGGTGAGTGCCTTCTCATCCCCGGTGATGATGCTGAGGGCCAGATTGGCCGGGGTGTTGGAGGACAGAATAGACAAAGCTGCCTTGGGACCAACACCGGAAACAGAAATAAGCTGCTGAAACAGATTCAGCTCTTCCTGGGTGGCAAAGCCATAGAGCTCCATGGCGTCCTCCCGGACATTCAAGTGTGTAAAGACTTTTCCCTTTTCACCCTTTTTCAGTGCAGACAGGGTATAGCTGGTAGTGCGGCAGGCATAACCCACCCCGCCGCAGTCGATGACCACCAGGTAAGGCTCGATATGGGCCACGGTGCCATTGAGATAGTAAAACATAAGTTCCTCCATAAACCGTCCAATGGACGGCATTTATTCTTTGAGCAAATACCGGAACTCTCCGGCGTAGCAGATGTCCAGCTGAAACTCCAGGCAGCGCTCCCCCACGTTGAGGAAACCGTCCAGCTTCACCTGGTGATATCCGTAGGTCTCGTCCATGATATCCAGCGTCGCTTCTGAGTACTCCCGCAAAAAGTCCGCCACCGTCATTTTCCGTCCGGTGAAAGAGCCGTAGTTTCCGCACAGGACGCCTTGGTACTCCATCACATAGACGCAGGAGAAGTCCCAGTCGATGCCGGTGATCTCCACGTCTCCCTCCACCTGATTACAGGGCGGTGTGGTGCACACATAGCCGCACTGGGTGATAAGGCGCAGGATATCCTCCTCCACTTGCAGCTTCAAAATATAGGCGTCGTGGAGGCTGTAAGGCGGGTCGGGGTTTGGTTGTTTGACCATCGTTTTCATGGCACTTACCTCGTGTCGTATTTCTTGGGATCAAAGACCCGCTCCGTATTCAAAAGGGACGTGGCCGAGCGGCCATGGCAGATAGCCAGTGCCAGGGCGTCAGCGGCATCGTCGGGCCGTGGGATCTGCTTCATATTGAGAAGCCGCTGGGTCATCAGCATCACCTGGCGCTTGTCCGCGCCCCCGTAGCCCGCCACCGCCTGCTTGATCTGCATGGGGGTATACTCAAATACCGGCACCCCCAGCTTTTCCGCCGCCAGGAGGATCACCCCACGGCCATGGGCCACGGCGATGCCGGTGGTAATATTCTTACTGAAGAAAAGCTCCTCCACCGCCATCTCGTCGGGATGGAAGGTGCGGATCAGCTCCTCCATGTCGTTGGAAATTTGCAGCAGCCGGCTGGACAGAGGGATACCCGGCGGCGTGGTGATGACCCCGTACTGAATGAGGGTGTTTTTCCCTCGCTGGGCCTTAATGACCCCAAAGCCGATCGTGGCCACTCCGGGGTCGATGCCTAAGATGATCATGGATGCCTCCCCATGGAAAAGATACGTTGACATTGTACCACGGTTTGCCCAAAATGAAAAGGAGAACAAATTTTAGGGAACTCCGGCTGGGTTTCTCCGTCTAAAGGAATATAGAAGTCTATCACCGGGAGGTATCTCACATGAAACGATGGCTTACCCTTACCCTGGCCGGTCTGCTGGCCCTGTCCCTGGCTGGCTGCGGCAGTTCGGACGGCGCAGGCTCCTCTGCACCTCAGAAAATCAACTCCAGCTCCTCTGAATCATCCTCTGTCCAAACCGCAGAGGATCCCTGGGGTCTTACCCTGTCGGTAAAAGACGTGACCCCCACCGGCCTGACTTTGGTTATCACCCAGGAAGGCGGCAGCCCCACCGGCACCCTGCAGTACGGCAGCGACTACACCCTGGTGGTGGAGCAGGACGGCACATGGCAGAACGTCCCTGACATTGTGGATGGAAACTTTGCCTGGGATGGTATGGCCTATCTGGTTACCATGGACGGAGAAACGGAACAGGCCGTGGACTGGGATTGGCTCTTCGGCCCCCTCTCCCCCGGACACTACCGCCTGAGCAAAGAGTTTATGGATTTTCGGGGCACGGGAGACTATGACACCCAGGTCTATGAGGTAGAATTTGATATCCCATAAGGAAGCAAGGGCAGACCAAGCATGGTCTGCCCTTGACATTTTTCCCTCTGAGGGCTACCATACTTTTATTCTCAATCCCAAGTCAGGAGGAACCCATATGGACGCTCAGACCTGTATTCTCACCCGGCGCAGTGTGCGCCAGTTTACCGACCAGCCCGTGCCCCACGAGCTGCTGGAGGATGTGGTAGCCCTGGCTGCCTACGCTCCCAGTTGGAAAAACACCCAGATCAGCCGCTATCTGGCCATTGAAGACCCCGCTATGCGGGAGACCATCGCTTCGGAATACTGCCTGGCCGGGGCCAACAACCCCGCCATCATCCGCAGCGCTCCCCTGCTGGTGGCCCAGACCTTCGTAAAGAACCGCTGCGGCTACGAGCGGGACGGCTCCTTCACCACCGACCGGGAGGATGGCTGGCAGTATTACGACTGCGGCATCGCCGCTCAGACCTTCTGCCTGGCTGCCCACGACCTGGGTCTGGCTACCGTGATTATGGGCGTGTTTGACCGCAAGCGACTGCAGGAGTATCTCCAGGTCCCCGAGGATCAGGAGCTCATGGCACTCATCGCCGTGGGTTATCCCGCTCAGGTTGGCGGGGCTCCCAAGCGCAAGGGTGTAGACGTACTTCTGTCCTGGAAATAAAGGAACAGCGACGGCATTGCCGTCGCTGTTTTTTATAGCTCCATAGCCCGCTTCAACGCTGCGTCAATGTTGGGACAGAAATTCTCCTTCCCTACCTGCTGGTAAAGTCCGGATTTTTTCAGCACCGACATGGGCTGCTCGTTCACATGGGAAAAGACCAGCTGCACTCCGGCACGGCCGCACTCCTCCCACAGCCGCCGAAGCCCCTTCAGGGCGGTGATATCCAGAGCGGGCACACTGCGCATGCGCAAAATCAGCACCCGTTTCTCTCCCCCCTCGTCGATATGGGGAATCTTATCCGCCGCGCCGAAGAACATGGGACCGTTGATCTCATAGACCATCACATGGACGGGCACGTGCTTGAACCGTCCCTTTCCAGCCTGGGTGTCCTCCACATATTCCCACTCTTCCACCACGGCCACATCGGCCATCCGCTTCATAAACAGCAGGCAGGCCAGAGTCAGGCCCACACCGATGGCCACCACCAGGTCAAAGGCCACCGTCAGGAAAAAGGTGAGCAGCAGCACCGCCGTATCACTCTTGGGAGACTGGCGGACCACCCGTACAAAGGTGCGCCAGCCGCTCATATTGTAGGCCACCACAAACAAGATGGCTGCAATGCAGGGCATAGGGATGAGCGCCGCATAGGGCATCAGCAGCACCAGCACCAACACCAGCACCCCCGCATGGACCATACCAGCCACCGGGGACACGCCGCCGTTTTTGATGTTGGCGGCGGTACGGGCAATGGCTCCTGTGGCCGGGATGCCGCCAAACAGCGCAGATGCCGTATTGCCCACACCCTGGGCCACCAGCTCCATGTTGGAGTTATGATGGGAGCCTGTCATCTCATCGGCCACTACGCAGGACAGCAGCGACTCGATGGCCGCCAGAATGGCGATGGTGAAGGCATCGGGCAGAACGGCCGCCACGATGTCATAATTGACCGTGGGCAGAGTAAATTGGGGCAGATCGGTGGAAATGGTATATAGATCCCCGATGGTGTTCACCGGCAGGTGCAGCAGCTTGACCATGGCCGCCGTGACGATCACTGCCACCAGCGAGGCAGGGATTTTGGCAAAAAATCTGGGCCAGACGATCTGAATGACCAGCGCCACACATCCCACCGCCACAGCACTTACGCTCCAGGTAGAAAAGCACGCAAAAAACTTCTCCAGCTTCTCTACCGTCTCAACGGGAGAGTTCTGGAAGGTGACGCCAAAGAAATCCTTCAGCTGCCCCACCACAATGGTCACCGCGATACCTGCCGTAAATCCGGTGGTGATGGTGTAGGGAATAAACTTGATCATGCTGCCCATACGCAGCACACCCATCAGGATCAGCAGGATACCGGCCAGCACCGTGGCCACAGCCAGGCCATCCATCCCGTTGCGGGCTACGATCCCCGCCACAATGGAGGCAAAGGCCGCGGTGGGACCGGCGATCTGGACCTTACTTCCTCCCAGGGCCGAGATCAGAAATCCCGCTACAATGGCCGTATACAAGCCCTGCTCCGGTGAAACACCGGACGCCAGGGCCAGGGCGATGGACAAAGGCAGGGCAATGATGGCCACAATGACGCCTGCCACCAGGTCCTTCATAAACTTTGCTCTGGAATAGTCCGCCAACGACTCCAGAAGCTGGGGCCTGAATAAGTACATAAAAAAGCTCCCTCCTAAAAAATAGCACACAGGGCTATTCTATCGGAGGGAGCATCTTTACGCAAGGGAAAAAGGTAATTTTGTAAAATTTTGTCCGACGCTGAGGTGCTTCTCAGTTCCTCTGCTTTCCCAAAAAGCGCAGCAGGTACAAAAAAAGGTTGATGAAGTCCATATACAGCTGCAGCGCGGAGAAAATGGAGGCCTTCTCCATCATATCGGGATAGCCGGAATAGTAATAGTAAAACTTCCGGATACGCTGGGTATCATAGGCGGTATAACCCAGGAAGATGGCAACGCCAAACAGAGAAATCATGCTGTCAAAAGCGGTCATACCGGGAATAAACAGAGACAGCACCCCAAACAGGATAAGGAAAATAAGTCCGCTGAGCAGGATCGACTTGTATCCGGCCAGGCTGCGGCTGGTAAAGTGGCCATAGGCAGCCAGAGCGCCAAAGTAGAGAGCGGTGGCCAGGAAAATAAACACAATGCTGGTCAGTTGATACAGGTACAGCCAGGTAGAAGCGGTAACGCCCATCAGAGCAGAAAATACAAGAAACATCATCTGGGCTGAGGCTACCGACATTTTCTCAATCCGGGCCGATAGGCTGTATGACAAGATCAGCGTCACCACCAAAATCACCAGGTGAACGGTGGGAAACGCAGAAAACAGATACAGTGTCGCGTTGGTCATCCAGCCCACCAGGGCTACGCCAAAGGTGACCATCAGCCCCAGCATCATCCACAGAAAGGCGCGGGTGGTATATTGTGCCTCGGTAATTACGCCGCTGGGCGCGCCGTAGTCCCGGTCCAATTCATAAGGATCAAAAGCCATAAAAACAGCTCCTTTCAAAAGGAAAACCTCCCCCTCAGACCTCTTTCTGAGGTTGGCCTTATTATATCTGCTTTCTTGGAAAAAATCAATTCTTTCCGTTCCATGGCATCCCCGGGAAACGAGTCGGAAACGACAGGTAAGTTTTTCTTGCTTTCCGAAATAATTTATGTTATATTATTCAGGCAATCAACTTGCAGGTGTAGTTCAATGGCAGAATGTCAGCTTCCCAAGCTGAACACGGGGGTTCGATTCCCCTCACCTGCTCCACACAAAAAACTGGCGAAAGCGTTGATTTTCAACACTTTCGCCAGTTTTTTATTTTTTCACTTCCTGGTGGTCATATCATTTTTGAGCATCGCAGCACATTTCTCTGGTGGGGGAGCCGGTGGGGCAAATCGCCCTCATTCACCCTCCCTCACCCTCTTGCCGCCTTGAGGATGGCCACGCCCATGGTGGCCAGCTCCTGCCTGGTGGTGTGGGCCCTGGGCCTGGCGATGGTCACGCCGCCCTGGCCGTCATCCACGCCGGTGAGGATCCCGGCCTCCACGGCCTGCCGGATGTAAGGCACTGCCCAGCTGTCCGCCGGCGCGTTGGCCAGCTTCGCCTCCTGAGCGGCCAACTCCTCCCGCACGATCTGCCGCACTCTGTCCTCCGTCAACTCCGGCTCCTCCTCTCTCGCCGTCCAGCGCAGTACGCTGTTGATCCGCCGGTTTTCCGCGGTCTTGGAGACCGCCCCGTCCCGGCTCTGGTAGTAACTCCCGCCGCCGTCCAGCTTGAGCACATCAGTAAAGCCCAGCCCCCGGAACACCCGGGCGGCCTCGCCGCTGTCCAGCAGGTTGGCGGTCCTGGACTGCCACCCCATGACATACACCACCATGCCGTCCCCCTTGAGGCCCACCAGCGTGTGCCAGGTGGGCCTCAGCGGGGAGGTGTCCCAGCCCTGCCCCTTGGCCTGGGCGGTGGTACAGGCCGTCCCGTCCCGGAGCACAGGGATACCGGACACGGCGTAGTCCGTCCCCTCCGGAACCGTCCGGATCTCCTCCACCCGTGCCTTGCCGCCGGAGATCAACAGGGTGGAGATCTCCTTCCCGTACATAGGGTTAGCATAGACCCACCGGCCAGCGTCAAATGTGAACCGGTCCCACTGGAACCGCCCGCGCTCCTGGCAGTAGTGCCTCGTCCATTTCCCTGAGGCATTGTAGTCCGCCACCAGATGCCCCACAGGCAGGGTAAACGGCTCCCCACCCTCAGAATAATTGGCAAAATACCCCGCATTGGCGCAGCGGTCGCCGCACTCCGATTTTGGCCGGTCCACCAGCTCCACCGTCAGATCCTCCGCCGGCACCGCGGTCATCAGGACCTGCCCTCCTCCATTGGGCTGGAGGTCATACACCTCCACAAGAGCCGCCGCCAGCCCGGCCGCAGCCTCGTCGGCAAACCGCTCTGTCAGGATGATGGGCGTGTCTGTGGTGGAGTCCATAAACCCCAGCTCGATCAGTGTGGCCGGCATGGTGGTATAGTTGAGCACATACAGGCTCTGCTCCGCCAGAGGCTGCGCCCGGTTGCCCCGCAGCCCAGTGGCCACCACGGTATAACGGTACACCGCGTCCCGCACCACCTCACTCTGCTTCTGATGGCTGGGGGCCACATAGGCCACGATCCCGCCGCCGGAGCCGCCGTTGATCCCGGCATTGTGGTGAATGGACAGATACACATCCGCCCGGGCCCGGTTGGCTGCCGCCACCCGCTGGGACAGGGTCACGGCCCTCTGCCCGGTCACGTCGTCCACCCGCATGGTCTGGCAGCTGTACCCCGCCAGGATGGCCTCCAGCTTGTTCGCCACCCGGCTGTTAAGTACCCACTCTCGGGTCTCATTGAGGTCAATAGATTTGAGGCACCGCTTGCCGGGTGTGCTCAAACAATGCCCCGCATCAATGCAGATCAGCATGGCCTCAGCCCTCCTGGCCGGCCTGCTGCTCCTCGTCCTCCTGGATGCCAGCAGCCACAGCGGCGGCGAACGCCGCCCGGTCGTGGCCGGCGAATACGTCCACCAGGGCCTCGTAGTGGCCGCCGATGAACTCGTTGATGCCCTGCTCCGTCATACCCTCTGGGATGGGGTGGCCCTCCTGGTGGCGGGCCAGGGCAACGGTCAGGTCGGGCAGGTCCAGGTCCTCACAGGTCTGGAAAATGTCATAGATGTAATTGGCGTTCATGTTGTTTTCTCCTTTCATTCGTCAAAATAGGGTCGTTTGGTCAATGAACACTGGTTTTGTTGGCATTCTTCTCCGTCTGCGTCCCAAAATAGAACGCAATGACTACGGTGAACACGGTCAGAAACTGATCCGCGCTCACCCCACCGGAGCAGGTCAGCCAGGCGAACACCGCCGTCAGGATCAGCGTCACCATACTCTTGATGGTCAGCAGGTTCCCCAGCCGCTTGTACAGCTGTTCCATGTCTCTCACCCCCTCTCCTTCTTCAGGTCACGAATGTCGTGCTCCGCCTCGGTCATGCGCCCCTCCAGTTTGTAGGTGCGCTCCACCACCTTGTTATGTTCGCTGACCTTCCGCTCCAGCTGCTCGATGCGGTAAGTGGTCAGCTTATTGGCCACCAGGATACCGCCGAAGGTCCCCGCCAGGGTGCCGATCAGGCTCATCCCGGATACCGCCAGAGTCGTCCAGTCCACTTAACCCGCCTCCTCGCCGGTGATCTCCCGGTACTGGGCCTTGTCAATCCATCCCTTGATAACGGCACTCTTCACCAGTTCCTTGTTTCCGGTCTTTCCATACAGTCTTTTGATAGTCTCAAACATAGCCGTTCCATCCTTATTTCTTATTTCATCAGAGCATCCATGCACAGAATATCCACAGTTTCGGTCAGACTTGCGATCTGGTTTTCGGTATAGGTTCTCTGGCTCATGGAGACGGTAATTCTATCTTCGTAGACAGCATCCGCATTCTCGGTGGCCGGAGTGACCTCCACCGACTCCTTTTTGAGCCCTGCCCGAACAGTATACGCCTTGTGAATGTATCCGCGCCCACTGGCTGCCGCGTCCGAGCTCTGGACCGTATCATACACGGTGATCGTCTCGCAGTTGTCCTCCGTGAACGCCGCGTCCAACTCCTCCATGCCAGCGTCAGCCGGGAAGATGAAATTCAGCGTGTCCCGGTTGGCCCCCTGCACATACCGGATCTCCCCAGTGATTAAGATGGGAGCCATGGTCGTGCCGTTGGAAAGTTTGATGTTCATGCAGTTTCCTCCTTATCCAATAATTTGATTTGTTTGTTCGTTCAACAGAAGCGTTTCCGGCAATGTAAATGCGGGACAAACGCCAAGGGATGAGGTCGGATAATTGTCTTCTGGATTTCCATATTCATTGATGAAAAAAACATATCGATCAGATATACGGTGAATAGTTCTAGTCCAGATACTGTCCTTTGCCCCATTGTAATATCCTTGTTGATACAGTGAGATATTAGGCAGAGGAGATCCCTCGTAATTATTTGCACTACTGTCGGTATGTCCTCGTTCTCTTAGGGACAGCAAAAACACAGGCCTTGAGTCGGTCAGGATGTCATTTCTATCTGCGGTTGACGTACGTTTAATCTTTGTGCTTCCTAGAACACTCTGAACTCCTGCGTCCAAGCTATTCTTATAATCATTGATGAGCCAGTTGTCTATGTCACTACCGCTATATTGAACATCAAACGTCTTGCTGTGAAACTGTTTTTTGACACCAGCTTCTTTCCGCACCACAAGCGTCCGTCCATTACCATTCAAAGAACTTTCATAGTTATGCTTAGCCACATAGAACTCCGCAGGTTTTCCGCCCTCATTGATTTTGATAATGGCCCCTTCTGCGTATTGGGACAGAGGTTTCCCACTCGTAAAAAACAACCGTGCCACACCGTTCACGCCGATATATCCCTTTTTGACCTTGTGGGCGCTCCCCCCTACACCCACATACATCTTCCTGACCTTCCGGGCCTTGCCGTTCACGCCGACATAGATTTTTTTCGCCACGTCAGCTCACCTCACTCATAGACCAGATAGATCTCCCCGGTTGCCAGGGAGGAGGATCCCGCCGTCAGATCCGCCGTCCCAGCCCGGATATTCCGCACCTGGGCCGTCCCCAGCGCCGCGGCCGCGCCGGCATTGG
>OLRK01000504.1_pt1 | contig 44799 bp, 43 predicted proteins | sample 1672911 | NCBI WGS metagenome assembly OLRK01 (sample SAMEA3136736, study PRJEB25190) | human gut metagenome | biome: human gut; feature: human-associated habitat; material: faeces | place: Austria | collected 2013
CAGGGCTCTGCCCTGAGAACCCGCGGCCTTTCGAGAAAGGCCGGCGAAAGCTTCATTGATTGGTGCGGTGCTTAATTAAAATATACGAGTTCTTCCTTGGGCGCTTCGGCCTTCTCGATCTTCTTACAATACAGCACCGGGCCCTCGCCGCGATACTGGGGAACGTATTCCACACGTACCTCTGCCGTGACGGTCACCCAGCTCTTATGCGCGATACCGGTCGTATCGGCATCCTTACACAGGAAGCCGACAAACTGCACGTCATCCGCGCAGCAGACCATAGCAAAACGTCCGGGCACAAAGACGTGCTCCTGCTCCATCTTCTTGGTCTTGTACACCATGCCCTTAAACTTGACCGTCTTGCCGATATAGGGTTCCGGGTCACCGGTCGCGTCGACGTACCACAGACCAAAATTCTCGTCCGAGATGTCGATGACAGGCGCGTCCAGATCGAAGGGACGGGGCATATTATCGCGGTAGTCCTCCGAACCACCGTTCACATCGTCGAGGAAGATAGTGGCACGGGGGTTCATGGCGCGGATATTCTTCTTGTAGAGCATCTGCTTGAGCTCGTCGGTGCAGCGGTTAAAGACGATCAGATCGGCCATGGAAATCTGCTCGAACATACGCGGGCCGATGTTGTTGGAGTACAGCTCGAAGGTCTGGGCGTTGACCGTGGTGACAATCTGGTAGAGCGGCCACTCGGGCGGCAGCTTGCCCTCGAGGAAGTCACCGATCTCCCACATGCCGTTGAGCTCAATCAGGACGCGGTCGGGGTTAAACTTCTTGCCCAGATCGCGGAAGAAACGCAGCGTCAGCTCGGACGCATCCTCGACCATGACGATCTCGGTGCGTGCGTCGTGCAGCAGCTGGGGGTCGTATTCCTCAATGCCCTCCTCGCACACGATCAGCAGCGAGCGCTCGTCCTCGGTGAAGTTGGGGTCGCGGAGGATGTCCTGGATGAACATGGTTTTACCGCTCTCCAGAAAGCCGGTAAACAGATAAACAGGAATTTCCTTCATGGTTTACACCCCAAACAGCTCAGCAATGCGGTCTTCGTCCAGCTCTGCGCCGATGACGCACAGACGGCCGGTGTAGTCAGCCGGGCCGCGGCGGACTTCGGGCTGACCGGGTACGAAGTCGAAGTGAATCCACTCGCCCTCGGTTGCAGCAACGATGCCCTTGGCGCGCAGGATGGTGCCCAGCGAGATATCACCGAGTGCGTTCAGGATGGACGCAATCTGCTCCTCAGTGTACTTGTGCGTGGTCTCACGGCCCCAGCTCTGGAAAACCTCGTCAGCATGGTGGTGACCATGATGATCGTGGTCGTGGCAGCCGCAGGTGCAGCCCTCGCCGTGCTCGTGATGGTGTTCATGCTCATGGTCGTGGTGATGGTGTTCATGTTCGTGCTCGTGGTCATGGCAGCCGCAGGTGCAGTCCTCACCGTGCTCATGGTGGTGTTCGTGGTCATGCTCATGGTGATGATGCTCGTGCTCATGGTCATGGCAGCCGCATTCCTCACCGTGTTCATGGTGATGTTCGTGGTCGTGATCGTGATGATGGTGGTGCTCATGCTCCTCGGCCGCATGTACGATCTCGGTCAGTACCTCAGCCGACAGCGAGTGGCTGTCCTCCATGACCGACAGTAGCTGCGCACCGGTCAGCTGATCCCAAGGAGTCGTTACGATACGAGCATCCTTGTTGTGCTCGCGCAGCAGGGAAACGACCTGTTCCAGACGGTCTTCCTTGACAAACTGGGTACGGGAGAGCAGGATAGCGCCCGCGTGCTCGATCTGATTGAGGAAGAATTCGCCGAAGTTCTTGGCGTACATCTTGGCCTTCTGGGCATCGACAACCGTGACAAAGCTGTTGAGGACGACCGGCTCGTGCTCTGCAACGCGCTGCACGGCAGCGATGACGTCGGACAGCTTGCCAACGCCCGAGGGCTCGATCAGGATGCGTGCCGGGTGGTAGGTCTCGATGACTTCCTGCAGTGCCTTGCCAAAGTCACCGACCAGCGTGCAGCAGATGCAGCCCGAGTTCATTTCGGTGATCTGGACACCGGCATCCTTGAGGAAGCCGCCGTCAATGCCGATCTCGCCGAACTCGTTCTCGATCAGCACGACCTGTTCACCCTTGAGCGGTTCGGACAGCAGGCGGCCGATCAGGGTCGTCTTGCCCGCGCCCAGGAAACCGGAAATAATATCAATCTTGGCCATAAAAAAGACCCCTTTCCAAGCGGTTAAAAAATTTATCTGCACCTATCATACCGCGATTGCGGCAAAAAATAAAGGGTGTATTTGTAAACAGAGTGGAAAAATTAGTTAAGGGAAACAATGGGGCAGAAAACATGCCCGGGGCGTGTGTGCCGCGGGCATGGGGATTTAGCACTTGTCGACGCAGGCCTGCAGGACGGTTGCTGCGATTTCGCCTGCGACCGATGCACCGCCGCCGCCGTTCTCAACCAGAACGATGAAGGCGTAGGGGTGTTCGGGGTCGTCGAGGAAACCGGCAAACCATGCGTTGGGGCGCTTGTCGCCGCCGACTTCTGCCGTACCGCTCTTTGCGCCGATGTCCAGACCGCGGAAGCGATCGGTGCCGTAGGTCTGAACGACGTTGTTTTTCATCATTTCCTTGACCTGAGACGCCGTGCTTGCCTGCACCAGCGTGTCGGTCTCTTCGGTGCGCTGCCAGGACGTCGGGATACCGCTCGGGGTGGTGATGTCCAGAATCAGACGCGGAACAGCAGCCGTGCCGCCGTTTGCGATGGCACCCATGTAGGTCATCATGTTGCAGGGGTTGACCGTGTCGGTGTACTGACCGACACCCGACCAGCCAATCTGCCCCTTGTCAGCCTCGGACACGTCGTAGTGACCGGCTGCGGTCATGATGCCGTCGACCGACATGCGGCGGGTCAGACCGGCCTGCTCGACGTACTTGGTCATGGTGTCGCCGCCAAGTTCTGCGGCGAGTGTACCAAAGACACCGTTGCACGAGTTTGCAAAGGCCGATTCAATGTCCATTTTGCCGTGCGGCTTGGGGCAGGTGATGACCGTACCGCCGACCGTGGTCTCACCGGTGCAGGTGAAGATACGGTCCTTGAGGTCGGGCAGGTTTTCCAGCGCAGCGGTCAGGGTAACCGTCTTGAAGATGGAGCCCGGTACCTGTGCCGAGGACAGGAAGCGGTTCAAGTAGATGCCGTCTTCCGCGCTCGACGCATCGGGCGGGTTTTCCGGGTCAAAGGACGGGGTAGAGACCATGCACAGGATGTCGCCGGTCTTGTAGTTGTACACACCGACCGTGCCCTGCCGTCCGTCCATGGCGTTGTACGCCGTGACGTTCAGGTAAGCGTCCAGCGTGAGGGTCAGGTTGCGTCCTGAACCCAGCGGAGAATAGCCGCCGGTAATCAGGTTGTAGCCGGACAGACGGTCGGCAAAGGCGGTCAGGGCACCCGTGCCGATGTAGCCCGAGCCGTCGCCGACTGCGTGTACGGTCGCGCGGCGCACGGTGGCGTCGGGGTAGTAGACGCGCTCGCCGTCCTTGACCTCGGTCAGGACATCGCCGTCACGGTCTAAGATGGTGCCGCTGAGCAGCTGACCGCTGTTCGAGTACATGTGCCGGTTGTAGGGGTAGGCTGCCCAGTCAGAGGCATTGGTCACGAACCGGAAGCAGAACAGACCCAGACCGGCAATCAGTGCCAGCGCGATGATCAGGCACAAAACCGCGCGTTTCTCAATCTTCCGCATATTCGTCAAATTCCTCCTGTTCGTGTCTCAGTTCACGCCGCGAGGGCAGGCGGATGGCAAAACTTGCGTTCTGTCTGGTGTCGGATGCCTTCAGGAAGGCCAGCATGCCCCAGGAAGCCAACATGGAGGTACCGCCGTTGGACAGGAAGGGGAAGGTGACACCGGTCAGGGGCAGGATGTCGACCGCGCCGAAGACGTTCAGGCAGGTCTGGAAGACCATGAGCGAGGTCGCAGCGCATGCGGCGATGGTGTAGAAGCTGGAGCGGCCAGCGCGGCAGGCACGCACGGCAAAGACAGCCAGCGTGACGATACAGAGCACAGCCAGCACCGCGATAATCAGACCCCATTCCTCGCAGACCTTACAGAATATCATATCGGTGTCGGCAGCTTTGACATTCAGCCAGCCATTGCCCGCACCGACACCGACCAGACCGCCCGATGCGGCAGCGGTCAGCGAGTGGGTCTGCTGGAAGCCGGTACCGTAGATGTCCTCCCAGATGTGACCCCAGCTTGCAAAGCGCTTGAGTACGTGCGGCTTGACCGATAACAGTACCAGTCCGCCCGCACCGCAGCCGCCGCAGATGAGGGCGAGGGTTGCCCAGTCACCCGAGCGCAGGAAGGCGATGACGATGAAGGTCACGAAGAAGATGGCCGCTGCACCGAAGTCGTTCATCAGCGCCAGACAGCCCAGACAGATGAGGGTGAGCGCCATGAACAGACCGAGGTTTTTCTTGCGGAACAGACGGTCGAGGGTTGCCGAACCGGCAAAGATGTAGCAGACCTTGGCGATTTCGGACGGCTGGAGCGACATGCCGCCGAGCTTAATCCAGTTTTTCGCACCGCCGCTCGACGAACCCAGAACCAGGGTCGCAGCGAGCAGGAGCACAGCCAGCACGGCCATGAACTTGCGCAGCGCGTTTGCACGGCTGAGGTCACGCAGGAACCAGCCGAGCACAAGGAAGCCGACCATGCCGAGCAGGATGGCAAAGAACTGCTTGGGCACCGAGGCCGGGGCAAAGGATGCCGTGACCGCAAGGCTGATGGTACACAGGAAGAAGGCGATCATTTCCATCTCGAAGCCCACCCGCCGGAAGGCACGCAGGGTCAGACAGTAGATCCACATGACGGCGGTCATGCCGAGGAAGATGAGCGGCAGCGCCGGATCGGCCTTTTCGCCGGTCGAGATGATGAGCTGGATGCAGGTCAGGATCTGGAAAAAGCTCATCAGGATGAGCAGTCCCCAGGGCGAGACCGGCTTGTCCAGACCGGCACGACGCTTGCGCCGCGCCTGCTTTTCCTCGGGCGACACCGGTTCCAGCCATGCCGGAATGTCGGCAAAGGAGATTTCGTCACCGAATTCGACCGGCAGCGGCTCCTCGGCGGGCGCAGTGCGTCCGCGCACATAGGTGCCCGAGGTCGAACCCAAATCGTATAGGTTCCAAGTGTCGTCGGGCTGCCGGATGAGGGCGGCATGGGTGCGGGAAACGGCCGGATCGTCGATGACCACATCGGCGGTCTTCTGGCGGCCGATGATGTTCTCCCAGTGGGTCAGCGGGATGCGCTGTTCGCCGAAGTTCAGGTAGGCCCAGACCTCAGCGGTGTGCTTGACCGATAAAAGCGAGCGGATGGCGGTCAGCAGGATGAGCAGACCGAGCACGGGAAGCACAAAACGGATGACCGTCGTGTACCACGCGCTGATCTCGGGAAACTGCTGGGACAGGCTGTACAGACTGTCCATACCGGCCTGTAAGGCGCCGCTCACACCGGTAAAAGTTTCAGTCAAACTAAGATTCCTCCCTTCGGGTGGGGGTTAAGTGGTTGTTTCCGTACAACGTACCATTATAGCACAGTGCCCGGAGTGCGTAAACCGACAAAATGGTATCATTCGATGGGTTTGCAGGGGATCAGACGGGTCAAATTGGCATCCGGCGAAAGACCGCCGGGGATATGCCGGTCTTTGCGGTGAATGAGGAAATGAAGTTGACCTCACTGTGATAGCCGACGCGGAAGGCGATCTGCTTGACCGAGAGCGAGGTCGTGTGCAGCAGAGATTTGGCCTCATCGATGCGGCGCAGGACGATGTACTCGTGCGGCGAGTAGCCGGTGCGCGCCTTGAACAGACGGGAGAAGTGCGACGCGCTCAGACTGACCGCGGATGCAACGTCCTCGACCGACAGCGGCTCAAAGAGATGGTCGAGAATGTAGCGGATGGCCTGCGCGATGAGATCTTGATCGGGAGTCAGCGACGCGTCACGCGGTGGGACGAGCAGTTCGCATAGAATGCGGTAGATGGTTTGGGACAGCTCGGACTCGCTCGGCGTGTGCGGCTGAAAGTCGGCAGCCCGCGCCTGCGCGTCGAAGATATGCAGCAGATCGGCGCGAATGTGACTGCCTGCGGGTACGGACAGCACCCATTTGCCGCTGTGTACCGAGATAATCTGATCGAAAAAGGCCGCGGTGTTGGCACCGTCAAAGTGCAGGAAGATCATGCGCGTGTCGCGCAGCGCACGGTAGTGGTGCGGCTTGCGGCAGTTGATGAGCGCAATCTGACCGGGGGCAGCCAGCGCACGGCGGCCATCGTTGAAAATTTCCATGCCGCCCGAGTCAATGTAGATCAGCATAAAATTTTTGTGACTTTCGCGCTCGGCACCCGGCGAGGTGTCGAGGAAATGGTATCGCGTGTCCAGCGTGTATCGGCCGATTTCGGTGGGATAGTAGAATAATTGCCGCGCGATGGCCGAAGGCGTGTTGTAATATTGCCGGGATTCGGGCAAAACACCGCGCTCGGTGTGGGTTCGGCAGGATTTGAGAACGGCGTTCATGCAGAATGCTCCTTTTGCGGGCTCGCGCACAGATGGGCGGGCTGGATGGGTACATTATAGCATAAAATATAAATAGATTGCGGCTTTTTTTTATTGCGCACCGAAAGAGATGTGGTATGCTGTTCTCAGTGGATTGTGAGAAAGACGCAAAAGAGAGGATATCGAATCATGAGCCGCATGCTGCACGATAAGACATTTTATAGGACGTTCGCCATTTTGACGCTGTCGCTGGCGCTGCAAAACCTGCTGACCTACTCGGTCAATCTGACCGATAACATCATGCTCGGCCGATTTTCACAGGACGCACTGTCGGGCGCATCGCTGTGCAACCAGCTGCAATTCTTTTTGCAGATGCTGGTGCAGGGCGTCGGTGAGGGTGTTGTCGTGCTGGGCGCACGGTACTGGGGCAAGAAGGACTTAAAGCCCATCCCGGATATCATCGGCGCAGGACTGCGCTTCGGTGTGAGCATCGCGGCGGTACTGTTCGTGCTCGCGCTGCTGTTTCCGACTCAGATTATTCGCCTGATGACAAATGACCCGGTGATTATGGAGCAGGCCGTCCAGTACTTGCAGATCATCTGCTTTACCTACGTGATTTTTGCCCTGACCAATATGCTGACCGCCTCGCTGCGCAGTATCGGCATCGTCAAGATCGGATACATCATTTCGGCATCCACGTTGTGTATCAATATCTGCCTCAACTATGTCCTGATTTATGGCCACTTTGGCGCACCGGCACTGGGCGTACGCGGTGCAGCGATTGCTACCTTGGTTTCGCGCACGGTTGAGCTGCTGATTGTCATTTGGTTCCTCAAATTCCGCGAACATACCCTGCGCCTCAATTGGCGTAAACTGCTCTTTATCGACACCAGCTACATTAAAGACTATATCCATGTCTCGCTGCCCATGCTGGTCACACAGACCATGTGGGGCGCATCCTCCATCATCCAGACGGCTATCTTGGGTAATATGGAGAACGCGGCAATGGTCGTCCCAGCGAATTCTATTTCGGTTCTGGTGTTCCAAATCTTGTCGGTCGTGGGATACGGCGCAGCCAGCGCAGCGGCAATCATGACCGGCCGCACACTGGGCGAGGGACACAAGGAGCGCATCGACCAGACCGCGTTCACCTTCCAGATCATGTTCTGTATCATCGGTGTGTTCACCGGACTCATTATCCTGCTGTCACGTGGACCGGTCTTGCAGATTTATAACACGCTCTCACCCGAGGCTGCCGAACTTACTCGCCAGTTTATCACCGTCCTTGCCATCACTTCGGTTGGTACATGCTATCAAATGGCCGCCGATTGCGGCATCCTCCGTGCGGGCGGCGATACCAAATTTGCAATGTGGAATAATATTGTTTTCGTGTGGCTGATTTGCCTGCCGTGTGCGGCATTGTCCGCCTTTGTGTTCCACTTTTCGCCCGTGGTCGTGTTCTTCTGTTTGAAGATGGAACAGCTTGGTAAGTGCCCGGTCATTTTCCTGCGCGTCCGGTCGAAGAAATGGATTAAACAGATCACACGCTAACGGACGCACTCATCCCGCCCGCAGGCGACAAGCGGGCCCGGGTCTGCGACCCGGCGCGATCCAGCCGCGCAGGCTGGCCGCTGTCCGCAGACAGCGGAATCCCCCTTTGAAACCCGGTGTTCGCCCCGGGTTTCAATTAAAACAAACAAAAAAGAAAGACCGTCCCATCGGACGGTCTTTCTCATGAGCGCACTTTGTGCGCGAAGTATTGCGCGACCTGCGGGTCGCGCTTTTCTTTTTTATTTTTGTTGATTCCGGTCTTTGACCGGAATCAAAAGGGGAGTTTCGGACTCTGCGGAGTCCGCCTCAGGGCAACGGTGCCCGCGTGTTAGGGCCTTGGCCGAACAAGTCGGCCACAGCCTTGCGGGAAAACGCCCCACAGGGGCCTTTTCTAAATTCCGCAAGGTTCGAGAAAGGCCGGCGAAAGCTTCAATTATGGCTGCGGTGCTTATTTGAGGGAGTACAAATCCTCTCGTCTCTGCCGTAATACCGGGCAATTCTCCCGCACCGTGCCGATCTGCGACCGGTCACAGGTCACAACCATAAGCTCCGGTGTATCGCCGCATTCCATGATCGTCTGACCATCCGGCGCATACGCCGAACTCTCGCCCAGGAACACCCGTGGTTTCACATGATTGCACCCAAGCACAAAACACCCATTTTCCACCGCGCGGGCGGCGAGCAAAGTATGCCACTGCTGCGCCTTCTGCTTGCCGCAGACAAAAGCTGCCGTGACCAGCAAAAACTCCGCGCCCTCGATGGCCTGCAAGCGTGCGAGCTCCGGATAGCGCAATTCATAGCAGACGATAAGCCCCAGCGTACCGAATGGGGTCTGAATGGGTGTAAAACGGGACATACCCGGGCGGAAATGGTCGGATTCGCGGTAGGAAAACGCGTCGTAGAGCTGGCACTTGCGGTGCGACGCGACCAATTCGCCCTGATCGGAGATCACGACCGTTGTATTGTACGGTCTGGGGTCATCCGGGGTCTGTTCGATCACGCCGCAGGTAATCCACAGTCTGTGTGTGGCGGCAAGCTCGCGCAGTCCGCTGACGAAGGAACCGTCCAGCGGCTGACCGCCGGGGAAGGGAACGCCGTCCGGCAGGCGGTGGTCGGGGTAGGTCATGGTGTATTCGGGCAGCATGAGCAGATGCGCCTGTTTCTGCGCGGCTTCGGCCGCCATACGGGCAGCGGTGCGCAGATTTTGCTGCGGATCGGACGAAGCGTTGATCTGAGCGATGGCGATACGGGTATCCATAAAAATTCCTCCTGGGATTTGGCGGGTTTGCCGCTTGTAAAGGGGTGAAAAACGTGATATGCTGAGCCCGAAAGAGAGAGGGGAGAGCACATGCAGATTACATTTTTGGGAACCGGCGCAGCGACCGCAGTTCCGCTGCCGTTTTGCAGTTGTCCGACCTGCCGTGCAGCCCGCGTGCAGGGTGGAAAGGACTTACGCACCCGTTCGGCGCTGCTCATCAATGACGACTTACTCATCGACTGCGGCGCGGACGCGGTTTCTTCGGCACACCGGCTGGGCAAGGACTTGACCCGTGTGCGTACCTTATTGGTCACCCACGCGCACGGTGACCACTTCGATCCCGGTCATCTGGTCACGCGCATGCCCGAATACGGCTGCGCCGATACGCCGCCCCTGCTGATTGCAGCTTCCGGGGCTTCTCTGGCCCGACTGGGACAGTGGCTCGAGGGCGAGGAGTCGGGCACCGACCTGACCACGCCGTCCGGACGGGAAAAGCTCAACTTGACCGTGCACGAAGTGCAGGTCGGCGTGCCGTTTTCTGCCGGAACGTACACGGTCACCGGCATTTACTCCCACCATGCATCCGACTGTGACAGCCGCATGTATCTCATTTCGGACGGCCAGACCGCGATTTTCTACGGCGTAGACAGTCCGGCGTTCGGGGAAGACGTGTGGCAGGCGCTGGAGCAGAGCGGAACGCAGCTCGCGTGCGTGATTTTAGACCACACCTACGGCCTGATGCCCGAGACCGGTTATCCGACCGACCACATGAACGCCCGGGACGTGGCCGAGGCCGCGGCGCGTCTGCGTGCACAGGGCTTGCTCACGCCGCGCGGACATGTCTTTGCGACCCACTTGTCGCACGAAAATATGCTGCCGCACGAGGAAATGTCTGCGTATGCGCGTGCACACGGCTATGAAATCGCGTTTGACGGGCTGACGCTTACGCTGTGACGTGAGCTTCGGACAACAGGCGGTCGATGTCGCCGCGCTCGGCCAGACCGTCGCGGAACGCGGTCGCGCTGCCGGCTGACAGTCCCAGCCGCAAAGCGGCCTCGTAGGAACCACCGTCCAGCCAACCCGCGAGGAACCCGGCGACCATGGAGTCGCCTGCGCCCACCGTGCTGCGCACCGTGCCTTGCGGTGCCTGACCGGTCAGAACATCGCCGTCCTCGGTGACCAGCACAGCGCCCTCGGCACCGCAGGACACCAGCACGTTACGTGCGCCCAGCGCTTGCAGCTGCCGCGCCTGTGCGGCACGTCCCGCGACCGTGTCAGCCGTCTGACCACTGACTTCGGCCAGTTCGAGCGTATTGGGTTTGATGAGAAAGGGACGGCAGGCCAGCAGATCGGTCAGCCTCTGGCCGGTCGTGTCGGCAACGATGTGCGCACCGCGCGCCTGTGCCCGCTGCGCGAGTTGATTGTACGCATCGGCGGGCAGCGACGCCGGTGCCGAGCCGGACAAGACCAGAATATCGTCCGGTTCCAGTCCGTCTATCTTGCAGAGCAGCGTCTCAAAGGCATCGGACGGAATGTCCGGGCCTGCGCCGTTGAGCTCGGTTTCGCTCTCGGTGGAGATTTTGACATTTAACCGGGTCATGCCGTCCGGAACGGTCACAAAGTCGGTGTCCAGACCGATTTCGCGCAGCAGGGTGGTGAGCAGCGCACCGGTGTGACCGGCGGCAAAGCCCAGCGCACGCACCGGAACACCGAGACGGGACAGCACGATCGCGACATTGACACCCTTTCCGCCGGGCAGCAGCTGGGCGTCCTGCACGCGGTGCAGGGTACCCGGATGCAGGGCGGGCAGGGAGAGGTAATAATCGAGGGATGGATTGAGGGTAACCGTGTAGATCAAGGAAAAACGACCTTCTTTCACACAAGACAAAACTGATAGGTTTATTATACCGTTTGCACAGGACGACTGTCAAAAGCGGGCATGAAAAAAGCGCCGTGCGGTACGGCGCAATTTTTATATGGTGGAATTTAGACGGAAAAAAGAGCCTGAGGGAGCCGAAGCTTCCTCAGTACGACAGGAATGGAGACTTTTACATCAATCCCAGCACATGCTGCATGCCCAGGCTGACACAGGTAATACCGATCCAGCAGCACAGACCCATGAGGATGGGCTTGCCGCCGGTCTTGACTAGTTTTACCAGATCAGTACCCAGACCAATGGCGAGCATGGCCATGATAATGAAGAACTTGGATAGCTCTTTGAAGGGGTGGAACATGACAGCCGGAATGCCCGACATGGTGCACACCGTGGTGATGATGGAGGCAAGCAGGAAGAAGAGGATGAAGAACGGGAAGATTTTGGAGAAGTGGAAGGTATTTCCGCTTGCCTTGTGCTGCTTTTTGGCCTGATGGGCACGGTAGAAGGCGAGCACGAGCGTGATGGGCAAGATGGCCAGCGTGCGGGTGAGTTTGACGATGGTTGCGATGTCCAGCGCATTGTGTCCGGGGTGCATGCCGTCCCAGGCCGAGGCTGCCGCGGTGACCGAGGACGTGTCGTTGACCGCCGTACCGGCAAACAGACCGAAACCGTGCTCGGACAGACCGAGCGCCTGACCGAAGGATGGGAAAATCAGGGCGGCAAGGATGTTAAAGAGGAAGATGACCGAGATGGCCTGCGCGATCTCCTCGTCGTCGGCTTCGATGACTGGTGCGGTGGCTGCGATGGCCGAGCCGCCGCAGATGGACGAGCCGACACCGACCAGCGTGGAGATATTGCCGGGAATGTGCAGGACGCGGCACAGGATGAAGGCGATAATGAGCGAAATCGAGATGGTGGAGACGATAATGGGCAGGGACTCGGCACCGACGTGGGCGATATCGGACAGGTTCAGTCCGAATCCGAGCAGGATGACCGCGTATTGCAGGATTTTTTTGGAGGTAAAGCCGATACCGTCGGCTGCACGCCCCTTATCATGCCAGAACAGAGAGATGACCATGCCGAGCAGGATGGCAAAGACCGGGCCACCGATGACCGGGAAGGCCTGACCGGCCAGCCAGCAGGGAACAGAGAGGAGCAGGCAGAGCGCCAGACCGGATAAATGCTGTTTGATGCGTTCCATGTAAATGTATCCCCCTTTGGGTAGGTTTTCTTGATCTGGTCTTGATGATAGCACAGATTATTGATAAAATAAAATGATAAGTTATTATAGATTGATAAGAAAAATAAATAGATTATCGTAAAGAGAGGAAACCCGCATGCTAGACTATCGTTTGCAGACTTTTTTGACCTTATGCGAGACCATGCACTACACTCGTGCGGCCGAGCGGCTGTGCATCACTCAGCCCGCCGTCACCCAGCACATTCACTTTTTGGAGCAGCATTACGGCTGCCGCCTGTTTATCTATCAGGGCAAAACGCTGCGCCTGACCGAGGAGGGCGAGCGCCTCAAGCGCATGGCGGCTTCGCTGGCCTATAACAGCCGCAAGATGGACGAGGCGATGAACGAGCCTGCGCCCGTGCGTCTGTGCGTCGGTGCGACCAAGAGCATCGGCGAGTACGTCATTGCGCCGCTCATCAGCCAGTTTGTGCGCCAGCACCCGACGACCGCACTGTCGCTCGCGGTGGACAATACGCAGGTGCTGCTGCGCGCACTCGATCAGGGCGAGCTGGACTTTGCACTGGTCGAGGGATTTTTCGACAAGGATAAGTATGGACACCGTCTGCTGCGGCAGGAGCGATTTTTTGGCGTGTGTGCGCCCGATCATCCGTTTGCCGGTCGGGAAGTGACCTTTGAAGAGCTGTTTTTCCAGACTATTCTGGTGCGCGAGCAGGGTTCGGGTACGCGCGCGATTCTGGAGGACGTACTGCACGAGCGCAATCACACGCTGGACAGCTTTGTGCGCGTGCTGGAGATCAGTGACTTTACCGTGCTCAAATCGCTGGCTATGCAGGGCATCGGCGTGACCTTCGTGTACGCACCGGTCGCACAGGCCGAGCTGGACGCGGGCAGTCTGGCATCGTTTACGCTGCAAGGGCTGGACATTCGCCGGGAGTTTAACTTTGTCTATCTGCACGACGACCTGTTTTTGGATATCTGGCAGGACTGCCTGAACGCGCTTTGAGTCGTAATTTGACCGGTAAACCAATTCTGAGGCGTGGAAAAGCCCTGTTTTTCGTCGCTTCTGTCCATAAATTTTGTTTCGTTTCTATGATATAATAGTAAAAACTATGTAAAGCCCCGTGTATTCTGAGGAGACAAAATTCATGGAAACCCTAGCAAAATCAAAGGTGGGCACCCGTTCGTCCGCACACGAACGGGTGTCTGTGCGCAGACCGATGCTGCCCAGCTGGTGCCATTGGCTGTTTGGCCCGCTGGCGGCGGCGATCATCACGCTGTGCGCCACCTGGATTCAGATTGAAGACCAGATTTTTCAGTATCAGTTTTTCTGGGTAGAAAGCCTGTGGTGGCACCGTGCAGCCTGGTTTGTGGGCTGGGTGTTCCTGACGCTGGTCTATTTCTTTTTTCTGGGACTGACCAACCGTGCACCGGTCGCGACCGTGTGTACGTCGATCTTCCTATGCGTCCCGGCAGTTATCTGCTATTATAAATTGCAGCTGCGCGGCGAGCCCTTCCTGCCGTGGGACTTCGCACAGGCGAGCGAGGCCTTTGACGTGGCGGGTAAGGTTGACCTGTGGGTGACCAAATCCATGTGCGGCGCCGCGGTTGTCCTGCTTCTGCTGACCTTGATCTCCTGCTTCCTGCCGCGCCTGCGCTTCGGCTGGGTGCGCTGGATCGTGCGCAGCGTGGTACCGCTCGTGGGTGCCATCGCGATGGTGTTCGGCGTGTTCTTGCAGCAGCACGTCACACAGGATATCCTGTACATCTCACCCGATGCCTGGATGCAGGACCGTTATTATCGAAATTATAGCTTGGTGACCGCATTTTTCACCAATATGCAGGTCATGCAGGTGGACGCACCCGAGGGATATAACGCCGAGCACGTGCAGCAGGTGGTAAACGGTACGGGAGATTCCGAGCCGTACTTTGCAGCGAGCTACGCGGCTAAGGGCGACGGCACGGTCAAAAAGCCGACCGTTATCTACATTCAGGCCGAGGCATTCTGGGACCCGTCCGAAGTCCCCGGCGTGACCTACGATCAGGAGCTGACCCCCAACATCCAGCGCACCAAGAGCGAAATGGCATACGGTAAATGCTATTCGCCGCGCTTTGGCGGCGGCACCTGCGACGTAGAGTGCGAAGCGCTGACCGGTTTCTCGATGGAATACCTGCCCAGCTCGTGCAAGCCCTACGTCGAGTACATCCACAGCCCGACGGCTTCCATTGCGTCTTTCCGCAAGACAGAGGGCTATGACACGCTGGCCATCCACGGCTATTACGGCAAGTACTGGAACCGTGAGGAAGCGTATGCAGACCTCGGCTTCGATGACTTCATCAGCTTGGAGGACATGACCGACCCCGAGCGCAAACGTCCGTGCGACTGGGAGGGCGGTCTGGTGACCGAGGCCGAGACCGGCCGACAGATCATCAGCGCGTTTGAGAACAAGGACGCGGACACCCCGCTGTTCATGCACGCGGTGACCATCCAGAACCACCTCGCATATACCCCGGAGAACTACCCGGACAGCGAGCGCGTGCATGTGACCAGCGCACCCGAGGGCGTGACCGACTACACCATCGGCTGTTTGGAGGACTTTGCAACCGGCGTGCGTGATACCGACGTCATGTGGGGCATGCTGACCGATTACTTTGACACGGTAGATGAGCCGGTCATTCTGGTTATGTGGGGCGACCACTATAACCCCATCGGCAACGGCATGAACATTTACAGCGCAACCGGCTACGGCTCGGAGGACGCAAACGATCCGCGCGTCCATCAGACCCCGCTGCTTATCTGGAGCAATTACTGGAAGGAATCGGTCGATCTGGGCACGGTTGCAGCGTATCAGATCACGACCGTGACGGATGACCTGTACGGTCTGGACCAGCCTGCATATTTTGACCTGCTGCGCGAGGAACTGGATTTGTACCGCGCTAGAACCTTGGGTACGACGGTGGAACCGGATGGAACGTATACCCGAGACGCGGCAATGACCCCGGAACAGCAGGAGATGTATGAAAAACAGTGGCTGCTGCAATATGATTTGCTGTTTGGTAAGAACTATCAGGACGCACCGACGGTTGAAAATTAAGCACTGCACCCAATATTGAAGTTTGGATCAAACCTTTTCAAAGGTTTGCGGGTTCTCAGGGCAGAGCCCTGAGTCGCGTCCCGCAGGACGCGAAATCCTCTTTTTGATTCCCGGTGTCCGACCCGGGAATCAATCAAAACAAACAAATAGGGAAAGACCAACCGAATGGTTGGTCTTTCCAGAGAATTGCGCGACCTGCGGGTCGCGCTTTTATTTTTTATTTTAGTTGATTCCGGTCAAGAGACCGGAATCAAAGGGGAGTTTCGCGCTCTGCGGAGCGCGACCAGGTTCCACCTGGACGGGCTCAAGGGACGCGTCCCTTGAGAATCCCGAGCTGGGCTGCGGTGCCATTTTTTCAAAAGAAAACCGCGACCCCATCAAAGACAGAATCGCGGCAATCAAAAAGAGGAATGTAAAGGAAAGCGAATTTATTTGCGCAGCAGGCAGCGCAGGCGCTCAGCGGCTTCGCGGGTGCGCTCCTGATCGCCAAACGCGGTCAGACGGAAGAAATCCTTGCCGTTTGCGCCGAAGCCCTCGCCCGGTGTACCAACGACGTGCGCTTCCTCGAGCAGATAGTCGAAGAAGGTCCAGGAATCCATGCCATTCGGGCACTTGAGCCACAGATAGGGGCTATTTTTGCCGCCGGTGTACCAGATACCCAGCTCGTCCAGCGTCTCGGACAGCACGCGGGCGTTCTCGCGGTAGTAGTCCAGTGTGTGCTGAATTTCTGCCATACCTTCAGCCGTAAAGACCGCAGCGGCACCCTTCTGTACGATGTAGGGCACGCCGTTGAACTTGGTAGTCTGACGGCGCAGCCACATGGCGTGCAGCTTGCCCTCTGCCAGTGCCTTGGGGACGATGGTCCAGCCGCAGCGCGTGCCGGTGAAGCCTGCCATCTTGGAGAACGAGCAGAACTCAATCGCGCAGGTCTTAGCACCCTCGATCTCGAAGATGGAGCGCGGCAGGTCAGGCTCACTGATGAAGCACTCGTAAGCCGCGTCGAAGAGGATAACAGCGCCATGCTCGTTTGCATAGTTGACCCACGCGGTTAGGCCAGCGCGGTCGTAGACCGCACCGGTCGGGTTGTTGGGCGAGCACAGATAAATAATATCGGCATGCTGTCTCACGTCGGGCAGGGGAAGGAAACCGTTGTCCTCGGTCGCACTGACATAGACGATCTTGCGGCCAGCCATGAGGTTGGTGTCGACATAGACCGGATAGACCGGGTCGGGAACGAGAACGGTGTTATCGGACGAGAACAGGTCAAGGATGTTGCCCAGATCGCTCTTTGCACCGTCCGAAATAAAGATCTCGTCAGCTTCAAGCTCGATGTTGCGGTCACCATAATACTTCTGCACCGCCTGCTTGAGGAAGTCATAACCCTGCTCGGGGCCGTAGCCGTGCAGCGTTTCCTGATGGCCCTGATCGTCTACAGCATCGTGCAGCGCACGGATGACCGCGGGTGCGTGGGGACGGGTCACGTCGCCGATGCCCAGACGGATGATGTCAGCCTCAGGGTGTGCCTGCTGGAACGCCGATACCTTGTGTGCGATGGTGGAAAACAGATAGCTCTCGGTCAGGTCTTCATAGTGTCGGTTAATCTGCATGGTTTTGATTTCTCCTCTCAGCGGCTGCGATAAACGCCCGGAACAGCGGATGCGCATGGTTGGGGCGGGACTTGAATTCAGGGTGGAACTGTACACCGACGTAGAACGGATGGTCGGGGATCTCGACGGCCTCGACCAGCTTGCCGCTGGGCGAAACGCCGGTCACGTGCAGACCGGCCTGCTCGAGCGTGTCACGGAAGGTGCTGTTGAACTCGTAGCGGTGGCGGTGACGTTCCTGTATTTCCTCTGCCGCGTAGGCGTGCGACAGGATGGAATCGGGTAAAACGCGGCAGGGATAAGCGCCGAGGCGCATGGTGCCGCCCTTCTGGGTGACTTCCTGCTGCTCGTTCATCAGGGCGATGACCGGATGGGCGGTGTCGGGGTCGAACTCGGTCGAGTGCGCGTCCTGCCAGCCCAGCACAGAACGGGCGTAGGACATGACGGCGATCTGCATGCCCAGACAGATGCCGAAATAGGGAATGCCATGCTTGCGGGCGTAGTTTGCCGCGCACAGCATGCCCTCGATGCCGCGCGAGCCAAAGCCGCCGGGCAGGATGATGCCGTCGGCACCGGCGAGCAGCTGGCCTGCCGTGTCGTCGGTGATGGCTTCGGAGTCCACCCAGTCGATGTCGACAAAGCAGCCGACTTCATAGCCCGCGTGGTGCAGCGCCTCTGCGACCGACAGATAAGCGTCGTGCAGCTTGACGTACTTGCCGACCAGCGCAATCTTAACCCGACTATTTCGCGCGTCCATGCGGGCGAGCATTTCGGTCCACTCGCCGAGGTCGGGTGCGGGAACGTCCAGACCTAACTCACGGCACACGATGTCGGAAAGATGGCTGCGCTCGAGCATGAGCGGTGCGCGGTACAGCTCGGGCACCGTGCGGTTTTCGATGACGCAGTCGGGTGCGACGTTGCAGAACAGCGAGATTTTCGCCTTGATATCCTCATCCAGCGGACGGTCGACGCGGCAGATGATGAGATCGGGCTGAATGCCCATGCCGCGCAGCTCCTTGACCGAGTGCTGGGTGGGTTTGGACTTGGGCTCATCCGAACCCGAGATGAAGGGCACGAGGGTGACATGCAAAAACAGGCAGTTGCGCCGTCCGACCTCGGCTGCCACCTGACGGATGGCCTCGAGGAAGGGCTGGGACTCGATATCGCCGGTCGTGCCGCCGATCTCGGTGATGACCACGTCCGCGCCGGTCTTTTGACCGACGCCGTAGATAAAGGACTTGATCTCGCCGGTGATGTGCGGGATGACCTGCACGGTCTCGCCCAGATATTCGCCTGCGCGCTCCTTATTGAGCACGTTCCAGTACACCTTGCCGGTGGTCAGGTTGGAAAACTGGTTGAGGTCTTCGTCGATAAAGCGTTCGTAATGTCCGAGATCCAGGTCGGTTTCCGCGCCATCCTCGGTGACGAACACTTCACCGTGCTGGAACGGGCTCATAGTACCCGGATCGACGTTGATATAGGGGTCGAGCTTCTGGGCTGCGACCTTGAGCCCGCGGCTTTTGAGCAGACGGCCGAGCGAAGCGGCGGTGATGCCCTTGCCCAGACCGGAGACCACGCCGCCGGTTACGAAAATATATTTGGTCATGTGAAACGTCCCTTTCTCTGTTAGTCGGTATCCGCCTGTAGAATGTCGCAGGCGACTGCCCGTTTGGGTCTACGCTCGTCCATCGCGCGGCGCTCGATGTAGGCGTGCGCTTCGGGTTCGGTCATGCCGCAGCACTCGATCAGGATGCACTTGGCGCGGCTGATCAGGCGCTGATCTTCCAGCTTTTGGCGCAGACGGCGGTTTTCGTCGATGAGCTTGCCCAGACGGCGGTGAGAGGCCTGCGCCAGACGGATGCATTGCTGCAAGAGCAGACGGCTGACCGGCTTGGGCAGGATGAGCACGCCGGTGTCGGTGACCTTGGACGCGACCGCGTCGGCCTCATCGGCGGCGACGAGCAGCAAAACCCCGGCTACGGTATATTGTGCCATGTCCTGCGCCAGCTCATGCCCGAATTCATCGGACAGGGGCGCGTTGATGATGACCAGGTCGAAGTCCTGGTCTGCCAGCCTGCGCCGCGCATCCACGCTGCTCAGAGAGACCAGAAATTCAGCCTGCACGCCACATTCGCGCAGGAAATTTTCCAGCGCCGCAGCGCTGCGCTTGGTGTGTGCGACGAGCAATACGCGATCCAAGCCCGCCCCCTCCTTTCCTCATGGATGTCTGTTACCAGCGTGCGAAATACAGGTCGTCCTCGGCGGCCTTGCGGTCGGATGCACGTGACACCGTTTCCCACTCGCGCGCCTTGACGGCCAGATAGCTGCTCAAAAGCGGCTCGGGGATGATGGACGAGATGAACGCACTGTGCTGTGCGTACTCCAGCGCCTCGTGCAGCGTACCGGGCAGCAGCTCGTACTGTGCGAGCACGTCGGCGGGTGCGGTGAACAGATCGTGGTTGCAGGCCGGGGGCAGGGTCAGACGGTCGGCGATGCCCTCCAGACCGGCGTGAATGAGCAGGGTGAAGGCCAGATAGGGGTTGGCCGTCGGGTCGGGTGCACGCAGCTCCATGCGGCGGAAATCGCCGTGCGCGGCCGGAATGCGGACGAGCTGGGAGCGGTTCTGGTGCGACCAGGACACAAAGCGCGGCGCTTCGAACTCACCGAAGCGGGCATAGGAGTTGGTCAGCGGATTGAGGAAGGCGGCCAGCTCATGCGCACGGCGCAGGATGCCCGCGATGAACTGCTCGGAGATTTCCGAGTGCACGCCCTTTTCGGTCTCGATGATGTTGCGTCCGCCCTGAAACAGCGAGATATTGATGTGCAGGCCGCTGCCCGGCTGACCGGGGATGGGCTTAGGCAGGAAGGAGGCAAACAGTCCATTGAGACTTGCCACCGTCTTGACGACCGACTTGAAGGTAGTCAGATTGTCGGCGGCTGCGAGCGGGGAGGCATACTGGAAGTCAATTTCATTTTGCCCAGGTCCCTGCTCATGATGCGAGCGCTCGGGCTGAATGCCCATTTCCTCGAGCGTCAGGCAGACCTGACGGCGCACGTTCTCAGCGCGGTCGAGGGGGGCAATGTCGCAGTAACCGGCGCGATCGTGCGGGATATGGGTCGGATACCCGGCCTCGTCGCGCTGAAACAGGTAAAATTCACATTCGGTGCCGAATTTGCAGGTCAGATCGCGTTCGCGTGCGCGGCGCACGGCCTGCCGGAGCAGGAAACGACCGTCACCGGGGAAGGGCTGGCCGTCGGGCTGACGGATTTCGCAGTAAAAGCGCACGACACGTCCCTGACTGGGCCGCCAGGGCAGGATCGAGAGCGTGGTGGGATCGGGGAAGAGCAGAAGATCGCTCCCATCCGGGGAAGCGAAGCCCGGAAAGGCGGCTGCGTCAAAGCTGATGCCCTCGCGGAAGGCACGCGCCAGCTCGCCGGGCATGATCGAGATGTTCTTTTGTACGCCGAAGATATCGCAAAAGGCGAGACGGATGAACTTGACGTCATTTTCCTCGATGAACTCGATGGCCTCGCTCGTGGTGTAGTGCAGCATAGAAAAAATCCTCCTGACCGTGCAGAAAAATAGAAAAAGCGTCCGCAAAAAGAGGCAGCGATGACAGCACTGCCGAACTTCTGCGGACGCCATTGTCCGTTCTTATTGTATCCCGGCGTGCACGCCGCGTCAAGGGAAAGGCGCGATTTGTTTTGCATTTCTGCACATTTCCCAGAAAAAACCGGGCGGCAGGGGCTTGGGACGCGCGGGTTGCACAAAAGCGCAGCGGGCAGATCAAAACCGGGTAAAAGGGAAGAAAAAAAGAACCGGTCCGGCCACGAACGTGACCTATTCCGGTTCTTTTGCGAGATTTGCAGATTACTTGGTCAGTACGCCGTCGGTGATGTAGCTGATCCACTCGGCAAGGTTTGTCGTGTGGTCGCTCATGCGCTCGAGGTACTTGGCGATCATCAGATAATCGACATACTGGGGAATGTGCTCGGGCTCCTGCTCCATGAGCGTGCACAGCGAGGTGACCATGTTTTCGAACGCCTCATCCTGATTGTCGTCCTGACGGACAACGGCACGGGCAGAGTCAACGTCCAGCTCGACGTAGGCCAGCACGGTGGCGCGCAGCATGTCCTTGACGCGGGTGAGCATGTCAGCCAGACCGTCGGGCTGCGCAACGCGCGGCAGGGCGGAGAGCTTTAAAACATACTCTGCGATGTCGCTGCAATGGTCAGCGATGCGCTCAAGGTCGGAGATCATGCGCATGATGGAGGCGATGCGGCGCCAGTCACCTGCGACCGGTGCCTGCATGGCAACCAGATTGAGGCAGTGCTGTTCGATGCTGCGCTCCATCTGATCGAATACGTCGTCGCCGTCGATCAGGCGCTGTGCGCCCACGGCGTCCACGTCGGAGAGCACGCGGATGGTTTCATTGATGGACTGCTCGAGCGTGGTGCCCATCTTGAGGACGCGATGGGTGATGGCTTCCAGCTCTGCGGTGTAGAGATTGCGCATAGTGTGTGGTTCCTCCTGACAAATCAGCCGAAACGGCCGGTGATGTAATCCTCGGTCTTCTTCTCGTGAGGATTGGTAAAGATCTGCTTGGTGTCACCGAACTCGATCAGCTCGCCAACCAGGAAAAAGGCGGTTTTGTCGGAAATACGGGTTGCCTGCTGCATGTTATGGGTGACGATGACGACCGTGTAGTTCTTTTTGAGCTCGGCCATCAGGTCCTCGATGCGCAGGGTGCTACCGGGGTCGAGCGCCGAGGTGGGCTCGTCCATGAGCAGTACATCCGGCTGAACGGCCAGTGCACGTGCGATGCACAGACGCTGCTGCTGACCGCCGGACAGGCCGAGCGCGCTCTTCTTGAGACGGTCCTTGACCTCATCCCACAGCGCTGCGCCGCGCAGAGCGTTCTCGACGATCTCGTCGAGCTCGTGCCCCTTGTGATTGCCGTGCAGGCGCGGGCCGTAAGCGATGTTGTCGTAGATGCTCATGGGGAAGGGATTGGGCTTCTGGAAGACCATGCCGACCTGACGGCGCAGGGCGGTGACGTCCACGTCGGGTGCGAAGATATCCTTGCCCTGCAGAGTGACCTCACCGGTGATGCGGACCGAGGGAATGAGGTCATTCATGCGGTTTAAGGTCTTGAGGAAGGTGGATTTGCCGCAGCCCGACGGGCCGATGAGCGCGGTGATCTCGTTTTTGCCGATCTTCATATCGATGCCCTTGAGGGCTTCGGTTTCACCGTAATAGAGGTGCAGATTTTTAGATTCCAGAATGGGTTGCGGCTTTGCGTTATCAAGCATGAGACAGACTCCTTTGCTGCGTTTGGATCAAACAGACGTTACTGATACTTGCGGGCCAGACCCTTCTGCGCGAGCTTTGCGGCGCAGTTGAGGAGAAAGACCAGAATCAGCAGGATGGCGGCAATGGCGAAAGCGACTTCGAACTCAGCGCGCTCGCCCGCGTAGATGTAAAGTGCGACCGACAGCGTGCCGCCGCCGCGGGAGTACGCTTCGATGATGTTGTCCGCAATGATGGTCGCACTGCCTGCGGTGAACAGCAGCGCTGCGCTCTCACCGACGATACGGCCGATGGACAGGATGCAGCCGGTGACGATACCGGGCATGGAAGAGGGCAGGATGATGGTACGGATCATGTGCCACTTGGTCGCGCCCAGACCGAGCGCACCCTCGCGGTAGCTCTGGGGAACGGTCTTGAGGCTTTCCTGAGTGGTACGGATGATGGTGGGCAGAATCATGATGACCAGGGTCAGACTGCCCGACAGCAGGCTGGTGCCGAGGCCAAGTACCTGCTTAAAGGCCAGCATACCGACCAGACCGTAGATGATGGACGGGATACCGGCCAGGGTCTCGGTGGCGAACTCGATGACGCGAGAGAAAGTCTTGTTGGTTGCGTATTCGGTCAGATAGATGGCTGCGCCCACGCCCAAAGGCAGCGCGATGAGCAGGGTCAGCAGGATGATGTACAGGGTGTTGAGCAGGTTGGGCAGGATGCCGATGGTGTCCTTGAGGGTGCTGGGCTTGGTGGAGAGCAGCTCCCAAGTGACCTCAGGCAGGCCGCGCACAAAGATGTATCCGAGCAGACCGACGAGCAGCAGCACGGTGAAAGCCGCACAGGCGTACATGATGGCGGTCATCAGACCGCCCTTGACGCGGCGGACAGCGGCGTGATTCATTTTACCGACCGCACATGACTGGGTACGGGAACGGGTCGTTGTTGTAGATGCAGCTTGACTCATTTGGTTGCAGCTCCTTTCTTGAGGATGCGGCCGAGCAGGAGGTTAATGAGCATGATGAAGAGGAAGAGGACAAGGCCGATGCTGAACAGCGCTTGTTTTTGTAGGCTGCCGTCTGCGGCGTAGCTCATTTCGCTTGCAACTGCGGTGGTCAGGAAGCGGACGCTCTTGAACAGACCGGGCATGTTGGCGACGTTGCCGGCGACCATCATGACCGCCATGGCCTCACCGATGGCACGGCCGACACCCAGGACAACGCCTGCGGCGATACCGCTCTTGGCAGCGGGCACGCTGACCTTGCACACGGTCTCGATCCAGGTTGCACCCAGACCCAGGCTTGCCTCCTCGTACTCGGGCGGCACAGCGCGCAGGGCGGTCTCGCTGACCGAGATGATGCTGGGCAGAATCATGACAGCCAGAACCAGGATGGCGGTCAGCAGCGTACTGCCGCTCTTGAGGTCGAAGAGGTTCATGACGCCGGGAACGAGAACCATCATACCGATCAGACCGTAAACGACCGAAGGAATGCCCGCGAGCAGCTCAACTGCCGGATGAACGATGGCTGCGAGCTTGGGGGGCGCGAGCTTGGACAGGAAGATCGCGGTGCACAGGCCGATGGGCACACCGATGACGACTGCGCCCAGTGTACCCCAGACGCTGGTCATGATAAAGGGCAGGATACCGAACTGAGGATCGGCTGCAGTGGACTGCCAGACCTGACCGAAGAGGAAATCGATGGGGCCGATTTCCAGAATAGCGGGCAGACCGGCGATGACCATATAAATAGTGATGAGCAGAACGGCAGCGATGGAAACCATGCCGCAAATGAAAAACACGGTATTCATCACACGTTCGATGACATGTTTGACTTTCATAGGCACTCCTTGGCTGGACGGGGGAAGCCGCGGGCGTTTTGACCGCGGCTTCCGAAGGGATCAGAGAAAAGATTGGAAAAAGATTTTGGAAATTGAAGAGGTATCAAGTGTAAGGGAGCGATAGGCTTACTTGAGCGGTACAGCGCCAGCCTGAGCGATCAGGTCGGAAACTTCCTCGCTGGTTGCGTACTCCATGAAGGCCTTGGTCTGCTCGGTCTGCTCAGCGCCGTCCTTGGTGACGAAGATGAAGGGACGCTGAATCTTGTAGGTACCGTCCTGAACGGTCTCCTCGGTAGCCGCAACGCCGTCTACGGTGACAGCCTTGATGGTCTCGTCAACAGCGGACAGGGAAGCGTAGCCGAAAGCGTTCGGGTTTGCAGCAACGCCTGCGATAACCGCACCAGTGCTGGTCAGCTCCTGCTCGTACTTGCAGGCATCCTTAACGCCTACGATGCTCTCGAAGCCGTCGCGGGTACCGGAACCTGCCTCACGGCCGATCAGAACGACCGGAGCGTCGTTGCCGCCGACATCCTTCCAGTTGGTGATGGTGCCGTCTGCCAGACCCTTGATCTGCTCGAGGGACAGGTCAGAAACCGGGTTCTCGGAGTTAACTACGATTGCGATACCGTCGAGTGCGAAGGTAGTAGCGGTCAGACCCTGAGCGGTCTCCTCTTCCTTCAGGTCACGGCTGGACAGGCCAAGGTCCAGGGTGCTGTCAGCAGCACCGGTGATGCCTGCGCCCGAACCGGTGGGATCGTAGGTGATGTCAACGTCGGGGTTGAGCTCCATGAAGGACTCGCTCAGTGCGCCGATGACCTTCTCAACGCTGGTGGAACCGCCGGTTGCGATTGCGCCGCTTAAGGTGGTGGACTCGGAAGTCTCGCCTGCATCGGCCTGAGATTCGGTGTCCTGAGAGCCGCCGCAAGCGGTCAGGCTTGCAGCCAGTGCACAAGCGGTAAAGATTGCGAAGATACGTCTGAGTTTCATAACAAATGTCTCCTTTTTGTCTGGACGGGCAGTTTCCACGCTCGCCTGAGCGCTGCCCCTATCGTTTGTCCTTTGATTTTCGGAACGGTTACCAGTATAGACGAGGCCTGCAAAATCCACTAGCATATCCCGGTGAATCCTTTGTAAAAGTACGAAAGCAGTCGGTCAAAAAATTTTTACACAAAAGTGTTTTGTAAAGACTGTGCAAATTTGATAAGAGTTTGGTTAAATCTGTGTGAAATGCCGTTCGGCAGTTGACAGAAAAAACAATCGGATTATAATATGAAGTATCCTTCGTGTGAAGGAAGCTTCATGTATGGAGAGGAGACCGGAAGGACTTGAAAAATAAGGTCAGACAGCTGCGGCAGGCGGCCAATATGACCCAGCAGCAGCTGGCCGAGCTGGTCTATGTGTCGTCGCGCACGATCATCTCACTGGAAAAAGGACAGTACAATCCTTCTTTGCTGCTGGCGTACCGCATCGCGTGTGTATTTGGCACAACGGTGGAGGATCTGTACTGTTTGGCGGAAAATAAAGCACTGGAGGATCAGCAATATGAAGATTTACAGTAAAAAGAGACTGTGGTCGGGCGTAGGACTGCTGGTTTTGGCGGCCTTGCTGCTTGTGACCATGTGTATCAAGGGATTTCGCGCCAAGAGCGTCGCGCTGGTCGTCGTGCTTGTGGCAATCGGCCTCGGCGAGCTGGGCAGCGCCATGTCTCGGCAGCAGGCCATCGATGACCGGGAAGAGCGCACGGCGTTTATTGAGAGCAAGGCCAGAAGCCGCGCATTTTCCCTGACACAGCAGATTTGTCTGGTGCTGACCATTGCGCTGGTTGTGGCCGGCGCGGTCAAAACCTATCTGCCGCTGCTCGCCATGGGCATAGCCACGGGTTTGATTCTCACCCTGTCCACGGTGTGCGAGATTGCAGCAACAATCTACTATGAAAAGCGATATTGAGGAGGTGTTTTCCGGTGAAATCGACGCAGGATATCAGCGCACAGCGGCGCGTACGCTGTGGAAAAGACGAACGCGACCGGCAGATCGATGTGCAGTCCAAAAGCTACGCGGCAGAGATCATGGTCACCGTGGCAGAGATTTTGATGATTGCCGCTCTCGTGAAGGGCAGTCCGCTCTGGCGCGGCTTTTTATCGGTCGCTCTGACCGGCTGCGCGGCCGGTTTGATCCATAAATACATCGCGTACCGAGAAAAGCCCTACCTCTATGTCGGTCTGGCACTGGGAGTTGCAGCGCTGGCGCTGCTCATCGCATGCATCCGGGTGATGTAATGAACAGGAGGTGAGTGCATGCAGAGCGGACGATTGTTTCGGCTGCTATATCTGCTTCTGGAGGGAGAAAACTGGACGGTGCGCAGGCTTTCTGAGCGTCTGGAGGCATCCGAGCGCACCATTCGGCGCGATTTGGACGCGCTGAGCGCGGCGGGCATCCCGGTCTATACCGTGCAGGGAAGAGGCGGCGGTGTGCGGCTGCTGCCCGGCTTTGTGCTCGACCGCTCGCTGCTGAGCGGACAGGAACAGGACACCATTCTGTACGGCTTGCAGACCTTGCACGCGACCGGCATGGACGCGACCGATGATCTGCTGCGCGAGCTTTCCCGCTTGTTCCGTCGGGAGACGGCAAAGCGCTGGATTGACGCCGATTTTTCGCCGTGGAACGGCGGCATAGACCGCGCCCTGTTCGACCTGCTGCGCGAGGCCATCCTGCACCATATCCCCATCAGTTTTGACTATTACAGCGCCGAGGGCGAGGCGACTTCACGCACGATCGAACCCGTCCGGCTGAGTTTCAAGGGCATGGCGTGGTACATTCAGGGCTGGTGCCGCTTGCGGGAGGACTTCCGCACCTTCAAGCTCAACCGCATGGACGCTGTGACCCTGTGCGAGGGCGAGCACTTTACACCGCGTGAACTTCCGCTTCTGCCCGACCAGATCGCACTCGGAACCAATATGACGAGCGTGGTTGTCCGGTTTGCACCCGAGATTGCCTATCGGGTGTATGATGAGTTCGACCGCGCCCGGATTGCACCCCAGCCCGACGGTTCGCTGATCGTGCATACCGACTGGCCGCCCGGCCTGTGGGGCGTGAGCTACCTGCTGTCCTACGGCAGCACCGCCGAGGTCATCCAGCCCGAGGAACTGCGGCATGCACTGGCACAGGAAGCGCGAAAGATTGCCGCGCAGTACACACACGACGAAGAAAATGTATATTTTTGATGATGTTTTAAACCGGTCAGACCCTGACCGGTTTTTGCTGTTATCCTAGAGCCATCCCAACAGAGAAAGGATGCAGCAATGATGAAAGAAATGAAGTACGAGATCGTCAGCCTGCCCGCAAGACGTGTGACCGGTATTGCCGTGCGCACGTCCAATGAGGCGCCCGACTGCGCACAGAAGATCGGTGGTCTGTGGCAGCGATACTGGAAGGAGGGTGTGCGAGAAGCCCTGCACGCAGCCGAAAATACGGTGTGCTACGGACTGTACACCCAGTACCACCGGGACGACCTGAGCTATCTGGCCGTTGTCGGCTGCGAGAGCGATGCCTGCCCGGATGGCTGCGTGACGGTGGACATTCCGGCAGGACAGTACGCAAAGTTTACCTATACCGGTCAGATGGCAGGCGTGGGCGAGATGTGGCAGCAAATCTGGAATACCCGCATGCCGCGTGCGTATACGGTGGACTTTGAGGAGTACACCGCCATGGACGCACAGGGCAGCGGTACGGTTCACATCTATGTCGCGCTGGCCGATGTGTGCCAGTCGTGCGGCATGCCCATGACCCGACCGGAGGACTACGGCACCGAGCGGGACGGCAAACCCAGCAAGGCATATTGCTGCTATTGCCGCAAGGACGGCGCATTCGTGCAGGACTGCACGATGGAGGAGATGATCGAGGGCTGTCTGACCTATGCACCCGAAATGTATGGAGACATCGACGCGGCACGCGCCCAGATGCAAGCCTATTTTCCGACGCTCGAGCGCTGGAAACAGCATTAAGTCCATATTTTGATGCCCAAAACCGCCTGCTTGCCGGGCGGTTTTCTGTCTGTTCGATTGCACCCAGAGCGCAAACATGGTATACTGCTGATAACCGAACAAACAATCGGAATTTTGCAGACAGGAGGGCGGAGCGATGAGCGACCTGCTGGACGGCCTCAACCCGGCGCAGCGCGAGGCCGTGACCACGACCGAGGGCTATGTGCGGGTGATTGCGGGCGCAGGCTCGGGCAAGACCCGCGCACTGGCGCACCGTTTTGCGTATCTGGTGTGTGAGGCGGGCATTCTGCCCGAGAACATCCTGTGCGTGACCTTTACCAATAAATCGGCAGCCGAAATGCGCCAGCGCATTCACAAACTGACCGGTGACAATGACACCGGCTATATCTGCACCTTCCACAGCTTTTGCGTGTCGGTCTTGCAGGAGGACAGCCACGCCGTGCAGTATCCCAAGAATTTTTTGGTGCTGGATAACGCCGATATCGACGCGATGCTGGGCATTATCTACGAGGAACGCGGCTTGACGCTGCGTCACATGACGTACAGCAAGGCGCGCGACATGATCGAGATGCGCAAGCTGTTCCAAAACCCGGACTATTACCGTGACCTCATCGCCATGCCGCTCGGCGCACTCGAGGATAAGTACCGCGCGGCGCAGACCGTGTCCGACATCATTTTTTATGGCTATCTGTACCAGCAAAAAAAGTGCTTCGGGCTGGATTATAACGACCTCATCAAGGTTACGCTCTACCTGTTCGAGCGGGATGCCGATATCCGGCTCAAATGGCAGCAGCGGCTGGAATATATCATGGTGGACGAGTTCCAGGACATCGACAAGCTGCAATATGAGCTGATGACCGTCCTGTGCGGCTATCACAAGAACCTCTTTGTAGTCGGCGACCCCGACCAGACCATCTATACCTGGCGCGGTGCCGATATCCGCTATCTGCTGGACTTTGACCGCGCTTTTCCGGGCACGCGCACCATCATGCTGCTGCAAAACTACCGTTCGACCCCGCAGATTCTGGCGGTTGCAAACGACCTCATCGACAAAAACCATAACCGCATGGACAAAATCCTTGCGCCTACCCGACCGGACGGCGTGCCCGTCCGCTGTCACCATGCGCGTACCGCCGAGGCCGAGGCTGCTTGGATTGCGGGCGAGATCGATGCCCTGCACAAACAGGGCGTGCCTTACCGTGCGATGACCGTGCTCTATCGCGCCCACTATGTCACGCGCACGATCGAGACCGTTTTCCTGCACGAGGAGATTCCGTACACCATTTACAGCGGCGTGCAGTTCTTTTGCCGGGCGGAAATCAAGGATACGCTGTCCTACCTGCGCATGATCGCTTACCGCGACGATCTTTCCTTTCTGCGCATCGTCAACCAGCCCCGGCGCAACATCGGAGAACGCCGCATCAAGTTCCTGCGCGAAGCCGCACAGCAGACCGGTACGTCGCTCTATGACACGCTGTGTGCCCATCTGGACGACGAGCTGTTCAAGGGCACCAAGGCGCGGCAGTTTGTACAGCTCATCCAGTCGCTCGCGTCGGATTACGCCGACCGTCCGATCTCCGAGGTGCTGGCCGAGACGCTTGACCGCAGTGGATACGAGAAGCTGCTGCGCACCGAGGGCAGTCAGGAACGTCTGGATAACCTAGCCGAGCTCAAACAGTCGGTCTACGAGTACGAGACGACCTGCGGTGAGGAGAGCACGCTCGAACACTATCTGGCGCGTGTGGCGCTGCTGACCAACACCGATGCGGGCGGAACGCGCGATCAGGTGCGCCTGATGACCGTGCACACGGCAAAGGGTCTGGAATTTCCCTATGTTTTCCTGTGCGCCATGAATGACGGTATTTTCCCCTCTAAAAAGGTGCACACCTGGCCGGGCATGGAGGAAGAACGCCGACTGGCCTTTGTCGCCCTGACCCGTGCACAGGACGGTCTGTACCTGTCCGAGGCCGAGGGCCGCAACTTTGACGGCTCGTGCCGGTATCCCTCGCGCTTTTTGCTGGATATCGACCCCGATCTCTTGCAGTATACCGAACAGCCGCCCGAAGCCATGCTGGCCGAGGCGCGCGATTACATCAGCCTGCGCGAAAAGTACCTGCTGGACGAGAATGCCGAGCTGCCGCTGGCCGCCGGTGACCGCATCGTGCACGGCGTGTTTGGTCCGGGCACCATAGAGGCGGTCGACCAGACCCGCGCGGTCTACCGCATCCAGTTTGACGACATGAAAACACCGCGCGATATCACGTTCCGCGCCAAACTGGAACGCGAATGAGCAGCCATCCCCAAAAACCAAGCCCCGATCCATCCCGGACGGGGCTTTTGTGCGCGCGAAACCACTTAAAATCGCACCCCGGACTGGGGTTCGGTTTTGCGCATTCCCACAATTTCTACCCCATAAAAAGCAAAAAGATTGCGGTGCGTCAAAAAATTTCAGATATTACTTGACCTTGTCGCTTTTAACTGCTAAAATGACAAAGTAGACAGCAGCCAAGACACTGTTTACAACCATCAATATAAAAGGGGTTTTTTGACATGCAAAAGAGAAGATTGCTCGCTGCCCTGCTCGCAGGTGCTATGGCGTTCTCGCTCACGGCCTGCGGAAGCTCGAATGGAGATACTAGCGACAGCACCACCGACAGCGCAGCCGCCAGCGGTGACAGCTATACAGTCGGCGTCTGTCAGCTGATGCAGCACGCGGCACTGGACGCTGCAACTCAGGGCTTTCAGGATAAACTGACCGAACTGGTCGAAGCAGATGGCAAGTCGGTCGAGTTCGACGTGCAGAACGCGTCGGGTGACTCGGCAACCTGTACGACCATTGTGAACGGCTTTGTGTCCTCGGGTGTTGACCTCATCATGGGCAACGGCACCGCAGCGCTTCAGGCAGCACAGTCGGGCACGACGGACATCCCGATTCTGGGCACGTCCATCACCGACTACGCAACCGCACTGGACATGAGCGACTGGACGGGTACGACCGGCACCAACATTTCGGGTACGACCGACCTGGCACCGCTGGACGGTCAGGCTGAAATGCTCAAGGAGTTGTTCCCGGATGCCAAGAATGTCGGCCTGCTGTACTGCTCGGCAGAACCGAACTCTGCATACCAGATCAATACCATCAAGCTCATGCTTGAGGAAATGGGTTACACCTGCACCGAGTATGCGTTCACCGACTCGAACGATGTCGCATCCATCGCAACCAACGCTTGCGCATCGAGCGACGTCATCTATATCCCGACCGATAACACGGCGGCAACCTGCACCGAGACCATCCGCAACGTCGTTGTACCGGCAGGCGTACCGGTCATCGCAGGCGAGCAGGGCATCTGCTCGGGCTGCGGCGTGGCGACCCTGTCCATTGACTACTACGAACTCGGCGAGATGACCGGTCAGATGGCATACGACATTCTGGTTGGCGGTCAGAACCCGGGCGAGATGGAAATTCAGCCCGCACCGACCTTTACCAAGATGTATAACGAGAGCATCTGTCAGGAGCTGGGGTTAACCGTACCCGAGGGCTATGAGGCAATTGCAGCTGAATAAGTAAAATTACAGACCGACAGGCGGGAAAGAGCACTCTTTTCCGCCTGGTTTTGCTATCCAGGGGCGGTTGTCCCGGATTATTTCACATCATGGAGGGAAAGTATGGATTTCGTTTCAAACCTGCTGAACGCACTGCCGGGTGCGGTCGCACAGGGACTGATCTGGGGTCTGATGGCGATTGGCGTATATATCACCTATAAGGTCTTAGACCTTGCCGATCTGACCGTCGACGGCACTATGAGTATGGGCGGCGCGGTGTGCGTCATGCTGATGATGAACGGCGCAAATGTGTGGGTTGCCATGCTGTGCGCGTTCATCGCTGGTATGCTTGCTGGCGCTGTGACTGGTATTTTACATACGGGCATGGGCATCCCGGCCATCTTAGCCGGTATCCTGACCCAGCTCGCACTGTATTCGATTAACCTGCGCATTCTGGGCAATAAGGCAAACCAGGGCATCAACCCGGACAAGTACGACCTGCTGGTATCGCTGCGCAACGTCAAGGAAGTGTCGCTTGCCAACCCGATTCTGGTCGCTGCCATCTTCACCGTTGTCCTCATCGCGCTGCTTTACTGGTTCTTCGGTACCTCGCTCGGCTGCGGCATTCGAGCCACCGGCGCAAACCCGGACATGAGCCGTGCACAGGGCATCAACGTCAACTTCAATAAGATTCTGGGCCTCATGCTGTCCAATGGTCTGGTCGCTCTGGCCAGCGCACTCTATGCCCAGTATCAGGGCTTTGCCGATGTCAACGCCGGCCGCGGTGCTATCGTCATCGGTCTGGCAGCCGTCATCATCGGTGAGGTTGTCTTCAGCCGTATTTTCCGCAATTTCGCACTCAAGCTGCTCGCAGTCGCACTGGGCGCAATCATCTACTACCTGGTCATCCAGATCGTCCTGACCTTGGGCATGAACAGCAACGACCTCAAGATGCTCTCGGCCATCGTCGTCGCCGTCTTCCTCGCTGTACCGTATTGGAAGGGCAAGTACTGGAACAAGTCCGGCAAGAAGGGAGAGGCAAAAAATGCTTAAACTCAAAGATGTTTACAAGACCTTCAACCGGGGTACGGTCAACGAGAAAAAGGCCATCGATGGCCTGAACCTGACGCTCGAGGACGGCGATTTCGTCACCGTCATCGGCGGCAACGGCGCGGGCAAGTCCACCACGCTCAACCTCATCGCGGGCGTGTTCCCGGTCGATTCGGGCAAGATCGTGCTCAACGGTCTGACCCTCAACAACCTGCCCGAGCACAAGCGTGCACGCTTCCTCGGCCGTGTCTTTCAGGACCCCATGCGCGGCACCGCGGCAACCATGGGCATCGAGGAAAACCTCGCACTGGCTTACCGCCGCGGCAAGATGCGCGGCCTGAGCTACGGCATCACCAACGAGGAGCGCAAAATCTACCGCGAGCGATTGGCAACCCTCGGTCTGGGTCTGGAAGACCGCATGACCAGTAAGGTCGGCCTGCTGTCGGGCGGTCAGCGTCAGGCGCTGACCCTGCTGATGGCAACGCTGCAAAAACCCGACCTGCTGCTGCTCGACGAGCACACCGCAGCACTCGACCCCAAGACCGCAGACAAGGTTTTGCAGCTGACCGAAGAGATCGTGGCACGCGATAAGCTGACCACGCTCATGGTCACCCATAACATGAAGAACGCCATCCAGTACGGCAACCGTCTGATTATGATGGATGCAGGCAAGGTGGTCGTGGATATCCGCGGCGAGGAAAAGAAGAACCTGACCGTGCGCGACCTGCTGGAAAAGTTCAACATCGAAAACGACCGCATGCTGCTGTCCGAATAAGAAAACCCCAGCAAAGAGCTGTCCCCCCTACGGACGGCTCTTTTTTTATTCTGCAAAAATTTTTGAAACGATTGCACTCTGCCAAACGTCTAATAGGCAGAAAACACAGTGGGCGAGAAAAACAGCCCGCCATTCTAAAATAAAAAAGGAGGGAGCATGATGCACACCTCAGTGATTGACTTTGACACCTGCGGACAGCTGATTCACGCGTCACAGGATCGACTGTACCGTTTGGCTTATTGCTACGTCAAAAACGAGCATGACGCGCTGGATATCGTCGGCGAGGCGACCTATAAAGCCTTGGTTTCGCTGCATACCTTGCAGCGCGCCGACCGGTTTGACGCCTGGATGACCAGTCTGGTCATTCATACCGCGCTGGACTGGCTGCGCAAGAATCGACGGCTGGTTCCGACCGAACATGAAGTGCTGGATATCATCCCGGCACACGAGCCAGACCTCACCCCGGAAGAACAGATGGACTTGTACCGCTTGCTGGACAGTCTGCCGACCGAGGAACGAACGTACCTGATCTTACACTATTTTGAAGAGCGCAGCTTCCCGAGATGGCAGAAATCCTGTCCATGCCGGAAGCAAAGCTCAAATCCCGTTTTTACCGCATTTTGCACCGCCTGCGTGCACACTTGAAGGAGGAATCATTCTGAAACGCCAGCAGCCCGAACGCTATCAGGATATCCCGATCCCGGACGCGCTGGGAGATGTCATTGACCGCGCAGCCGCACGCGCCAAGCACCAGCGCCGCCGTCGTCCGCTCGTGCGCACCGGTATCTGTGCCGCTGCTGCACTGTGCGTGCTGACCGTGACCGCAAATTCGCCCCTGACCGCACAGGCAGTACACATTCCGGTGTTGGGTACGGTCGTACAGATGCTGCACATCGGAAGCGGCGGCGTGCAGACCGATGGTCTGGCCGTCCATGCAGCAGGTGAGGGCAGTAAGGCCGACATCCTGTTCACCGAGACCGAGGGCAGCGCAGATTTCGCACCGTCCTATACGGCAAAGACCTATCGCGCACCGAATCGCGTGGTTCTGTCGCTCGGCGGCGTGCGTCTGGCCGACCGTCAGGCGGTCTGCGATACCCTGACTCAGACCGAAGGCGTGCGCGATGTATACTTTGCCATGGTGCTGGACGACTCGGCCATGCCCTACGGCGAGAGCCTGGGTATCACGGCAGAACGCTTCTGGGGTAAGGAGACAACCCCGGTGCGCACCGAAGAGGGCAATTATATCGTGACCGTGGGCGAGTATCAGAGCGAGAGCGAGGCACAGAGCGTACTCGACGCTTTGAATGCAGAACTCGGCGAGACAGGACTCACCATCGCCAGCAGCCTGCCCGATGAACGCCCGCACGACGCAGAGTAATCCTGCCCGCAGGCGAAATTAAGCTTTCGCTCAAGCCTTTCTCGAAAGGCTTGCAGGTTCGTAGGGCAGCGCCCTGCGTCGCCGTCCGCAGACGGCGAAATCCCCAATTGAAACCCGGTGTCCGCCCCGGGTTTCAACCCAAACAAACCAACAAAAAAGACCGTCCCTTCGGACGGTCTTTTCTTATAGTTATAAGTTCTTCACAAACAGCGCACGAATCGCGTTCAGCACCGCCAGAATCATCACACCAACATCGGCAAAAATTGCAAGCCACATGTTGGCCAGACCCAGCGCACCGAGCACCAGACAGATCAGCTTAATGCCAATCGCAAATACAATGTTCTGATAGACAATGCGCAGACACTTGCGCGAAATCTTGACCGCCTTGACAATCTTGAGCGGGTCGTCATCCATGAGTACCACGTCTGCCGCCTCAATGGCCGCATCCGAACCCATCGCACCCATCGCAATGCCGATGTCCGCACGGGACAGCACGGGCGCATCGTTGATGCCGTCACCGACAAAGGCCAGCTTGCCGCCGGACGGCCTGTTTTGCAGCAGGGACTCGACCTTTTCCACCTTGTCTGCGGGCAGAAGCTCGCTGTATACCTCGTCAATGCCCAGTTCATCGGCGACCTGCCGCGCCACCGGGTCGATATCGCCGGTAAGCATGATGGTCTTGTGAATGCCCGCACGGTGCAGGTCACGGATGGCCTGCTTGGAATGGGGCTTGATGACGTCGGAAATGACGATATGACCGGCATAGGCACCGTTTACCGCCATGTGAATGATGGTGCCGACGTGATGGCAGGGAATGAAGTCGATGCCGAGCCGCTTCATCAGCTTGTCATTGCCTGCGGCGACGTCCACACCGTCCACCTTGGCAATCACACCGTTGCCGCTGATCTCCTGAATGTCGGATACCCGGCTGCGATCGACCGGCTTGCCGTAGGCACGCTGCAAGCTGCGGCTAATGGGGTGAGAGGACGCACTCTCTGCGAGCGCAGCCAATTCGAGCAGCTTTTCGTCCTCGAGCTTGTTGTGATGGATGCCGCTGACCTCAAACACACCCTGAGTGAGCGTGCCGGTCTTGTCAAACACAATGGCTTTGACCTGAGACAGCGTTTCCAGATAGTTGGAACCCTTGATGAGCACACCGGCGTTGCTTGCGCCGCCGATACCGGCAAAGAAGCTCAGCGGAATGCTGATGACCAGCGCACAGGGGCAGCTGATGACCAGGAAGGTGAGCGCGCGGTACAGCCAGTCGCCCCAATCGGCGGGCAGGTCAAGCAGGAACATGCGCACCAGCGGGGGCAGAATAAGCAGGGCAAGCGCACTGTAACAGACGGTGGGGGTGTAGACACGGGCAAAGCGGGAGATGAACGCCTCGGAACGCGACTTGCGCGAGCTGGCGTTCTCGACCAGATCGAGAATCTTGGATACGGTCGACTCACCGAACTCACGGGTCGTGCGAATCTTGAGCACGCCGCTGAGGTTGATGCAGCCGCTGATGATCTCGTCCCCGGGCGCGGTCTCGCGGGGCAGGCTCTCGCCGGTCAGGGCGCTGGTGTCCAGCGTAGACGAACCCTCGACGATCACGCCGTCGATCGGGACTTTCTCACCCGGCTGCACGATGATGATCGTGCCGACCTCGACCTCGTCCGGGTCGACCTGCTCGAGTGCACCGTCCTGCTCAATGTTGGCGTAGTCCGGGCGGATGTCCATGAGCTGACTGATGTTGCGGCGGCTCTTGCCGACCGCGTAGCTCTGGAACCACTCACCGACCTGATAGAACAGCATAACGCCGATGGCTTCGGTGTAGTCGCCGCTCTGGGTCAGTCCGAGCACGATGGCTCCCACGGTGGCGACCGCCATCAGGAAGTTTTCGTCGAAGGGCTGACGGTTTTTGACGCCTTTTCCGGCCTTGATGAGGATATCATAGCCGATGATGGCGTAGGGAATCATGTACAGGACAAAGCGCAGAATGCCGCTCGCCGGGACAAAGTGCAGCACCACCATGAGCACGGCGGCGATGAGGATGCGTATGAGCATCTTTTTTTGTTTTTTGTTCATGGAAGATTGTCCTCCGCAACGTAGATTATATGTGAATGATTGCTCATATATTCATCTGAGAGAAAGCACTCCCGCAGCGGACAGACCGGTGAAAAGAGTGCTTTCGATCGGACAAAATCAGAGATCAGAGGAAGATTTCGCAGTCGTCCTCGACCTTTTTGCAGTTTTTGAGAACTTCCTGCATGACAGCCTTGGGGTCCTGACCGTCCTCGAACTCGACGATCATCTTGAGGGTCATAAAGTTGACGGTTGCAGCTTTGACACCGGGGGTGTTGTTTGCGGCCTGCTCCATCTTGTTGGCACAGTTTGCGCAGTCGACGTCGATCTTGTATGTCTTTTTCATGAAGGTAGCTCCTCTCAAAACACTTGAACGATTAAACATATATTTAATCTTTGTGCTTTCATTATACCCGCGCTCTCGGGGAAAGTCAACAGGGCAGACCGGATTTTTTTCACCGAATTGCAGGACAGCAAAAGACCGTTCCGTTTGGCGGGAAAATGTGCTAAAATAGGGATAAAGCAGGAGGAATGCACCCTATGTCAAAGATTCAATTACCGCACGATCATGGTCAGAACGTGGAGGCCATGTTTGACCACATGCCGGGTTCGGATGCGTTTCAGATGGTATCCGACGTGTTCAAGCAGCTCGGTGACAGCAGCCGCCTGCGTGTCTTCTGGATTTTATGCCATTGCGAGGAATGCGTGATGAATTTGTCGGCACTGGTGGATATGAGCAGTCCGGCGGTGTCCCATCACTTGAAACAGCTTAGAGCCGGTGGCTTGGTTGTCAGTCGAAGAGAGGGAAAAGAGGTCTATTATAAGGCGGCGGATACGCGGGAAGCCGAACTGCTGCATCGTATGATCGAGACACTGATCGAGGTGACTTGTCCGAAATTGTGTACGCACTCGGACTAAGCACCGCACCCAATATGGAAGCTTTCGCCAGCCTTTCTCGAAAGGCTGCGGGTTCTCAGGGCAGAGCCCTGAGTCGCGCTCCGCAGAGCGCGAAACTCCCTTTGATTTTCCCGATCCCCCGCGAGGGAAAATCAACTAAAATCAAAAATAAAAGCGCATCCTGCAGGATGCGCAATTCTCTGGAAAGACCGTCCGACGGGACGGCCTTTCCTTTTTGTTTGTTTTGGTTGATTCCCGGGTCGGACACCGGGAATCAAAAAAGGGATTTCGCCCGTTGCACTCATTTTATCCGCGCACAGCGCGGAAATAAGGATAGTGACCTACGGGCCGACGGGCGACTTGAGGCTCTGCCTCAAGACTCCGCAAACCTTTGAAAAGGTTTGATCCAAACTTCAATAGGGGTGCGGTGCAAGGCTCACTTGCGATACACGTACACGACCTTTTTATCTTCCGTCCGTTCCTCGATCAGCTTCTGCTTCACCATATACGGCAGCAGCGAATCCAGAAACTTCTTCGGATCTTTAACCTCAATACCATTACGCGAGAACGGCTGACGCGCAGACAGGCCGGAAACAACTTTTTCCAGCTCTTTCCGGGTCATCGCGCCATTCTTCTTCAGTGCCTTGCGGACGCGGCTCACGCCCTTGGCCGAAAGCATACTATTAAGGTCATGCGCCTGATTGCGCGCACGCCACAGACCCCAGGCGTAAATGAGCGCAGTCGCCAGTGCAAACAGCAGCACATAGGGCACATAGCTCAGATACTCAAAGTAGGTCATTGACCTTCCTCCTTCCAGGAGATGATCTTGTGATCGTGCATGATCTCAAGGAACTTAATCAGACGCGACAGCGCCTTGTCCATCTCACCGAAATGTGCTTCGAGCTCCTGTGAGAGGGTATATACGTTCTTTTCCCCATCAATCGCCTGCCAGACAAAACTGCCGTAAGCGTCGAGCTTGATGTCGCTGACGCGCGGACGGCGGAAAAAGCGCTGGGCGATGCGATGGTAGAAGCCCTGCCACTCGACCGTGATGGTGACGATGCCGTCATCGGCAACGGTGAAGTCGAACGAGGGGTTGCGCACCGGGACAAAGTCCAGATAATTCTTCCCGGCGTCTTTCTTTTTTGCCATAGTGAAACTCCTTTGTCGTGAGGGAAAAAGATGCAGCCGGCCCAAAAGTGGGCGGGCTGCATCGGGGCAAATGCTGTATCTCAGAGTGAAAAATTACTTGCTCTTCTTGCCTCCGAGGCAAACGCGGACCAGAGAGAGGAGCAGCAGTACGAATACGACGAGCGCACCGATGTTTCCGATCGAGAAGGAGCCAGAAACGTCGACAACCTTATCGACACCGACGACAGCCAGAACTGCCAGAACGACACCCATCAGACCTTCGCCTGCGATCAGGCCGGAGGTGTACAGGATACCGCGGTCGAGGCCTTCCTTCTTCTCCTCTTCGGGAGCCTTACGGCGCTCCATGATGAAGCGGACGATACCGCCGCACATGATGCCAGCGTTCAGGCTGAAGGGCAGGTACATACCAACTGCGAAGGGCATTACCGGGATCTTCAGGATCTCGACAACGATTGCAACGAATACACCGATCAGGATCAGTGCCCACGGCAGCTGAGCGTTCATGATACCCTCAACGAGCATCTTCATCATAGTACCCTGCGGAGCGGGGATCTGGTCAGAGCCGTAGCCCCAAGCCTGATCGAGCAGGTACATAACGCCGCCGATTGCAACAGAGGAAGCGATAACACCGATCATCTCACCGATCTGCTGCTTCTTCGGGGTAGCACCGACGATGAAGCCGGTCTTGAGGTCCTGCGAGCAGTCGCCGGCGATTGCAGCGATAACACAGATGATACCGCCGATGCAGATAGCACCCATCATACCGGTGGTGCCGGTAACGCCGGTGGACTTCAGAACCAGAGTAGCGATGATCAGGGTAGCGATTGCCATACCGGAAACCGGGTTGTTGGACGAACCGACCAGACCAACCATACGCGAGGAAACGGTTGCGAAGAAGAAACCGAATACAACAACGATCAGAGCGCCCACCAGGTTAACCGGGAACGCCGGAACCAGCCAAACGACAACAGCCAGAGCCAGAACCAGAACCAGCAGAGCGGGCATCGGCAGATCCTGCTCGGTACGCAGGGTCTTGGAAGCGGTGTGGTTCTTGCTCATGCTCTGCATAGCCTGTGCGAAAGTACGGCCGATCAGAGGCAGGTTCTTAACCAGGCTGATGATACCGCCGGCAGCAACTGCACCAGCGCCGATGTACTTGATGTAAGTACCCCACAGATCGCCAGGAGCCAGGGTGGAGATCGGATCGTTGCCGGGGAAGATGATGGCGTCGCCGCCGAACAGAGCGATTGCGGGCATCAGAACCAGCCAGCTCAGGGTAGAACCAGCGAGCATGTAGCTCGAGATCTTGGGACCGCAGATGTAGCCAACGCCAGCCAGTGCAGGCAGAACCTGTACGCCGACAGCTGCACCCTTGTAAGCGGTGATGTCGTAGTTAACTTCGCTGGGGAATACCTTCATGCCGTCTGCAACGAACTTGTAGAGAGCAGAAATACCCAGACCAGCGAATACGGTGCTTGCCTTGGAGCCGCCCTGCTCACCAGCGAGCAGAACCTCTGCACAAGCAGTACCCTCGGGGAAGGGCAAGGTGCCGTGCTCCTCAACGATGAGGGCTTGGCGCAGCGGAACCATGAATGCAACACCGAGCAGACCGCCGACCAAAGCAACCAGAGAGATGGTTACCATGCTCGGGGGATCGATGACGCCTTCCTTTGCCCACAGGAAGAGTGCGGGCAGGGTGAAGATGGCACCGGCAGCAACGGACTCACCGGCAGAACCGATGGTCTGAACCAGGTTGTTTTCCAGAATGGAGTCCTTGCGCAGGATCATACGGATAATACCCATCGAGATGACCGCCGCGGGAATGGAAGCGGAAATGGTCATACCGACGCGCAGACCGAGGTATGCGTTGGCCGCACCGAAAACGATGGCCAGAAGGACGCCAATCAAGATCGAAGTCACCGTAAACTCGGGAACAACACGTTCGGCCGGGATATACGGCTTGAAATCATTCTTGTTGTTTGGCATGGAATCTTTTCCTTTCTAAAATTCCTCTTTATTTTGTGTTTTGCCGTAATTTGCCTCTGAGAAGCAGCAAATGTTTGACGAACTTGGTCATTATACCATTTTAGCTGTCAAAAGGAAAGTCCTTTTGGTGACAGAAATGGAAATTTATGCAGAGGTACATAAGATTTAGTCAAAATGTGACCGGTTTTTTAGTGCTTTGCCAGACGAGAGAGCACGTCGGTCAGCAGGGAGTAGAAGCGCTCGAAGGAATCGAGGGGCAGATACTCGTCGGGGGTGTGGCATCCGCGGATGGTGGGGCCGACCGCGATTGCGTCCAGACCGGGCAGTGCATCCGAGAACAGACCGCACTCCAGACCGGCATGGATTGCCTCGATCTTGAGGTCTGCGTCGAACAGCTCGCGATAGCTTGCAATGAAGGTGTCACGGATGGGGGACTCTTCTGCAAAGCTCCAGCCCGGATATGCGCCTGCGATGTCGCAGTCAAAGCCGAAGGTCTCGGCCAGCAGATACAGGCAGTCGGTGGTGTAGTTCTGCAGCGACGCAACCGAAGAGCGGGGTGCAAAGACCAGAGACGCGGTGGTGTCGTCCATGCGGGCAACGCCCAGGTTGAGCGAAGTTACGACGAAGCCGTCCTGCTTGAGGTTGCGGCGGCGTACACCGTTGGGTGCCAGGCAGATTGCGCTGATGAATGCCTTAGCGTCAGCCTCGGACAGAACCTCAGCTGCACCGTCTTGGGCCGAGATCGTGCACTTGAAGTCGGGCTCGAAGGGAACCAGCTCGGCAGCAAAGTCAGCAGCCATTGCCTCTGCAATCGACTGTGCCTTTTCAATGTCGGCATCCGAGCAAACCAGAACTGCGCAGACCTCACGTGGGATTGCATTGTCCTTGGAACCGCCTGCGAAGGAAGCCAGCTGTGCACCGGTCTCGTGCAGTACGCGGTTAATCAGACGCGCCAGCAGGATGATGCCGTTCTGACGCTCCTTGTTGATATCGGTGCCCGAGTGACCGCCCAGCAGACCGGATACGTCGATGGTCAGCAGCTTGCCAGAAGCGGTGTGACGGGTGATGGGACGGGTCATGGTGAAGCGCATACCACCAGCACAGCTGACGGTTGCGATGCCCTCTTCCTCAGAGTCCAGGTTAATCATGGTGCGCGCCGAGATGAGCGACTTGTCCAGGCCGGCAGCACCGGTCAGACCGGTTTCCTCCTGAGTGGTGAAGACGCACTCGAGTGCCGGATGCGCCAGCGTATCATCGTCCAGAACTGCCAGCATGAGCGCAACAGCTGCGCCGTTGTCGCCGCCCAGCGTGGTGCCGTTTGCGGTCAGCACGCCGTCCTTAACGATCAGATCGATGCCGTCCTTCTCGAAGTCGTGGTCAACACCGGCCAGCTTCTCGCATACCATGTCCAGATGACCCTGGAGCATAACAGCCGGCTTGTCCTCAGCGCCTGCACTTGCGGGCTTCTTGATGATGACGTTGTGCAGCGCGTCCTGATGATACCACAGACCGCGCTCCTTAGCGAAGGCAACCAGATAGTCACTGACAGCCTTTTCGTTGGACGATCCGCGCGGGATTGCGCTGATGTCCTCAAAGAAGTGGAACAGCCGCTCGGGCTGATAACCGGTAATCTTATAAGTCATACGTAATACATCCCTTTGCTAGTAGATTGTGTCAAAGAAAATCGCCGGGAAGCGGTTTTTCCAAACATCACGATGTGACAATTTTAACACTTTCTTAGACTAAAATCAATGTCATTTTACGGAAATGTAGGAAAATACGCAACATTTTAACACTTTTATCTGATACATTCATAAAATAACAACAGCTGAAATGTTGAGAAACACAACGAAAAGTCATCTTTTCATGGAGTAGAACACGGAGAAAAGACCGAGTTCTACAAAAGGAAACAAAAATTTTTTATTCACGACAGCAAAAAGACCGCACATGGCGGTCTTTTCGACAAATTATGTGGTTTTAGTCCTCGATTTCGTACGGCCAGAGCGCAATTCCGCCAAAGTCGTACACCGCAGTGTAGCCCAATTCGGTTAAAATCGTGCATGCGGTCGCCGAGCGCGCACCGGTCAGACAGTAGACCAGAATGGTTGCGTCCAGATCGGGCAGCTCGGCCTGCGCGGTGCGGCGGATGGAGCCAACCGGCAGATTGCGTGCACCCGGAATATGACCGGTCGCGTACTCGGACGGCTCCCGCACATCCAGAATGGTGACCGGCTTTTCATCCATCATCTTCTTAGCCTCTTCGGGCGAGATGGTGTGAAAGGTCTGCATAAACATACCCATGGAGAAAACTTCCTTTCTGTCGAAAATGGGAATCTAGGGGTATGATACACCGCATCGCGCCTGCCGTCAATGCTTTGTACACCAAAATGGTAAAAATATTTGCGGCCGTTAGGAGATGAAAAACAGGATGAGTCCATAGATGACGCTGGCCGAAATGCCATAGACCAGAACCGGCCCGGCGATGGCGAACAGCTTGGCGCCCAGACCGAGCACAAAGCCTTCGGACTTAAATTCCATGGCAGGGGAGACGATGGCGTTGGAAAAACCGGTGATGGGCACCAGCGTACCCGCACCTGCTTTTTTGGCGATCTTATCATATAGATGCAGGGCGGTCAGCAGTCCGCCGAGGAATACCAGCGTGATTGCAGTCGCAGCCGAGACAGCGGTCTGGTCCAGACCCCGGGATTTGTAAAACTCGGATATCGCCTGACCGATCGTGCAGATCAGACCACCGACCACAAACGCCCCGACCATGTCGAGCAGCAGGTTGGACGGCGGGGACTGACTGCCCAGCATTTCGGCGTACTCTTCTTTTGTCAGCTTCATGGAAGACACTTCCTCTCAGGTTTCAGTCATTTGGGAGTTCCGGTATAGTATGGAGCACCTGTCAGCATTTTATTCTGACCTTATAAAAATATATAAAATTGACTATTCAAAAGAGGTCAGTTCCCTGATAAACTTTAGTGCAATAAAAGATCACACAAAACAGGGAGGTAAACACCATGAACACGCAAAAAAAGGGAATCAGCACCTACGATATCGTAGCGATTGCGCTGATGGCGGCCTTTGTCTTCGTCGCAACCTATTTCTTCAAGATCGACCTGCCCACCATCGGCGGTAAGACCAGTATTAAACTCGGCAACGGCATCTGCATCCTCGCTGCCTTGCTGCTCGGCGGCTGGCGGGGTGCACTGTCGGCGGCACTCGGCTGCACACTGTTCGACCTGCTCGACCCCATCTATGCAAAGGAAGCTTGGATCACCTTCATTCGTTACTTTATTATGGCCGGTCTGTGCGGTACGATTGCACATTGGCACGGCGCTGCCGGTAGATCCTTCCCGCGCAATGTCGTCGCAGCAATCGTCGGCGCATATAGTTATTCGGCAATGTACATTGGTAGTAAGATCATCGGCCAGATGGCACTCGGCGCATCGTCCGTGACCAATGCTGTGCTGGCAGTTACGACCAATATCACCGCATCGCTCATTAACGCAACGGCAGGCGTGGTTGTTGCATTGGTTCTGGTGCCTGTTTTAAGACGCGCACTCGAACAGACGACCTTCGGCCAGCATGTCTACCACCATTCTTAAAGAGACGGAATCCCGCCCAAAGCCCGTAGGTCACTATCCTTGTTCTCGCGCCGAGCGCGAATGAAA
>OLRK01000506.1_pt1 | contig 44726 bp, 39 predicted proteins | sample 1672911 | NCBI WGS metagenome assembly OLRK01 (sample SAMEA3136736, study PRJEB25190) | human gut metagenome | biome: human gut; feature: human-associated habitat; material: faeces | place: Austria | collected 2013
TTAATGACGGTGAAATTTTTTAGAAAATGTGTAACACATCATTGACAAACCTACAGTTATAATAATGTAATATTTAAAGTACTTGTTCCGTTGTCAGTTTATCTATTACCTGCGTTTCGGTTATAATGTCCTTTACTTTGCCGTCGTCACTTACAATATAAACCATATTATAGTCTTTCGGAATAAATTTATCCACTATGTCACAATAATTACACTCATTTTCAACCACAATATGTCTTACCGATTTTTTCTTTTTATTGTTGAACATCAATGTTTTAGTTAAATCCACATTATATTTTTCACTTTGAGTAAATATATTGCCTATCATCAAAGCAGAAAACAGCAATACCGAAAAATTGAATTTTGTAATGTACATCACATATATACCAAGTCCCATAATCATAGCAGAAAACACTGCGGATATTATAGTCATAATCTTATTTGCACTGTTATATCCGAGTCTGTATGCTATAATCTTTTTGAGCAAAATACCGCCGTCCAAAGGTACTGACGGAATCATATTCATACAAAACAGCATAGTATTGCTTATATAAAAAAACTTTACACTTTCATTCGGATAACAGCTGTACACAATCATTGCGATAAGTGCAAATAAAATATTACAAAACGGTCCGCTGAAATATAATATCATTTCATCTGCAAGTGAATATACAAGTTTATTTTTTAATTTCAAATTGACACCGAACGGATAAAAGTCAATATGCGATATTTTAAGCCCTATACACACAGCCGCAAGGCAATGTGCCAATTCGTGCAAAATCATAACCGCATATGTGACGCAAAGCATATCCGCTTTATTAAATATAATGCAAAACACAAACAAGGCGATTGTCAGTACATTAACTCTTAAATATTTTGTTATTTTAATCAAGACAAGCACCCCCTCTGATTATTATATTCACATAGCATACAATACAGAACACAAAAATACCCTTTATGCTTTCACACAAAGGGTATTAAATCATTTTGCCGTATATTCAAATTGAATATCCACACGTTTATAATGATGTGTATTATCGACAGGAATTTCATAAAAGCCGTATTTTTCATATATATGCAATGCCGGTTTTAAAATACTGTTTGACAGGATTGTAAGTTTATTGGCACCGTTTTCCAAGGCATAATCCATACACGCTTTAAAAACAGCACTTCCCGCACCGTGTCCCTCATATCTTTCGTCTGCGGCAAGTTTACATATTTCCCACTCATTATTTGTCATAGGCTGTGCCATACAAGTTGCATAAACTACACCGTTTTCAATAGCAAAATAAATCATTGCACCGTTTTTGATAAGTTTATCTATATTTTCAAAAACTTCAAAATCATCACTTTCAAGTGCAAAGTATTTTGTTATCCAATTCTTGCTCAGACGGATAAAATCGTTTTTGTATTCGGGTTTATATTTTACAATTTCCATATTAATCATACTTTCTCTTGAATTTTGATTTATTATAGCATATAGATTATTTTTAGTAAAGCGAATATTTTTAGACAAATTCCGATTTTATGCTAAAAGTTTTTGGGAAATAAAAATTCTCTGCAAAACAAATTGCAGAGAATTTTTGGCTATTCTTCAGTAATTATCGGTTTCATATTATCCATTGATTCCCAATAGAACTCTTTGTGTGATGATGAATTTTCAGTTTGCTTTATATCTTCAATGCTGATTTTTTCGATTGAGCTGTCCTTTAGCGTTCCGTTATCGTTGTAATCGGCCGTAATCTTTACACATTTCAAATCATTATTTGTAATTCTCGCCTCAATAACACCGCCTGCACAATTTGTACTGCTCTTTGGTGCAAATTTAACAGTAACGCTGTCCTTGCCTTTTGTATATTCTTCCGGTATTTCATAGAATACATCATATGCGTTATTCATCCTTTCGTTGTTAAGCGTTTGTTCGGCAAGTTTATTATCATCAATATAGATATAGAAATCACGCGTATAATTTACATTATTTTTTGTAAACGGTCCGTCACTGCCCCAATATCTTACAAACAGATAATTTTTATTGCTCTTATCCACTTCCAATGAATATTGGAAATATGCGTTGTCACTACCGTATGCGTCACGCCAGTAATATGTTTTTGTACCGCTTGTAAAACTGCCGTTATTTGAATTTTCACTTGCTAAACCGTGTCCGAGTTCGTCCTGCTGACCGTCCGGTTCAACTCTGTCAATCGTTGCACTGTTCAGACGTTTATCATATTCATTCACACCGTTTCCTATGTTGAAATATACAGTATAGAAACTGTGGTGAATTTCATAGAACGGTTTTAGTTCAATATCCTTGCCTGTAGATGAATTTTCAGCCTTAATTTTAAACATCAACTTGTCCGTGTCAACCGTATCTATATACTTATCCAAATTGCTTGAATTACCTACAATATACGGTACATCAGTAGTTACACTGTCAATCTTAGTTTCATTTGAAATATATTCATTCACTCCGCTAACGTCGCTGACGCTTCCAAGGTCTGCCGCCAAAACCACAGGACCGTACTGATATGCCGCCTGTCCGTCAATTCTTGAATTGTATACTGTAACAGACATTGGAATTGTAATATCTATAATGTCGTCGTCTTTCCATTCGTTAGATATAGCAAGATATTCTCCGCCCTTTGATGTATACGTCTTATTGCCCGCTTTTACTGTCATATCACTTTCAAGCCATGACGGAGCTCGTAGGTTGATATTTGCACTTCCTGTTCCTGCGACTTTAATTTGTACCTTGTCGGAATAAGGATATGTTGTTTCAACAGTGAATGTAAGACCTTTTTCTTCCCATTCATATATACCCGGCATATAAAGATTTACATATAAATCGTCACCGTCTTCATAATACGCACATCTTGTGTATCTTCCCGGGTTCTCCATACCTGTACCCGTACAACACCACCAAGATTTATCCTTTTGCTCATATACTCTGTGGTGTCCTTGCAAAAGCGATACAAAGTACATTTTTGCACCTGTTTCAGGCTCTTGCTGACCGAGAATATGGTTGTACAAAGCCTTTTCATACCAATCCATATATGCACTGTCATGTTTCCAAGCGAATAAATGCTCAGACAGACGCATCATATTATATGTATTACAGCTTTCGCAAGTCTTAACTCCAAGTGTCTCTGCACCCTCTGCCTCGAAATGTTCGGCAATCGAGTTACCGCCTATTGCGTATGAACGATTGTTTACAACGTAATTCCAGAAATTTTCGCAAGCCTTTTTATAATCGGCATATCTCTCCGGATTTTGTTCGTATATTTCTGCCGCACCGATTATTTTCGGTATTTGAGTATTTGCGTGAAGTCCTGTCAAACTGTCCTTACCTTGTATAAGCGGATTTAAAATCGAATCGTGAGTAAATCTTCTTGCCGTATCCAAATATTTTTCATCACCTGTAATTTCATACATTCTCGCAAAAATTTCATTCATGCCGCCGTATTCAACGTCAAGCATTGACTGCATTTGTGCGTCAGTAATATTTGATGTACCGTCAACTGCCCAATCTGCAAATTTTTTCAATACTTCATAAGCAGTGTCATTTTCTGTATAGTCATACGCGTCAAGCAAGCCTTGATATATTTTGTGTATTCCGTACCATGGCACCCAATAGTTATCAGCCCACTTTGTATTACCGCTAAACAGTTTTGTAAAACAATCTTCGCTACATCCGCCTATATATGGTGAATTTGAAGTCTTTTGAAGTTCATCGAGTTTAGTTACCGCATAATTAAGTTTAGTCAAAACTTCTTCATTGCCTGTATCACGATATAATACCGCAGCTGCACTCATCCAATGTCCCAACGAATGTCCGGCAAGTGTGAATGTATCTTTTGAACTTCCCCAGTTGCTTGCACCTTTTCTTTCCCAACCGCCGTAACGCTGTGCATTGTTCGGAGCGGTCAATCCGTGCATTTCGTATGACGGTGCAAGAAGTCTGTCAACGTCTATTGACAAAACATATTTAAGTCCTACTTGCTCACTCTTTTCAAATAAGCTGTCTTTCTCTAAATTAACTCTGTCGCCTCCTGCAAAGTTACCTGTATTATCTGCTTTTCTTTCCATTACGCTTGAAATTGCCTTTCCTGTTGATTTGTTATAAACGGCTGTTTTTACAGTCAAATTGTCCTTATAATCTCTAATATCTTTCTTCATTTTCACAGTATTGTCGGATGGCACAAAATCTTTTGTATCTTCCGACAGAAGTGTATCACCACTGTAAATTTGCATTTTTAAAACCAAAGTATCGGTTAGTTCAGATGTTACAACATACTCCGCTTCAACAAATGATGAACCAGAATTTTTAACAATATTCATATTACGGATTACAGAATAATTATCGTCCAAAGAATCCGTTTCAACAATTATATTCGCGATAACATCGTAGCTTTTTCCTGCTATTTTCGTAGTACCTGTTACTTTATACGTTCCCTTTTCGGTATAACTGCTCACTTCTCCCCAGTCAACTATCGTTTTGCTTTTCATTCCGTTTGTGTACGATACATCTACTTCTGACGGCAGCTTAATTTTGTCACCGACTTTTACTGTTAAATCTGTTGTTTCTATAGATTTAACTTCTGCCGCAGTAGCCTGCATTCGTGTTATAATTTCGTCTTGTGTTAATGCGTCATTGTATATTTCCATTTCATCAATACTACCAGTATAATTAGGATCTGAAGTATATTGAGATTTAGCAATATAATTTGCAGCCGAAGACGCAAGCGAACTCATAGACACCATAATATTACCGCTTGCAACACTCTCACCGTTTATATACATTGTCGCCTTATTATCTTTCATTGTAACAGTTACGTATGACCAAACATTTTTATTAAGCGATACCGAAGATGTAATATTTTGCTCTTTTTGATTATTGTATTTCACCGCCAAACGCGGATAACCGTTACCGTTGTTTACGGTAAGAAATATATAATTCTTTTGGTCAGAGCCAAAGTCAAATACTCTTTCCCACGAAGTTAATCCGCTCGATTTTATCCAGGCTGATACAGTAAAATTATCGCTTAACGGAAATTAACTTAAAGCCGCACTTCCGCCGTTAAATTCTACCGCATTATTTTTTTGACCGAGTATATTCGACACCGTACCCATATAGGTTAATCCTGTCATATCATCCATTGAATATGATGCTGTTAAATCAGCCGCATATGCACTTGCCTGCAATATAAATGCCGTAGCCGCTGCCGTTAAAATCACTTTCTTGAACTTCATTTTCCCCTCCAAAAATAAATTTTCAACACATTAATCTTTATATATCCCGGGTTTCTTTAGTAATATTATATAGTATGTTTTTTTTAAATTCAATTAACTATATTAACATCATTTGAATGTATATTAACATTTTCACATTGACTTTAATAACTGTTAATGCTATACTGAATATGTAGGAGGTACGCTATGAATCCGAGATTATATTTTGATGAAAAAACGTTAAAAAAATTAGGTGATGTATTTGTTGTAAACACATATTTCCCTATTAAAACAGTTCCCGACAGTGCCGACTATTTTTTGCTTGTATATATTGCTCATTCTAACGCCATACACAACATTGATAATACAAGCAGAAAATTAGAAGAAGGCGATGTCGTGCTAATATCGCCGAATGTAGTCAATTCATTCACCTGTACCCATAAAGATGAACTAACCATTGCATATTGTTGCGCCTTTTCCAAAAACGCATTACAATATAGCTTAAAACAGTATTCAGGCAATTTTCCGTTGCTTTCAGATTTTTTTGAGGGAAAACTCTCATATATACAAGTACACGACACACCGTCAAAAACAATACGAAATTTTATGATACAAATGATAGATAATTTTAACTATTCACAACCCGGATATTTGTTTTCAATCCGCAGTATAATAACACTGATTTTAGTTAATATGTTCAGATTGTATTCAGTTGATAAAAATAAAGCTGACGGTTTTCATTCCAATGTGGTTATAAATAACGTTACCAACTACATAAATTCAAAAATATATTCAAAACTTTCGCTTAACGAAGTAGCCGATAAATTCGGTATCACCCCGCAACACCTTTGCCGATTGTTTAAAAAGCACTTTAATATGACTTTCACTCAGTTTTCAAACAGGCAACGTGTTGATAAAATCCGTGATGAACTCGAAAATATCGACAGACCAATATATCAAACCTATGAAGAATTTGATTTCACACCTCAATATTTAAACAGTATGTTCAAAAAATATACCGGCTACTCTATCAGTGAATATAAAGCCAAATTTAACTATAAAGCCGGTAATCCGCTTTATACGATATAATATAAAAGGACGACTGCATTTAAGCAATCGTCCTTTTAATCTATTAATTTTTAGCTGCATTATAAAGCATAACCGCGACATCAATGCGTTTAACATCTGTGCCTAATCTGCTTGATGTTACATTATCAAACAAATTATACTTTTGAGCGGCGGACATAAAGCCGTCGGGATATTGAGTTTTACTGTTTGCATATCCGTATGCACTTGTCAATATTTTAACAGCCTGTTCCACGGTAATATGATTATCCGGTGCAAATTTATTATCACCGATACCATGTATTATATCTGCTTTTACGCACGCATTTACATATTTACTGCTCCAATGATATTTTGTATCTGCAAATGAGCTATTCTCACCAACATTATACCCCATCATTCTGCATATAACCGCAGCAAATTCTGCTCTGGTTATGGTTGCGTCAGGTCTGAATGTATTATTTTCATAGCCTGTCATAATATCATTGCTTATAGTGTAATTTACTGCATTTTTCTGACCGTTATTAAGATAAGATGTATCAGAAAAATCCTCTGCTTTTTCTGCCGGTGCATAGCTTACAAGCTGATATTCACGAGTCATAGAAACCCCATTATTCCCGTTTGCAACCACTCTTAAATCATGTGTCCCCTTTATGTCGCTTAGTTGTACGGTATAAGCTATTTCGTTTGTTGTTTTAACGTGTTCACCGTCAAGATAATATTCAACATTTACCCAATCCGAACCATATATGTGCGGATATGCGTACAGTGTTGTATCTCCGTTCATCGTTATTGTACTGCCCGCCTTTTTAAAGAATTGTCCGGCGCTGTTTGTATTATTATTTTGTATAAACCACGGTGACTCTGTTACATCATTATATGCGTTTTGAAGTTCGCTGTCTCCGTCGAGATTATAGTAATTCACCTCATAATTCATTTTAGCGTTAAAATACGCTATAAGCTTTACTTGAGGATATACCATAGGAATGAATGTATATATTTGTTTTAAATATTTTGCCGCCCATTCACTGTCGGTCTCATTTATATCACCGTTAGTTCTGTATGCACTTCCACATTCAGAAATCATTATAGGTTTTCGATCGCCGTATTTTTCAACAGCATCCTTTATCATCACAACAGGATCGGAACTGTATCCTGTTTTAAAGCAAACTTCATTATACCTGCTTTCTCCCTGCCATACTCTGCCTTGGAAATACTTACTTGCATAACAATTCACGCCTACCCAATCAACATATTCGTCACCGGGATAGAAGTCATCAGCCGTATAAGGCCAATCGTTTGTTTTCCATGAAGATGTGTGCGCCATACTCCAAACAGTAGCAACGTTAGACAATCCGCTCACACTGTTTGCAACAGCTTTGAATGCAGATACAAATTCATCGGGTGTACATTTATCACCCCAAACATTAAATTCAGCACCTATTCTCAAATAAATCGGTACGTTTTTGTAACTTGACAACATAGAGCGTAAATTCGATAAAAAAGAATCCGAACTGTTTATATTTCTTACCGTTGTGCCTTCCTGTGGAAAGTTTAGAGCAATTTCTACCGCTTTGTTTTGTGTTTCTGCTTTATCAAGCATCGCACGCGTCCAACCGAATGTACTTTCATCACCGTATTCCAAATACAGCAATGTCATTGATTCATTACTTTTTGCCTTATCTGCCACTTGTCCGTATAAAACACCGTTCGGCTCATTTTTCGCACCATACACCTTTTGCGATTGTTCCGTAGCTTGATATACGTCAAATGTATTTGTAAATTGCTTAACGCAATTTTCTGCAATAATTACGCCGTCAGTCCACCCTAATTGCTTACCGTATGGAATATACATTTCAAAATACTTCGCCGCATTTGTATAATCACCGTTCATAAAATACGCAAATGCAACATCATATGTTCTTGAGCCTAAAATATTTATTGTCTGCTCATTCTTTGGCTCTGATGATATTAAATTGATAATTTGTACTCCGTAATTTATCGTTTCATCATAATTTTTGCTGCTTGTTGCATTTGAATAACCAGCGTCCAAGCCCCAAAATGCGTGCGGCAATTCATATGCCATTACGCTTAAATTACTTGAGATTATCAAACTTATCATCGCAATTAATATTATGCTTATTCTTCTTTTCAATTAACATCACTCCCAAGATTATTTTATATTCAGTATATCATACTAACAATAAATTTACAATTACCCATTTACATATTAATGCAAAATAAAACAAAATATTCTTAATAAATACTAAAGTATATCTTTTTTAAAAACATTAATTAAAATTGCATTCTAAATTATTACTAATCGGAACTAAGTTGTTTAGACTTTCAAAAACATATACATCAGCCCTTGATATCGTTGTATATCCATTTATCGAATCAGAATGGGTTAATTTGCTATTACATGCAATGTCAATATCGCCATTATGAATCTTAATAATATTGCCATTTTTATCTCGATATACAATTATTACAATACCTTTTATATCTTCGGCTGATAAATTCGTAATATCCACTTCCAACATATATGACACATCCTTTTTTGTACTTTTCATAACTGTACTATTACAAACTATTGATTTAATAGGTTTTGAAGAATTTAATGTTGTAAATGATTTGATTTCCCCTTTATATTCTTTTCCATTTACTATTGCATAACATTGCCAATAGTATTTTGTGTTACTGTCTAAATATAATCCTGCTTCATCATTTAAATCATACCACATGTCAAATGGATTTTTATTATGATTAATAACATCATTTGCGACTTTTGACATACCATTTTCCGAAGTACCAAAATAAATCCCAACTTCACTTGGCTTTTGCCCACTATAAGACACCGTACCTCGAACTGTTGCATTAGATTCCGTAATGCTGTCCGCCACAGTTGTATTCACCGTCACCGGATTTACGTCGATATATTCACCATACCAATAATTTATATCAACATTGATATTTATACCGTTTACATATCCTGAACTTGTATACTGCCACATCGTATAATTTCCCGAATATGTACAGCTTGAATTATATTGAGCTACCCACTTATACCATAATGAATTATTAAATGCGGAGTCAGTCAAATAATTAGTCCACCAATTTTTATTGGCATATATCCCCACTTTGTATCCTTCATTTTGAATTATGTTACAAAATACAGATGCTATATTCCCTCTTTCCGAATCAGACAATACAGCCTGTACCTTATCTTCCATATCCAAATAAATAGGAAAACTAAGGTTATATCCTTGTATAAGCCTTAACACATGCTGTGCCTCGCTTACAACCTTATCTGTAGTATCAGCATAAGAATAAATATATACTCCAAACGGTATTCCTAATCTTCAGCCTTAAATGGTATAAGCAAGTTTTTAGGTAACAATCTTATTTAAAAACAACTCGGAGTCGGATTCCTAAAGGAGTCCGACTCCGACTCTGAAATTAACCTTTTCGGCTTATTTTAAAATTTATCTGAATTTACATATTGCGTTATACTGCTTAAAAGCTGTTTACATTCGGGATAATCTCCGTCTAAATCAAAACCGCAGAACAATAGCTTTGCTTTGCCTATTTTTGTTTCAAACAGCGGTGATGACGCAGTATTATCAAAAAAATTCGGTACTGTTTCAATTATAGGTTTTACTTCACCAGCAAACTTCGATATATCTGTACCGACCGAGTTATCAAGCAGTCTTTTCCACTGATAATCGGGATATTTTTCTGTCGGGAAATCATCAAATATTCTATGCTTATTATCAATTATTGCACCGCACGGTTTTTGTGACGGGAAATGTACCGGCGACCAAAATACAGGTATAAAACTTCCATGTATCGGATTTTTGAAACACTCTTTCGTCACAATAGCTTTTCCGCCGTTTTTGATTATATCATCAAGTTCTTCTTCCGATTTAATCATACGAATATTGTTTTCAATCTTATTTTCGGCAAAAACAAATATTCTCCAAGTATTTTTGTAACCGTTCACTTCAAGTATAACACTAAGCATTGTTGATTTTGTTATACTGTTTAGCGGTATGCTTACCTTACTTTCTGTTGTTGAAGTTTTATAAAATACTTGCTTACCGTTTTGTACCGTCAAATTATAAACAGGATTGTTGATTTTCTTTTCACCGAAATCATATAAGTCCAATTCCGCCTCCAATGTATCTGTATTTTTAAATATTCTCTTTGCTTTAAATAACGGTACTGCCTCACCTGCAAAATTTTTAAATTCATCGTGTGAAATCAAGCCTTTACTTTCATAAAACACATCAAGTATGCCTACAGTGGCTGTACTTTGTCCTGTGTAATCCGATAGCGACAAAAGTTCAAAACCGCCGAAATCTTTTGTCCTAAGTGCCGCCTCAATATCTTCTTTATAAAGCTTAACAGCTAAGTCGCCCGACGCTTTAATATAATCATTCAATTTATGATACACATTCTTTTCAATCATAAATTTTTTAATCGCGTCAAGGTTTACTGGCAGAATATTGCCTGTATATTTTTCAATTAAGTCAACATCAGGATATACACAATACTGCCCCACTTCAAACGAAATTATCGGTACAGGCACATCTTTTACCGCAGAGGAATAATCAAGCGATGTATTTTCAGCCGCCTTATCCTGACAGTTCTGTATTCTGACATTGTGACCGCCTGCCTCATATGCACACAAATAATCTTCACACGGCATAATCGGGTGGTCGAAATTCGTCGTAAGCGTATAAATTCTTCTGTTGTCATAAGCCTTTATGCAAGTGGTTATGTCGTTAAGCATATCAAAATCGCCCATATTTTCATTACCGTTTGAAAACATTATAAACGAAGGGTGATTGCCGTATGTTTTTGAGATATTAATAGCCTCCTGCATAAAATATTGACGGTGTATCGGGTCTTCACCCGTTTCAAGTGCACATACATCGTGATTAAGCCATAGCGGCATTTCAACAGATATGTACATTCCTATTTCGTCAGCCGCATTAAAGGCACATTCAGGCGGACACCATGCGTGAAAACGAACGTGATTTAAGCCATAGCTTTTGATAGTCTTGAAATTTTTTCGCCAAACCTCAATATCCATAGGCGGATAACCTGTAAGCGGATATATAGCACAATCTATTGTACCGCGCAAAGAAATTTGTCTGTTGTTAAGCAAAATCTTTTTATTTTCCGTTTTTATCGTTCGCATACCGAACTTTACGGATTTTATATCGGTATGACCGTTACATTCATATTTAACTGTTGCCGTATATAAATTAGGATTAAATTCGTCCCAATAATCTATTTCGGAAATATCGTATCTGAAATAATCAACTTGTTTTGAATTAAACACCTTCGTTTCAAATATTTTTTCTCCAAGTAAATCTCCTTTTGGTGAAGTAACATTTACAGTAACAGTCGCTTTCTCCGTTTTAAACGGCGAATGTACATCCGATGTTTCAACAATTTTAAGCGTTATGCCTTTGTCATCTGTATATACTTGAATGCTGTCAATATGTTCTTTTTCTTCATATTGCAGTTCAATGCGTCCGATAACACCGTTCCAATATCCTTGCGTGTCGACACTGTATCCGCTTGCCATTGTATCAATGTTTAGCAAATTTCTGTTGTCTATTTTCAGCGTAAACGTATGTTCGCCCGATGTTATTTTTCCTGTTAAATTATATATGTGAGGTGTGGACAGCTCAATTATTTGTCTGTCTGTTTTCACACCGTCTATCCATAATTCAGATGCTATATTAACTCGCTCCATAAACAGTCTGACAGTTTTACCGTCTGTATCATTCGGAATGTTGACCGTTTTTTGCAGCCAAAGAGGAGCGATATATTCATATCGCTCTCTCGGTGCACGTACAGCCTCTTTTGATATTTTGTCAAAGTATTCTGTTTTTTTGCCTATCCGATTATCACAAGTTGAACCCGGAAGATTAAAATTATTATTTTCAAATTTTATGCTGTCTATTGTCTGACTATCGTCAATATCTGTTTTATAATTCCATTTTCCGCTTAAATCTATTGTTTTCATTGTATCACCTATTTTACTATATCTCTGAGTTCTGCGTGGCATTGATTTAATTCAAGTCCTTGTTTTGCATACTTTTGGGCATTATCATTATCACCTATACCCAAATATCCAAGCGCCGCCATAAGATTACAATGTACCTTATTGTTTTTATTTAAGTCACCTTCGAATATCAAGAAATCCGGTAATGATACAGCAAAGTAATCAATTTTCATTTCATCATTCATATGATTATTTGCATACTCAATAAATGCGTTAAATCTCTTTTTAGCCTCGTCTTTATCTCCAAGTGCCTCAATCGCTTTTGCAGAATAATACATCATCTGCGGCGGTTGGTCGTTATAATACATCGCCGAAGAAAGATTAAATTCACCCCTTGCTGCAAGTCTGTATGCCTGTTCGGACTTTTCCTTATCTTCATACAAGTTACCAAGCATATAATATATATCGTTATCCATATTACCGATTAACTTGCCCTCACCTAAATTATACGGATAAACGAGAGCTTTTTCAAGATATTCTATTGCTTTTTCTGTATTTTTTTCTGCTTTAGCCTTATTAATAAGCGCAATTCTGTACTGATCAGGTATCTTACCTTCACCGCCCTCCCAAGGGTGGAAGTTATGGTTCATAATACGATTGTATGCGTTATCATATTCGCCGTTCATATTAAGCAATGTGATATATTCCGTATATAAATCGTCACGCTTTTCAAGTAAGTCGGAATTTTCATTCATATTTGCCAATCTCTTTTCAAGAGAGAAATTAAGTGTTTTGTACAGTTGATCAAGTTCAAAGAATATTCTTGCGTCACTCTTATCAATACAGAATGCTTTTTCCATTGCTTTTAGTGCTAAGACACCGTCTTTTAATTTATTGTAATAAACAAGCGAAAGGTTTCTATACACTGTCGGAAGTTTTATATTATCCGCACACTTTTCCCATAATTCTTTTGATTCTTCCCATCTGCCTTTGTCATAGAACAAACAGCCAAGATAATAAGCAGCATAATTACCGCCGTTATATATTGCCTTTTCCAATACAGCTATATCTTCAAGTCTGTTCGGGAAACAATACAGGCTGTCAGAATTTTCAGCCTTATCAAGTTCTGATTTGTCATTTGTCAGTGCATACAGATAGTAATGCACCATAGGCTCATTGTCATTCGGTGCAAGTTTTAATATTTCGATTGCGTCATCTGTCAAATATGCTGACATATAGCTAAGTGCAAGTTCGATATAGTTATGATTGTCACCACGCATAACAGCTTGCATTTCGTCTAAGCCGTTACCGGTTATTTTGTAAAGTTCATAATATGCACTGTGATCTAATGCGTCTATATTGCGTGTTTCTTTTGCAAATTCTGTTGCCTCTGCATTTTTTCCGAGTTTTCTGAGCAATGCCGATTTTAAAGTTCTTGCCTTTAAATTATGCATTCCCTTTACAAGCGACTTTTCTATATATTCCAACGCATCATTATAATCACCTCTGCCCGATGCAATACAGGCTAATTGATAAAATGCTTTATCCTGCATATTCCCGTCCCAAACAGCTTTATAAAACGCGTCAAATGCAGTATTGATTTTACCCTGTTTCTTTAATGATAATCCTAAATTATAATACGGTTCACAATCATATGGATTAGGATTTTTCCAAGTTGATGATTTAATAGCCTGTCTGAAATATTTTTCACTTTCAGCAAATCTGCCCTTATTATACAAATATTTTCCGTATCCGTTGTTAAGACGAATATCTGTTTCATCTCGTCTCAATCCCTCAAGGTAATAATCTTCAGGCGAATATGTAGCATGACGGTATTGCTCTAAATGTGTAGCCGCAAGGAACAGTTTTTCGGTTGTTTCCACAAATTGCGGTTCAGGCAATGCCTCTGCCGGATTAGGTGTTTCCTCGTCATTTTCGCCCATAGGAGTGTAGCTTAATAATTTGTTTCCGTCTTTATATACGGCAAGTGTAAGCTTTGTTTCATCTATGTTAGGAATAGGAACACTCTTTGTAAATATATCGGTCGGTGATATGTTTGCTTTTTCTTCAAATACCGTATTTCCGTCATAAGCAAGTTTGATTATTACATCACCAAGTTGTATCGGCGAATATACAGTTATATTAGCCGTATCGTTATCCAATTCAAGATTCATAACAACTTCTGTCGAAGCATTTTTAACCGCACCGACATTTTTGTATGGCATAAAGTATTGAACGAAAGTCTTTTCTTCATACGGTTTTAAGAATGTAAAGTCGGGCTGATTATCAGTAAACATACCTGTCATAAGTTCAATATACGGACCATTCTCGTCTGTAAGATTTCTGTCCCACGCTTTTCCGAAATCACCGTTACCCCAAGTCCATTGCTTTTTACCGGGTGAAACGTGATGGTCGGCTATATGAAGAAGTCCCGAATTTTTGGAATAATCGTAATTGCCTATAAAATTATAATCCGAATGATATGCCATATACGAAGTCGGTACAGGAATATTTTTGTATCTTGAAATATCCGTACCCGGCGCATAATCAACCTTATAATAAACTCCGTCAGCAATAGGAAACTTTGATACATCACGTTTACCGTGATCCATTACCGCGTGAACATCCGGTGGGAATATTGATTGTGTATGGTCATTTACCGCAACGGCAGGATTTGCCCACCATAAAAATGTTTGAGGTCTGTCTGTCGGATTGTATACCTGACCTTTTATTTCAAGATATGCCTTGTCTGGGTATACAGTAAATCCCGCCATACCTTTCGTATGGAACATCTTTTCTGTTTCGCCTACCCATACCGTAATCGAACCGTCATTGTTTTCTTCGATTTTATAGTCAACAGGATCAAATGTGGACGGTCTGTGATGCTGCGGCCAGTTAAACTCAATACCTCCCGAAATCCATGGACCTGCCAAGCCTACAAGCGCCGGTTTTACAACTTCATTATAATAAACAGCGTCATATCCGTTTGTTTTATCGTATAATCTTTGAATTTTACCGCCGATTTCAGGTAAAATCATTACAAGTATATAATCGTTTTCCAAGAAAATTGCGTTGTATTCTTTATCAGTCTTAACGTCCGAAACACCCTCGCATACAGGGTGCGGATAAACTCGTCCGCTTGAACCTTGATATACTCGTTTTTCAAGAAACATAGGATTTTTGTCGTAATCAGAAATTTCATATGTAGCTATTGTAACTTTTTCTTGCTTTAATATAACCTTATCCATAATAATTGCTCCTTCGCATATCGTTTTATTTATGATTAGATTATACACCGCCAAATCCAAAAAATCATTAAGCATTATTGCTGTAAAATATGAAATTATTGCTTTTTATAAAGAAGTCAATGTTTTTCGTCTGCCGACGCTGAACCTTAATCTTGATCTGCGATCCATTCAATTTGTACCGTTCTGCAATATTTCATATACTTCAAATAACATTTTTGCCGCCACAATAATACTTAAAAATTTCTTTGACATTTTATTTACATCCGAAATATATTTTATATGTATATCTTACAATATTTTTTTGAAGAATTCACAAGTAAGCGGTGCTTTTTCTTCTTCCAAAACTGCCTTTAATTCTTCTTTGCCTATTTTAAATTTAAGTTCCGTCATAAGATTACTCCTTTATTCATAGCACAAACCAAACGGTTTTGCACTTACAAATTGACCGGTTCCGCTTTTACCTACATATTTTCCGAAATCTGCAACAAGTTCACCGCGAAGAAAAACTTTATCCGGTCTACCCTTTTGTTTCATACCTTCATATGTAGAATAATCAACGCCTTGCAAACTGTCCGCATTTGTAAATACACCCTCATATTCAGGATCAAATATAACAATATCCGCATCCGAACCCGAAGCAATAACACCCTTTTGCGGATATATTCCGTTTATTTTTGTAGGATTTGTGCAACAAAGCTCAACGTATTTCTGACGTGATATTTTTCCCGTTTCAACACCGTATGTCCAAATCACATTCATTCTGTCACCCATACAAGGCGCACCGTTAGGAATATTCACAAAATTGTCTTTACCTTGATGTTTATTGTCTTTCCAGTTAAATCCGCAGTGGTCAGAACTGATTGCATTCAAATATCCTTTTTTAACTGCTCCCCACAATGCGTCCAAATGCTCCTGCGAACGAAGTGTCGGTGAACAAACATATTTTGCACCTTCAAAATTCGGCTTTGCAAGATTATCTGTTGTAAGTGTTAAGTAGTGTGTACACATTTCTCCGAAAATAGGATAACCATCTGCATAAGCATCTCTGATTGCCTCCATTGCCCCTTAGCAGTTACATGAGCAACATACAACGTTGCTTTAGCAAGCTTAGCCAGTGAAATCGCTCTTTCAGTTGCCTCAACTGCTACAACAGGCGGTCTTGAAACCGCATGTCCGTATGGTTCTGTCATTTCCTTTGCAAGACATTCTTCTTCATAATATCCTTTTTCCATCACAATTACATGTGCTGCCGAAATTTGCGGGTCAGGGATTGTGTACATTTCAACTTTTTCAAGACTTCCCGTTGACGAATCGGCTGTCTGCGTTTTACTGTCCCCACTACCTCCGCATGACGCGGTTGCCAATACCATTGTTCCTGCCAATGCAAACGCAATTACTTTTCCTAACAAACTCTTCATAATCTTTTCCTCCATTCTTTTTTTCTTAATTATTTTCAACTACTGCTGATATACCTGTCTTCTTCCATTTGAATAACTTCTTTTCAAGGAAAGAAAGTAGGAAGTAAATAACAAGGTATTCGGCAGCAATAAGAAACATTGCCATAAACATATCCGAAACTCTGAACCAGTTTTTAGAATCTACTATGATATATCCTAAACCTATATCCGAACCCATCATTTCTGCAACTACCAAACCCGAAAATGCAAGTGTCAGGCTTGTTTTCATACCTGAAATGATACTCGGAAATGCCGCTTTAAATGTAATTCTTTTAAATATCTGCCATTGGTTTGCTCCCAAACTCATTGCCGCTCTTATCAATACGGGATTAATACTGTTAATTCCCTCTCGCGTATATGGTCAAGCGCCGAAAAAGGCTCGTCCATTAACAATATTCTCGGATTATTTGCAAGTGCTCTTGCTATTCCGACTCTCTGTCTCATACCACCTGAAAGACTGTCGGATAATAATCCTTATATTTTTCAAGTCCTATCATTTTGATATACTTCATTGCAATTTCTTCTGCATTCGGGTCTTTTCTGACCGATGGACCAAATGCTGCATTCTGCAATACTGTGTACCACGGATATAACGCGTATTCCTGAAATACAATCCCCCTGTCAGCCGAAGGTCCGTGTATCATATCTTTATCGAGATACAAGGCTCCGTAATCCGGTACAGTGTATCCGGCAAGAAGATTTAGAAGTGTACTTTTACCGCATCCGCTTTTACCCAAGATACAGACAAATTCGTTATCTTCGATTTTAAGACTTATGTCTTCAAGCACTCTCTTTCTTCCGCCACTACTCTGTGGAAATTCTTTTGTTACCTTATCAATCCTTAGCATTTGACTCACCTCATCTTTTAATACAAAAAGCGATGGCTGCGTTTTTTATGACGCCTTTGCCATCGCTTTCTCTTTGTTTATTTGTTAAACTTATTATAGCAGTTGAACTCATTATGTTATAGTATACTCTGCACAAAAACCGATACTTTATTTAAACATTTCATACAATGATAAATGTTTTATCATTGACGGTACATTTCTTTTTTGATACACATCGGTAATAGCTCGCATATAATAATTTTCTCACATTTTGTCGTATAATTCAATCTAAATCACATATATGTTCACTTTTATAAAAAAATAACCGTAGCATAAGCTACGGTTATCTGCTTTAAATTATTACTTTGAAGCCAAGAAGTCATTAATCTTCTTTACAAGTTCGTCAGCGTCAACGCCGTGAACCATGCAAGCTTCCTCAAGTGATTCACCCTGTGATGCCGGGCAACCAAGGCAGTGCATTCCGATACCCATTAGTATTGGAGCGATTTCTTCATCTATGCTTAAAGCCTCACCGATTAGAGTCTTTTTTGTTACTTGTGCCATTATTGTTTCCTCCTTTTTATATATTAAAACATTCTTCAAATTCTTGACCGTCAATAGTTTCCTTTTCAAGAAGTTTTTCAGCCACTCGTGTAAGTACAGCCATATTTTCAGTAAGAATTTGTTCAGTTTTCCGGTATTGTAAAGTCATTATATGCTTTACTTCCGCGTCAATATCTGCGGCTGTTTTTTCGGAATATGCTTTTGAGTGTGCAAAATCACGTCCGATAAACACTTCGCCGCCGTCATCATACGATACAGGGCCGATTGCCTCTGACATACCGTATTTTGTAACCATTTGACGTGCTATGTCAGTTGCACGCTGAATGTCACTTGACGCGCCTGTGCTGATGTCGTCCATTGTAAGTTCTTCGGCTACTCTGCCGCCAAGCATTACAATTATTCTGTCCAACATCTCATTTTTTGATGTGTACATTTTATCTTCATCAGGCACATACATCGTATATCCGCCGGCTCTGCCACGCGGTATTATTGACACCTTATGAATATGCGATGTTTTATCGACAAGTTTTGCCAAAACTGCATGACCTGCCTCGTGAAATGCCGTAAGTTTCTTTTCTTTTTCGGTAATAATTCTCGAACGTTTTTCCGTTCCCATCATTACTTTTAAGTTTGCGTCCTCAATATCTTTTCTTGTTATTTCAAGATGGTTTCGTCTTGCCGCAAAAATAGCGGACTCATTCATCAAGTTTTCAAGGTCTGCACCCGAATAACCTGCTGTTGCTTTTGCGATTTCTACCAAGTCAACGTCATTTGCCAAAGGCTTTTTAGCCGAATGAACTTTTAGAATAGCCTCTCTGCCTTTTACGTCTGGAACGTCAACTACAATCTGTCTGTCAAAACGTCCCGGTCTTAAAAGTGCGGGATCAAGTATATCCGGACGGTTTGTAGCCGCCATCATTATAACGCCTTCATTTTCGCCAAATCCGTCCATTTCAACAAGCAACTGATTTAAAGTCTGTTCTCTTTCATCGTGACCGCCGCCCATACCGGCTCCTCTTTTTCTGCCGACTGCGTCTATTTCATCTATAAACACAATACACGGTCTGTTTTTCTTTGCCTGTTCAAACAAATCTCTCACTCGTGATGCACCTACGCCGACATAAAGTTCAACGAAATCCGAACCGCTTATAGAGAAAAACGGAACTTTCGCCTCTCCGGCAACCGCCTTTGCAAGAAGTGTTTTACCTGTACCCGGCGAGCCGACAAGAAGTACGCCTTTCGGTATTCTCGCACCAAGACTTACAAACTTTTGAGGATTTTTCAAAAACTCGACTATTTCCGCAAGTTCGGCTTTTTCCTCATCAGCTCCCGCAACATCTTTAAATGTCACGTTCTTGGTGTTCTCATTAAGCCTTGCTCTGCTCTTTGTAAAATTGGTTGCACCCGAACCGCCTTTTCGCAAAAATCCGAAAAAGAACACACATATAAATACAATTATCAAAATTATATTTGTAACCGCCGTCCATGAAATCTTGGTTTCATAAGCCTCTTGCTTTAAAGTGCCTTTATCCATTTGGTCGTTCATTTCTTTTCCGACATCTGCCTGCAACGTGTCAAGTGACGGAATTTTCACCTTCGCTTTGTCACCGTTTGTAAGTGTCACCGTTACGGTATTTCCCGACACAAGCATTGAACTTACCTGTTCGGACTTTATACTGTTGACCAAATCAGAGTAAACCATTTTAGTCTGCGATGCACCGAATCCGACTGCGAACATATAAATCAGATACGCAACTACAAGCATTGCCACCCATACTCCGAGTCCTTTAAATCTTTTCTGCAACTGACTACCTCCTTAATTATCGTAAAATTCTATTTTTATACCTTTATCCTTGAAAGCAAAACGTTTGTCTATTCTGTTGCCGACTGCGGCAATTTCGCCGTTTATCTCAATTATCGGCACACTGTTTCGTTTATCTTTAGGAATTTTTTTATCTATAAAATATTCCTTTAATTTCTTCGTACCGTTCATACCCGTAGGCTGAAATTTATCACCGTTTCGCCTGTTGCGTACAAAGATTTTATCAGTCTTGTCACACGAAAGATATATTGCACCGTCTTTATTTCGCATATCCGTTTCAGATACCGAAATTTTTTTGTCAAGTTCCGAAATAAAAACTGTTTCACCGATATTAATACTGACTTCAAACGGCTGTGTTTCTTCTTTTTTGTGTTCAAGTATTATTTTGCCGTACTCGTTTTTTGCAACAATACCGTACGGCAAATTTATTTGTCTGCCGCTTGATTTATCGGCAAGCGACAATATATCCGCAACATATGTTGACGAAATATCGTTAAGACTGTTATAAATATCTCTTAACATCAATCTTAAAACACGTCTTTTTATCGCAATATCCGTATTATTCAAATCTTCAATATTAACAGCACAATTTCTGATGTGATGTTTATAAAAATCTTCCGCAATACCGTCAAGATAATCACTGTCATCCTTTATCAAGCAAGCATTTTCCGTAACGGTTTTAATAAAACTCGTATTAAATTCCTTTTGAATATACGGAAGTAATGTGTGACGTATTTTATTGCGTGTGTAATCTTCTGTCAAATTTGTACTGTCTGTCATATATTCAAGTCTGTTATCACTGCAATATTTTTCGATTTCATCTCGTGAAACATTCAATATCGGACGAATTATATTTCCGCGGACATACGGTATTCCGCAAAGTCCGTTTGTCGTACTGCCACGCATAAAATTCATAAGTAAAGTTTCGGCATTGTCATTTCTGTTATGCGCCGTTGCAACTTTGTTTATATCGTATTTTTCGCACAATTTATTAAAGAAATTATATCTCACATTTCTGCCGGCTGTTTCTTCCGACACATTTGTATCTTTTGCAATTTGGGGTATATCTGCATTTAACACAAAACATTCAATGCCCAATTTTTTTGAAAAGTTTTCGGCAAAAAGTTCATCTCTCTTTGCCTCCTCGCCTCTTATGCCGTGATTAATATGAGCCGTATATAATTTTATGTCAAATTCATTTTTCAGCGACCAAAGTGCGTGAGTAAGACACACCGAATCCGCACCGCCCGAAAGACCGACCAGCACGCTGTCGCCGTTATTCAATAAATTATATTCACGCAAGGTCTTTTTAATAATATCTAAAACCATTATTCTTCCTTCAATGCAAATTCAACATTAGAAAACTTAGTATATTCACCTTTCCAACCAAGTTTAAACATACCGGTTTCACCGCTTCTGTTTTTTGCGACAATACATTCAGCCAAATTTTTATCCTCGGTATCGGGATTATAATATTCGTCACGATACAAAAACATAACCATATCGGCGTCCTGCTCGATAGCACCCGATTCACGCAAGTCCGAAAGCATGGGACGCTTATCGCTTCTCGATTCAGCCGCACGCGAAAGCTGTGAAAGTGCAATGACAGGAATATTAAGTTCCTTTGCAAGAATTTTTAACGAACGCGAAATTTCGGCAATTTCATTTTGTCTGCTCTCTGTTCTTCCGCTCGACTGCATTAACTGCAAATAGTCGATTACGATAAGTTCAAGATTTTTTGTCTGCTTTAATCGTCTGCATTTTGCACGGATTTCCGATACCGTTATTGACGCAGTATCGTCTATATACATCGGTGCGGTTGCAACTCTGTTTACTATTGCACCGATTTTTTCCCAATCTTCGCCTGTTATATCACCTGTTCTGATTTTATTTGAATTAACAAGTGCCTGGCTACATATAATACGGTTTACAATCTGTTCTTTCGGCATTTCGAGGTTGAATATCGCAACAGTTTTTTTATCGGTAATACTGACGTGTTCCGCTATATTTACCGCAAAACTTGACTTCCCCATACCCGGACGTCCGGCGATAAGAATAAGTTCGCCGCCATGAAAACCGCCCGTACGTCTGTTAAGTTCATCAAAGCCTGTCGGCAAACCCGTTATACCGCTTTGATTTAAAGAGTTTTCAACAAGTTCCTGATAACTGCCCATGAATATCTCACTTATAGGAAGTATATCGCTCTTGTTGTTTGATGATGTAACGTCAAAAATAAGCTGTTCGGCTTGGTCGACTATTCTTTCGACTTTATCGTTCTGACCGTAAGCCATATCGGAAATATTGTTGGCACTTTTAATAAGTGTTCTCAAAACTGCCTTTTCCTTAATTATTTTCGAATAATACGTCACGTGCCTTGTTGTCGGCACATTTGTTGCCGCATTTCTCAAATAAGCGATACCTCCGACAGCCTCAAGTTTGTCGCTTTGGCTCAACTTATTTGAAACGGTAATAAAATCTATAGCCGCATTTTCGTTAAATAAATCAAGAATTACACTGAATATTTCCTTATTCTGTGGGAAGTAAAAATCAGACGGTCTAAGTATTTCAACCGACTCCGCAACACTGTGCGAATTAGTAAGCGCACTGCCTATTACAGCCAATTCCGCCTCTTGACTATATGGCAGTTCTCTGCCCATTACGTCAACAGGATTCGACATTTCTGCCATAAATCCATTACCTCCCCAAAGTTATATCTGTTCTACAACTACGTTTAACTTACCGACAACGCCTGTATAAATTTTTACGTCAACAGTCGTTGTTCCCAATGTCTTTATGCCGTCAGGCATAACAAATTTCTTTTTGTCAAGTTTGATGTGGTGTTGTGAAGTAAGCGCCTCTGCTACGTCTTTTGATGTTACAGAACCGAAAAGTTTACCGTTTTCGCCTGCTTTAGCCTTTAGCACAACCTTGATTTCTTTCATTTTCTCTGCTATTGCATTTGCCTCTTCAAGCTCAACTTTTTTCTTGTATTCAAGAGATTCCTGCTTACCCTTCATTACGTTTATATTCGACTTTGTAGCCGGTTCGGCAAGACCTCTCGGCAAAAGATAGTTTCTTGCATAACCGTCAGATACATTTACCATCTGACCTTTTTTACCTTGTCCTTTTACATCTCTTGTCAATATAACTTGCATTGTCCTTCCTCCAATTAACTTTCATTATTTGCAACGTAATCAAAGACAGCCTTTTCAACGTCCTCAATTACCATATCTACATTTTTGTCTTTTACTTGTGCACCGGCAACGGTACTGTGTCCGCCGCCGCCGAGATACTCCATAATAAGCTGTACATTAATATCACCGAGCGAACGGGCGCTTATACCCACGCCGCCGTCCTGTGCATATACAACTATCGACGCACGAATATCACCTATATTAAGCATTTCATCAGCCGCCTGTGACGCTATCACTCTTATATTGGGATACTTTGTGTAACACTTTGCAACGGCAATTTGTGATACTATAATTTTCGACGTCTTTACAATATCGGCTCTGTGGTCATAGTCCTCTTTATTCACGTTAAACAGCTTTTTGACGTCTGCCGTATTCAGTCCCAAACGTCTTAAATATGAAGCCGCCTCAAATGTTCTGACACCTGTTTTTACTATAAAGTTCTTTGTATCCATCAAGATACCCGTATACAAACACTCCGCCTCAACGGTTGTAAGTGAACTTCCCAAATTCATATATTCCAATAATTCAGTAGCCATTTCACAAGTTGACGACGCATACGGTTCGTGATAAATAAGCGAACAAGGATTAATAAAATCAGTCGAACGTCTGTGGTGGTCGATAAGCACAACCTTACTTGCCTTTTCGATAAGTTTCGGGCATGGCAACATTGACGGTCTGTGCGTATCAAGCACAACTATCAATGTATCTGATGTAATGTTTTCGACTGCATCGTCATTGCTTATAAACATACCTCTGTACTCACTCATTGCACGAAGGTCGTCATACATTTTTTTTATGGCCGGTGAATTGTTGTCATAGACAATATACGGCTTTTTGCCGAGCGTTCTGACTGCTCTCTGCAAGCCTACCGCCGCACCGAAGCAGTCATAGTCCGCACTGGAATGTCCCATAAATATTACTTTGTCGGAATTTTTTATAAAGTCTTTTAATGCAACAGCAATAGCTCTTGTTTTAACTCTTGTACTCTTTTCGTAATCACGAGCCTTACTGCCGTAAAATTTATACTGTGTATCGTCCTTTATGCTGACTTGGTCGCCTCCGCGTCCGAGTGCCATATCAAGTGCATTTCTTGCGTACATATCATTTTCCGACAGACTTCCGCCTACGCCGATACCGATACTGATACTTACCGGAAGTTTCATATCTTCACCGACTTTTCTCACCTTATACAATATATCAAACTTTTTACTGACATACTGTGCAAGATAGCGATGTTCAAAGAACATATAAAATCTGTCGCGGTCGGTTACTTTTAAAAGTGCATTCGATTCGTCTACCCATTCATTGATACATTTTCTTATTTGTGCCAAAATCTGTTGTTGCTCGTTGTCATTGACACGTTGCAATACATCGTCATAATTATCAATATTGATAATCGCAACATCTGTTTTTTCGTTAACGTATTTTCTTTTTAATTCATATTCAACAGTTCTGTCAATAAGATAAATATATACGGATACCTTATCCTCATCTTCGGAAATACTTATATTTCTGTTTCTGATTGTATTTGCAATAAGCAAATATCGCTTATCGTCAATTCGTATACGTTTTTCATAGTGTGAGGCTGATTTTAAAATTTCTCCCCACTTTATATCGGATATTGAATTTTCGAGTTTTGTGTCAAAAAGGTCCTTATTAAAAAACAATTCCGAAAATTTGCCGTTGTACCAGCATATGGAACCGTCTATATGCACAACAACGATGGGTATAGGAAAAGAGTCCATAATATTTGCCGAAATCGAATTTGAGCTTTTTGCCATAATTTCAAGAAAATTATTAACACTCTCATTTCTTTTATTTCTTATAAAAATAACCGCACAAAATGCTATTATCCCCGCAATTATCTCTAATATTGCTATAACCTTGCCTTTAATCGCATAACTGAGTACACCGCTTATGATCAAAAGCAGTGCTGATGCAAATGCTATCTTAATGCAAGTTTTAACAACTTGTCCGTAATGTTTTCTCATAAGTCCCTCCAAAGTGCATTGATGCACTGTAAGCCTTAGCGGCTCTTTAAATATTTCTTTAGTTCCGACATATCCGAAAACTCTATCTCAAGTTCGTGTCCGTTTTCTTCACCTATGCCGAGAAGTTCGGAAATTTTTTTATCTATGCTTGCATAACCGATTCCCAACCGTCTTGCAAGTATGTAATCCATAGCAATAACCGTTGCTATTTCATTTGTAACACTCTCATAATCGCCTATTTCGTCATAGTCCGCAAGAGTTCTGTAAAGATGTGCTATCTCCGATAAAATCTCACCTTTTATCATATCAATAGCTTTTAGATTTGTTGAAATGTTCATAATGATGCCTCCAATGATGTAATTAATTTTGTGTAGTCCTATCTGATACTATATTCTACCACAAACTTCATATCAAGTCAACATCATTAAAGAACTTTGCCATAAAGCAACAAAAACACTCTTTATGAGTGTTTTTGTTAGCATATTATATATTTTCCGCAATAAGTTTAGCCATTTCCTTACAGCCAACCTTTTTCATACCGTCTGACATAATATCGGTTGTTCTGTAATTTTGGTCAAGTACCTTATCTACTGCGTCATTTATTGCCTTTGCTTCTTCTACAAGACCGAATGACATTTCAAGCATCATAGCGGCTGAAACAATGGTTGCAATAGGGTTTGCAATATCCATACCTGCAATATCAGGTGCACTGCCGTGAATCGGTTCGTACATACCGCATTTTGTTGCGCCAAGTGACGCTGACGGCAACATACCGATTGAACCTGCAATAGCACTTGAAAGGTCTGAAAGAATATCTCCGAATATATTTGATGTAACGATTACGTCAAATTGTGCCGGATTAATTGCAAGCTGCATAGCTGCATTATCAACATACATATGAGTAAGCTCAACTTCGGGATAGTCTGCCGAAAGCTCAATCATAGTCTTTCTCCAAAGTCTTGAAGATTCAAGTACGTTGGCCTTATCAACAGATACAACTCTCTTATCTCTAATCATAGCTGTTTCAAATGCAATCTTACCTATTCTCTTGATTTCTTCAACTGAATACTTTTCTGTATCCGACGCCCACGATCCGTCCTCGGCTTTCTTTCTTTCACCGAAGTAAATACCGCCTGTAAGTTCGCGGACAACCATTACGTTAAGTCCCTTTTCAAGCTTTTCGTCTTTAAGCGGTGACGCGTCCTTCAGCTGCGGCTTTAGGATTGACGGACGAAGATTTGAATATAATTCAAGAGCCTTTCTTATGCCCAAAAGTCCTTTTTCAGGTCTGTTTTCAGACGGTTGTGAATCCCACTTCGGACCGCCGACTGCACCTAAAAGCACACTGTCTGATTTTTTACAAATATCAACTGTTTCCTGCGGAAGCGGTACGCCGTACTTATCTATGGCACAACCGCCCATATATACTTCCTGATAATTAAATTTGTGTCCGTACTTTTTGCTTACCGCGTCAAGAACCGTAACAGCACCCGATACGATTTCAGGACCAATTCCGTCACCCGGTATAAGTGCAATATTAAATTCAGCCATTTTATTACATTCCTTTCTTTATGTACTCAACCAAACCGCCTGCATTGATAATGCCCTGCATAAATTCAGGAAATGCAACTGCTTGATAAGTCTTATTCTTTGTCTTGTTTGTGATAACGCCTGTATCGAAATCAACTTCTACTTCATTGCCTTCGTCTATATCCTCTGACGCCTCGGCACATTCAAGAATAGGAAGTCCGATATTGATAGCGTTACGATAGAAAATTCTTGCAAAATCCTTTGCGATTACACATGAAATACCGCTTGCTTTTATAGCGATAGGTGCGTGTTCTCTTGATGAACCGCAGCCGAAGTTTGCACCGCCGACCATAATGTCGCCGTCTTTAACTTTATTTACAAATTCTTTATCTATATCTTCCATACAGTGTGACGCAAGTTCCTTATGGTCTGTTGTGTTAAGGTATCTTGCCGGAATTATTACGTCTGTATCAATGTTATCTCCGTATTTAATAACTTTTCCGTTTGCTTTCATATTAATCCTCCGTTCCAAACTCAACTCAAAATCAATTTTAAGTTGTGAAGTTTATTTTTTACATCACTTCTTCAGGTGCTGTTATCTTACCCGTTACAGCACTTGCGGCCGCAACTTCAGGACTTGCAAGATAAACTTCACTGTCAACGTGTCCCATACGTCCGATAAAGTTTCTGTTTGTTGTAGAAACACATCTTTCGCCTTCTGCCAAAATACCCATATGACCGCCAAGACACGGTCCGCAAGTAGGTGCCGAAATTACACAGCCTGCCTCAACAAGTGTCGATAATGTACCGTCTTTTAATGCTTCAAGGTAAATTGCCTGTGTTGCAGGGAATACGATAACTCTTATACCCTTTTTAACGTGCTTACCCTTTAGAATTTCAGCCGCATGACGTAAATCCGAAATACGTCCGTTTGTACATGAACCTATTACAACCTGGTCAATTTCAACATCGCCCCAGTTTTCCGGTGTTCTTGCATTTTCAGGCAAGTGAGGGAATGCAACCGTATGAGGAACTGTTGCAAGGTCGATGTCTATTGTCTGTACATATTCAGCGTCATCATCAGCTTTAAATACTGTATATTCTTTATCAGAATGGTCTTTCATATATTCAACAGTCAAATCGTCAACTTCAAATATACCGTTTTTAGCACCTGCTTCAATAGCCATATTTGCGATTGAGAAACGGTCGTCCATAGTAAGAGTGTGCATACCCTCACCTGTAAATTCCATTGACTTGTAAAGTGCACCGTCAACACCAATCATACCGATTATATGTAAAATAAGGTCCTTACCGCTTGTGTATTTGTTAAGTTTACCTGTTAGGTTAATTTTAATAGCCTCAGGAACTTTGAACCAAGCCTTACCTGTTGCCATACCGGCTGCCATATCTGTTGAGCCGACACCTGTTGAAAAAGCACCCAATGCACCGTATGTACAAGTATGTGAGTCTGCTCCGATAACAACGTCACCTGCAACTACCAAGCCTTTTTCAGGAAGAAGTGCGTGCTCGATACCGACTTCGCCGACTTCAAAATAGTTTACAATATCCTGTTCCTTTGCAAAAGTTCTGACCTTTAATGCCTGCTGAGCAGACTTAATATCCTTATTCGGTGTAAAGTGGTCAGGAACAAGAGCAACTTTTGCTTTATCAAATACTCCGTCAAGTCCTATCTTATCAAATTCTCCTATTGCAACAGGAGTTGTTATGTCGTTGCCAAGAACTAAGTTTAAATTCGCCATAATAAGTTCTCCGGCTTTAACACTTTCCTTTCCTGCGGCATTCGCAAGAATTTTTTGCGTCATAGTCATTCCCATAACAAAAACCTTCCTTTCCGAAATGTTTATTTTACTTTTATTACTATTGAATTATAGCACAACAAGTGATATAATTCAAATATATATAATTTATATTATCCATAAAAATAACTTATATGAGGTGTCAAATGTATAACTACGATAATCTTTCCAAATACAAGGTATTTCTGTGTGTGGCCGAGTGCGGCAGTATATCTCAATCTGCCGAGCAACTTTATATTTCTCAGCCGGCTGTAAGTATGACAATAAAAAAGCTTGAAGAAAGTCTTGGAACAACTTTGTTTTTACGAAAACCGAGAGGCGTTGTTCTGACCGAAAACGGCAGACTTCTTTATGACGGCGTAAAACAAGCATTAAATATGCTTTCCGATACCGAAAGCAATTTAAAGCACATTGAAAACAACGGCAGACTTCGCATTGCCGCAAGTAATGTGCTTTGCAAGTACCTGCTTATGCCCTATCTTCAAAAATTCACCGAAAAATATCCTTTCACCGATGTTTCCATAACTTGTACATCATCTGCAAATGCACATAAAATGCTTGAAGAGTGTAAAATCGACGTTGCGCTTATGGCAAAGCCCGACAACATCAGCGGTCTTGAATATTATCCGCTCGGTGAAATACAGGACACATTCGTCTGTACTCCGTCATACTTGAAACGTCTTAACTGCAACAGTTTTGAAATTTTTGAACGTGGCAATATTATGCTTTTAAACAAAGACAACGTTTCCCGTATGCATATAAACAACTACTATGCCGAAAACAATATCAATCCTACGCATATCCTTGAAGTGAACGATATGGATATGCTTATTGAATTTGCCAAAATCGGCATAGGTGTTTCGTGCGTGGTAAAGCAGTTTGTAAAAAACGAATTGTCTAACGGCTCACTTATCGAAATAAATCTGCCTAATGCAATACCGCCACGCGAAACAGGCTTTTTATATAATCAAAATATTCAGCCGTTTAATGATAATATTTTAAGGCTTATCAACATTATCTAAAAATACTCAAAAATTACATCAGCATGATGTGATTTTTGGAGCTGTCGACATTTTGTCGACAGGCTCTCTATTAATTAATCTTTTTCACCTTTGCAAAGGCCGCCATAAGACGTTTAAATCCGATACTTTCAAATTGAATTTCAAGAATACAGTCATTTCCGCAAGGAGTGGCTTTCAGAATTTCTCCGCGGCCGAATGTTCTGTGTTCAACGGTATCACCGGCTTTGAATTTAGAATAGTCGGTTGAACCGCTTGATTTTACACTGCTGCCAAACCCTTTTGTCATATAAACTTCTTTTTTCGGTGCAGCCGCATTACGCACTCCTAAGTCTTGCATTACCTTTGCAACTTTCGGTTGCAGCGTTGTCTTATCCTCAAGATATTCAACAGGTATTTCCTTGAAAAATCTTGACGCGGTTGTCGGCATTGTTTTACCGTGAATAGTTCTGCTTATCGTTTTGGTGATATAAAGCTGTTCTTTCGCCCTCGTTATCGCAACATAGCAAAGACGTCTTTCTTCTTCTATATCATCGTCCGATTCCATTGAGCGCATTCCCGGGAACAATCCTTCTTCAAGACCGCTCAAAAATACAATCGGGAATTCAAGACCTTTTGCACTGTGAATAGTCATAAGTACCGCACTGTCCTCATTTTCGTCATATCCGTCTATATCCGAAACAAGACTTATATTTTCCAAAAATTCACCCAGTGTATTCCCCGTTTCTTCATTCTTCTCAAACTCGGTAATAACAGAAATAAATTCGCCCAAGTTTTCTATTCTTGTCTTACTTTCCGTTGTATCTTCCATTACAAGTGCCGGCATATATCCTGTATCATTCAATATTCTTCCCGTAAGATCTTCAATCGTAACGGTATCTTTAAGTTTGATAAGTGATTGTATTATTTCCGAAAAACTAAGTAATTTTTTTATAGCCGTTTTAAATTCAGGGTAATCGTCCGCGTGAGAAATAACATCATAAAGACTTGTTTCCTTTTCACGTGCAATATTTCTCGCTTTTTCAAGTGTTGCGTTACCGATTTTTCTTTTCGGCTCATTGATAATTCTTGCCAGACTTACATCATCATTCGGATTATATACAACTCTCAAATATGCAATTATATCCTTAATTTCTTTACGGTCATAGAATCGAAGTCCCGAAAGGACTTTGTACGGAACAGACTCACGCATAAGCATTTCTTCTATTACACGCGACTGTGCATTTGTTCTGTACAGTATCGCACAATCCGAAAATGAACCTTGTTCATCGAAATGCTTTTTTATCTGACGTGCAATATATCTTGCCTCGTCATATTCGTTTGTACCCGTGTATACAAAAACTTTGTTTCCGTCACCGTTTGACGTCCACAACGATTTACCCATTCTACCCTTATTGTTAGATATAACGCTGTTTGCGGCATCAAGGATATTTTGCGTTGAACGGTAATTTTGGTCAAGCGTTATCTTTTGTACATCAGAGTAATCATCTTCAAAATTAAGAATATTTCCGATATTTGCACCTCTGAATTTATAAATACTTTGGTCGTCATCACCGACAACGCAAAGATTTCTGTTTGCCTGTGCAAGAAGATTAATAAGAAGATACTGCGAATTGTTCGTATCTTGATACTCATCAACAAGTATATACTGAAACTTATCTTGATATTTTGACAATACATCGGGATTTTCACTTAAAATCTTAACTGTATTCAAAATAATATCGTCAAAATCGACTGCATTGTTTTTTCTCAGTTTTGTTTGGTATCTGTAATATATTTTTGCGATTATGCTCATGCGGTAATCGCTTTTGTAAACATTTTCAAAAGTTGCCGCATCCATCAAGTCATTTTTTGCGTTACTTATTATAGACAACACGTTTCTGACAGGAAAACTTTTTTCGTCAATGTCAAGTTCTCTTAGACATTCTTTCATAACAGTCTTTGTATCTGCTGTATCGTAAATTACAAAATCACGGCTGTAACCAAGCAAATCAATGCAACTACGCAAAATTCTGACGCAAACCGAGTGAAATGTACCAATCCACATATCTTTTGCGGTATCACCCAAAAGTCTTTCAATACGGTCTTTCATTTCTCTTGCGGCTTTGTTTGTAAAAGTTATCGCTAAAATATTCCAAGGACGTATATGTTTTTCGGAAATCATATATGCAATTCTGTTTACAAGCACCGTTGTTTTTCCGCTTCCCGCACCTGCAAGCACAAGAACAGGACCTTCCGTTGCCAATACAGCCTCTTTTTGCCTTTCGTTAAGTTTATCTAACATATTATTCATCAAATGTTCTCCTAAAATCGTTTTCATTTTATTATATCATAACAACGAAGGCGGCTGAATGTCGCTGCAGTATTATGATACAATGTTCTCCGAAACATAAAAATCTTTGATTTTTTGTATGTTTCGTGAGGTTATTATACCACATATTCAGAAAAAACACAAACTTTTAAAACCATTTCTTCAATAAGTTTTTCAGTATAAACGTGTCGAATTTCGGCAAATTTAAGTGTAGAAAGGCGGTGAATAATTTGAAAAAAGTTTCCTGTAAAATAGTAGTTTTTCTTCTTTTAAATTTGTGTATTTTCACAAGCGTTTATGCCGATGAAATCAAAGTCGTTCCTATCGGTAAAGCGGTAGGCGTAAAGATATATACCGACGGCTTGCTCGTCGTCGGAACATCGGAAGTAAGCGGTGAAAATGTTTCAAAAAAATACGGTATAAAGATAAATGACAGAATAGAAAAAATAAATAATCAACTCATCAACAGTACAGAAGAATTTTCAAAGACCGTAAATGAAAATCCAAGCGGTGTGGCACTTTCAATAAAGCGGGATAATCAAGATATTTTGATTAATGCCGTTCCCGTTTTATCGGAAGACAATATATACCGTTTAGGTCTTTGGGTGCGTGACAGTACCGCTGGAATCGGTACTGTAACTTATTACAATCCCCAAAACAACAGCTTTGCCGCACTCGGTCACGGAATAAACGATATTGATACAGGTAATATTTTATCCGTTAAATCAGGAAATATTCTTAATTGCGATATTTTATCTGTATCAAAAAGTTCAAAAGGTCATCCCGGAGAAATTAACGGTGCGTTTGACGGTAATACAATAGGTAATATCAGTATAAATTCACAAATAGGTATTTACGGAAATATGTCTTGCGATGAATTTTCCTCTGATAATGCCATCCCCGTTGCCGCAAAGGAACAGATATGTGAAAGTGACGCGTATATACTTTCAGACGTTATAGGGCAAAAAACGGAAAAATACTCGATAAAAATAAACAAAATCACAAACGATTCCGACAAAGGATTGATTATTGAAATTACCGACCCTCGTTTAATCGACTGCACAGGCGGAATTGTTCAGGGTATGAGCGGCTCGCCGATTATACAAAACGGTATGCTTATAGGTGCGGTAACTCATGTATTTGTAAACAATCCCACAAAAGGATATGGGACTCTTGCTGAAAATATGATTGACATGACTAACACCATAGATTAAAAAAATCAAAAATCACATCAAAATTGATGTGATTTTTGAGCTGTATTAAATTTCAATAAGTTCTTTCGGTGATGATGTCAGATTTACCGCTTTACCGTTTTGTACAACGATTAAATCTTCAATTCTTACACCGCCGAAACCGTCTATATAAATTCCCGGTTCAACCGTAATTACGTTACCGTTTTGAACAACAGCATTGCTTTTCGGTGAAAATGACGGATTTTCGTGAATTTCAATACCGACACTGTGTCCAAGACTGTGACCGAAGTTCTCACCGTAACCTGCGTCGGTTATAATCTTTCGTGCCACTCCGTCAACTTCACTGCACTTCATACCTGCTTTAATTGCGTCTATTGCAGTGGTTTGCGCTTTTAAAACTGTATTGTAAATTTCTTTTTGTTTATCATTCGCTTTGCCGACAACTACTGTTCTAGTCATATCCGAACAGTAACCCTCGAAAACACAGCCGAAATCCAAAGTAAGAAAATCTCCGTTTTCGATTTTTTTATCGGTAGCTATGCCGTGCGGCATTGCCGAACGAATACCCGATGCGGAAATAGTGTCAAACGACAATGCAGTCGCACCTTGTTTTTTCATAAAAAACTCCAAATCAAGTGCTATTTCTCTTTCGGTTACTCCCTCTTTAATTCTGCCTAAAACATATTCAAATGCCATATCGCCAATTTTTTCAGCCTCTGCGATTTTTTTAATTTCGCATTCGTCTTTTATTTCTCGCGGTTTGTTTATAAGATTTTGCATTTCAACAAAATCTTGTCCGTCTTTTAGTTTTGCTCTTATTCGCTTATTTTCTCCGACGCTCATATATGATTCTTCAAAACCTATATATTTTTCGTCTATTCTTGAAAATATTTTTTCAAAACCTTTTGCAATATCAATCACTTCAAAGCCTTTTGCTTGCTCACGCGCCTGTATTGTGTATCGCGAATCTGTGATAATATACTTGCCGCTGTGCGAAATAAGCAAATATGCGTCCTCTGACGTGAAACCGCTGTAATAAAATATATTCGGATAGCTTGATATAAAAACCGCCTCGTTATCGTGCATTTTTTCGCACAGTTTATCTATTCTGCTCTGCATACCAATGCCTCCAATGCAAGTTCATACCCCTTAAATCCCAAACCGCAAATCTGTCCTATACATTCAGGTACGATAACAGATGTATGTCTGAACTCTTCACGTTTATGGATATTTGAAATATGTACTTCGATTACATCCATTTTAACCGAACCGAACGCATCTCTGATAGCATACGAATAATGAGTAAATGCCCCCGGATTTATTATAATGCCGTTGTAATTACCCATTGCACTGTGTATTTTTTCAACGATTTCGCCCTCAAAATTACTTTGAAAAAAATCAACCTCAACACCAAGTTCATCTGCTTTTTTTCTGATGTTTTTTTCCAAATCGTCAAGAGTGCTGTTTCCGTATATTCCCGGTTCTCTGATACCAAGCATATTTAAGTTTACGCCGTTTATAACAAGATACTTCTTCAATATATCCCAATCCTCTCGTATTATAATGTTTCTATTTCTTTCATAAGTTCATCGACAAGCCTGTCTTGAGGTACTTTCTTTATAATCTCGCCTTTTTTGAAAATAAGTCCCTCACCTTTTCCGCCTGCAATTCCTATATCAGCCTCTCTCGCCTCACCGGGTCCGTTTACCGCACAACCCATAACGGCGATTTTAATAGGCTTATCAATATTTGCGGCACGTTTTTCAACTTCGTTTGCGATTGAAATAAGGTCAAGTTGAGTTCTTCCGCAAGTCGGACACGAAACTATCTCCGCACCTGTTTTTCTCATCCCCAAAACCTTTTGAATATCATACGCCGCATAAATTTCTTCAACAGGGTTTGCCGTAAGAGAAACACGCATAGTATCGCCTATTCCTTCTGCCAAAAGTGCACCAATTCCGACAGCCGATTTAACCGTTCCGCCTTTTAACGTACCGGATTCGGTTACACCGATATGCAACGGAATATCCGATATTTCATTGAATTTTCTGTATGCGCAAAGCATTTTCGGAACGTCTGAAATCTTAATTGACACAACCACATTATTAAAATTAAGTTCGTCAAGAATTGCAACGTGTCCCATAGCACTTTCCACAAGTGCATCGGCAGTTACACCGCCGTATTTTTGAAGTAATTCTCTTTCAAGCGAACCGCCGTTGACGCCGATTCTGATAGGGATTTCTCTTTCCTTTGCCATTTCGACAACTTGCTTTACTCTGTCGCGGTCACCGATATTGCCGGGATTAATTCTGACTTTATCCGCACCGTTTTTCATACATTCCAACGCAAGACGATAATCAAAATGTATATCGACAACAAGCGGTATATGAATTTGCTTTTTTATATCCGCTACTGCTTTAGCCGCAACCATATCAGGCACGGCAACACGAATTATCTCGCAGCCTGCATTTTCAAGTTCATGTATCTGATTTACCGTTGCTTTGACATCTCTTGTGTCGGTATTACACATAGACTGAATTGCAACGGGATTGTCACCGCCGATTTTCACACCGCCTATATTTACAATTCTTTTTTGTTTTCTCATAAATATTAACCTCACTTATTGAATAAACGCATTATATCGTGGAATGATACGAACACAATGAATGCCAATAACAATAACATTCCGACTGCATGAACTATCCCCTCTTTTTCAGGCGGAATAGCCTTTCTGCGTATCATTTCAATCAGTACAAACAATATTCTTCCGCCGTCAAGTGCAGGTATCGGAAGAATATTGAATATTCCGAGATTTATTGTCAAAATTGCAACCAAGTTAAGCACATAAAGCCAACTGTAACTGCCCGAATTAACCGCGTTGTTCACTTCGCTTACAATTCCGACAGGTCCTGACATTTGGTCTACACCAACCTTACCTGTTATCATCTGCCAGAATGACTGATACACAAGCTTAACCACAAATTCGGTTTCATTTAAAGCCTCTCCCCAAACATTAAATATCGTTATATCCTTTGTTTTAGGTGTAAAGCCTATTATATATCTTGTGCTTGTTTCTGACTGACCTACAATCGAATCGTCCTTAGGAATTTTATCGGAATATTCCACAAACTGACCTGTTGTGTATCCGTTTATTGTACTGTCAACTTGTACGCCGTTTTCTCCGTAAGTTGTTTTGACAATTTGCTCTGTCGGCATAAATGAATAGTCGATTTTTTCACCATTTCTTGAAACCGTTACGGTTGCCTGTTCGTCTTTTTTGAAATTTTGAGTATAAAGTGAAATATCATTATAGAAATTAATTTTCTTTCCGTTAATCTTTATAATCTTATCATTCGGCTGTACTCCGACTTGTTCTATATAGCTGTGCGGAACAACCGTATCAATAACATTTGTTCGTGCAGGCGACGTTGACGGAACGATAACAAGAAACAGTACAAAACCCAAAATGATATTAAAAACACCGCCTGCCAAAAGCACAAGCAATCTTTTCCATGCTTTTTGATTTGAAAAAGCTCGCGGATCGGTATTGTCGGCTTCATCTTCGCCCTCAAATTTACAATAACCGCCAAGCGGCAAAATTCTTATTGAGTATTGTGTTTCGCCTTTCTTTTTCTTGAATATTGCAGGTCCCATTCCGACAGAAAATTCATCAACTTTAAAGTTCAGCATTTTTGCAACAATAAAGTGACCGAATTCGTGCAGTGAAACCATTACAAGGAACATTACAACAGATACAATCGCAGTTATCAAATTAAACTCTCCTTTTCAAATCTATATACAATCTCACGGGCTAACTTATCTGTTTCCCATATATCCGAAATTGTCGGATTTTCGATATTTTTAATCTCGCTCATTGCCTTTGCGATAGCGTCGGATATACCGAGATAAGATATTTTACCTTGCATAAACAACTCAACCGCCGCCTCATCGGCACTGTTAAATACAGTCGGTTTTATACCGCCGTCTTTAAGTGCATCATATGCCAATTTCAACGCATAAAACGTGTCTGTGTCGGGTTCGTCAAATGTAAGTGACGGATACTTTGTAAAGTCAAGTTCGTTATTCTTCATCGGAAGTCTGTTCGGATATGTCAATGCGTACTGTATAGGAAGTCGCATATCAGGTGCACCGAGCTGTGCGATTACTCCGTTATCCACGAACTCAACCATTGAATGTACAACGCTCTGTCTGTGTACCAAAACTTTTATGTTATCCGTTCCGAAAAGCCACTTCGCCTCCATAACTTCAAGACCTTTATTGACAAGCGTTGATGAATCTATCGTAACCTTTGCACCCATATTCCAATTAGGGTGTTTTAATGCGTCCTCAGGTTTTATGTCAACCAGTTCTTCACGTTTTTTCCCAAAGAACGGACCGCCCGATGCGGTTAAAAGTATTCTCTTTACTTCGCGTCTGTCCTTACAGCCTTGAAGTGACTGAAATATCGCACTGTGTTCACTGTCTACCGGTAGTATTGCAACTCCGTTTTCCTTTGCCAAATCCATAACGATATGACCGCCTGTTACAAGCGTTTCCTTATTCGCAAGAGCAATATTTTTCTTTGCCTTTATTGCCTCTATTGTAGGCTCAAGTCCCGAAATACCGACAACCGCGGTTACAACCGTATCAGCACCGTCAGCCGTTGCCGTTTCTATAAGACCTTCTTTTCCTTGTACTACTTTTATATCGGTATCGGCAAGCTTGATTTTCAAATCCTTAGCCTTTTCTTCATCGGTAAGGCACACCGTTTTCGGTTTAAACTCTCTCGCCTGTTTTTCAATTAAGTTCACATTTGAATGTGCAGACATTGCCTCTATTTTTATGCCCTTGTATTCGCGGGCAATTTCAAGAGTCTGTGTACCGATTGAACCTGTTGACCCCAATACCGCTATTTTCTTTTCAAATTCCATTTGTCTTTTCTCCAATTAATTTGACATTCCCTACATAACTCCAAAAATTACCATCGGCAATATATACATAATAGGTGCTATAAACATAACGCTGTCAAATCTGTCCATAAATCCGCCGTGTCCCGGAAATATCCAACCGAAATCTTTTATTCCTGTATCGCGTTTGATAGCCGAAGCAATCAAATCGCCTAGTTGTGACAATGCACCGCCTACAAGACCGTAAACCGCACCCTCAACAACTACATTGCTCCACTGCAACATATTTGTATCAAATACATTTTTCACAATCAATAGATATACAATACATATAACCATTGCACCGACAACACCGCCGACAGAGCCTTCAACCGTTTTATTCGGGCTGACGTGAGGTATCAGTTTGTGTTTGCCTAAAAATCTGCCTGTAAAATACGCAAACGTATCACACGACCACGCACATATAAATGTTAAAAGCATTGTTGCTGTATCAAACGTTTCCTTTGTAAGCCATACGCACCCCATTGAAATTACAATGTACATAGTCAAGAAACCGTTTGAAAGTATATCCTTATAATTTCTTTTACCGTGCTTTGCCACTACTGTAATCATATGCAGTGCTATGATAAAAATTATACCTATTGACGCAGTTGCCCATGCAAAAGTATCCCATTCCAACGCTTTAAAAAAATAAATTGATAACATCAATATGACAGCGGAAATAAATCCGATAGTTTTCATACCCAAATCGGCTTTTGTCGCACTGTAACACTCATATAGCATAAATAATATAACCGCCGCAAGTGCAACTGTAAAGTATATCGGCGGTAAAAACAGTATACCAACAAATACCGCCAATGCGACCACCGACGTTATAATTCTCTTAACCATTTTTACACACCCCCAAATCTTCTGCCTCTGTTTTGAAAATCGATTATAGCCTTATGTAAATCAGCCGGTTTAAAATCAGGCCATAGCTTATCGGTAAACCACATTTCCGCATAGCTTACCTGCCAAAGCATAAAGTTTGACAATCTCTGCTCACCGCTTGTTCTGATAAGCAAGTCAACGTCAGGCTGATTTGCGGTATACAAATAGCTTGAAAAAACTTCATCGTCAATATCCTCGATATTCTGCTTGCCGTCCTTAACGTCCTTACAGATATTTTTTACCGCATTGACAATTTCTTCACGACCGCCGTAGTTAAGAGCGATATTCATAACAATTCCTGTATTATTCTTTGTAAAATTCTCTGTCTTTATAATCTGACGGCAAATTTCTTCTGAAAGACCTTTTCTTGAACCGATTACACGAATAACAACATTCTCTCCCGAAAGAGTTTTTTCGGCATTTCTCAGATAGTCAAGCAAAAGCGACATAAGATAGTCTACTTCTTCTTTCGGTCGTTTCCAGTTTTCCGTTGAAAAAGCATATACCGTTATATACTTTACACCGAGATTATTTGCCTCTGTGATAATTTTTTTCAGTGAATCCGCTCCGGCACTGTGTCCGGCACTTCTCGGCAAACCTCTTTTTTTCGCCCATCTGCCGTTACCGTCCATTATAATTCCGATATGCTGCGGAAGTCTTGACATATCTATTTCATTGATTTTCTTTTTCTTTGAAAAAAACATACGATACCTCTCTATTTAGCACAATACCGGCAGACTTAGCCTGCCGGTCATATGCGTAGTGATTTTAATTATCAAACCTCAAGGATTTCTTTTTCCTTTGCGGCACTGATATTATCAATTTCTTTAATATACTTATCTGTCAAGTTTTGTATATCCTTTTCTGTTTCTTTCAAATCGTCCTCTGTGATTTCGCCGTCTTTCTTCATAGCCTTGTACTTATCCATTGCGTCACGTCTTGCGTTACGAATTTGTACCTTTGCTTCTTCTGTATACTTCTTTACAGTCTTAACAAGTTCTTTTCTTCTTTCCTCTGTCAGCGGAGGGAAGTTAAGTCTTATAACCTTACCATCATTTTGAGGTGCTATACCGATGTCAGACGCATTGATTGCCTTTTCGATTTCCTTTAAAACGCTTGCGTCCCAAGGTTGAATAACAAGTAATCTCGGTTCAGGTGATGAGATTGAACCTACCTGTTGGACAGGCGTCATTGTGCCGTAGTAATCAATAGCAACTTTATCAAGTACAGACGCGTTTGCACGTCCTGCACGGATTGTATTTAATTCACCCGCATAACCGTTTATTCTTTTTTCCATCTTTTCTTCAATTTCAGGATACTTACCCATTTTAAAATTCCTCCTTAAATATATCAATTGATCTTAAAGTTTTCCCTCATTATTTACAAGTGTACCTATTTTTTCGCCTTTTACCGCTCTTACAATGTTTTCAGGGTCGCTAAGACCGAAAACAAGTATAGGCATATTATTATCACGGCACATTGATGCCGCAGTTGAATCCATTACGCCGAGATTTTTTGAAAGTATATCACTGAATGAAAGTACATCATATTTCTTTGCGTCAGGATTTATATTAGGGTCGCTGTCATATACTGCATCAACTTTCTTTGCAAGCAATATAACCTGTGAATCTGTTTCAACTGCACGAAGTGCGGCGGCTGTATCTGTTGACATAAATGGATTACCTGTTCCGCAGCCGAATATTACTACTCTGCCCTTTTCAAGATGTCTTTCAGCCTTACCTCTGATATAAGGTTCTGCCACCTGTCGCATTTCAATCGCAGTCTGCACTCTTGTAGGTACATTGCAGTTTTCAAGTGCACTGCAAAGTGCCAACGCATTTATCGCAGTTGCAAGCATACCCATATGGTCAGCTCTTGTTCTGTCCATATTTTCACTGCTTCGTCCTCTCCAGATGTTTCCTCCGCCTACAACGATTGAAACCTGTACACCCATGTCCACAATTTTCTTTATGTTCTCACTGATATGTGCAATAGTATGCTCATCAAGTCCAAATCCATTTGTTCCCGCAAGTGCCTCTCCGCTTATTTTTAAAAGCACTCTCTTATACTTTGCTCTCATCTATGGTATCCTCCTTAAATTGTTATTCATATTGTATAATATTATACCAAAACTTTCACAAAAAAGCAATATAGAATTGTCATTTAATTATAGTTTTTGCACTATTAAAGTCTTTGTGCAAGCTTTTCAACATTTTCACGTCTGAATTCTTCAAATCTATCCTCTTCTATTGCCTTTCTGATGCGTTCCATAAGCTCATTATAAAAATACAAATTATGAAGAACTGCCAATCTCATTCCAAGCATTTCTTTTGCCTTGAACAAATGTCTTATATATGCTCTCGTATAGTGCCGACAAGCAGGACAACCACATTCTTCGTCAATCGGTCTTGTATCAAGTTCATATTTTTGGTTCATTAAATTCATTGTGCCGTTTCTTGTAAAGATAAATGCGTGCCTTGCGTTTCTTGACGCGATAACACAGTCAAAGAAGTCTACACCTCTTGCAACCGATTCAATAATATTTGACGGTGTTCCGACACCCATTAAGTATCTCGGCTTATTTACAGGTGCATGAGGAAGTACAACATCAAGAATATGATACATTTCTTCGTGGCTCTCGCCAACCGCCAAACCGCCTATCGCATATCCCGGTAAATCAAGTTCCGCAATCCTCTGCATATGCTCAATTCTTATATCATCGAAAGTTCCGCCTTGATTGATACCGAAAAGCATTTGATTTTTGTTAATTGTATCGTCAAGCGAATTAAGTCTTTCCATCTCTTTTTTACAGCGAACAAGCCATCTGTACGTTCTGTCGCATGAGTCCTTTACATATTTGTACGGTGCTGGATTTTCAATACATTCGTCAAATGCCATTGCTATTGTAGACGCAAGGTTTGACTGTATCTGCATACTTTCTTCAGGTCCCATAAATATTTTGTGACCGTCAATATGTGAATTAAAGCTGACGCCTTCTTCTGTTATTTTTCTCAAACCTGCAAGTGAAAACACCTGAAAACCGCCGCTGTCCGTTAAAATAGGTCTGTCCCAATTCATAAATTTGTGAAGCCCGCCAAGCTGTTTTATAACTTTGTCGCCGGGTCTTAAATGTAAATGATAGGTATTTGAAAGTTCAACCTGACAGCCTATCTCTTTTAAATCCATTGTACTTACCGCACCTTTTATTGCCGCTATTGTTCCGACGTTCTGAAAAACGGGTGTCTGTACAACTCCGTGTACCGTATGAAATTCGCCGCGTCTTGCATTTCCGTCAGTATGCAAAATTTTAAACATTTCGTATCTCCTTTATTTTATAAGCATCGCGTCGCCAAATGAAAAAAATCTGTATTTTTCCTGTACCGCTGTTTTATAGGCATTCAGCACATTTTCTCTGCCCGCCAAAGCACTTACAAGCATTATAAGTGTTGATTCAGGCAAGTGGAAGTTTGTTATAAGCGCATCTATAACGTGAAATTCCTTACCCGGATAAATAAATATATTCGTCCAACCTGTTTTTTGTTCAAGTTTTTCGTTTTCCATTCCGACCGTTTCCAAAACTCTTGTAGCAGTTGTTCCGACAGAAATTACACGTTTACCGTTTGATTTTGTTTTATTTACCAAATCGGCTGTTTCCTGCGGAAGTATATAAAATTCCGAGTGCATTTTATGTTCAAGTATATCGTCGGCTTTAACAGGTCTGAATGTTCCTAGTCCGACGTGAAGTGTTACATAACCTATATTAACGCCTTTTGCCTTAATCTTTTCAAGCAATTCGGGTGTAAAGTGAAGTCCTGCCGTAGGTGCCGCCGCACTGCCGGGATTTTTTGCATACACTGTTTGGTATCTGTTTTTATCTTCAAGTTTATGTGTTATATAGTGAGGCAGAGGCATTTCTCCGAGTTTATCCAAAACCTCCTCAAATACTCCCTCATACTCAAACTTAACAAGTCTGTTACCGTCATTTATAACGTCCAAAACCTCTGCTTTAAGCTCACCGTTGCCAAAAACAAATCTTGCGCCGGGTTTAGCTTTTCTGCCCGGTTTCAAAATTACTTCCCAAGTATCAAGCGTATGCTTATGCAAGAGCAAAAATTCAATAGCACCGCCCGTACCCTCCTTTTGACCGTACAGACGTGCCGGAAGTACCTTTGTATCATTCAATATAAGTGCATCACCCTCATTTAGTTCATCGACTATATCATAAAAATGCTTATGCTCAATTTCACCTGTATTTTTATCAAGTATCATAAGCCTTGAAGAACTTCTGTCCTTTAAAGGTTCTTGTGCAATAAGTTCTTCGGGCAAGTCATAATAAAAATCCGTTCTTTTCAAAATAATTACCTCTTTTTTCTGTTCATTTAGATTACATTATACCAAAAAAATAAGGTTGTTGCAATAGTTTGCGACAACCTTATTAAATTTTAAGAAATTCTTTTTAGCTATACCAAAAGCATATTCTGTTCGTCACCACCCATACCGAGTGCCTTACGGCTTCCTATACCCTAATAACACGAATAATGAATTAACTTTTTTAATAACAACTGCTATAATCACCATGAATTTTAAAAGACACACTTTCCGTCATACCTGTCAATTATTTATGTAAAATTTTTATTTAGCAAAATGTATAATACAGAAAATTAAGGAAACAATACTAAATACTACAATGTATATGGAGGAACACAAAATGAATCAACAACAAAAAAAGGAAACAAAAAAGCTACCAAGCTTTTACATAGCACTTTGTTGCTGTGTATTGGCAATCGGTATAGCCGGTTATTTTACCGAAAGACACAATTCAGACTCATCGAGTATGCTAAGCAATGAGATAGCCGATAACAGTGGCAGCGAAGTTTTTTCGGATTCAACCGACAAATTCACATCTTCCGCTCTGAACGTTTCAGAAGATGAAACTCAAGAGGCGTCATCAGCAAATGTAGAAGAGAGTTCGGAAGTTGTATCTGATACCGAAACCTCTCAAAGTACCGACACTCAAACCGATATACCTGTTATGTCCGAGCAACAAGTACCTGTTGAGGACTATGCAGTCAACAATCCCGACGTTGACCAAACCGCAGTTATCGTATCATCCGAACAACCTGCATTTATTATGCCTGTAAACGGAAATACACTTGAAGGATATTCGGACAAATTAAAATACAACGAACAGCTTTCCGATTGGCGTACCCACAACGGCATTGACATTGCCGCCAACACAGGTTGCAGTGTACAAGCCGTCGCTGACGGCGTTATTGACGAAACAGGCAAAGACGCAATGGGCGAATATGTAATAATATCTCACGCCGCAGGATTTATAACGAAATATATGGGGCTTGAAAATATTGAAAATCTTACTGTAGGTAAAGAAATAAAATCAGGTGAAGTTATCGGAACGTCAGGTAAATGTACCGGTGAAAATGTGACCGATCCGCATATTCACTTTGAAATGTCAAAAGACGGAATTCTGGTAAACCCAACCGACTACCTTCCTCAACAATAAAAGCAAAATGAGCCTGTCGACATTTTGATGTGACCCCCAAAAGTTAGACTTTTTATAGCGTAGTAGTTTTAACGACTGC
>OLRK01000511.1_pt1 | contig 44430 bp, 40 predicted proteins | sample 1672911 | NCBI WGS metagenome assembly OLRK01 (sample SAMEA3136736, study PRJEB25190) | human gut metagenome | biome: human gut; feature: human-associated habitat; material: faeces | place: Austria | collected 2013
CTCACCAGTTGCCCGGAGGTATGTGTGCCATTTTAGGCAGTCAGGTATTCCTGGACGAAAGGAAAAACCATATGAACTGGAACATTATTACGGATTCAAGCTGTGATCTGCTCCCTTCCACCAGTCCGGACGGAAGGATTCGGCTGACCAGTGTGCCGTTTACCATCCGCATCGGAGAGCGGGATTTTGTCGATGATGAGCATCTGGATACGCTGGAAATGCTCTCCGCCATGGAGCAGGAACGCTCGGCCGGCCACACCTCCTGCCCCACGCCGGACGCATGGCTGGCGCAGTTTGAACAGGCAGACTGCGCGATCGCGATCACCATTTCCTCGCAGCTGTCCGGCAGCATGAACAGCGCTCTTGCGGCAAGAGATATGGCGCTGGAGAAAGATCCGGATAAAAAGATCGTCATTCTGGACTCCTTATCCACCGGACCGGAGGTTCTGCTCTGCGTAAAGGAGATCGAGCACCTGATCCGTCAGGGCCTTTCCTTTGACGATATTGCGGCGCACGCCAGAGGTTTTCTGCAGAAAACCAAAATCCTCTTTGCGCTCTCCTCGTTTGACAACCTGATCAAGAACGGACGCATCCACCGTCTGACGGGTATGCTCGCCAAGGCTCTCGGCATCTGGGGCATCGGCAGCGGCAGTGACGAGGGAAAAATCGCCTTTGAAAGCAAGGCGCGCGGTGCAAAAAAGGTCGTACAGACGCTGGTCAGCACCATGAAGGAGCATGGATTCATCGGCGGAAATGTCGCGATCAGCCATTGTGATAATCTCGCACTGGCTCAAACGCTGAAAAACAGCATTCTGGATATCTGGGAAAATACAAGCATCGAGATCCTGCCGACCCGCGGGCTCTGCAGCTACTACGCCGAGCGCGGCGGATTGATCGTCAGCTACTGAGCCGGAGCCGATCGACCGTCTCCGTTTTCAACAAACAAAGGGCGAAACCATATGGTTTCCTACTCTGAATTTTGAAGCATTTTCGATTTTAGCAATCTTACGGATTCTGAAACTTATAAATGCATCTAAAACGCATTTTTCAATCAATAATTCAAAATCATATTACAAAATGCGAAAAACATTGTTTTTCTGGTTCGTGCAGTTTCATACCGTTTTAGAGGTGTACGAACCGCAAACATTGGTGTAATTATGGTGTCAATCAGCGGCAGGCAACAGCAGCTAACAAATACAACAAAAGCACGCTTTTTAGAGCGTGCTTTTTGCTATCTACCGGTCCTATACGCATTGGCGCCGTCCGCGCGGCGGCGTGCAGCGCGTAAGCCGACGGCACGGAACGGTGCCGAGGGCGCGGCGACAGCCGCGCCCGAAATATAGATACCCCCTTTCTCTAACAGGGGGGTACAAATCGGAATAGATCAGCAAATCTCGCAAAACTTTGAATAAATTCAGCTTAGAATAGCGATTTTTACCGAAAAAACCATGAAAATTACGTTATTCTCTTAAAACAGATACATTTGTATAATTTCACATAGATTTGCATAAATAGAGTTGTATGCTTGACCATGAAAAACAGCAATCTGGCGGCTGAGATGAATGATAACGATATTAGGACGATATTATCAGAGTATATTCTAACAACAATTTCAACAGCTAAAGAACAGCATCTGTGCAAATGAAATGCACAATCCATCTCGTATTTATGTGAAAATACCAAAATCACGACGTATATTTTATGAAAAAAGCGGAACTTCAAAAACTTTGCTCAAAGCGGTTGACATTTGCACCTGCATCGCGCTACAATAGCATCGTCAGATAACGAGGACGTACTCGTAAAACAGCGAGGACGTACACGCTGACAAATAAAGCGCAGGTTTGCCGATAAAAGTGAGGTATCGTTCGGCATGAAAGTTACTATGAAGGAAATCGCCGAGCGCGCCGGAGTTCATCCGTCAACAGTCGATAAGGTCGTACACCACCGTGTAGGTGTCAGTGATGAAGTTCGTGCAAGGGTGCAGGCCATCATCAACGAACTGGGCTACACGCCCAATCCGAGTGGCCGTGTATTGCAGCGGCAGGGCAAAGTGTACCGCATTTCCGCCATTCTGGTGGAGGTAGATGCACTGCCGTACCTGAAAAAAGGCATCGAACGCGGCGTAAAAGAGCAGACCGGTTTCGATATTGAAGTCAGCTATGCGGTTACCGGGTTCCAGGAGGCCAAACAGCAGAGCGAGTACATCGTCAAAGCTGTTGAGGATAAGGCGGACGGCATCATCCTCAGTCCGATCAACGCAGATTGTGTGCGCCGAGCGATTGACCGAGCGGCTGACGCAGGTATTCCCGTTATCACTACGGATTCGGATATTGACGGTTCGCGCCGTACCTGCTGTGTCAGCATCGACAGCGCAAGAGCCAGCCGTATTGCCGGTCGGCTTATGGGACAGTTTCTGAACGGAAACGGCAAAATTGCCATCATTTCAAGCGCAATCGAGACTGAAAACAACAACTACTATGTGCAGATGCGTGAACAGGGATTTACCGATTTTCTCAAAGTGGAGTATCCGCAAATCGTGATCGTATCGCGCGTGGAGAGCTTCGAGGACCCGCAGATCACCTATGAAAAAACGGTACAGCTGCTGGCTGAACAGCCTGATCTGCGCGGCATCTATATCACCTGCGGCGGCGTAGCCCAGGTCGGCAGAGCGCTGATCGAAAGCGGCCGATCCAAGGACATCCGGGTGCTGTGCTACGAGGATTATCCTGAGATCGTGGAACTCATGCGGCAGGGTGTCATAGACTGGACACTCGGCGGCGAAAAAGATGAACAGGGCGCACTTCCGGTCAAGCTGATTATGGATCAGCTGGTGTTCGGCAGAAAGCCCGCACGGGATCAGATTTTCACCGAGACCCGTATTCTGGTCAAGGAATGTTTATAAAAAATATTTGCTGAAAGACGCAAATATTTTTTATAACGCTTTACGAGTACGTCCTCGTAAAGTGGAAATTGAACAAAAACAACCAACGAATATTTGCTGAAAGATGCAGATATTTTTTCAGGAGTGCTACGAGGACGTGCTCGTAGCGTGTATATAGAAAATACTACGGAGAAATCCGTCAAAACAACAAATCTGCTCATAAAGTACCTGCTATTGTGCAGATATTTTTATAGAGGTTTACGAGTACGTTCTCGTAAAAGATAAAAGACATATAAATGAGAAGAACTAACATGAATTAAGGAGGAAAATATCATGGAAGAACTCAGAATCGGTCTGGTAGGTACCGGCGCAATCGGCCGCACCCACATTGAACGCATCAACAACACCCTGCAGGGCGGCAAGGTAGTTGCCTGCGCGGACGCAAACATCGACTTCTGCAAGTCGGTTGCCGAGAAATACGGCATCAAGGCTTATGAAAAGGGCGAGGACATGATCGCGGCGGACGATATCGACGCAGTAGTCGTTACCACGCTCGACCCGTTCCACGAGCAGTACGTTATGGCAGCAATCAAAGCCGGCAAGTATGTTTTCTGCGAAAAGCCGCTGGCACCGGAAGCGGATGCCTGCAAGCGCATCGTTGAGGCCGAGATGGCATCCGGCAAGCAGCTGGTTCAGGTTGGCTTCATGCGCCGTTACGATCCGGGTTACGGTCAGCTGAAGAAGGCTATCGACTCCGGCAAGTACGGTCAGCCGCTCATGCTACACTGCGTACACCGCAACTATGACGCACCGGGCTTCACCACCTCGATGCCGGTCGAGAACTCCATGATTCACGAAATCGACGTGCTCCGCTGGCTGCTCGGTGAGAACTACAAGACTGCCGAGGTCGTATTCCCCAAGACCACCCGCAACGCGGAAGGCGATCTGCGTGATCCGCAGATCATGTATCTGACCACCGAATCCGGTGTCCGCATTGATGTAGAATCCTTCGTCAACTGCCGCTACGGCTATGACGTTCGCTGCGAGGTTGTCTGCGAGGAAGGCTGCTTGAATCTGCCAGAACCGGCAAATGCGATGATCCGCACCAACGATGCCCGCGTTACCCCGATCTGCCACGACTGGTCCGAGCGCTTCCCGGAAGCATACAACATTGAATTCCAGTCCTGGATCAATGCCTGCAAGGAAGGCCGTGTAGATGGTCCGTCCGCATGGGACGGCTATGTTGGTCAGGTGACCGCAAAGGCAGCTTCCAAGGCGCGCGATACGCAGACCGTTGTAGAGATTCACTACGACGAGATGCCGGACTTCTATAAAAAGTAACACCCAATTTTCTCTTTCTCTTCTCTGGTGTGCCGCGGTGCATGGGATATCGCGGCACCGGCTGAGAAAGTCGTTTAGAAAGGACGAATAACTATGAGATTTTGCTTAAATACTGATTGCCTCGGCTACATGCCGTTCGAAGAAATGCTGGACACGGTTGCCGCTCTCGGCTACGAGTCCATCGAGATTGCCTGCGGCAACTGGTCCAAGGCACCGCACATTGATCTGGATGCCATGCTGGCAAGCGAGGAGACCCGCAAGAACTACATGGATGCGATTGCAAAGCGCGGTCTGGTGCTCGAGGTGCTCAACTGCTCGGGCAACCAGCTTGCACCGAATGAGGAAGGCAAGCAGCATCAGGAGGTTGTCGAAAAGACCTTCAAGCTGGCCGGTCTGCTCGGCATCAAGAAGATCGTTATGATGTCCGGCTGCCCGGGTGGCTCGGCAGAGGATCACACGCCGAACTGGATCGTTACCAGCTGGCCGCCGATCACGACTCGAATCCTGAACTGGCAGTGGGAAGAGGTACTTATCCCCTACTGGAAAAAGACGGTCGAGTTGGCAAAGGCCAACGGCATTGAGAAGATTGCACTCGAGAACCACGGCTGCCAGATGGTCTACAATCCGGAGACACTCATTCGTCTGCGCGATGCAGTCGGTCCGATGGTCGGCATGAACCTCGATCCCAGTCACCTGATGTGGATGGGCGGTGATCCGGTAACAGCTGTTCATAAGCTCGGCGCGGACCGCATTTATCACGTTCACGCCAAGGATGTGCGTCTGGAGCGCAATTATGTCGGCCCGGACGGCGTGCTCGACACCAAGACCATCGACCAGTTTGCAAAGCGCACCTGGAACTACGTTGCGCTCGGTCACGGACATGATGTCAGCTGGTGGAAGGAATTTCTGTCCTGCCTGAGCATGGAGGGCTACGACGGCCCGATCAGCCAGGAAATGGAGGATCTGACCATGCCGGCGCTGACCGGACTCAAGAAGTCTACCACTGTACTCAAGGAAGCAATGCCCTGTGATCTGTAATAAATAACGCTTCGGCGCTGCTTATAAAAGAAAAAGAGAGACCCGAGAAAAAACGAGAGAAAAGAAAGGATTATGATCATGAAAAAGAAGCTCTTAGCGATGACTCTGGCAAGTGCAATGTGTGTTGGCATGCTGGCAGGCTGCGGCGGCGGTTCCTCTGCTTCGACGGACGGCGGTGATTCCGGCGCAGGCTCCGGCAACGGTGACGCTTACAACATCTCGGTTATCGTAAAGCTAACTGACGGTCACTTCAACAAGGTTATGGCCGGTGCAAAGGCGTATGCCGATGAGCACGACAATGTAAATGTAGACATTCAGTCTCCGACCTCAGCAACGTCCTATGATGAGCAAGTCAACATGATCGAGACCTCGCTCGGCAATCCGAGCATTGACGCACTGGTGTTGGCTCCGCTGCAGTCGGATTCTGCCTCTACACTGGTAGCCAATACGGACAAGGTAGTCATCGCATTGGATACCGACTTTACCTCGGATAAGAAGCTTGCATTTGTCGGCACCGGTAATAAGGATGCAGCCAAGAGCGGTGCGGTCGCAGCGGTTGAAGCAGCCAAGGCAAAGGGCATCGACAAGCCGACCGTACTGGTCGTTACCGGCGTACAGGGCGACGAGACCCACGAGGCACGTCTGGCAGGCTACAAGGAAGGCGTTGAAGAAGCAGGCGGCGAGGTCGTTGAGGTGCAGTACTGCGATGGTCTGGCTGAGAAGGCTGCAACTGCAATGGAATCCGTTATGCAGATGTATCCGGACGGCATCGATGTTGTTCTCTCTTCGAACGACGACATGGCAATGAGCGTTGTTAAGATCATCAAGGACTCCGGCAATGCCAAATACGCTGACACCATTGTCTGCGGTTTTGACGGCAACACCTCCGCTATCTCCGCGATCAAGGACGGTACGCTCGGCATGGATATCGCCCAGCTCGGTTATGACATGGGCTATAAGGCAGTGGAAGCTGCAGTGAAGGCGCTGGAAGGCGAACAGGTTGATTCCTTTATTGATTCCGGTTCTCAGGTCGTAGATTCCTCCAACTGCGATGCGTATATCGAGGATATGACCTCCAAGGGTCTGTGGGAGTAATCCACAGACCGGTTACACTCCGTTAAATCTCTTTTTCCTTTGGATAAACGGTCGGGTCTGACGCTCCAACGTTCCCAGCCATACCGCCACGGGACGGCGGTATTTGCCCAAGAGAGATCATGCTGAAACATACAGCGCACAGGACGAAAGTTCTGTGCGCTGTGAAATGCAGGTCAGAAATTCGTTCTGCTCCGCATCAAAAACGAGACACAAGATAAAGGGACGATTAAAAACTATGTTATGGACACTCATTAGCTTTGTGGGTTTCACCATTCTGGTAGCGGTGATCTCCTACTTCAAAACCAAAGGTGACAATCAAAGCACCTCGGAAGGCTACTTCCTGGCCGGACGCGGTCTGCCGGGATTCGTTATCGCAGGCTCACTGCTGCTGACTAACCTGTCGGCGGAACAGCTGGTCGGCTCGAACGGTCAGACATGGCTGGTCGGCATGAGCCCGATGGCGTTCGAGGTGCTGGCCGCACCATGCTGTATCGCACTGGCGCTATTTGCGGCCCCGCGCTATCTGAAAAGCGGCATCACCACCATTCCCCAGCTGATCGGCATGCGCTTCGACAGAAGCACCAAACTATGGTTCAGTATTCTGTACATCGTGCTGGCGCTGGTCGTTCAGATTCCGGTTGTATTGTACTCCGGTTCGCTGGTCTTTGAGAACATTTTTGGTCTGTCCGGTATCCTCGGTGTGACTAAGTTCCAGGCGATCGTCATTCTATGTATTGCAATCAGCGTCATCGGTTCAATCTATGCCATCTTCGGTGGACTGAAAGCCGTTGCGGTATCCGATACAGTAAACGGTGTCGGCCTGCTGATCGGCGGTCTGGCGGTTCCGTTCCTCGCACTGAATGTGCTGGGTCATACTGCAAACGGCGGTGGTATCATCGAGGGCATGCGCTACCTGATCGAGAACCATTCGGATATGCTAAATTCCATCGCTCCGGCGGAATCTTCTGCACCGGCTGTTCCGTGGCCGACCGTATTTACGGGCATGGTCATTCTGGGCCTGCAGTCGTGGTGCACCAATCAGGCGTATGTACAGCGCGTACTCGCCGCAAAGAACCTGAAGGAAGCACAGAAGGGTGCTCTGCTGTGCGCAACGCTGAAGATTATCGGCTTTATGTATTTGGCTCTGCCGGGCGTTATTGCTTACGCGCTGTTCCAGCTGAACGGCACGGAAATCACCATGATGGACGATGCGTACCCGACCATGATCATGCAGGTCGTTCCTGCCCCGCTGATGGGCTTTTTCGCGGCTGTCATGTTCGGCGCGATTCTGTCCTCGTTCAACTCGTTCCTCAACTCCATCAACACCATGTTCACCCTTGATATCTACAAGGAGTTCATCAAGCCGGAAGCAAATGAGCTGCAGATGGTCAAGATTGGCAAGAAGGTCGGTATTATGTTTGCAGTTCTGACGACCATTATCGGACCGATGGTTTACTTCTTCCCTGGCGGTATGCGTACCTTCCTTGATTCGCTCGTTATGCTGGTGGCGCTGCCGGTTCTGTCCGCAGTATTCGGCGGTTTCTTCTTCAAGTTCCTGCCAAAGTTCACCGCGAAGTTTATTCTGGTATTCCACATTGTGTTCTACGGCAGTTTTCTGCTGATCTCCCCATCCTACTCTCTGTTCGGCGGTGGTAACGGCACCATCCATTACCTGTATGCTGTATTGGTGCTGTGGCCGCTTGAAATGATCATTATGGCCCTGCTCAACAGCAACAACAAGAAAAAGCATCCCGAACTGGTCGCTTGGGTGCAGAAAGATGCCGGTGCAGTTGATCTGACCCCATGGAAGTACCGCGGCATCGCAACTGTGGCTATCCTGTTGTTCGTTGCAGTTGTTTACCTCGCGTTCTCTCCGCTCGGTGTCGGTACGTGGGCATATTTTCAGCCGTTCTGATGTTTGATTGCGGATGATTGGAAAATAATAAATGCTTTCCGTTATCAACGACTATAAATCTTAGGAAAAACCGTTGCAGTTTTTGATGCTGCAACGGTTTTTTATATATAAAATGCAAGTTTTGCACAAGCTGGGGATAAATGCTGTGCGTGAGATAAGATGAGGGCAAAGTTTTAGACCTTGCCCTCTGCTGCATATTCAGGCGCTTTGCTTGGCGGCGTCCTCTTTGAGCCATTGCATCAGTGCATCGTGTGTTACAAGCAGGCGGCGGCCTATTTTGAGTGTTGGGAAATCCTCGCGGTGAAAGAGCGCATAGGCGGCGCTACGGCTTATGCCGAGCAGTTCAGCCAGATCACGGGCGGATAAGGTGATACATTTTACTTGTGCTGTCATAGAATCAGACCTCCGTATTGCCTAAGTACTGCTGCATGAGCGACCGGACCGTGATAATACGGCCAAGCGGCAGTTCGAGTGGAATAGGAAGACCGGGTGCAATCTCTCTGAGGTGGTTCAGCGCATCGTGCTGTGCATCTAAGTAAGAGCAATGTGAGATTTGACGTTTAGGAGAGCAGATGTACTTCTGGAAACATTCGTTTGCCTGATCCCAGTTGTAGGCGATCATAACGGCATTGCTGCCCTTGAGAACATAGTAGCGGCCATTTTTGCTTTTGTAGTTATTTTTATGCTTACCCATAATTTGTTTCTCCTTATTGGTTCGATAGTTTAATTCCGATGTACCCATTGTGGGTCTTGTCACCGATCCGTATTTTTTTCGGCTTGACTTTATTCGCAAGCTGGCTGCGCAATATGCGCGAAAAGCGTGTTCGATCGGTTATGATCGGCAAGTCGTGTCCCACGCAATAGGCGGTGCAGAACATAACTCACGAGCAACCTTTCCGTGTCCGCTTCTGCGGCCTCTCGCTAAGATGATCGGGCAGGAGTCCACAACATAGGCATGGCTATCACCGGTTTTAGCAACAAGATGTTCTTGCCAGATTTCAGTCAATGCCTGAAATGCCGGTGCGAGCCAGTTTAATCGGCGGCAGAACGCCTGATAACTCGGTAAATCCGGAAATGTGTCCAGCATCGTCTGTTTGACGAGGCGATAAATCGCTTTTCGTGTCGGCAACTGCTGTGCTTTTCCCCAGAAATAAATTGTAATAAGCTCCTTATCTGAAAATTTTGGACAGTTGTTGTTACTCAAGCATTGCAATTTTTCTTCAAAGCTGCTATCATGACATTGACAAACAGCCTCATAGATAGCGGTTAAAGTGAATTCTTTCATCTTCTTACTTTCCGCCTTTGAGCGCTGTTTGTCACTATTTTTTCTTAAAACTTTTTCTGGGCGCTTTTCTACTCTTGATTCACATTAAAAATATTCGGGTACAGAGAATCCCCTTGGAGCATTGCACTCCGAGGGGATTTTGTTTGTGTGTTCGGAACGAACACATGATACAGCGGCGGTTCTCTTTTCAGTCCTCATATTGCAGTAGTTGATCTTTCTCAAAGGACTCCTTGCAGTGGTAGGCGATGCGGGAACAGGCCGTGCCGTCATATACTGTAACTTCAGACTTGCGGTTCTCCTGAATACAGCGCACGAACTCGCACAGTTCCTCGATGTACGCCTCATGCCAGCGGCGCGACTATTATCAATACGTCCGACCAGTCGTGTTCCATTCAGCATCAAAGGAACACACCGCTCAAGAACAAAAAGGTGATGAACGATGATGAATGGGAGGTGCTGACCAAAGGGCTGTCTCATCGCGGAGGCGGAGCAGGCTCCCGCCAAGGCCAATCCGCTGGATTACGCAAAAATGGCCCGTGCGTACGTCAAGGAGCAGACGGGGTTGTAAAAGTATCCGTCCACTGTTCTTTGGAAATGTTCCTAAATATCAAAACAGCGGCACAGCTTGCTCAAAAGGCAGCTGTGCCGCTCGGTATTTTTTAGGCTGACCGCCTTTTTTCTCCCGTATGCAGCGAAACTTATGTCTTGTACCCCGTTTTCCCGGTTTTGACACCGTAAGTTTTGAATATAGGTTTTGATACCCATATTATAACTTGTGACGCAGAGTTCTGCAACCGGTGGCGAAACCTTGAGTTTTGAATCGTCCCAAACCACCACCGCCCCGCCGCAGTTTCCTGCAACGGGGCGGTGCAAACAAGGAAGAGATGAAATAGAAAATATCAATGGGTTTGAACTTCGCAGACGGGCAGAATGGCGTGAAGCTGTTCGAGCAGCTCGCCGCAGTCCTCGGAATAGATAACAAGCGTCAGCGGATTCGACAGATCAAGGCTGTAAATACCGAGCAGCGATTTCGCGTCGATCGTATAGCGGCCGGAAACCAGATCGATCTCATACGGGTATCGGGACAGCAGATTGACAAAATCCTTGACCTGATCGACCTGCTGCAATCGAATTTTTACTTGCGTCATATTCGGAAAATCCTTTCGTGTTACAGAAGCGGTACGGAAGCAAGGCAGTTCTGAATTTCGGTCATGGTCGGCATGGCGGGAATCGCGCCGCCCTTTGTCGTGGTCAGACTGCCCGCCGCGTTGCCGAAACGGACGATCTCCCGCAACGCCGAATCAGGGATATTCCGCAGTTCCTCGGCGGTCGTGCCTTTGAGCAGATAGTGTATCGCGCCCATGAACGCATCGCCCGCGCCGGTCGTGTCCACGGTCTGCACGGCAAAGGTCGGCAGCGCACCGGCGCACACGGCGTTACGGTAATACGCGCCCTTTTCGCCCAGCGATATCAGCACCAACGCCGGCCCCATATCGAGCAGGGCTTTCGAGCCGCGTTCCAGATCGGTTTCGCCGGTGATGAGCTGCATTTCTTCTTCGGAAACTTTGAGCAGGTCGGCCAGTTCGACACCCGCCTGCATCTGCCGAACGGCTTCCGCTGTCGATTCCCACAGTAATGGACGGTAATTCGGATCAAAGCTGACCAGTTTGCCTCGCTGACGCGCATAACGCGCCGCAGCAAGGGTTGCGGTGCGGCAAGGCTCGGCGGTCATGGATACCGAACCGAAATGGAAAACAGTGCAGTCGTCAATGAGCGCGGTATTCACCTCGGCTTCGGTCAGCATGACATCTGCGCCGGGGCTGCGGTAAAAGGTAAAAGAGCGGTCGCCGTTTGCGTCCAACTGGACGAACGCCAGCGTCGTCGGCACTTTTTCATCGACCGCCAGACCGGAAACGTCGATACCGCTGTCGATGAGCGTCTGCCGCAGAAAATCGCCGAACCCGTCTTTTCCGACCTTGCCGATAAAGGCAGTTTTTCCGCCCAGACAGGCGTTCATCGCCAGAACATTCGCCGGTGCGCCGCCGGGATTGCGGGCAAATAGCGCGATTCCCTGTGTATTTTCTCCATTCGGCGTGAAGTCGATCAGACATTCGCCGAGTGCTACAACATCAATCATGTATTTTCACCTCAAACTGTTTTTTTCGCGTTCAGTTCGGCCATGATCCGGTTATACGAACGCTTGCTGATACGATAGAAGAACAGGACGGCCGCCGTCACGAGCCACAGCACACCGGGAATCAGCGAAAACGCCCAGTGCATGGCGGTCTGCACGGCAGGATTCTGCGCCTGATTGGGCGCGAACTGCAAGGCACCTAACACACCGGCCAGCGCGGAAGTGCCGATAGCCATACCGAGTTTATTGCCGAGGGACACGAACGCATACTGAAAACCGTCATTGCGGACACCGGTTTTCCATTCGCCGTATTCTACACAATCCGGCACGATGGCATAGATAGCGGTATTGAATCCGCAGAAAAAGAACTGGGAAAGAGCCGCAAACGCATAGAACGGCACGGGAGCAGTCACAGCGCTGAAAAAGTACAGCGCGATAAGGGTAACGCCGGTTCCGGCCGAGAACAGCGCGGCGGTATGTCCCTTGTTGCCGAGTTTTTCAAACACGAACGGAAACGCGGCCGCACCCAGAATAGACGGAATAATTAAAATCATGGAGTACACCGTGAACAGATTTTCGTTGCCCTCGACATACTTGAAATAATAGAGCAAATCGGCGTTGCGTCCGTACAGCGTCACGCCGAACAGGAACTGACCGGTCAATGCAATCAGATACGGCCGATTCTGCGCCGCCGCGCGGAACTGCGTTTTCAGGGACACGCTTTCGCGCTTGGGCGGCTGCACGACCTCTTTCGTCTTGGCAAAACAGAACCAGTGACAGAGCGTGAAGATACCGCCGTACAGGACCGTTACCAGCAGATAGCCGCGCGCGGCATTGTCACCGCCAAAGCGAGAAATCAGCGGGAGCGTGATGATATTGATAATATTGATGGCGATCATCGCGCAGACCGAACGGGAAGTGTTGATCTTCGCCCGTTCCTCGATGTTCTGCGTCAGTGTGCCGCACAGCGTACCATAGGGAATGTTGACGCAGGTATAACCCAGCACCAGTACGCAGTAAGTGACATACATATACAGGCTTTTCGCGCCGTTCGACCAAGTGGGGTGCGCCCAAAAGGTCAGCACCAGTACAACAGCGGTAAACGGTGCGCCGAGCAGCAGCCATGGGCGGTAACGTCCCCAGCGAGTGCGGGTGCGGTCGCTCAGCGAACCGATGACCGGATCGTTTATCGCATCCCAGAAGCGGGAAACCAGCATCAGCAGGGACACGGCCGCCATGCTGATACCGCAGACATCGGTATAGAAGATCATCAGGAAATTGCCGACAAACATCCAGCTGAAATTACAGCCCACATCGCCCATGCCATAGGCGATTTTGCTGATCAGTGGAACTTTGATATTGGTATCTTGCTGTGCTGCCTTGGCTGAGTGACTGCTCATACGGCGCAGCTCCTTTCTGTTTTACCCTTTTACCTTTTTTCTCTTAAATCTTTGTTTCGTCCGCGATTTTTACAACGGCTTTCACGATATTCGCCTTGTCCGCAATGCTCTTGTCCATCGCGTTCTGAATATCGTCAAAATCGAAAATATTGGTCACAACGCCCTTGAGGTTGATTTTGCCGGAAGCGACGGCATCGATCGCCATCGGATAAATATGGCGATAGCGGAACACGGTCTTGAACGTCAGCTCCTTATCCAGTGCAAGGCTGACAGGGAGCGTCATTTCACCGGACTTGGAGTATCCGACCAGCACAATGGTCGCGCCCTTGTGTACCATCTCGATCGCCTGACGAGTGGTGAACTCGGTGCCTGCGGTTTCGATGACTAAATCACAGCCGAAACCATCGGTCAAGTCGAGAACTGCCTGCACAGCGTCCTGTTCCTTGCCATTGATAACGCCGTCCGCGCCCAGTTCAAGAGCCTTATCAAGCCGCGCCTGCATGATGTCCACCACATAGACATGGGAAACGCCCTCGGCCTTGAGTGCCATCATGGTCATCAGACCGATGCAGCCCGCGCCCATGACAACGGCGGTCTGACCGGCGTGTGCGCCGCCCTGATTGGCCGCATGGAAACCGACCGCCAGCGGCTCGATGAGCGCGCCCTCCAGTGTGCTGACGTTTTCCGGCAGCTTGAAGCAGAGCGCGGCCTCATGTGCCACATACTCCTGAAAAACGCCGTCTACCGGCGGGGTAGCGAAGAATACAACGTCCGGACACAGGTTGTACTGGCCTTCGCGGCAGAATTTGCAGTGGCCGCAGGTCTTGCCCGGTTCCAGTGCCACGCGGTCGCCGACTTTGAGGTGCTTGACCTTGCTGCCGACCTCTACGACCGTACCGCCCGGCTCATGGCCCAGAACGAACGGCGGCTTGACCACATAATGACCGATCGCACCGGTTTCATAATAGTGCATATCACTGCCGCAGATGCCGACATATTCGAGCTTTACCAGCACTTCATCGTCTTTCGGGGTGGGAATATCGCGTGTCGTGTAGCCCATTTTGCCGATGCCGTTCATAACGGCGACTTTCATTTTGCCTGTCATAAAAATCCCTCCGCAGATGTTATGTGTATTTACTTTTATAAACTATTTATGAATGTGACTATAAATTAGCACAGGCGAAAAAGAATGTCAATCCCTTGACAGGAGATTCGGAGGACTGCACAATATCACAAACGCAAAATTGTGCAAAAAAATCGGGAACAGCAGCCTGTTCCCGATCAAAATCGTGTTTACAGCGATTGAATAAACGCCTCGATATGCACAAGTGCCGCGCCGAGCGCGGAGGATTCCAGTTTGTAGCGGCTGCATTTCAGATAGCCGCTGTCCGGCTCAAACGTGTTGTGCTGCGCCAGCAGCTCCCGCAGCGGTGCGCCGAACTCGGACAGAAAACCGCCAACATAGCCGCCGACGATCACATCACAGTCGAAAATCATGCGCAGATTGTTCACCGCGACCGCGAGATACGAGAGATATTCGTTCCATGCGGCCTGCAAATCGGGATTTCCGGCGCGCAGACCGTCGAAAAACAATGCCAGATTGCCGTCTGTCCGGTCGGAAAGCACCTTTGCGGAACAATATGCGTCCAGACAGCCCCGCTTTCCGCAGTAACAGGGACGGCCGTCCGGTACGAGCGTCATATGACCAAATTCACCGGCGCGCAGATGCTCTCCGCCATACAGCGAACCACCGGTGAAAATCGAGCCGCCGACACTGTTGCTCAACGACAGATACACCACGCTTCGCGGGGATTGCTGACCGCGAAACTCGGCCAGTCCTGCCGCATTTGCATCGTTGATGAACCGGCAGGGGAACGGGATATGCCGGCTGAATTCCTCGACCGGCACGTTCCGCAGTCCGAGTGCATGAGAATAAACCAGCGTTTGTTCGTCCCTGTCCAGAATACCCGGCAGGGAAATGCCAACGCCGAGGACTTTTTCCGGCGGACAATCCTCTTTTGCAAGCAGGCTTTGCACCAACTCCGCCAGCATGGCGGCATAGGTGTCCGACCGCTCAAAGGGACGCTTTTTCCGCTCGAACCGCACCAGCTCGCCGGACAAATCGGCAAGCACTGCGCCGATATGGTTCTGTGTGATCTCCAGACCGACCGCATAACGGGCGTTCCGCACCGGCGCAAAGGCTTTCGCCTTGCGGCCGCCGGTCGATTCAAAGGTACCGACCTCCTGCACCAGCCCCATTTCCATCAGCTCTTTGACGTTCTGAAGCACGGTCGGCCAACTGTTGCCGACTTTGGCGGCCAGTTCCGGCTGGGAAATGCGGTCGCAGTCAAAAATACTGCGCATGGTTCGGATTCGGTTGATCTTCTTTACATCGCGGTTGCTGGCTCCGCTTTTCGTCATCATCTGGCACCCCCGAGAACTGGCCTGCATTTGCAGGAAGATTTATAAAGTACCTTCTTATTATAGAAAATCCTGCGGGGTTGCGCAAGAGGGAAACGGGATATGTGCTGCCTGCCCTCTTGACTGCCTAATGGTGTTAGGTTATAATAAACCTAACACCATTAGGATTAGGGGCGACCGTATGTTTCATAAGGGACTGAACAAGGAAATTATTGTTGACGCGGCAAAAGAATTGATCGAACAGGACGGTTTTCCGGCGTTTTCCATGCGCCGACTGGCGGAAAAGCTGAATATCAAGACAGCATCGCTGTATGCGCATATTGAAAGCATGGACGCGCTTTTCACCGAGATCGGCTTGACGGCACTGCGGGCGCAGCGGGACTGTCTGCTGAATGCGGTCGGTGAAAAGCACGGCGATACTGCCGTAGCCGCACTGGCCGAAAGCTTCCGGCTGTTTGCGGCGGAACACCCGGAACTTTACCGGCTCATTATGCAGATGCCCTCTAGCGATGACACGGTTTTGAAGGAAGCCGCCGCGATGACCGCCGAACCGTTCATGCGGGTTCTGTCAGATTACCGGCTGTCCGAAACGCAGAAAATGCACTGGCAGCGTGTCCTGCGCGGACTGATGCACGGCTTTGTTTCCGAAGAGCAGGCCGGATATTTTACGCACTACCCCGTTTCCGTGGATGAAAGCTATCAGATCGCGGTCCGCTGCATGATCGATGGACTGCACCGGGAAGAAGGCGAAACCGATGCCCGCTGAAAGGTCTGCGCTGTTTTCCGATGTTCCGGTCCGGAAAGCGGTCCTGACGCTGGCCGTTCCTACGGTCATCAGCCAGCTTATCACGGTCGTTTACAACATGGCGGATACGTTCTTTATCGGACAGCTCAACGATCCACTGCAAGTCGCGGCGACAACGCTCGCTATGCCGTGCTTCATGTTCCTGACGGCGTTTGCCAACCTGTTCGGACTGGGCGGCTCCAGCCTGATTTCCCGCTGTCTTGGTTCGGACGAGCGCGAAAAAGCGCGCCACACCGCCGCGTTCTGCATCTGGACGGGAGTTGCAGTCGCGTTTCTCTACGGCGTCGCCATTCTGCTGTCGGAGCCGGTGCTGTTCCCCGTTCTCGGCGCAAAGGCGGAAACATGGGACTATCTCCGGCAGTATGTTTTCTGGACGATCGGAGTCGGAGCTGTCCCCACGGTGATGAACGCAGAGTTTGCGCACTTAATTCGCTCCGAGGGGTATTCCAGACAGGCCGGCTTCGGTGTAGCACTGGGCGGTGTGCTGAATATCGCCCTCGACCCGCTGTTTATCTTTGCGTTCCGGCTGAACATCGCCGGTGCGGCCGTTGCAACCATGCTGTCCAATGTAATTGCCATGCTGTATTTTGTCACCTTTCTGCTGCGGATACGCAAAAAATCGGTCATTACGCTTGCTCCAAAAGCGTATTCCGTCCGTTGCAATATCCCGTTAGAGGTCATCACCATCGGTCTGTCCGGTTTTGTGATGACGATGATGTCCACTATCTCCAACACGGCACTCAATCACATGGTCGCGCGATACTCCAATACCGCCATTGCCGGCATGGGTATTGCCAAGAAAATAGACCTGCTGGCCTATGCCATTGCGCAAGGCATGACGCAGGGAACGCTCCCGCTGATCGGTTACAATTACAGCTCCGGCAACATGAAGCGCATGAAAGACGCCATCAAAGCGGCGTTTGCGTACAGCCTGCTCGTGGCCTCCTGCGGCACGGTACTGCTGTACTTTTTCGCCGCACCCATCGCCGGAAGTTTCATTTCCGATGCAGAAACGGTTCGCTACGGACAGCACTTTTTGAAAATCATCTGTCTGGCCTGTCCGACCACCGCCGTCAATTTCATGTGCATCACGGTCTTTCAGGCGGTCGGCAAGAAAATACAGCCGCTGTTTCTGTCGCTGCTCCGCAAAGGCAGTCTGGATATTGTGTTTATGCTGCTGCTGAACCGGTCCATGGACGTTTCCGGCATCGCATGGGCAACGCCGTTCGCCGACTGGATCGCGTTCGTGATCTCCATGGCACTGGTTATTCCGTGTTTGAGAAAACTTAGTAGGGAGTGATATGGATGTGGTTCATAACACATACGGCTTTTCTTTGTGAAACCTTCCCCCCGGCAGCCGAAAAAAGAACCCGATACCGTGCATGGTATCGGGTTCTTTTCAGAAAGGGGTGTGTATTCGTTCCGGCATCGCCCCAATTCACTTTCGTTATAGCATCGCTATAAACTGCGGCACCGTTCCGGCCGTGCCGTGCTGCTCGTCCCTGCATCACGGCGCGGTTCTGAACCTGTATGCTTCGGGTATCGGAAGCCAGGTGTCAGTCGTGTTTTTCGGCGTTCTCGTCTGCGTGTTTGACCACGCGGATAGCGATGGTCAGGAACACCGCCGAGAGGATCGCCATAGCGAGAATGAAGCCGTCTTGCAAGGTGAACAGGAATCGGTCGGCTAGCATGACCATGCAGATCAGGATACTGCCGAGCGCTTCGAGCTAAAGCCCGCGGCGGCGGGACAGACGGGAAAACATATCGCGTACCTCCTTTTTACTTATGTGAATCAAGAGTAGAAAAGCGCCCAGAAAAAGTTTTAAGAAAAAATAGTGACAAACAGCGCTCAAAGGCGGAAAGTAAGAAGATGAAAGAATTCACTTTAACCGCTATCTATGAGGCTGTTTGTCAATGTCATGATACTGTTGATGATTACACATTCAATAACGCAGAGGAAGTTGAGCAGTACAAGCGAGAAAAAGTTGTTTTCAACAGATTCCGACAGGAATGGCATGAGTATGAATATGGCTGTGAGTATGAAGAAAAGATTAGGGTATTCCTCAAACTGATTTCAGCGGGCATACAAACAGAATGTTTGCAGGGAAGAATGTTAAGCTATCTTCCACAGATACAGGAAGCATACAGTAAATACTGTCGGACGGAATTTCAAACATGGAGAGATATGCTTCTGCAAAAACGATTGGAAGTGTATACCATGCTGAAAGAAGAACGTCAGGCCGGAGTACGAGCTATATGTACTTAAAAAACGGGATAATGAACTGAATAAGACGGAATAACACAGAAAAAGATGTAAAAAATCAAAACTTTGCTTTTTCTATCTCTCGTTAATTTCTCTCTTTGCTCGCCGCCGCGAGAATGGTGAGGGGGTGCAGCCCGGCTGTGTGTAACTGCCGCAGGAAGTTATACACAACCGGACAGGGGGAGAGGAAAGACGCGGGCGGCGCGGACTTCGTTCCTCTCCCTCTAACCTCGAAAGTGAGTTTCACCGGCGTTTTGATAAGATATTAGCATATCGCACAAAAACTGAAGCCGAATCTTGTGCATGATTAAAAATATTTTTCAGGGGCTATTCCATTAACCACATTTCGGCGTTATAGTAAAAGAGGAAATATTTCTAATGTCCTTTGACAACCGCATACTCAGGCATCAGGTACAAATTCGGCGCGGAGAGCTGCAGCGGAAAGCTGCGAACTGTGGGTGGCTCCTATCATGGCAATGACCCGCGCGGAAGATAATGATACTCCCGACCAGTCACCGTCCGAGCGTGAAAACGTCGCAGGCAATGAGGTCGGACAACGGATAGGTGAAATTCCTGTGGAATCGGTACGCTGCCGATCGCTTGGTGCTTCCCACAGTCGGGGGTGAGGCCGAATAGACTGACAGTAACAGTATAAATCATTATAAAACCGGAAGAATACCGCTTCTTTGCGTGTATTCTTCCGGTTTCGCACTTCATGGAGGTTTTACATGTCATTTGATTACGAAATTTTATCACAGAATGATCTGCTGGAACTGTTTCCGTTCGGCCGGTCAAAACTCAACGCCTTACTGCGGGCCGGTGTTCTGCCCGTCACCAAAGTCGGACGTGATTACATCACCACTCGAGCAGAACTTGACCGCTGGTTCGCGGCCAATCGCGGACGTGAAATCTTCTATTAACCAGACGTTGCGAACCATGCAGAGTATGGCGTATAATAACAATGTTAGCTGTTGTAGCTGCCGCACCGGGTCAGGAGCGAAAATGAGCAATACAACAGAAAAAGTAACGAAAACGAATCGTCATTATGGGGAGGGCAGTATTTATCAGCGCAAAGATGGCCGCTGGGTAGCAAAATACCGCGATGAAGCAATGGCGAAACCGCAGTATCTTTATGGTTCGACCGAAGCTGAGGTTCGCCGCAAGCTGCGGGATTGGAAAAAGCAGACGGCACGCGGTCTGACTGCGTGCAAGAAAGTGTTTTTTCGTGATTATGCAGATAACTGGTTTTACACGTTCAAGCAGCACTCTGTCGAAAACAGCAGTTTTGACCGTTACGAAAGCATTTATTTGCATCATATCAAGCCTGTATTGGGCGATATTCAGATTGCGTCTATCCGCAGTGAGGAGATTCAGAATCTGCTGGTTGCGAAAAGCAAAACGCTTTCGTACAGTGTAGTGAAGAAGATCAATTTCCTTTTGTCGGAACTGTTTCAGTATGCCCATTCCGAGGGCGATATTGCGAAGAATCCTATGCGCAATGTGAAGATGCCGAAAAAGACGCTGTTCAAGCAGAAGCGCACGATTTTAGTCATGGAAGATGAAGAAGTGCAGGCGTTGGAACAGGTCGCTACATTAACATGTCACAATGATACACCGCAGATTATGCACGCTAATGCGATTGTGTTTCTGGTGCATACTGGTTTGCGTTGTGGTGAATTGCAGGCATTGAAATGGTCTGACATTGATTTCGCAAACAAAACAGTCACGGTCAGCAAAACTCTTTCGATGATTGTCAACCGTGACCGCAAGCCGGGACAAAAGCATAGGAACGCAAAAATCAAGGGAACTAAGACTGTGAGCGGTAATCGGATTGTTCCGCTGAATGAAAAGGCTGTCCATGCACTGCACAGTTTACAGCAGATTTATCGTATGCTGGGTGTTCGCAATGATTTGGTATTGGTGTCCCGCAACGGCAAGGTGCTTTCTAATGCACAGCTTCGCCGTGTGCTGGACCGTGTTTTGCGCAAAGCTAATATCGACAAGCCCTTCACTTTACATCAGCTGCGACATACCTTTGCTACGCGGACACTGAAAGCGGGCGTACCGATCAGCGTAGTCAGCAAGTGGCTTGGCCATGCGAATATTTCGACAACATACAACACATACATTCACGTTCTCTGTTCTGAGGAGAAGGACGCAGCGGAATTGCTGAAGGCTATGTGAACACTTTGGTGTCAAGTTGGTGTCACGGGAAATCGGTAGAACGCAATTCTTTAGATATATCGTAAAAATTGGAGAAAAAGAGCGAAACCGTATGGTTTCGCCCTTTTTCTGCTCGATTGATTGTTTTCCGCTCACAGCACCTGCACCCGCTCCGCGCGGTGCAGCACATCAAAATCCTCACACGCCCCACCATCGCCAGCCATGCCTTGAGCGGCTCGGCCTTCTCAGATAGCACGGACGGCGCCAATTCGCAAAAACCAGTTACTTTCTATTATGTCTTTGCATATTCTCATCGTCAGCACATCATTTCCCATCATTATGTACTAACTCCACCCATTTCTTTTGGCTAAATTGTTTACCGCAAAACAGAATTTCTCCCACGGTGCCAATGTCATCTGCAACGGGTCGCCCTCTCGAATTCTAAGCGTTCTTCTGATTTCCTTCGGAATAACAACGCGGCCGAGATCGTCGATCCGGCGCACGATTCCGGTTGCTTTCATAGCAATTCCGCCTCCCATTTTCGGTATTTCTGCTGCGATAGTGGTAGTATTTACTGAAATCGTGCAATTCATGTAGGAAAACCGTATGCATAATTTGTTCCTATTCATGAAAATTATGGTTTGCAGATCTGTTTCTTTCGCGTTAGCAGCTGCTCTGCACAGCGGACGCACGGCTGATATGTAATCAATCCGCAAACCCCTTTGTCGTCCATTGTTTTTCTGCCAGTCCTCGAAGAACGGATACAATAAACGTCAGTATATTCAATATCATGCTGTATATTCTCCTCATTTTCGTATTGCGGCAAAATAAAAAATCCCCGATCAAACCGCAAGGTCAGCAAGTTCGGCTGACCTTGGGTTAAACCGAGGATTTTTTTGATTCTGCTTACTTTTTCGCCTTGCTGCCGACCAGATAGCACACAGCGGCAACGATCATGCCGTTGATGGATGCGATACCCCACGGGACCAGATTTGCCACCACAGCGCCCAGCACAACGCCGAAAACCGCAAACCAGTTGACGTTTTCGGTCACTTCAACGTCCTTGTACTTTTCACGGTCCATGAAGAAGCTCATCACCAGAATGATGCCGACCGGCGGCAGCGTACAGTTGAGGATATTCAGCCAGCCGGTGAAATTCCAGTACAGCCAGACCGCAAGCACGGTGCCGATAATACCGGAAACCAGCACCATCGGCTTCTTTCTCTGACCGAAAATGTTCGCCAGACCCAGACCCGCCGAATACAGTGCATTATCGTTCGTGGTCCAGATGTTGAGACCGAGGACCAGAATCGCCAGATAGAACAGACCGAGGTTGATCATAACCTCAAAAATATCATTGCCGCCGACGTAGACCGACGAAATACCGCCGAAGAAAAACATCAGCGAGTTGCCGATAAAGAACGCGATAACGGTCGTGATTGCACCAACCTTGCCGTTGCGGGCAAAGCGGGAGAAGTTCGGCGTTGCCGTGCCGCCGGAGACAAACGAACCGATAACCAGACCGGCGCCGCCGACAACGGTCAGCGTACCGCTGGACTTGGCAAACTGATCAATCAGCGTACCGTTGCCCTGTTTGACCGCCATCACCATGGCAACCGTACCCAGGATTGCAACCAGCGGAACCGCAATATAGCTGATGAGCGTCAGCGATTTGATGCCGAAATACGCCGAGGCCGTCATGCACACACCCGCAATGATAACGAGCACCCATTCAGCCGCTGTGCTGCCGCCGAGCAGCTCATTTGCAACCGGAATGGCAAACATGGCGATACCGACGCCGAACCAGCCGATCTGCGTAAACGAGATCATCGCGCTCGGCAGGTACGAGCCTTTTGCACCGAAGGCTTTGCGTGCCAGCAGGTCAAGGCTCATGCCGGTTTCCGCGCCAACGTAACCGAGCAGACCGGTGTACAGGCTCAGGATCAGGCCGCCGATGATCATGGAGATGATAAAGCCGCTGAAATCCAGTCCGTCTGCCAGTTCCTTGCCGACCCACATGCTGGCCGAGAAGAAGGTGAAACCCAGCATGATCATGAACATAGTTACGATGCCGCGGCGCGCATAATGCGGCACAGCCGCTTCCGCAAAGTCGATATCGACCGATGTGTTGTCATTTTTCATAGATTCTTATCCCCTTTTTGTGTATTTGTCAAAGAATGTACTTTTTGAGCGTCGTGGTGAACTCGTCAATGCGCTGATGCGCGATCTCCTCCAGCGTTACGTCCTTCAGGCTCTCGACAAAGCCGCGCTCCTGCTGATACAGCCAGCGCGTCAGCTTTGCGTCCAGCTTTTCATAGTGACAGTCCTTCAGCCAGTCCTCATAGGAAATCGGCAGCGCATGACCCAGTTTTTCCTCCAGCAGCGCCTGCTTGTCGATCTTGTCGGCACGCGCGAGAATGCCGTTCCAGAATTCCAGCACCTCTTCAATGTGCTCATGGATTTCGTAACGGCGTGCACCTCCATCGTAGATCGTGCACTTCTCAAACAGCGGATTCTGCATGGAAAGCGTCTGACGTCGGAACTCCGGCGCCACAATGCCGCCCTTCCAGTAAAAGTCGATGAGCGCACGGTTGATGCCGGAAACGCCCTTGTCGCCTTCCTCGTAGCAGCTGAAAACGCCCTCGTAGTACACGGTGATGAAGCCCTCAAAGTCCGGCCAGTAGGTGCGGATTTCTTTGGTCAGCTTTTCGAGAATCTCAATGCCCTGCGTACCGCCGATGGTAAACAGCAGAATGTTGCGCAGCTTGGCGCCCTGCTTGCGGTAATAGTCGGTGACATAGCGCAGGCACTGCACAAGCGTCTCGCCCGAGGCGATGATATCGCCGATCATCAGCGTGCTGTTGGGCACCATGGTCAGCTTGCAGTATTTGATATCGAGCGACATCTCATCATTCTCGCCGAACACGCGCTCACTGGACATAAAGCTGATGTCATGCACGCGGATATGCTCCTTGTAGCAGCTTTCCTCGAGCGGGTAGTTGAGTGCGCCGCGCAGAATAGACAGAATGTTCGCCGAAGTGATCTTTTTCTGCTCCTTGAGGTAGTACATCATCTGCGAGGTAGCCGTCACGAGCGACGCATACACCTCGTAGCCGACAACCTCCGGATGGTTCATCAGCTTGCGGGTCTCTGCCTCCGAGACGATGTAGTATTCATTGACAAAGCTGCCGCCCGCCAGACGGTAGCAGTCCACACCCTGATCGCTGAATTCCGGTACGATATGGACGTCATTCCAATTTTCGATCATATCAGTTTCCTCCCTAAAAAAAGGGACCGACTGCCATTTTTGCGGGCAGAAGGTCCTTGGTTTTCATCGTTTTCCTATTGGATTCAACGGAACGCCGCATGTTCTGTTTTTACACAGCATATCCGTCCATCCCCTCTTTTTCGACTTCATTTTACTGAATTTATTATACGGGAGAAACCATACCGTTGTCAACAGCTTTGCAAGCCTCAGGCCGGATTTCTTACTTATAATCCGCATTCAGAAACAGCGGCTTGATCGTAGAAATCTCGGCGTATTCCTCCTGCGAGACCTGCATATCCGCATTCATGGTCTGCAGATCGGTCTTGACGACCTCAAGCGCCTCCATGACGTTCAGCGCATGGCCTTCCGCGATGGCCTGCTGCATACGGCGCAGCACGATCGGATGCGCGTACCGTGCGGGCAGCGGAAATGCCGGAAAACGGTCGATATAGTTCTGCATCTGTACCCGCGCCTGCTTATCCCCGCGCAGAACAGCCGCATTGTTGTTGCGCGCCGTCGGCAGCAGGCGCCATCCGCCAAACAGGAAAACTGCCGCCAGCAGACACAGCAGCAGGTATCCGCCGGAGAAACCGCGGCACACGAGCGACACCACGCCGTAAATCAGCGCCGCCGCCCCGAGCACCATGATCGCTGCAGCCGCCCAGCGGTATCCCGCGCTCCTGCTCTGGTAGTTGCGCCGCCGTTTGGCTGCACGACTGAGCCGCTTGTACAGCTCGGGCTTGCGCTCGAGGTACGCGATCGCATTCTCCAGCTCCTCAATCTCCCGCTCGGCGCGCATGCTGAGCGGCGGCCGTCGGCGTTCTTCCGCCCTCCGGCGCTCATACTCGACCTCGAGTTCAGCCTCCTCTTCCTCGCTGACGCACGGAATCTCCGGATGTATCTTGTGCAGTACGCGCAGCAGCTCGTCAATCTGATCCTCGTACTTGAAACAGCACACCTGCTGCATGCCGCCGTCGTACTCCACAAGCAGACAGGCTCTGCCTGCAAGCACACCCCGGACACCGCCGGTGCCTTCTTCTATAAACTTAAATGCCCGCGTAATGGCGGAAAACGGCACATAATAATGCCGGTCAATAAAATAACTGTTCAAATATAATGCCCGACGGCCAACACCGCACGGACCAATCCGGCGGCAGTGCTGCTTATCGCGGACAAGTGAAGCGTCATCCAGCATAGTTCTGCTGAGCGGACGCGGTTTAAAAATCATATCCATCACCTGTAAATATTGTAGCACAAAAGCGCGGATTCAGCCACCCGATCCCATAAGAAATCCTGCTGCGGCGGTTCTTTATGCAAAGCGACAAATTCTCTCTTTCAGACAAATCGTTTTTGGCATACTATCCAAAATCACAGTATTCCTATTGACAATTAGGATATTCAAGTCTATACTTTCAATCACTAAAACCCGATAGGATTTATATGAATTGAAAGGAGAACCTGTCATGAGCCGAATGTACTGTATGAATCGCTGCTGTATGTGTATGCACCGCTGCTCGTGTATGCGTTCCCTTGTGACCTGGCGAATGTGCGAATAACGCGCATAAACCATCCTGGCGGAAGGCATACGTCTTCTGCCGTTTTTTGTCGAAAGGAGTTCTCCCTTGTGAAGCATTTTGTCAAATCACTGCCAGTTCTCTCTATTCTGCTGGCGCTCGCCTGCGATATTCTGCTGCCGGATTCCGTGCAGCATCCTGCCGCAGAACATCCTTATTTTACATGGGCGCTGCTCATCGGACTGGCCGTGTATGTGATTGCCCTGCTGATATCGCTCGGCAACACCAAGGTACGCGATAAGCTGTCGTACAGCGCACTGTTCTATGCAGGAGCGGTTCTGGTGCTGAACATCCTCAACCTGCTGACCGCCAAGTTTGCGATTTTGCCGGTGCTGTACTTTCCCTCGCTCGACCGTGTGTTCGGCGTTCTCGTTGAGGACAGCGCGTTCCTCGCGACCTGCCTTGCATACTCCGCACGCCTGCTGTTCTTCGGCTGGCTCGGCGGTGCGGTTGTCGGCGTGCTGACCGGTATCGCCATCGGCTTCAACAAGACCTTCGCCTACTGGGTACAGCCGCTCGTCCGCGTGCTCGGCCCGATCCCGTCCACCGCGTGGATTCCGTTGGTACTCATCGCTTTCCCGACTGCGGTTTCCGCCAGTGCCTTCCTGATTGCGCTGGCTGTGTGGTTCCCGACTACCGTGCTCACCAGCAGCGGCATCGCTTCCATCCCCAACTCGTACTTTGAAGTCTCCTCGACGCTTGGCGCGGGCAGCTTCTACCGCATTGCCAAGGTCGGCATTCCGGCGGCTATGCCGCATATGTTCCTCGGCCTGTTCAACGGCACCTGCTCGTCGTTCATCACGCTGGTCACCGCCGAAATGCTCGGCGCCAAGTACGGCATCGGCTGGTACATCAACTGGCAGAAGGAAATGATGGCATATGCCAACGTATATGCCGGACTGATCATCATTGCAGTCACCTTCTTCATTCTCATCACGCTGCTGTTCAAATTCCGCGACCGCGTGCTCGCATGGCAGAAAGGAGTTATCAAATGGTAGGAAGTATTTCGATTTCGGGTGTATCCAAGCATTTTGTCAATCCCACCGGAGAGCGCATTACCGCTCTCGACAATGTTTCGCTCGATATTCCCGCCGGTTCGTTCGTTTCACTGATCGGACCGTCCGGCTGCGGCAAGTCCACGCTGCTGCGTTTGATCTCCGGTCTGATTCCGATGGACGACGGCAGTCTGATGCTGGACGGCACACCTATCAAGTCCCCCGGTGCAGACCGCGGCTTCATGTTTCAGGAGCACACGCTGTTCCCGTGGCTGTCGATTTACGATAACATCGCGTTCGGTCTGCGCGCCCGCGGCATCTACAAGCAGGAAAAGGACCGCGTAGACGAATTTATCGAGATGGTCGGCCTCAAGGGCTTCGAGCATTCGTATCCGCACCAGCTTTCCGGCGGCATGTGCCAGCGCGCGTCTCTCGCAAGAGCACTCGTTGGCAAGCCCAAGGTGCTCCTGCTCGATGAGCCGCTCGGTGCACTCGATGCCTTTACCCGCATGAACATGCAGGACGAGATCCTGCGCATCTGGAAGGAAACCGGCATGACCGCCATCATGGTAACGCATGATGTGGATGAGGCCGTGTATCTTTCGGATAAGGTGGTCGTTATGACACCCCGACCGGGACGCATCACCGGCACGCTGGATATCAAGTTGGCCCGCCCAAGAGCACGCAGCTCGGAGGATTTTCTTCACTACCGTGCAGAGATCCTTCGTCAGCTCCATTACGGCGGCACAATCAAAGAGCCCAACTACTATATTTAAGATTGCATTAAAGAACGCACGTTCATTATTATTACTTTTATTATATATTTTCCTTGAAAGGACAGAAAACCATGAAAAAGAACGGTATTTTATTTCGAGTGGCAAGCGGACTTCTCGCAGCTGCACTGACACTCTCGCTTACCGCCTGCGGCGGCTCGAGCAGCAATTCGGACGCTTCCGCGGCAGCAGATTCCGGCGCAACCCACCTGCGTCTGATCTACTCTCCTTCTCTCTGTGCCGCACCGATGTACATCGCGATCGAGAACGGTTACTTTGAAGACGAAGGTCTGGACATTGAGCAGGTAACGGTTGACGCGGCACACGTTTCCGAGGCCATCGGCGCGGATCAGGTTGATGTCGGCATGGGCCTGATCGGCAAAATGCTCCAGCCGCTCGAGAACGGCCTGCCCATCAAGTTCACCACCGGCCTGCACACCGGCTGCACCAAGCTGCTCGTACCCGGTGGCAGCAACATCAAGAGCATTGCCGACCTCAAGGGCAAGAAGATCGGCGTACCCGGTCTGGCTGACGCGGCAACCGTTGTCTCCAAGCGCTCGCTGAGCGCGGCAGGCATCGGCGTGACCGACCAGAACATGGAGGTTGAATTCTCGGTTTACTCCCGCAACGATCTGGCACAGGCACTGCAGAACGGTGCCGTTGACGCAATCGCACTCGGCGACCCGGCGGCTTCTATTGCAGAGGAGCAGTACGGTCTGACCGCTCTCATCGACACCGCAACCGATCCCGAGTACAAGGACGAGTACTGCTGCGCAGCATTCGTCACCAGCAAGCTGGCTGAGGAGAACCCGAAGGCTGCAGCAGCCTTCACCCGTGCCGTGCAGAAGGCATCTCAGTGGGTACAGGAAAACCCGGACGAGACCGCAAAGATCATCACCGAAAAGGAGTATGTCTCCGGCGACGCGGACTTCTGCGCACAGATTCTCAAGACCTACAACTACAAGCCTTCGGTTCAGGGCGGCTATGACGCACTCAAGCAGAACGCCGAGGAGCTGACCAAGATTGGCGTGCTCAAGGAAGGCACCGATGCGACCAAGTTCGCAGACAATGCATATATCTTCTTCGATGATGTTCCGGATGCACCGGAGAGCGACGCTTCCACCGATACCGCCACTAAATCCACCAATGTCTCCTCTGTCAGCTTCCAGCCGGCAGCAGCCGAGGCTGAGGACGACTGCTGCAGCGGCAAAATCACCAAGCCCGCACAGGACACAAACGCAAAGGCATAACATTTTTTTACAGGGAGGAAAGGATTATGTCGGAACTGAAATGTACACACAGCTGCTCGGACTGCAGCAGACTCGGCTGCCGTTCGGCCAGCGAGGAGCAGTACCCGCCGTTCTGCCTGACGACGAACGTAGATAAGGCACTGCTCGAGGAAACACTTGAAATCTACCGCAATGACCCGGAACAGGGTCTGATTGCCCGCACCTCCGCGTGCATTGAAGGCGAGTTTTACGGCCGCCTGACCCGTGTCGAGGAAACCATCGAGTTCATCAAGCGCATGGGATACAAAAAGATCGGCATCGCGTCCTGCGTCGGTCTGATGCGAGAGGCTTCCATCTTCGCCCGCATTCTCAAGGCAAAGGGCATCGAATATTTCACGGTCGGCTGCAAGGTCGGTGCACAGGACAAGACCGAGATCGGCGTGCCGAACGAGAAAAAGCTCAACGGCGGCTGCGGACACGAGTCCATGTGCAACCCGATCATGCAGGCCAAGACGCTTGCCGCGCACGGCTGCGATTTCAACATCGTGATTGGTCTGTGCGTCGGACATGATACCCTGTTTCTGCGCCACAGCAAGGTTCCGACAACGGTTATGATCGTCAAGGACCGGGTACTGCAGCACAATCCGGTGGCGGCACTGTACGGCGTACAGTCCATGTATTCACGGTTTAAGGATTTGGGATTGTAAATTCAGCAAACCGGCTGCAATCCGACACCGTCCGAACTGCATCCCTGCGTTTTTACCCTTTTGGCTTCATCATCATCTCTCTTTCGCCGTTTTGAATGATTGCAAAAATCCTCCTGCCTTCTTTCTGAAGACAGGAGGATTTTTCAGCTTAACCTGCAGCATCGGGCATAGCCGAGGCGGCTCATCTGTTTTTCTCTTTGCCGAGCGTTGAATACAGCACACCGAACACGATAAGCACCGCACCGGCAATAAAGCCGACCGTCATGTGCTCGTTCAGCAGCAGGACACCGAGCACCATCGAGGTGAGCGGCTGAATCGGGTAAAACAGAGAACAGGTGCTCGCCTCTGCACGGGAGAGACAGTAATTCCACAGCGAATGCGGAATGGTCGTGCAGAAAATCGCCACATAAAACAGCACAAGGATGTACTTCGCGTGCAGGAAGTCCATCTCCGGGTGGGTGATGATCTCACGGAGCATCAGCGGGACAGTGGCGATGGCGGCAACGTAGATACCGCAGGTGGTGACAGTCAGCGCGTCATACTTCTGCGTGAACGAGCGCATGAACACGCTCAGCGCGCTCCACGTCAGCACCGAACCGAGCGAAAGCGCTATGCCGAGGATATGACCGCCGCCGGCGTCTCCCCCGACGATGCAGACTGCACCGGCAACTGCGCTGACAATGCAGACGACCTTCTTCATCGTCATGCGCTCATGCAGCAGCAGCACCGCAAAGAAGCAGATAGCGATCGGGTTCATGCAGTTAATGAGCGATGCCAGCGATGCGCCCGCCAGCTTGGTGCCGTACTGCTGCAGACCGATGGACAGCACATAGCCGCCGAGGCCGAACATGATGACGAATTTCCAGTCGCCGCCTTTGATCCTACGCGGCTTTCCGTTCGGGTCGGGTTTGCGCAGGCGCTGCAGGATGGTCATGGCAATGGCTGCGATGATGTAGCGCAGGCACAGCAGCGTGAACGGCTGAATCACATCGAGCAATACCTTGCTTGCCGTGTACAGGCTGCCCCAGAAAATCGTGGTCAGCGCAAGCAACAGGCAGGTTGTTTTATCGTTCTTTTGTTGTTGCACAGTTTGTCAACTCCCTTTTTGTGCATTCTGAGTTAATTGTAGCACTATTTCAGCGAGTTGAACATAGGACGATATAATTTTTTAGTGATTCTGCATTATGCTACTCCCTCTACGTTCTCCACACTTCACTCTGTATATACGATAAAAAAAGAGGACCCCAAGGTCCTCTTTCTCGCGCTTTAATAAACGTACTCGAACTCGAACTCTCCGATCACGACCGGAGCGCCCTCCTCGATGCCCATTTTCTCCAGCTTGGCGTAAATGCCTGCAGACTGGAGCATACGATCCATATACTGGCGGGATTCATAGTCGTCGATGTTGACCGAGCCCATAATCTTGTCCACCCATGCACCGGTGACAACGTATGCGTCGCCGTCGCGCTCGATGGTCCAGTCGTTCTCGGTTGCGGCCTTCTCCTCGACCTCGACGAACTCCGGCTCGTAGATGAATACCGGCGGGAGCTGCTGCAGCTCGTGCCACGTCAGATTCATCAGCTCCTTGACGCCCTGGTTGGTCGCCGCGGACAGCTCTGCAAACAGGAAGCCGCGCTCCTCTGCGTACTTGCGGATCTTCTCGACCGGCTCACGGTCATCGCCCAGCAGGTCGGTCTTGTTGGCAACAATGATCTGCGGACGCGCTGCCAGAAACTCGCTGTAACCGGCAAGCTCTGCGTTGATCTTCTCAATGTCGTCGATCGGGTCGCGGCCCTCACTGCCTGCCGCGTCAACCAGATGCAGCAGCAGTCGGCAGCGATCAATGTGGCGCAGAAAGTCGTGGCCCAGACCGGCACCCTCGCTCGCGCCCTCGATAATACCCGGAATGTCGGCCATGACGAAGTTCTGCTCCTCACCAACCGAAACCACACCGAGGTTGGGCACCAGAGTCGTGAAGTGGTAGTTTGCAATCTTCGGGCGCGCCGCCGAGACCATGCTCAGCAGCGTGGACTTGCCGACGTTCGGGAAGCCGACCAGACCGACATCGGCCAGCAGCTTCAGCTCAAGGATAATGTCGCGCTCGACACCCGGCAGACCCGGCTTGGCAAAACGCGGTGCCTGACGCGTCGGCGTTGCAAAATGCGTGTTGCCCCAGCCGCCGTTGCCGCCCTTGGCTGCTACAAACGGCTCGCTGTCGGACATATCCTTCATGACCTGACCGGTTTTCTGGTCACGGATGATCGTGCCGCGCGGTACGCGAATGATCAGGTCCGCACCGTCCTTGCCCTTGCAGCGCTTGCCGCCGCCCGGCTCACCGGGAGCCGCAACATACTTTTTCTTGTAGCGGAAATCAAGCAGCGTGGACAGATTGTCGTCCACCTTAAAGATGACCGAGCCGCCGCGGCCGCCGTCGCCGCCGTCCGGACCGCCGGCTGCCACATACTTTTCGCGGTGGAAACCAACCTTGCCGTCACCGCCCTTGCCGGATACGATCTTGATTTTTGCAATATCAATAAACATGGTAGTCCTCCTTTCTTCTCAAAGGTGTAATATCTATCTAAAATCAACAAAATCCCAGACGAAGTCTGGGACAATAAAATACCAGTTTGCTTGCAAACTGCAACCACATGGCAGATTTTCCGGACGGAAAATCGAGCCATTGGCTCGCCGCAGCGAATTGCGCCGGAGGCGCAATCATTTAATCGCGGCACTCCGTGCCGCAACAAAACGTCCAGCTTTGCCGGATGTTTTGTTACCCTGACCCAGCCGCATTGTGACGCAGCGCGACCAAGAAGTCGCGCAAGGATAGCGTCGAGCGCCGTTGGGGTATCAAATTTCGGTTTCGCAAGGAACCGGAATTTGAATATAGGGGGCTTTTGAAGCCCCCTATACGCAACGCTATAATTACTGCGGGTAAACGGAAACCTGCTTGCGGTCCTTACCCAGACGCTCGAAGCGAACAACGCCCTCAACCTTTGCGAACAGGGTGTCGTCCTTACCGCGGCCAACATTCACACCCGGGTGGATCTTGGTGCCGCGCTGGCGAACCAGGATGTTGCCTGCCGGTACGGTCTGACCGTCTGCACGCTTTACACCCAGTCGCTTGGACTCGGAATCACGACCGTTCTTGGTCGAACCAACGCCCTTTTTATGAGCGAAAAACTGTAAGCTAATCTTCAGCATCTGCTTGCACCTCCATTACGTTCAAGAAATCAGAATAATTTTGTTCCAGTTCGGAAAAATGCAGCTTCAGAGCACAAAGTGCATCCTGTCCGCGTTCCACATCGCCTTTCGGCAATGTAAAGCGGATATGCGCTCCGTCATCCTCGATGAGAGTATCGACCGGAATATGCTGTACATCATACAGCAGCGCATGCGTCAGCATAACCGCACTGGAGATCGCTGCGCAAACGATGTCTTCCCCTTCCTCCGCATAGCCTGCGTGGCCGAGAATATCCACCGCGAGGATTTTATCCTCCTGCAGCGAAAAAGTGACTTTGGTCACGGTCTTACGCCTTGATGGACGCGATGGTCACCTTGGTGTACGGCTGACGATGACCCTGACGACGGCGATAACCCTTCTTCGGCTTCATCTTGAAGATGTTGATCTTCTTGCCCTTGCCGGTCTTCTCAACCGTGCCGGTTACAACCGCGCCGGAAACGTACGGAGCGCCTACGGTGATGGAATCACCCTCGCCTACTACCAGAACCTCGTCAAAGGATACGGTAGCACCGTCCTCTACGCCGAGCTTCTCAACGTAGATTACGTCGCCCTCGGATACCTTGTACTGCTTGCCGCCAGTTTTCAGAATGGCATACATGTGTTTTCCCTCTCTTTCGTTGTAGAGTCACGCTTGGCACGGCGGTGCATCGTTTGATACACACTTACAAAAGCCTATGCACAATGCGGCTTTTAATAGCATAGCACAAGAGGCACGAACTGTCAAGTCCATGCCTCTGATTTTTTTAATTTTTCCGCAGATTATGCGTTTGCATCCGCAGATGCGGAGGAAGCGCTGCTGTCAGACGAATTGTCGGACGCACTGCTGTCGCTTGAACTGTCAGAGCTGCTATCCGAGCTACTGCTATCGCTCGAACTGCTGTCGGAAGCCGTGGTATTGCTGCTGTTATTGAAGAACGAAGCAACAAAGTCATAGAAGCCGGACGGAATCGTGCTCGTCGAGCCGGTTGCGCTGCGGTCGGTGCTGACAAAGCCAGTGTCGCCCTCTGCAAGACCGATCACGCGGTCGGTGAACAGCACATAGTACTGGCAGATCGGTGCATCGCCGGTGGAGGCGGCATAGCCGGAAGCGTCATCGCGGTACTCGCCCAGCTTGTCCTGCAGATAGCCCTTCGGAACGCTGATATAGCGAAGCTGCGAGCCGGTGCTCTGTACTACATAAACGCCGTCGTTCAGCATCGGGATCAGGTCCACGATGCTGTTGGTCTCTGCGGTCTTAGCCGCAGGAAGCGTTGCGGTGATGCTGCTCTGCAGGGTCTGATTCTCCTGCGTCAGCGCACCAATCTGTGCGGACAGATTGTCCTTATCCTTATTCAGTGTTTCGATCTGCGAGTTCAGGTCCGCAATTTTACTGCCGCGGGACTTGAACAGTCCGCCGAAGATGATCGTCAGCAAAAGCAGTACCAGCACGGCAATGCAGAGCACCATGCGGTAGTTCAGCTTGACCGATGCTCTGCGCATCGGCTTGCCTTTGCCCATGCGCATGCCGGAACGCACCGGACGTACCGGCTGACGTCTGCCTGTGCGTGCGGGACGCTCACTGCGGTCGAGGCTGCTCGAGCGCTCACTGCGGTCCGAGGCACTTTCGAACCGGCTGAAGTCCGGCTCAAAGCGGTCGAATCTGTCGAAGCGGTCGTTCTGATCGTTCTGATCCATCATTAATTCTCCTGCCTTTCAGCTGCGCTTACTTGGACGGATTTTCGATGACCTGAACCTCACCGTTGGAGTGGCCGACGATCATGCGCTTGCACATGTTGAGGAACAGACCATGCTCCAGCACGCCGAGCATGCCGGTCAGCTTGGAGTAAACGTCCTGAATGTCAAAGCCTGCGCCGAGGTGCAGATCCGCGATGAAGTTACCGTTATCGGTAACGAAGGTCTTGCCGTCGCGTACACGCAGAACCGGATTCCAGCCGTAAGCTGCCATGCGCTCCATCGCCTGCTTGGAGCCGTACTGTGCGATCTCAACCGGCAGATGGAAAGCGCCGATCTTGTCTACCAGCTTGGACTCGTCCATGATCCAGATAACTTCCTTCGCCATGGATGCAACGACCTTCTCGCGGTACAGCGCACCGCCGCCGCCCTTGATGGCGTTGAACTGCGGGTCGATCTCATCTACGCCGTCGATTGCCAGATCAACGTGATCCAGCTCGTCGATGGTCAGCAGCGGAATGCCCAGTTCACGAGCCTGCGCCTCGGTAGCCTTGGAGGTCGGGATCGCCTGAATCTTCAGGCCGTTCTTTACCATCTCGCCTACTGCATTTACCATGTGGTACGCAGTGGAACCGGTGCCCAGACCAACAACCATGCCGTCCTTTACATACTCTGCCGCCTTATCGCCGGCAAGCTTCTTCATATCCATTGTATTCGTCCTCCCCTGACGTGATAAACCGTATGTTGCGGTTAACTCATTAGCTTTATTATAGAATGAATCCGGACAAAGGTCAATCTTTTCTAATTTACAAAATAAAAACAATCCCGCCGAAATCTGGAGGGATTGAAAAATGCTGTGATTGATTGCCGCTGCACCGTGCTGCACATTCTGTCGAACTCTGCTATACTTAACGGTAAGAAAGGTGCTGCTGTGCTTTCACGGTAGGCGGTTAAGTCTTGCCCCTGCAAGGGGGGGGTTGCCGATGGACTATAATGCAATTATTCTTATTTTGATTTTTGCTACTGGTTACATCATCGCAATAAAAAAGAAATAACCGCCACCATCTCCAAATGAATGCGGTTATTTCTTCCGTTTTCTTTAGGGGCTGACCGTCTACCGGCAGCACCTTTCGTTATCTTTAGTATACCCGCCCGCACCCGGATTGTCAACCCGGATACGGGCGGTTTTTGTTTACTGAATGCCGTGCTGGAGCTTTGCCGCCTTGAGCGTATTCTTCATCAGCATGGTAATGGTCATCGGGCCGGCGCCGCCCGGGACCGGCGTCATGTAAGAGGCCTTTTCCATAACCTCCGGCGCCACATCGCCGCAGACTTTGCCCTCGGCGTTGCGGTTGATGCCAACGTCAATCACCACTGCGCCCTCCTTGACCATATCCGGCGTAATAAAGCCTGCCTTGCCGACAGCGGCTACCAGAATATCCGCACGGCGGCACACCTCTGCAAGATCCTGCGTGCGGCTGTGGCAGATGGTAACCGTACCGTGACGGTGCAGCAGCAGCATGCTCATCGGCTTGCCGACGATATTCGAGCGGCCGACCACGACGCACTCCTTGCCCTTCGGGTCGATCTTGTACTCGTCGAGCAGCTCCATGACACCCGCGGGCGTGCACGGCACGAAATCAAAATTGCCAACCATGATCTTGCCGACATTAACCGGATGGAACGCGTCCACGTCCTTTTTCGGATCGATGGCGTCGATGACCGCCTGCTCGGAAATATGCTTCGGCACCGGCATCTGGCACAGGATGCCCGAAATTGCCGGGCTCTCGTTCAGTTGTGCGATCAGACCGAGCAGTTCCTCCTGCGTGGTCTCCTCGGGAAGCGCGTACTTCTCGCTGTAAAAGCCGCACTGCTCGCAGGCGCGCTCCTTATTGCGGACGTAAATCTCGCTCGCCGGATCGTTGCCGACGATAATAACCGCCAGACCCGGCGTGACACCCTGCTTTTTCAGTTCTTCGGTCTCTGCCAGAATGCTGCCGCGCACCTTCGCAGACAGTGCCTTGCCGTCCATTCTTACTGCACTCATATTGTCGTTCTCCTTTATCGTGAAATGTTATTCGCCTTTTTTCTCGTCCGCTTTGTCCTGCTCCGGCGCGTAGAATGCCTTCTCGACCTTGATGCGGTTATACTGCCGTACCAGCACAGCAATCGCCGCAATGCAGCTTATGCCGGCCAGCAGCTGCGATACGCGCACCGGGCCGAGATACAGGCTGTCCGTCCGCAGGCCCTCGATCCACGCACGGCCCAGACCGTACCACGCTACATACAGCAGCGCCATTTCGCCCTTAAACTTGCGCTTCTTCGAATAGAAATGCAGCACAAGGAAACCGACAAAGTTCCACAGCGACTCATACAGGAAGGTCGGATGCACCGGAGAAGCGCCGTCAATGCTCATGCCCCACGGCAGAGAGGTTGCACCGCCATGTGCCTCACCGTTGACAAAGTTGCCCCATCTTCCGATGCACTGACCGATCAGCAGACCGAACGCCGCCAGATCACACAGGCTGGCAAACGACAGTTTCTTAATTCTGCTGTACACCGCCAGTGCAATCACAACACCGATGACCGCACCGTAAATTGCGATGCCGCCCTTCCAGATGGCGATGATCTCATTCGGATGCTGGCTGTAATATCCCCATTCAAATGCCACATAGTAAATACGGGCGCAGATGATGCCGACCGGCACACCGATAATCAGGCAGTCCATCAGATTGTCCGACGTAACGCCGAACTCCTTCGTCCGCCGATTGATATACAGCGCTGCCAGCACAAAGCCCAGGCAGATAATGATGCCATACCAGTAAATATCTTTGCCGAACAGATTGACGGCGACACGGTTGATGTTAAAATCCAGTCCGAGCGCCGGAAATGAAATTGCGTGTTCCATGATCTTTCTTCTTTCTATCGTTACTTCGGCTCTACCACCGACATGGTCGAGCGGTTCGGCTGTGCCCAGCGGCGGAACATTTCCTGCACATCCTCCGCATGGATGGTGTCAAACAGCCCGGCAAAATCCAGATAATGCTCGCCCGCAAAAACAGAAGCGATCTCCTGCCGTGCATACAGATCGGGCACATCCAGCATACGCAAACGCATGCCGTACAGCGCGTTCTTCATGCGGCGGAACAGCTTCGGCTCGATGCCCTCCTGCGCCAGCCGTGCAGCCTCCCGCTCAAGTGCTTCGCGCACAGCCGCCGGATCTCGGCTCTCGCCGCCGAGGATCGCGCATGCGCCATCCGGAATGAGCGAATAATCCACATCAAAATCGCGTCCGAGCAGCCGTTTCTCGTACAGCTTTGCATACAGCGGAGAGGTATCGCCGCACAGAATACGCACCGCCAGATCACCGATCAGACTGCGGCGCAGGCGGCTTTCGCCTGACGGAACCGGCTCGTCCTTAAAGCCGACCATGCACTGCGGCAGCGACACCTGCATTTTGCGCGTCACAACCGGCTGATGGACTTCCGCGCGGCGCTCGCCGTAATGACGCTGACCGATCTTGGGTGCGTCCTTCGGTGAAATCTCCTCTGCCATGCGGCATACCTGCTCGAAGTCCGCTGTGTCGCACACCACGAGCGCCATGTTCTTCGGACTGTAAAACGCACGGTGACAGGTGTACAGCAGCTCCGGTGTAATATGCGAAATACTCTCCTCGCTGCCCGGAATGGACACGCGCACCGGATGATTGCGGTACAGGCCCTCATACGCGCCAACGAACACCTCCCAATTGGGTGTGTCCTCTACCATGCGGATCTCCTGATTGATAATGCCGCGTTCCTTCTCCACGTTTTCATCCGTGAAGTACGGCGTGAACACGAATTTAAGCAGAATCTTCAGATTCTCCTCAAACCGGTCGGTGCAGGAAAAGTGATACGCCGTCATGGTGTGGCTTGTGAACGCGTTCGGACTTGCACCGGTGCGGGCGAATTTCTGCAGTGCATTGCCGTCCTCATCCTCGAACATCTTATGCTCAAGGAAGTGCGCAACGCCCGCCGGTGTGTCATACCGCTTGCCCTCAAAGGTGAACGATGCGTCCACCGAACCGAAATCGGTCGCCAGAATGGCGAAGGTCTTGCTGAAACCCTTCTTGGGCAGATAGCAGATGCGCAGACCGTTTGCCAGCGTGCGGGTCTGCATACTCTCGTGCAGAGCGGAATAATTCTTTGTCATTTTGCCGCTCCCTTCATAAAGAATACCGTGTCAAGCGCTGTGCTCTGTGCCGCGGCAATGACCTGCTCGCGCGTGATGTCGGCCACCTGCTCGATGCGCTCCTCGGGCGATACGAGCGTGCCTGCAGCCGCTTGTCCCATCCAGTAGCGCTCGAGTGTAAGCGGGTCGTCGAGCATGGTGCGCCAGCCGTTGACCAGCGTTTTGCGTGCGCTTTCGAGTTCTGCGTCCGTAATTTCGCCCTTGCGGCACAAATCCAGCTGGTGCAGGATTTCATCGCGTGCGACCTCGAAATTTCTGTTCTCAATGCCGGAGTTGACGATCATCAGTCCCTTAGAGGCGACAAACTGCGCACTTGCGTAGTAGCACAGCGACTTTTTCTCGCGTACGTTGAGAAACAGCTTCGCGCTTGTCGAGCCGCCGTAGATGGTCTGGAACATCCAGTACGCCGTCGGTTCTCCGCCGGTCAGTGATGCACCGCCGGTACGGAAGCCGAGCGACAGCTTGCCCTGGGTTACCTCGGCATCCTCAACGACCTCACGAACATCACCGGCAGGCCGCGCCTGCACGACCGTGTGCGGCTGATACAGCGTGCCCTCGCGCGGCTGGGCCAGCGGCGTTGCCATGAAGTGCGCTTCCACCTCGTCCGGCATCATCGTACCGCAGTAGAACAGCTCCACCTGCGCCTCACTCAGCGCACGGCGATAGGCCGCGTACAACGTTTCCGGCGTAATGCGCTCCGCCTGCTCGATCGTACCGAGTGCGGACTTGCCGTAGTCCTCGTTTTCGCACATGAGCTCGTTCAGTCGGCGCGGCGCCCACGAACGCGGATCGTTTTTGAGTGCGGCAATGCGGTCGATCAGATTGCCACGCTCGCCCTCTACATAAGCGGCGCAGAACAGGCCGTCCTGCAGATACGGGTCGTACAGCAGATCGCACAGCAGACCGATCACACCGGCGGTCAGACCGTCGGCTCCCGGTGCATAAGCCTCATCAATACAGTCGGACAGAAAGCCGATGCACAGGTTCTCCCCCTCCTTGCGCACTGCGGCTTCAATACGCGCACCGTACAGCTCGTCAAGCGCGGTGCCGAACGCCTGCATGTCGTTCAGCCTGGCCGTGCCGCGGCGCAAAACCTGCGGCAGACACGCGCGCAGCGCGGCATCCTCGCCGCCGAGCGGCAGCACCAGCATCGTGCGCAGCACTGCCCGCTTAAACTTCGGTGTAGTCACGCAGGTGAGATTGATTCCCGCACCCAGCGTTTTTCGGGTCACTTGTTGCATAATTTCCCTCGATTCCGGAAAAGTTTGTCTAACGGGTTATATTATACCGTATATGTGGGAGTAACGCAAACGTAGTTTATGTGAAGTTGCGGCGGTTTAACCGCAACGCAGGCTATTCCGGCACCGACCCGCTGGGATGCACGAACCGCGCAGGCGGTTCGCCCTATCCGGACGGCATTTCTCAGCACCGGCTGAGCGGGGTACTCGAACTGCGCAAGCGCGTTCGTCCCTAACGGGCGGAGAGTTTTTCGCTGAAATTCAGCGAGGAGTTGCGCTCTGCGAAGCGCGGGAGATTGCCGCGTCCGCGGCTGGGACAGTGCCGTACCCACGGCGGTGGGCAAAAAGGAAGGGACACCTACGGTTTGCCCGTAGGCTGCTAAACCTTTTTCCCGCGCCGTGCGCGGATTAAATGAGTGCCCTTCCTCTTTGAACTCCTACCTTTCCCTTGTTTCCTAATCTGACGCATACCAGAGACCGGCGACCGCTTCGAAAAGGAAAACGGCAGTCGGGTTACTCTTGCGTGTCTTTCTCCGCCTATTCGCAGTTCACAGATAATCTACTGCTACACATATAGTTTACCCTCCGCAGGCGCAACACAAGGTGAATTGCCCGAAGGGCAAGAGAGGGTCTCCCCTGGGGGATACCCGTGTTGCGCAACTCGTTTCCGCGTTATTACGGACGGCACTTGCGAATTTTATCTGCTGAGAAATACTTTACCGTAGGGTGCGGCAAGGCCGCAAGAGAAGGTGCCCTGGGGTACGACCTCGGCGCACCGTTTGCATCCGCTCTGCACAATCTATTCCGTAGGGGCCCACGCAACGCCCTATCAAACGTGTTTAGGGCGAACAATGTTCGCCCCTACGGTTATGCACCTGCCAATTTGTTTGATGCGGTGCGCCGGGGTTGGCGCACCCTGCGGTGTACCGTGAAATCATTTGGCAGCATATATCGTGTAGAGCGGCACAAGGTGAATTGCCCGAAGGGCAGGAGAAGCCACACTGGGGTGCCCCGCCGTGCAACCCATCTGCACATTGCTTCACCGCAGGGTCAATTCCTCATTTTCTATTCTCAATCACTTCTTCGCATACGAAAAAAGCACCGCTTTCGCGGTGCTTTTCGCATTTCTTTAGAAGAACTTATCCTTAATACCGAGTGCAAAGATGATGAGCACGATAATCGGCAGGATATAGCTTACATAGAAGCGGATATTATCCTTGACCTTGAGTCCGCCGCCTTCGTTGGCCTCCTCCTTGAAGTTCTTCCAGCCCCAGCCGCAGCGAGAGGTGCAGAACAGCAGGTAAACCAGCGAACCGAGCGGCAGCCAGATATTGGACACGAGGAAGTCCTCGAGGTCGAGCACGTTCGAGCCTGCGCCGAACGGCTGGAAGCCGGACCAGACATTGAAACCGAGCACGCACGGCAGCGACAGCAGGATCATCAGCACGATGTTGATAGCTGCGGTCTTTTTGCGGCTCCAGCCGGTCAGGTCCATACAGCAGGACATGATGTTCTCGAACACAGCGAGGACGGTCGAGAAGGCCGCAAACGCCATGAATACGAAAAACAGGCTGCCCCACAGGCGGCCGAGCGCCATGTGGTTAAAGATATTCGGCAGCGTGACGAAGATCAGGTTCGGACCGCTGTCCGGTGCCACGCCGAAGGCAAAGCACGCCGGGAAGATGATCAGACCGGCAGTAAATGCTACGAACGTATCCAGAATCGCAACATTGACGGCCTCGCCGAGCAGCGCACGGCCCTTGCCGATATAGCTGCCGAAGATAGCCATCGCGCCGATGCCGAGCGACAGCGTGAAGAACGCCTGATTCATCGCGGCAACGATAACATTGGCGATGCCGCACTCCTGCATACGGCCGAGATCCGGAATCAGATAGAAGCGCAGGCCCTCGCCCGAGCCTTCGGTCATGATGCTGTTGATCGCCAGAATAACCATGATGGCCAGCAGAATGATCATCATTACCTTGGTAACGCGCTCCAGACCGCCCTGCAGACCGAACGAGTTGATCATAAAGCCGACGATAACGACCGCAACCATGCAGACCGCCATAACCACCGGCTTGCCGAGCATTTCCGGAAAGGCTGCCTGCACCTGCTCACTGGTCGCACCGACAAACCGGCCGCTGACCGTCAGGTAGAAGTAGTACAGCATCCAGCCGCACACGGTGGTGTAGAACATCATCAGCAGGTAGTTGCCGATCATCGCCAGACAGCCGTGGATGTGCCACTTGCTGCCCGGCTTCTCGAGCGCCTGATACGCCCGCACCGGACTTTTCTGGCTCGCACGGCCGATGGCAAATTCCATCGTCATGATCGGCAGACCGAGGATGAGCAGGAACAGCACATAGCACACGACGAACGCGCCGCCGCCGTACTGACCAACCATCCACGGGAACTTCCATACGTTGCCCACGCCGATGGCGCAGCCTGCGGAAAGCAGGATGAAGCCGAGACGTGAACCGAGTCTTTCTCTTGGCATTGTTTATTTTTCCCCTTTTTTCTGTGCCGCGTATTGATCAAACTGCAATATCGGCACGACTTACATACTATAATCAAGCGTCATGATTATTCTTCGACGCGTGATTTCTCTAATTTGCGGATCTCTTTCCGCTTTTTGCGCAGCTCGCGGAAGAAATTCCGCAGAATGTCCGCGCATTCCTGCTCCAGCACGCCGCTCACCAGCGCGGGCTGATGATTGTACGGCAGTGCGAACAGGTTTATCAGCGAGCCGCACGAGCCGGCCTTCGGGTCGGGTGCACCGTAGTACACGGTTTTCATGCGCGAGTTGATGAGCGCACCTGCGCACATCGGGCACGGCTCGAGCGTAACGTACAGATCGCAGCGGTGCAGCCGCCAGCCGCCCAGCTTTTTGCACGCCTTCTCGATGGCCTCGATTTCTGCATGGTGCAGAGCGTTTTTCTTTGTTTCCCGTCGGTTGCGTCCGCGTCCGACAATTTTGCCGTCGCAGACAACCACCGCGCCGACCGGCACTTCGCCCTCGTCCGCCGCCTTTTGCGCCAGCTTGAGTGCGGCCTTCATGTATTTTTCCTGTTCGGTCATAAATTCCTCAGATTTTCCCGAGCAGACGCGCTTTCGCCTGCTCAAATTCTTCCCGCGTAACAAAGCCGCGGCCGCACAGTCCGGCGAGGATATCAAGCTGCTCGACCGGCGTCGGCGTGCGGTCGGTCAGCGCCACCTCATCAAACTCGAGGTTCGGGATGAGCGCGTCAAACACCGCAAGGCTGTCCGGTGTAAACTGCATCTCGCAGAAGCCGCCGTTTACGCGCACGCGAAGCTGCACATAGCGTTCATCGTGCTGGATCTGCTCGGTTTTGATCGGCTCAGCCTGTACCGCCGCCTCTATCGCGCGGCCGTGCGGATTGAGCGAAAACGGATGCTCCCACTGCGACCAGTAGGCCGCTTCGCGGTCCACGCTCACACCGCCGCCGGATACGCGCGTTTCCGTGCGTATGCCGCCGCACAGGCGGTAAAACCGAATGAGCCTGATAGGCAGCTCACCGCTCTGCAGGCTGCCCTTGCCCGTGTAGAGGCCCTTATCCCGACGGAAAAAGCGCAGCGCATCGCCGTCGCGCCAGACCTCCAGCTTGCCCTTCGGCAGCAGTCCGCCGCCGTTTTTAACGGCAACCGTGAAGGTTTCCGCAGGCTTGTTCGTCGGCTCACCGGCACTGCGGCAGTCGAATCCCCAGCTTTGCAGCACCGCAAGATTGTCCGCGCCGTAGGACACGGAAAGCGCGGCATGGTTTCCGCTGCTGTCGGTCAGGGTCAGCGCGATCGGGCGCAGCTTGTACACACGAAGCATACCCTGCATTTCGTCCGGCTCGGTCGGTGCCGCGTCCGCGGTAAGCGTGTACGCGCCCTTGTCCAGCGTGAGCGGCAGCTGCCCGCTGCCCTCGTCGGTCGGCATCAGCGTCCACGCCGCCGGCTCGGAAAATAAGTAATAGCGTCCCGCCGGTACGAACGGTGCGTCCTCTCGAATGGTTGCAACTACGTTTTTACTCATCAAGATTCACCTTCCCCACAATAAAGCCAATCTCAAAATTCAATTTGCTTGCAAATTGCATCCGCATGACAGATTTTCCTTCCGGAACTGTCTGCCGTATACAGGGGGGATGGATACCCCCTATAAAGCGTCAGCGCGCTTTCATTTGTCTTTGCCGCGACAGATTCATCGTGCCGTCCTGCATTTTCGACAGGTTTTCCAGACAGTTGCCGGTACCGTATGCCACGCACGAAACCGCTTCGTCCGCGACGCGCGTCGGAATGCCGGTCTTGGAGGCGATCAGCTTATCGAAGCCCCAGATCAGCGAACCGCCGCCTGTCATGGTGATGCCGTTGGCGGAAATGTCGCCGGTCAGCTCGGGAGGTGTGCGCTCGAGCACCCAGTGCACCGCCTCGACGATCGCCGAGGAGACCTCCTCGAGCGCATCGAGAATCTCACTCGAGCTTACGGTAAACGTGCGCGGCAGACCAGTCATCAGACAGCGTCCCCTGACCTCCATGATCGCTTCCTCGCTGCGCGGATACACACAGCCGACCGTGCGCTTGATCTCCTCTGCCGTGCGGTCGCCGATCAGCGCATTGTGCTTACGGCGGACGTACTTGACAATGGCCTCGTCGAACTTATCGCCCGCGACCTTGATGGACGTGGACTCGACAATGCCGCCGAGCGAAATAACCGCCACGTCGGTCGTGCCGCCGCCAATATCGACCACCAGATTGCC
>OLRK01000514.1_pt1 | contig 44312 bp, 30 predicted proteins | sample 1672911 | NCBI WGS metagenome assembly OLRK01 (sample SAMEA3136736, study PRJEB25190) | human gut metagenome | biome: human gut; feature: human-associated habitat; material: faeces | place: Austria | collected 2013
CCACGGGCACGCCCGTGAGCAATTCCATGACCGAGTTGTACACGGTCATGCGGTACTTGCAATACAGCACCTTGCAGCAGAAAAAACTGACCCACTTTGACTGCTGGGCATCCACCTTTGGTGAGACGACCACGGCCATCGAACTTGCCCCGGAGGGCACCGGCTACCGTGCTCGCACTCGGTTTGCAAAGTTTTTCAATCTTCCGGAGTTGATGTCGATGTTCAAAGAGGTGGCTGACATCAAGACCAGCGACCAACTTCATCTGTCTGTGCCGGAGGCGAAGTTTGAGATCGTGGTGGCAAAGCCGTCCGACATTCAAAAAGAGATGGTGCAAGAACTGAGCAAACGTGCCGCAGATATCCACTCCGGCATCGTGGATGCGTCCGTGGACAATATGCTCTGCGTCACCAACGATGGGCGTAAGATCGGCTTGGACGTTCGCCTGATGAACCCCATGCTGCCGGACGACCCCAACAGCAAGCTGAACGTCTGTGTGCAGAACGTGCTGAAGATCTGGGAGGAAGGCAAAGACCAGAAGTTGACCCAGCTTTTGTTCTGCGACCTCTCGACACCGAAAAACGATGGCAATTTCAACGTCTACGATGACATTCGCAAAAAGCTGGTTGCTGCCGGTGTGCCGGAAAACGAGATCGAGTTTATCCACAACGCAGATACCGAAGCAAAAAAAGCGGCATTGTTCTCCAAAGTGCGCTCCGGCGATGTGCGAGTTTTGCTCGGAAGCACGGCGAAAATGGGAGCGGGCACCAACGTCCAGTCCCGGCTTGTGGCGGTGCATCATCTGGATGTTGGCTGGAAGCCCAGCGACATGACCCAGCGCAATGGTCGCATCATCCGTCAGGGCAATATGAATAAGGAAGTCAAGGTGTTCAATTACGTCACGGAAGGGACATTTGACTCGTACTTGTATCAGACCTTGGAGAATAAGCAGCGATTTATCTCGCAGATTATGACCAGCAAATCTCCGGTGCGCTCCTGCGAGGATGTAGACGAACAGGCACTTTCCTATGCGGAGATCAAGGCATTGTGTGCCGGAAATCCGCTCATCAAGGAGAAAATGGATTTGGATGTTCAGGTCGCAAAACTCAAAGTTCTGAAAGCCGACCACCAGAGCCAGAAATTCCGTCTGCAAGACAAGCTGCTGACCAAATTCCCGGCTGACATTCAGGAAACGAACGCCTATATTGCTGGGGTGAAAGCGGACGCACAGCTTGCCGCCACCCACCCGCAGGGCAAAGAAGAGTTCTGCGGCATGGTCATCAAGGGTGTAACCTATGACGAGAAAAAGACCGCCGGTGAGCGTCTAGTGCTTGCCTGCTCGGAACTGCCCAACGCCGAGGAAAAAGTGATTGGCAACTACCGGGGCTTTGAACTGTCCCTGCGGTTCGATACCTTCCGCAGCGAGTATCAGGCACTTTTGAAGGGCCAGCGGAAGTACACGGTGCCTTTGGGCACCGACCCGCTGGGCAATATCATCCGTCTGGATAATTCGCTGAACAGCTTCCCGGAGCGCATCACCTCTGCCGAAAACGAGCTGACCACCCTGCATCAGCAGCAGGCGGCGGCACAAATCGAGGTGGAAAAGCCCTTCCCACAGGAAGAAGAACTGGCAGAGAAGTCCGCACGGCTTGCGGAACTGAACGCTCAGTTGGATGTGGACGAAAAGAGCCATGAGCCGGAACAGGACGAGGAGGAACAGGAGGATGCACCTCGCCGCCCCTCGGTGCTGGCAGCACTGGAAGAAAAATCGGACAAGCCGGAGCCGGTGAAGCCTTCCGCAGTTATTACGACAAGGACGGTGATGCCCGGTGAGGGAAAAGCGCGACGAGATCATCATCCTGAGAACCACAAAAGCGGAGAAGAACCGCATCTATGAGAAAATGCTGGGCATGGGTATCCGCAGCCTGAGTGCCTATATCCGTAAGATGGCACTGGACGGTTACTGCCTGAACCTTGACCTGCCGCAACTGCGGCGCATGGCCTATCTCTTGCAGATGTGCAGCAACAACCTGAACCAGTACGCCAAGCGTGCCAACGAGTGCGGCAAGGTCTACGCCGCCGACATGGAAGATCTGCGGCAGCGTCTGGATGAACTGATCGACATTGGCAGACAGATCCTTTCCCAATTGGCAGAACTCTAAAATTTTACCCCGCAGTTGGAGGACTGCGGGGTACATACGGGTTGACATCCTTGCAGCGCAGGGGTTGACACCTTTATAATAGGGACGAAAGAAAGGCAGGTGCTGGATATGAGGTTCGTTTTTAAGATGATCGTTTTCCCGTTTTGGCTGATTACTGCTTTCCTTGCGCTGATGCTGAAATGGACGCTGAACCTGTCAGCGTTTGTGCTGGCTCTGCCCATGCTGTATATTTTCGGCTGCGGTCTTTATACGCTGTACTGCCGGGAGTGGCTGCAGTTTTTGATTTTGCTGGTGGCAGAGTTTGGCTGCTTTGTGTTGATTTTTATGGGCGCTTTGATCGCAGATGCAGCAGAGCGTTTTAGTGGCTGGGTTGCCGGATTGTGAGGGATGCTATGGAAAACCAGAAGATAGAGGATTATTATTCTGAGCACAGCAGCACGATCTTTTCTGAAATGCTGGGTGAGGACGAAAACTATCAGCGGCTGAAAAAAGCCAAAATAGCGGCTGAAAAAGCCATGCGGAGCGTCATCAGCAAAGAAGCGTGGAAGCAATACCTTGCTTTGGATGAAATCTGCAACGAGCTGGAATGCGCCCGTTACAAGGCGATGTATCTGGCAGGTGCTGCTGATTACGAAAAATTATCCAAATGATCTTGATGCCGCCGATGCGCGGCATTTTTCATTGCAAAGGGGGAGTATGGATGGCGGCAACACGGCTGATTGCGCTGCACAAAAACAAAGGCAAGTCGGTTGCGGCCTGCCTGAAAAGCCGCACGGACTATGCAAAGAATCCTGACAAGACGAACAGGGGAGAGCTGGTCAGCAGCTACCAGTGTAGCCCTTTGACCGCAGACGAAGAATTTATGCTGTCCAAGCGGCAGTACGAACTTGCCACCGGACGCAGACAGAAAAGCGATGTGATCGCTTATCAGATACGGCAGTCCTTCCGACCCGGTGAGATCACCGCAGAGGAGGCTAATAAGGTGGGCTACGAACTCGCCATGCGCTTTACCAAGGGCAAGCACGCCTTTGTGGTGGCAACGCACACAGACCGGCAGCACATCCACAACCATGTGATCTTCAACTCAACAGTGTTGGATGGCGCCAGAAAGTTTCGGGATTTTTTCTTTTCGGCGTTGGCAGTGCAGCGGTTGAGTGACCTGATTTGTTTAGAGCACCAGTTGTCCATCATTGAGAAGAAACCCTACCGGGAACGGCAGAAGCGTGTTCTCTATCCTCCCAAGGAGAGTAATCGTGACCGCTTGTGCGGAATCATCGACACCATCCTTGCAGAACAACCGAAGGATTTTGAAGTCTTTCTGCAAAAACTGGAGCAGCAGGGCTATGAGGCGAAGCGTGGCAAGTACACGTCGGTGAAGGGAAAAGGGCAGAAGCGCTTTATCCGGTTCCGCACTCTGGGCACCGGCTATGGTGAGGACGAGATCAAGGCGGTGCTGGAGGGCAAGGCGAAACACCAACCGTACCAGAAGCAGCCGCCCAAAGAACAGCCCTTCCAGTTGCTGGTGGACATTCAGGGAAGAATGGCAGAGGGCAAAAGTGTCGGCTATAAAAAGTGGGCAACCAAGTTCAACCTGAAGGAGATGTCCAAGACGCTGCTATTTTTACAGGAGCAGAAAATCGGCAGTGCCGAGGAGCTGCGGGAACGTGCAACGGCAGCAACAGAACGCTATCATGCTATGGGGGATTCCATCAAGGCAGCGGAAGCAAGGCTGACAGAAATTGCTATCCTGAAAACCCACATTATCAACTATGCCAAGACCCGTGAAGTGTACGCCGCCTATCGGAAAGCCGGGTACAGCAAAAAGTTTTTGGAAGCCCACCGAGAGGAGATCACTCTGCACAAGGCGGCGAAAACTGCCTTTGACGAGGCCGGACTGCAAAAATTGCCTAAGGTCAAGGAGTTGGATGCGGAGTTTGCAGAGCTGCTGACCAAAAAGAAAGCAGCCTACCCGGACTACCGCAAGGCACGGAACGAGATGCAGGAACTGGTTCGGGCACAGAAAAATGTAGAACGATTTTTTGCGGAGGAAAAGGGCACCACCGAGAAAACTCAGACCCGATATGAATATTCTGTTTGTCGTCACGCACGATTATGAATTTCTGAACCGGGCGTGTAACTGCTATGTCCGGATAGATAAGATAAATTGATCGGGAAAATAAAAAAACAGCGACTTTGAACGGTCGAATTTGCTTTCAGACCTTCAATAGCAACAGCACCCCCACACAGATTGACATGCTACCCCCAGAGTATTCAGAGTTTTGTTTTTTACTCTGTCTACTCTGGGGGAGCATATCACAGGACGGTGCCGGGGGCGAATTCTCCCGGTTTTTGGACTTCCTCAGCAGGCTTGCCGACATTCAGACCGGGAAGACCGTTGCTGCGGATGTTTCGTTTTGCAAAAGACGGTGCACCGACTGATTTATGGAAGTGCCAGCACATCGGTAAGGGAGGTGCGGATCAGTTCTATCAGCTCGTCGGTCACCGGGGGCAGGGTGCGTCCTACATGGTGTGCCAGCAGCAGATACAAAGGCTGGGGCGGGTCCAACGCAGCGCACCGGGGATGGTGGCGGCGCTCCATCAGGTTCAGGGGCAGCAGGGAATCGGCAATGCCAATATTTGCTAGCTTCCGCAGGATGGAGGTATCCGCCTCACAGGCAGCGGGGGGCAGCTGCCCGAACATCTGGGGCAGCAGGGCGTCTTGCAGGGTCCGGAGGGTGGAGCCTGCCGATGCCATTAGCTGGGGGCGGGGGTCCAGCCCCCCGGGGAACAGATCCCCGGGCTGCCATCCCTCCGGGCAGCGGCAGGGGGCAAAGCAGTAGACCATCTCCGTAAGGGTCAGTACCTGACAGTGCAGCAGGTCCTGCCGGGGCTGGGAGGAAAGAAAGATGCCCAGATCTGTGGAGGAGTTCATCAGGGATTCCAGGGTCTGCTCCCGGTTCTCCTCACGGATGGTCAGCTGGATATCCGGGTGCCGGGCGCAGAATGCAGGCAGGGCGTGGTCCCGCAGCGCCTTGGCAAACAGGGGGTCACAGCTGATATACAGTTTGCCGCCGCGTCCCTGCCGGTAGGACTTGGTGTGGTCAAACATCTCGTTTTCGATGTGGAGGATGTTCCGGGCGTTGTTTACAAAGATGGTTCCGGCACTGGTGGGACGCAGCCGGTTGTGCTCCCGGGTGAACAGGGGAGTGCCCACCATCTCCTCCACGGCACGCAGGTGGCGGGAAAGGGCGGACTGCGCCAAAAAATGCCGCTCTGCCGCCCGGGAAAGACTCTGCTCCTCCACGATAGAAATCAAATACTCCATCACCCGGCTGTCAAGGTTCACCTCCTGCATGGTCTGCAGGGCGGTGCCCACTGCCTCCCGGGGCAGGCTGCCGGTGTCTGCCAGCTGAGAGGGTGAGAGCACTTCTTGCAGCAGCTGGTCCACCAGCGGGTCGTCGGTGGGCTTGTACCGGGGATCGCGGAGGCGTTCAGTGATCAGCAGACCTGCCAGATACCGCTCCGGCTCCGTAAGGGTGTGCCCCAGCGGGAAACGCAGGTGCAGGGTCTGGTGCACAGGAGGATTCAGCGGACGGTAGGCAAGTTCGCTGCAGGGAAATACGTGAGCGTTGCTTACCAGCCCCACTCCCACTGCCTGATGCATCATGGAGTCCAGCAGGATAACGTCGTTGGACTCAAAGGCGACTACGGGCTGGAACCCCGCCTGCTGGAAAAGCTGCTCTGCAATGAGCCGGATGCTGTGGCGGGGACCCTGCAATACAAAGGGAGTGTCCCGCAGGTCTGCCAGATGGATGGTCTCCTGCTTTGCCAGTGGGTGGGAGGCAGGCAGGGACACCAGCAGTTCTTCGTGGGCAATGGGGATGTCGGTGATCTCGCTGCTGGTGGCACCGGCGCCCAGTGCCAGGTCCACCAGTCCCCGGGCGATGGCTCCCGGCTGCTCGGCGGCATACAGCTCGGTGAGGCTCAGGGAGATGTCCGGGTACCGGCGGGAGAACTGGTTGTAGATCTTGCTGAAGATGATGGCGCCCCGGTTGGGGGCGGTGGCAAGACGGATCGCCTTGCGGTTGCCGCCGGTGACCTCTTTCATGGTCAGCAGCATACGGTTCTGCTCGTCAAGGATCTTCTGTGCGCATTCCACCACATACCGTCCCACGGCGGTTGGGTACAGGCGGCGGTTGTACCGCAGGAACAAAGCAAAGCCAAAGGTGCGCTCGCACTCTGCAAGAAACTTGCTCAGCGCCGAGGGGGAGACGTGGAGCGCCTGCGCCGCATGGCTCAGATTGCCATAATTTGCAATGGTGGAAAGGTAATAATACTGACGGGTATTCATAGCAGTTCCCTTTTGTTACAAAATGGTAAAAAGTCGGATTTTAGCCAGAAATCTGCAAAGTGCTGGGGAATATGGAAAATTTTTTCCATAATAAGTATAAAGGACCACAAAAGGAATTGCAAGCTGCTGTGAACAAATCGTTATGAAAAAACGGAATTCTTGTGTATCGTAAAGTGAAGCGGCAGGTTGTACAATAAAAGCACAGAGAGGGTAACACCTCAACCAACGCAGAATGATCACCGGAAAAGAAGGAGACTAACAATGAAGAAGATCACCAGAAGATCCATGCTCAAGGGCAGCGCCGTTGCTGCTGCAGCCCTTGCCCTGTCCGCCTGCGGCGGCTCCAGCTCCAGCTCCAGCGCCGCTTCCTCCGCCAGCACTGCTGCATCCGCAGCCGGCACCGCTGCCGCTGACGGCATCGGCTTCCCCAAGAATGAGACCATCACGCTGGCGGTTCCCGGCAAGGCAGGCGGCGGTTCCGATCTGGCGATCCGTTACTACAGTGAGGGTCTGAACCGCATCTACGGTCTCAAGACCACCGTCACCAACTACGACTCCAACACCGTCGGCCACCAGACCGTCGCCAACGCAAAGCCGGACGGCACCACCCTGACGCTGGCTACCTCTTCACTGAACATCCAGTACATCACCGGCAACGCTACCGTAAACCCCATGACCGACTTCACCTTGATCGCCTGCCTGCAGGACAACGGCTTCTCTACACTGGCTGTTCCTGCAAACGCACCTTACGATGACTTTCAGGGCTTCGTCGATTACGCAAAGTCTCATCCCAATGAGCTGAACGCCGGTATGCCGGCTGCAGGTGCAAACACCTTCCTGTTCGGCAAGCTGTGCAGTGTTCTGGGCATCGAGCTGAACAAGGTTGAATGTGCTTCCGAGTCTGACCGTCTGACCAATCTGGCCGGTGGATTCATCGACATCGGTGTCGTGGGTCTGGGCAACGCTCAGGAGTATTCCAAGGCCGGCAAGCTGAAGGTCATCGGCACCGTGGCGGGCGACGGCATCACCATCGACCAGTACCCCGCTGAGCTGCCTGAAAACTACAAGACTCTGCAGGAGCAGGGTTTCAAGGACTGCTACATGCTGGTCTACCACTACCTGATGGGACCTGCCGGCATGGACGAGACCATGGTCAAGCAGATGAACGCAGCCATGGAAGAGGTTGTCAACGACCCCACTGTCCATGATGGCATCGCAGGCATCGGCCACATCCCCGGCTGGCACGACCTTGAGGAGTCCGAGGAGCTGCATCAGAAAGAGTACGATGAACTCGTCAACATCGCAAAGAACCTCGGTATGTACGTTCAGGGCTAACCCAAAATTCTGCCATCGACTGCACTTTTTATCTGCACAGAAGTCTTTCTCTGAAAAGTGTAGATCCTCCTAAATAGACAGCCCGGAGCTTCTCCTCTCCGGGCTGTTTTTGAGAAAAGCGAGAGGTACTTCCATGAAAATGAGACACAATATGGTAACAGGCATCGTTGGCTTGCTTACCTGTATTTTCTTCTTCATCATGACCCAGCAGGTCCGCCAGCCGGCCAATCTGCTGGAGCCGGGTCCCCGGCTGCTGCCGTATGTGGCTATCTTCCTGATCGGCATCAGCTCCATTGCCCTCATCGTCAAGGGCTACAAGGAGCGCGAGATTGCCGAAAAGCCCTATTTCCCCAAGGGCGGCGTGATCAAGGTCACCAAGAGCTTTTTGATGCTGGTGATCTACGCCGTGGCTATGACCTATCTGGGATTTGTGATCACCACCCCGTTTGCAACCGCCGCCTTTATCTATGATTTGAAGGGCAACAGCGAAGTTAAGCCCGTGTCCACCGTCATCATCTCGGTGGTCGTCACGGCTGTGCTCTACGCAATGTTCGTCTTTGCGTTCCAGATCAAACTGCCCGCCGGCGTTCTGTTCGGCGGCTAAGGAGGGAAAATAAATGGCTGCATATCTTTCTGCTTTACTGGTCTGCATGAAGCCGCTGAACCTGCTGCTGATCTTTGCCATGGTCGCGCTGGGCATCGTCTTTGGTGCAATCCCCGGTTTGTCCGCTACTCTGGGCATCGCTCTGCTGCTGCCCATCACCTTTGGTCTTTCCACCGAGACTTCCTTTGTCATGCTGCTTGCCATCTGGATCGGCGGCGTGTCCGGTACCTTTATCTCGGCGGTGCTCATCGGCATCCCCGGTTCTTCCTCTGCCATTGCCACCTGCTTTGACGGCTATCCCATGACCCAAAAGGGACAGGCAAGCAAGGCGCTGGGCATCGGCATGACCGCTTCCTTCATCGGCACCGTGTGCTCTGTGGCGATCGCCACCGTGCTGTCCCCGGTGATCGCAGAGGCGGCTCTGCATCTGGGACCCTGGGAATACTTCTCCCTGTGCTTCTGCGCCATTACCCTTATTGCCTCCCTGTCCAAGGGCAACATCTTCAAGGGCATCATGTCCGCCGGCATCGGTCTGCTCATGGGCTGCATCGGCATGGACCCCATCAACGGCGCTACCCGCTTCACCTTTGGCAATGTGTACCTCACCTCCGGCATCAGCACCGTTGCACAGATGCTGGGTATGTTCGCCATGTGCCAGATCATCCGTGACAACGCCAAGGGCGAGGCAAAGATGCCCGATGTGGACGTCAAGAACATGAAGGGGCTTGGCATCGGCTTCAAGGACATCATCGAAAACATCAAGACCATTATCTTTGCATTCGCTTCCGGTCTGTGGATCGGCTTCTTGCCCGGCATGGGCTCCGGCATCTCCAACATGGTCGCCTATGGCTATGCCAAGGGCATCAGCAAGGAGCCTGAGACCTTCGGTAAGGGCAACCCCGCCGGTGTGTGGGCTTCTGAAACCGCAAACAACGCTTCTCTGGGCGGTGCCCTCATCCCCATGATGGCTCTGGGCATCCCCGGTGACGGCATCACCGCAATGCTCATCGCAGGCCTGACCATCCACGGCCTGCAGGCAGGTCCTCTGTTCATGACCGAGCAGCCGGACCTTGCCATGCTGATCTTTGCCTGCGTCATGGTGTCTGCCATCGTCACCTACCTGATCCAGATCGTCACCAAGCGCTGGTTCCCCTACATCCTCAAGATCCCCTATCACTACCTGTATACCGTCATTCTGGTCATCAGCTTCATCGGCGGCTACGGCATCTCCAACACCATGTTCAACATCTATGTCATGCTGGCTCTCTGCCTGCTGGCTCTGTTCATGAGTGTGGCCGGTCTGCCTACCAGCCCGCTAGTTCTGGCCTTCATCCTGTCCAGCAAGTTGGAGCGGTACTTCCGTCAGGGCATCAGCTACGCCCACGGCAGCTATGCCCCCTTCTTTACCCGTCCCATCTCTCTGATCCTGCTGATCGTCTCGGTACTTTGCGTGTTCTGGCCCTATGTCTCTGACCACCTGAAGGCAAAGAAGTCTGCAAAGGCTCCTGCTGCTGCCCAGAACATCGGCGAGGACATCAACGATGACTGAGCCGGAGCAGCTGCCTGCCCCTGAGCGGGTCTACGGTTCCCTTGCCTCCATGCTGCGCAAGTACGACCGCTACGCCCGGCAGGACGCTTTCCGGGGCAGCACCCCGGAGGAATTCCGGCAATGGCGGGAAGATACCCGAAGCCTTTTGCATTCCCTGTTGGGAACATGTAAAATGGAACGTGGTATACAAGATGCTCGCCGAATGGAGACCGTCTTCACAGAGGAGGGTATCCGCCGGGAGCACTGGAGGATCCAGGTGGAACCGGAGGTCTGGATGACCCTGTTCCTTCTGGTGCCTGCCGGTGCCGGAAAGGACACCCCGGTGATCCTCTGTCCTCCGGGACACAACGGCGCCGGAAAGTACTCGGTCGCCGGGGTGCGGGACTACCCGCCCATTACCGAAAAGATCGATCATTACCATTACGATTACGGTCTGCAGCTGGCAAAACAGGGCTGCGTGACGGTATGCCCGGACTGCCGGGGCTTTGGAGAGCGGCGGGAAGACCCGGAGGACGCCCGGCGGCTGCCGGAAGGACTGAAGGGCGACTGCTACCGGCTGGCACACATGGGAGAGCCTCTGGGCATCCCGGTGTTGGGGATGCTGACCTGGGACCTGGCAAGGCTCATCGACTGGCTGGAAGAGGGCAGGCGCTTCAACACAGACCGTCTGGGGGCCGTGGGGTTTTCCGGCGGCGGGATGCAGACGCTGTGGCTGGCGGCGCTGGACGACCGGGTAAAGTTTGCCGCCATCAGCGGCTATATGTACGGCTACCGGGACGCCCTGCTGACCCTGAACAACAACTGTTCCTGCAACTATGTGCCCCACCTGTGGGAGCATCTGGACATGGGCGATATCGCCAGCCTCATTGCACCCCGCCCGTTGTGGGTGCAGTCCTGCCGGGAGGACCGGCTCAACGGTCCCCGGGGCGTGGTAAACGCTCAGGAGCAGGTGGCGATCGCCGCCGAGGCGTACCGGCTGCTGGGTGCACCGGAAAACCTCCGGCACCAGATCTGCCCCGGCACTCACCAGTGGCACGAAGAAGACCTTGCAGAATATCTGACATTTCTTTTGGAGCATTCCATCAATAGCAAAGAGTAAGGGAGTTTTCCCCATGAACAAAAACGAGCTGCGCAATACCATCCTGTCCCAGATCCAGCTGCCCTGCATCGGCAAAAACCGGATGCAGGTGGAGCCGGTGCCGGGACAGATGCAGACCCGACAGCTGCAGCAGGCGATCGATGACCTTAGCCGGCAGGGAGGCGGAACGCTGGTCCTGCAGCCGGGCGTCTACCGCACCGGTGCGCTGCACCTGAAAAACGGCGTGGAGCTGCACCTTGCATCGGAGGATACTCTGGTGCAGTTTGTGCCCGATGACCCGGCAGAAAACTACCCGCTGGTGTTCTCCCACTGGGAGGCAAGTCCCTGCTACAATTTCAGCGCCCTGCTGTATGCCTGTGATGCACAGGACATTGCCGTTACCGGCAAGGGGGTGCTGGACGGCGGCGCCGATGCAGACCACTGGTGGAACTGGCATCATCAGGTGGAGACCTCCTGGTCTGAAAACAAGCCGGACCTGCAGCTTGCCGACCGCAGTGCCCTGCGCAGCATGAATCTGGGCGGGGTGCCGGTGGATCGGCGCATCTTTGGCGAAGGACACTACCTGCGCCCCAACTTCTTCCAGTCCATCCGCTGCCAGCGGGTGCTGCTGCAGGGGGTCACCCTCCGCAACAGCCCCATGTGGCAGCTGAACCCGGTGCTATGCAGCAGCGTGGTGGTGGACGGGGTGACCCTTTCCAGTCACGGTGCCAACAACGACGGCTGCGACCCGGAGAGCTGCAACGGCGTGTGGATCAAAAACTGCCGCTTTGACACCGGCGATGACTGTATCAGCCTGAAGTCCGGGCGGGACCGGGACGGCAGAGAGGCAAATGTGCCCTGCCGGAACATCCTGATCGAAAACAACGACTTTGCAGACGGTCACGGCGGCGTGGCACTGGGCAGCGAGATGAGCGGCGGCATCTACAATGTGCTTGCCAGCGGCAACCGATTCTCCAGCCCCAACCTGACCTATGCACTGCGGCTCAAGACCAACGCCCGGCGGGGCGGCGCTGTGGAGCGGGTCATGCTATGCGACAGTGTGATGGACCACGTCCACGGGGCGGCGGTCCACGGTACCATGCTCTACGAGGATGGGCGCAACGGCGACAGCCTGCCGGTGTTCCGGGACATCACCATGGAGAATATCACCGCCCACGGCGGAGATTACGGCGTCTTTCTGGAAGCATTCCCGGAGGTGCCCATTACCGGGCTGGTGATGCGGAACATCACCATTGACGGGGTGCGCCAGTGCCTGCGCAGCATGAACTGGAAGGATGCGGTGGTGGAAAACGTTACCATCAACGGTAAACGGTTCCCCCGTCCCGGCTATGTCCGGATCCTGGGGGTGCCCTGCATCGGAGGCATGGTCACTGCCAGCGCCGAGAGCTGCGGTGCACAGGAGCCGCTGACCTTCTGCTGGGAGTCGTCTGAGGATAACAAAAACTGGACCCGGTGCGGCGGGGGAGAGACCATCGCAGTGCCTGACGGGGCGGCATACCTCCGGGTCAGCGCCGCAAACCCTGCCGGAGACCGGGAGAGCAGCCGCAGCTACCGGGTGCTGCCGGCACCGGCGCAGGGAGCCGCTCCCCGGCTGTACTGCCGTGGGATGCTGGACGCCCCGGAACTGGAGCGGGGCAGCGAGCCGGTGACCCGGCTGGAAGCAGCGCAGATGATGCTGCCCCTCGCCGATGATCAGCTGCCTGCCCCGGAGCTGACGGATACCGCCGAAGAAGCGGCACGCCGGGCAGCGGCAAACCGGTTCTTCCCGCTGGAAAAGGGCTGCTTTGCCCCCCGGCGCACCATCTCCCGACAGGAGATGGCAACGGTGGCAATGCAGGCGTGCGGGGTGAACTACCGCAACGCATCCAGTACCATGCCGGTGTGCACCGACGTGGACCGGGTGGCAAACAACTACGGGACCAATGCGGCGCGGGCGCTGTATTTTGGATTCATGCAGCTGGAGGCGGACGGACGCTTTGACCCGGAGCGTCCGGTGAGCCGGAAAGAGGCTGTGGAGATCCTGGACCGGGTGGCAGATTTTGCCGGACTGTAAAAGGAGACAAAACGCATGTGGCTGGAGTATTTTGAACAGTATCTGGACCGGGTCTTTCCCCGGTTCCTCAGCGAAAAGCCCTGGAATTATAAAGACGACCTTTGCATGGTGGGGGCGGAGGACCTGTACTGCGCCACCGGCAGCGAAAGTTGGCGGGAGCCGGTGCGCCGGAACTCTTCCTTCCTGATGGACGACGCCGGCAGGGTGGCAAACTGGGTGCCCGGAGAACACAACATCGACAAGGTGAGCTTTGGCAAATCCATGAGGATCCTGCGGGATGTTACCGGGGAGGCACGGTGGGCAGAGGGCGTGGAGCGCGCCTACCGCATTCTGGCGGATTACCCCCGCACCGTCACCGGGAACTTCTGGCACAAGGACATCTATCCGGATCAGGTCTGGCTGGACGGCTTGTACATGGGGATGCCCTTCTACGCCGCCTGCCTGACAGAAAACGGCGAGGACCACTGGGACGACATTCTGGACCAGTTTACCTCTGCCCACAAACTGCTGTGGGATGAGCAGCTGGGTCTGTACCGTCACGCCAACGACTGCTCCCGGAAGATGGAGTGGGCGGACCCGGTCACCGGACAGAGCCCGGTGGTGTGGCTCCGTGCCGAGGGCTGGTTCCTCATGGCACTGGCGGACACCTACGAGATCGCAAAGGACCGCACCCCCCGTGCCGGGGAGCTGTGCCCTCTGCTGAAAAACGCACTGGACCGTCTGCTGCCCTATCAGGTGGCAGACACCGGCATGTTCCTGCAGGTGGTGGATCGGGCAGACCTGACCGGCAACTACTCCGAGACCTCCGGCAGCGCTATGGTCGCCTACGCCCTGATGAAGGGTGCACGGCTGGGAATGCTGCCGCCGGAATACGGGGAAAAGGGTAGCCGGGTGCTGGACGGCATCCGGGACACCTACCTGAAAAAGGGCGAGCAGGGCTGGGAGCTTCACGGCATCTGCGCCAGCGCAGGTCTGGGACCGGGACCGGACAACCGCACCGACCGCACCGGCACCCCGGAGTATTATCTGAGTGAAAAGCAGATGGTGGACAACCAGCACGGTGCCGCCGCCTGCATGATGGCGGTCAGCGAGCAGCTGCGCCGTGCATAAGAGTATGAGGTGATTATTATGGCAGAACGTTTGACCATCCAGATCAAAGACAACGACAACGTGGTGGTTGCCGTCCACGACCTGCCCGCAGGCACAAAGACCGAGAGCGGCGTGGTCACCCGGGATCCCATCCCCCAGGCACACAAGATCGCACTGGTGGATATCCCCGCCGGCGGCGAGATCATCCGCTACGGCGTGGTGCTGGGCTATGCAAAGAACGACATCCCCGCCGGCAGCTGGATCAACGAGCACATGTTGGACCTGCCGGAAAGCCCGGCACTGACCGATATGCCCTGGGGCACCGACATCAAGACCCCGGACCAACTGCCCACCCCGCCCCGGACTACCTGGATGGGCTACCGCAACAAGGTGGGTCCTGCCGGCACCCGCAATCTGCTGGGCATCGTCACCACTGTGCAGTGCGCTGCAGGCGTGGTGAAGGTGGCAGTGGAGCGCATCAAAAAGGAGCTACTGCCCAAGTACCCCAATGTGGACGGCGTGGTTGCCATCACTCATCCCTATGGCTGCGGCGTTGCCATCAACGCTCCGCTGGCATACATCCCCATCCGTGCCATCACCAATGTGATCCGTCATCCTAACTTTGGCGGTGAGGTCATGGTGGTGGGTCTGGGCTGCGAGAAGCTCACCTACGACCGGGTGCTGCCTCCGGAGGACATCAACCCGGAGAACTGCCTGACTCTGCAGGACTGGAAGGGTCACGATGCCATGATGCAGGCGATCCTGGACATGGCGGAGAAGAAGCTCCAGAAGCTGAACCTGCGCCACCGGGAGGAGCTGCCCCTCAGTGAGCTGCTCATCGGTATGCAGTGCGGCGGCAGCGATGCATTTTCCGGCATCACCGCCAACCCCAGCGCAGGCTATGCAGCGGATATGCTGGTAAAGGGCGGTGCCACCGTAATGTTCAGCGAGGTCACCGAAGTCCGGGACGGGGTGCCCATGCTTGCCGCCCGCTGCGTCAGCGCCGAGGTCCGGGACAAGCTTGCCGCCGAGATGAAGTGGTACGATGATTACCTTGCCGAGGGCGGTGTGGACCGGGATGCCAACCCCACTCCGGGCAACAAGAAGGGCGGTCTGGCAAACATCGTGGAAAAGGCAATGGGCTCCATTGCCAAAAGCGGCACCAGCCCCATCGTGGAGGTGCTGAGCCCGGCGGAGAAGCCCTCCAAGCACGGTCTGATCTTTGCCGCCACCCCTGCCTCCGACATCGTGTGCGGACCTTCTCAGGTGGCTTCCGGCATCGGTCTACAGGTGTTCATGACCGGTCGTGGCACCCCCTACGGTCTGGATGTGGCACCGGTCATCAAGGTGTGCAGCCGCAACGAGATGAAGGAGCAGTGGTTCGACCTCATCGACATCTCTGCCGGTCACGTTGCCACCGGCGAAGCGACCATTGCCGATGTGGGTACCGAGATCTTCAACCTGATCCTGGACGTGGCAAGCGGCACCAAGGAGCCTTACAGCGATCAGTACGGCTTCCACAACGATATGTGCATCTTCAACCCTGCCCCCATTACCTGAGGTGCAGCGCAAGATAGAGTACGAATACGGAAATCATTCAAACAACCTTATGGAGGGAACGATTATGAAAATCGGTTTTATTGGTCTGGGTATCATGGGCAAGCCCATGGCAAAGAATCTGCTGAAGGCAGGCTACACCGACCTGCTGGTGAACAACCGCAGTCAGGCTCCGGTGCAGGAGCTGGAGGCCGCCGGTGCAAAGGGCGCCACCCAGCAGGAGATCGGAGAGCAGTGTGATGTGGTCATCACCATGCTGCCTAACTCTCCGCAGGTCAAGGAAGTGATGCTGGGCGCAAACGGCGTGGCTTCCCACATGAAGCCCGGTGCAGTCTTTATCGACTGCTCTTCCATCAACCCGGTTGCTTCAAAAGAAATCTATGCCGAGCTGCAGAAGAAGGGCGTGGAGATGCTGGATGCTCCCGTCTCTGGCGGCGAGCCCAAGGCGATCGACGGAACCCTGAGCTTTATGGTAGGCGGCAAGCAGGAGATCTTTGACACCTACAAGCCGGTGCTGGACGCCATGGGCGCTTCCACCGTCCGCTGCGGCGAGGTAGGCGCAGGCAACACCACCAAGCTGGCAAACCAGATCATCGTGGCATGCAACATTCAGGCTCTTGCCGAGGCTCTGACTCTGGCACAGAAGGCAGGCGTGGATCCCGAGCTGGTGTTCCAGGCGATCAAGGGCGGTCTTGCCGGCTCTACCGTCATGAACGCAAAGGCTCCCATGATGATCGCAGGCAACGACAAGCCCGGCTTCAAGATCGACCTGCACATCAAGGACCTGAACAACGTTCTGGACTGCGCACACGCTGTGGGCGCTCCCGTGCCCATGACTGCCGAGGTGCAGGAGATCATGCAGTGGCTCCACAACCACGAGGGCGGTCAGAAGGACCACAGCGCCATTGCCCAGTACTACGAGTACCTGACCGGCATCCAGATCGGTCGCTGAGGATAAAGGAGCACAGATGATGAACACGGAATTTATGAAGGGCGTTGTGGTACCCATCCTCACGGTCATTGACGGTGAGGAGAAGATCGACGAAGCGGGAATGCGGGATCAGGTGGAGTATGTCATCCAGGGCGGCGTCTCCGGCATCCTTGCCTTTGGCTCCAACGGCGAATTCTACATGGTGGAAGAGGACGAGATGGAGCGTGGTCTGAAGATCATGGTCGATCAGTCCGCAGGTCGTGTGCCGGTGTACTTTGGCATCGGCGCCATCAGCACCAAAAAGTGCTGCCGTCTGGCACAGATGGCGGTCAAGAACGGCGCAGCTGCCGTCAGCGTGCTGCAGCCCATGTTCCTGAAGCCCACCTACGCCGAGCTGTATAATCACTTTAAGACCATTGCAGAAAGTGTTCCCGAAACGCCGGTTTTGTTGTATAATAATCCCGGGCGGGTGGGCTACACCCTCAGCGCACAGCTGGTGGAAGAGCTGGCACACACCGTGCCCAACATCGTGGGCATGAAGGATACCAGCGGCGACATCACCCAGACTTCCGAGTTCATCCGCCGCACCCAGGACGTGGAGTTCAAGGTCTTTGGCGGCAAGGATACCCTGCTGTACGCCAGCCTGTGCCACGGTGCCGTGGGCGGCGTGTGCACCGCAGCAAACTTTATGCCGGAGCTCATCACCGATGTGTACAATAAGTACGCCGCCGGTGATCTGGCAGGCAGTCTGGAGGCACAGTTCAAGCTGAACCCGGTGCGCCTGTCCATGGACGCTGCCAGCTTCCCCGTTGCCGCCAAGGATATGGCAAATCTCCGGGGACGCAAGGTAGGCGTGCCCTACCTGCCCACCCTGCCCACCCCGGAAGGGGCGGCAAAGCAGGGCTTTGTAAAGACTATGACCGAAGCCGGTCTGCTGTAAACCTGTGTAAAAGGAGGCTGCCCCATGAATCAGGCACTGCGTAAGGACGCCCAACAGATCCTTGCATCCAGCCTGCAGGCGGTGCTGCCGGACGAAGCGGTCCAGCGTGCCCTGCGGGACTTTGAACCCCACGGAGGTCGTGTTCTGCTGGTGGCTGCCGGTAAGGCAGCGTGGCAGATGGCGGCGGCTGCGGTGCGGACGCTGGGCAGGGTGGACGGCGGCGTGGTGGTGACCAAATACCACCACGTGAAGGGGGACATCCACGGGGTGGTCTGCTGCGAAGGCGGACACCCGGTGCCGGACGAAGGCAGCTTTGCCGCCACCCAGAAAGCACTGGAGCTGGTGCAGGACCTGACCGCTGCAGACGATGTGCTGTTCCTGCTGTCCGGCGGCGGCAGCGCCCTGTTTGAAAAGCCTCTGGTCCCCGGGGCAGAGCTGCAGGACATCACCGGGCAGCTGTTGGGGTGCGGGGCGGACATCGTGGAGATGAACACCATCCGCAAGCGTCTGTCTGCCGTCAAGGGCGGGCGGTTTGCCCGGCTGTGCGCTCCGGCACAGGTCTACAGCATCGTGCTCAGCGATATTCTGGGAGACCCGCTGGATATGATCGCCAGCGGTCCCGCCTGCCCGGACAGCAGCACCTGTGCCGATGCCCTGGCGATCGCAGAAAAATATCAGCTGAAGCTTTCCCCGGAGGCACGGGCACTGCTGGAGCAGGAGACCCCCAAGACGCTGGACAACGTCACCACCCGCATCACCGGCAGCGTCCGGGAGCTGTGCGCTGCCGCTGCAAAGGAGTGCAGCGCTCTGGGCTATGAGCCGGTCATGCTCACGGACCAGCTCTGCTGCGAGGCACGGGAGGCAGGCAGCTTTCTGGCAAGCATCCTGAAAAGCCATGCAGGGCAGGGCAGGAAACTTGCCTTTCTTGCAGGCGGTGAAACGGTGGTCCACCTGACCGGTAAGGGTCTGGGCGGACGGAATCAGGAGCTGGCTCTTGCCGCTGCCCCCGGCATTGCCGGGCTGGATGCAGCGGTGTTCTCCGTAGGCAGCGATGGCACCGATGGTCCCACCGATGCAGCCGGCGGCTATGTGGACGGAGAGTCCGCCGCCGCTCTTGCTGCAAAGGGGCTGGATGTGTTCGAGGTGCTGCAGAGCAACGATGCCTACCATGCACTGAAAGCAGTGGATGGTCTGCTGGTGACCGGACCTACCGGAACCAACGTGAACGATGTGGCAGTGGCACTGCTGCACGGCTGACAGGAAAAAGGAGGTACATCCCATGATCCAATTTGGTCTGCGTCTTCACGATGCGGAGAAGCTACCCATGGAGCAGCTGCTTCCGCTGGTAAAGGAAAAGGGGTTTACCTGCGCACACCTTGCCCTCAGCAAGGCAATGAAGGAGTATCCCTGCGGTCCCAGCGCCCTGACCCCGGGCTACGCACTGTATCTGCGCCATCTGTTTGAGAAAAACGGCATTGACGTGGCGGTGCTGGGCAACTATCTGAACCTTGCACATCCGAACCCTGATGCGGTAAAGGATATGCAGGAAAAGTACTACGCCCATATCCGGTTTGCTAGCCTGCTGGGTTGCGGTATGGTGGGCACCGAGACCGGTGCGCCTAATCCGGAGTACAAGTTCTGCCCCGAGTGCCGCAGTGACAAGGCTCTGATCACTTTTATCAAAAATCTGAAGCCGGTGGTACGCTGCGCCGAGCAATACGGAGTGACAGTAGCGATCGAGCCGGTGGCACGGCACATCGTTTACGATGCAAAGCGTGCCCGGCTGGTGCTGGATGAGATCGGCAGCCACAACCTGCAGATCCTTCTGGACCCCGTCAACATGCTGAGCATGGACAACGTGGACCGCCGGGAAGAGGTCTTTGCCGAGGCGATTGAGCTGCTGGGCAAGGACGTGGCAATGATCCACTTTAAGGATTTTCTCCGTCATGACGCCGACGGTCAGCTGAAGGCGTGCGGCGCAGGGCAGGGCGAGATGGAGGATTACTCCACCATCCTGCGTTTCGCAAAGCAGGAAAAGCCCTTCGTCTTTGCTACGCTGGAAAATACCACCCCGGAAAATGCCGTGGCGTGCCGTGAGTTCCTGCAGAAACAGTACGACAACTGCTGAAGAAGGATATGACCGGAGGGGGCTGTTGCACAAGCTCCAACAAAAAGACCAGAGTTATTTAGCCGAAAGGCTTTACAACTCTGGTCTTTTGCTTTGGGTAGCTTGAGCGAGCGACAACAACCAGCTCCGCTGGTGGAGCAAAAATGCTTTAGCTACAAGATTCGAGCAAAGCGAGATGACAAGAAAATCATCGTCTTAGAAGATGTACTTTATGACACTGAACGAGATGCAGGAACTGGTTTGGGCACAGAAAAATATAGAACAATTTTTTGCAGAGGAAAAGGACACTACCGAGAAAACACAGACCCGATAAACGAATACCGCCGAGGAATCTTCCTGTTTTGGAGGGCTTCCCCGGCGACTTCTTTTGACAAGCACTAATTATTGCTTTTTTGCCATGAACGTCTTTTGTCGGTATAGGGTAAAAGCGTTCTATAGAAAATAGGTTCTCTTTACGAGAAAAAATCTTGAAACGCCTTTGTTATAATGTTACAATATATACTATATAATAGTATATATATTCAAAAAAGCTGCTGACAGCAGAACGAGAATGATATTGCGCAAGCACCTTCCTGAAATCGGGGAAGTGAAAATAAAGCCGGAATGAGACCGTCTGGGGCGGAGAAAGATTGGATAAAATGAAAAACTCTGGAATGAGCGAAACTATGCAGATCTTGACGCGGAAAAGCGCCTGTGTGATGCTGAGCCTACTGTTGCTACTATCAGCCGTGCTCCCTGTGAAAGCTGCCGCGGAAACCGCCCCTGCAAAGGTTGTTCGTGTCGGCTCGTTTGAGGACACCTTCAACTATGTCAACGAAAAGGGCGCAAGAAAGGGCTACGGCTACGAATTGCTGGAGACCTTATCCGGCTACACAGGCTGGCAGTTCGAGTATGTGACCTGCGACTGGTCAAACTGCTTCGAAAAACTCAAAAACGGCGAGATCGACATTATGGGCGGTATTTCCTATACGGAGGACCGCACCGAGGAGATGCTGTTTTCAGACGAGCCGATGGGAGTGGAAAAATATTACCTCTACGCCGATCTCTCGCGCGCAGACATCTCCGCCTCCGACTTCAAGACGCTGAACGGCAAAAAGATCGGCGTTCTGATGGGAACGGAGCCGGAAGTGATGCTGACCGAGTGGGAAGAAAAATACGGCCTGGAAACGGAACACGTCAACATCTCCAACAACGATGATGTGAAGCAAAAGCTGGCAAACCACGAGATCGACTGCTTTGTTTCGCTGGAAGAATCCTTCTGGGCAGAGCGTGGCATCTCGACCATAACCCGTGTGGGAGAATCCGGCATCTACTATGCGATCAACAAAAACCGGCCTGATATCAAGGAAGAACTGGACGATGCAATGCGCGCGTTGGACGAAGCTGTGCCTTTTTATACGGCGGATCTGTATAAACGGTATTTCTCAATGGATTATACGCCCATCCTTACAGGGGAGGAAAAGGCGTGGCTCAAAGAGCACGGCGCCATCAAGATGGGCTTTCTGACGAGTGACAGCGGCGTCAGCACCTTTGACCCTGCCACCGGGGAGTTTACCGGGGTAATCACGGACTATATTCAGTTTGCAGCAGATTGTCTGGGCAATCAGGAACTGGAATTCCAGCTGGTCGGCTATGACAGCAAGGAAGCAGAACTGGATGCGCTGAAATCGGGCGAGATCGACATGATCTTCCATTTCGACCAGAGCCCCAATCTGGCGGAAGAGTATCACTTTGCCTGTACCAACACAACATGGACCTCCAACCTGATGGCGGTCACGAACAAACAGCACTTTAACGAAAACAATGTAAACCGCATTGCCGTTCCCCAAAACAAACTCTCCCTGAAAAAGTACCTTGCGTTTTATTATCCGCAGTGGGAGATCGTGGACTGCGATACACAGGAGGATGCCGCAAAGCTGGTCAAAGACGGGCAGGTGGATTGCTTTGTTACCGGGATCAGCAGTGAGAATAAATACAGCAAGAAATACAGCTTTTACAGCGTTCCGCTGTTGAACCCTGTAAAATCCTGCTTTGCGGTCAATAGCGGAAACCGCAGCCTGTTGTCCATCCTGAACAAAACGATCAAGGCAATGCCTGTTAATATGCTTGCCGGCGCGCTTGCGATGTATAAGAGCTCCGCGCGGAAGGTTACCCTGAGCGATTTTATAAAGGATAACTTCTTTAAGGTTATGTTGATCAGCAGCATTGCTGTTGCAGTTGTTCTGCTCACAATTTTGATGCTGCTCCAGAAGGCGCGTAAAGCCGAAGCTGCTGCAAGGAAAGCCGCAAGCGATACGCAGGAACTGAATGCAAAATTGCAGGTCGCCGTGGAAAAAGCAGAGAGCGCGAACCGCGCCAAGTCCACCTTCCTGTTCAATATGTCCCATGATATCCGCACGCCCATGAACGCCATTATCGGTTACGCAGACCTTGCCTCCCGGCATCTGGATGACCCTGCAAAGCTGGAAAAATACATGGAGAATATTCAGGTATGCGGACAGAACCTGCTGGTGCTGCTGAGCAATGTGCTGGACCTTGCCCGGATCGAAAACGACAAGACGGAGATCGAGTATTCTGTTTCGGATGTGGAGAAGGATTTCCGTAACTGCATTGCGATGTTCCAGAATCAGGCAGACAGCAAGGGACAGACGCTTACGGTGACAACACATCTGCTGTATCCGTATGTCTATGTGGATATTCCGCACCTGACCGAGATCTGCACAAACCTCGTCAGCAATGCGGTCAAATACACAGGTGCCTGCGGCACGATCCACTGCGATGTCACGCAGAAGCCCGGCGAAAAAGAGGACTGGTGCGATACGGTGATCACGGTTGCCGATAACGGCATCGGGATGTCGCAGGAGTTTCAGAAGCACATTTTTGAACCCTTTGAGCGGGAACGCACTTCCACCGTCAGCAAGGTGGAGGGCAGCGGCATCGGAATGGGCATCGTGAAAAAGCTGGTCGGGCTGATGAGCGGCACCGTGGAAGTGGAGAGCAAGATCGGTGTGGGCTCCACATTTACTGTCACCATTCCCAGCCGCATTGCATCGCAGGAGGAAACACAGGCGAAACGAGAGACCACTCCTTCGGACGAAAAGAGCCTGTGCGGTGTAAAGATCCTGCTGACCGAGGACAACGACCTGAATGCAGAGATCGCCACCGAACTGCTGCGGGAAGAAGGCTGCGCGGTAGACCGCGCAAAAGATGGCGTGGAATGCGTGGATATGCTGGAAAAGGCTGCGAACGGAACTTACCGGCTGATCCTTATGGATATCCAGATGCCGGTGATGAACGGCTATGATGCGGCAAAAAAGATACGGCAGATGGACGACCCTCAAAAGGCAGGCATCCCCATCATCGCTATGACTGCAAATGCTTTCTCCGAAGATAAACAGGCGGCACTGGATGCCGGGATGAACGACCATGTTGCAAAGCCGATCAATATGAATGTCCTTGTGCCGACCATCCGGAAATACCTTTGATGCGGACAGAAAGCTGTGCAGAAGGACGTTCTCAGACCGTAGCACACCGATAAACGAATACCGCCGAGGACTCTTCCCATTGTGGAGGTGTCCGCGGCGGCTTTTTTAGTTTATGTAGCAGCGGTCCTGTTTTATAAGCCAATCTTCACACAGCCGCTGGGCTTCGTCCTTTGTGCAGCAGGTGCAGTTGAAAAGTTTGCCACGGATGGAACAGTAAGTGTAGTGTACCTTCGGGACTCCATTGGCATCTCGGAAATCAACGCAGCGTTCCTCACCGGGCAGCAGATAGATCGTATCCACGTTCAGCAGCTCCTTTTACCTTCGTTCATGTGCCAAGGGGCACAACGTTTGCTATTGTACCATGTACCGTCCCCAGAGACCATTGCTTTTTTGACCAAAGATACGCACAAAAATTTTCCACCTTGAAATTACCCGAATAGCGTTGAATGAACACGAATGGATTGTGTATAACAAAAATTGCGACAGGTATGCTATTGGTGTGCAACAAACACAATTAGAATGTGAGGTCGCTATGAATACGCTTTTGGGTCAACGAATACGAGAGCAGCGCAAGGAAAAAGGCTGGACGATCGAGCAATTTGCAGAACGGGTCGATTTGTCAACAAATTATGTTGGAGACTTAGAGCGCGGAGTGAAAATGCCTAAGCTGGAAACCTTTATCCGGATCGTTGAGGTGTTGGGTGTATCCGCAGATGTGCTTATTCGGGATTCTGTTCCGTCCGCATCCCATGTGGCAGATGATGAACTGTGCAAAAAGTTGAGCCAGCTCACACCGGGGCAGAAGAAAGCTGCCATTGACATCCTGAACGCATACACTGACAACATTCCTTATATCACAAAATGATAAGCCTTTGCCATCGGAGCGCCAGCGAATAACGCTGACGCTCTTTCTTTTTGCCTTCAAATAGCTTATAATCAACACTATGAGCGTGTATCTAACACTAATTGTAAGTATTTGAGGTGAGCGATATGACGATTCTATTTACTATCGAAGATGCAATGCAAGATGCCCGGAATGGAAAACTGAGTCCGTATTGGCAGAATGATCTAAAACGTGAATGCCTGCATAGGAAGTTATCGGCTGAAGAACAGCAGGCTCTTTCGGAACTGAATCGCATTTTGTCCGAGACACCGCAATGGAGCAGCGAAGAGGAACTGTGCCATGACATGGAGAATATCGGCGGCAGGGTTCGCTTCTGCCGCTTTTGGAATGAGCACTACTCCATGGTGCAGTTGATGGAAGATCGCAACGGAAAATACTCCACAGCCTACGTTCTGGATACAGAAACCACCCCGGATGTGCGTAAGGCGGCAGCATTGCAGGCACAGAAAGAACTTGCGGACTGTATGCAGGCGTGGGGCGTTTCTCTTCTGGAAACGCCAGTTCCTGAACAGATGAAGTACGATTCTCTTGCAGAAGCCGCTTCTCACCTCATGCAAGTTCTTAACGACCCGGAGCACATCACCGGGTAAAAAGCGTCCCGTAGGGATGCGTAGCCTGCATTGAAAAATGCAGATTAAAGGGGCTTGGGGCATTCCCCAACAAGCGTTTTGCAACGTAAAATAAGCAGATGTATATACGTCTGCACTGCTTGCAGCAACAATGTCGCTGTAGTCTTTGGTATTCTTTCATTGATTTTAACTGATTACAAGTGTAAAATATATATGATGATATCATAATGGATTTTTGTACTTGCTTAATACAAAGACATCGGTTATTCACGGATTTCAGGAGGTTCCCCGGTATGATATGCCCTTTGGACAGTTCTTACAAGGCTTCTCTGACACGAGAGCAGTTTCTGTTCCACGAAATGCGTATTGTCGCTAAATTTATGGTAGATGGAAAAAATGAATCAGAAATAACGGACATAATTACAAAAGATAACCTCTTTCAGTACCCAACTGAACGTATGACAGTTGGTATGGTACGGGCGTGCTATCGACGGCTGAATCTTTTGAGCAGTGAACGACTGATTCGGAATGTTGCAGAGCATCCAGTTGAAGAGGCAAAACAAATTTGTCTTTATGCGATTATGAAAGATAATAGGCTTGTCTGGGATTTTATGGTAACAGTTATTGGGGAAAAATATCGAAACCAAGATTTCAGCTATGGAAAACTTGACATGACAAGTTTCTTCATAAGATTACAAGAGCAAAATGATACTATCGCAGATTGGAGCGAATCTACAGTCAAAAAGCTGAAATCGGTTCTAAATCGAATTTTAAGAGAAAATGATTATCTGGATAGTATAAAAGCAGGCCATTTGAACCCGGTTTGGCTTTATCCGGAATTGGAAAATGTGATTCTTACAAATGGGGATCAGGCGGTATTGCCCGCATTTAACCGTTTTGAGTGAGGAAAATTTAATGGGTGACATACAAAAACGCCTTGATAACGTTCGGCAGATGATTCAGAGTCAAGATTTCCTAGAAGGAAAAGGTCTTAGCAATGAAGTGAATATTCGTATCTTCTGCTATGAACCGAGAGATGAAATGGCGGTTCGACATTTCATTGAACAGCTATCTACAGATATGACACTGGGCTGTCAGTTGCGGATCTGTAATTTATATCAAATCTTCCTAGGGATTTGTGAAGGCATGGATATTTTAGATGCAATCCCCGATATGGAAGAAGAGGACGGCCATGATTATCTGTTGGAACAGCTTCAATCGACAATTGGAGTCGATGAAATTGTACAGAAAATTCAGAGCGAGCCGTTCCAGCCGGGAGAAGTACTGGTTTTGACTGGCGTTGGAGAAGCGTTTCCATTTATGCGAATTCATACGTTACTGGAGGCATCATTGTTTGCAGAGAGGCCGGTGCTTGTGTTTTACCCGGGAACATTTAACGACCAGCAGCTGCGGCTGTTCAACTGTCTGAAGCCGAACAATTACTATCGTGCATTTAACGTTGTGTGAAGGGGGAAATAGAGCTTTGGTTATACAGAATATGTTTGTAGAAGACATCAACCGTAAAATTAACGGTGTTGTCAAGGTTGACGAGGACGAGAACAAGGTCCTGGAACAGGAACTGAACGAGTACGTTATTACACGAGAGCTGAAGCGGCATTTTGCAGACTTTTTCAATACCTATGCAGAAGCATTTGACGAACCAACGGCAGATACAGGAGTCTGGATCTCCGGTTTTTTTGGCAGCGGTAAATCTCACTTCTTGAAAATGTTGTCATACTTGTTGGAAAACAAAGAGGTTAATGGCATTCGTACGGTGGAGCGCTTCCGCAAGAAATTTGAGGATGACCCTGGTACCTTTATGCAGGTGGATCGTGCAACCAAAGGTGAAACCGAGACGATTCTGTTTAATATCGATTATGAAGGCTCTATCAATAAGGACAAAACAGCCGTTTTACGTGTTTTTGCTAAGGTGTTCTATAATCATCTGGGATTCTTTGGCAGCAATCTCAAAGTTGCTATGCTGGAGCAGTACATTACGCAGCAGGGCAAAATGGATGAATTTTGCCGTCTGATTGAAGAAAAGAAGGGCAAACCTTGGACTGAAGTGCGGAAAGCATTTGCATTTAATGGAAAATTCATTAAGCCTGCACTGGCGGAAGCATTGGATATCAGTGAAGAGGATGCAAACAACTGGTTTAACGATAAGAGTGCAACGGAACTCTCTGTTTCACAGCTTGTAGAAGACATCAATGCATACGTCAGCACAAAACCTGCAAACTTCCGCCTTCTGTTCATGGTGGACGAGGCGGGGCAGTATGTTGGCACGGACACGGATATGCTGCTAAATCTGCAGTCTTTGGTGGAAAAAATTGGCAGCGAATGCAGAGGAAAAGTCTGGGTGGTCTGCACCGGACAGGAAGCTATTGATGAGATTATCAAAGTGCGAGCAGATGAATTTTCTCGAATTCAGGCTCGTTTCAAAACTCGTCTGAGCCTTTCTTCTTCTTCCGTAGACGAGGTAATTCAGAAGCGTATTCTGAAAAAGACTCCGGAAGCAGAAAGAACGCTGGATGCGGTCTATGAGAAAGAAAGCTCCGGGATGCGCAACTTGTTCAGCTTTACAAATGCAATGCCGGACATCAAGGGCTTCTCTGGTCCGGCACAATTTGCAGAGGACTTTCCGTTCGTTCCATACCAGTTTCTCATCATGCAGAAAATTTTTGTGGAGATCCGCAAACACGGCAATGCCGGTAAACACTTTTCCGGCGGCGAGCGTTCCATGCTGAGCGGATTTCAGGAAGCAGCACAAAAAGTGGAAAGGCAGAACGAGTTTGCGTTGGTGCCGCTGTTCCGCTTCTATGATACTGTACATTCTTTCCTGGATGGTTCCATTCGCAATGTGATTGATCGCTGCAGCAAAGCCGTAGAAAATCACGATGGTCTGGAGCCGATGGATGTGGATGTTCTGAAGCTTCTCTATCTCATTCGATATGTCAACGAGGACATGCCGGCCAATCTGGACAACCTTGTGATTTTGATGGCAGACGACATCCGTCTGGAAAAGGTCGCGATGCGCGAAAAGCTGCGCGGCAGTTTGGATCGACTGATTGGGCAGAATTACATCGGACGTACTGGTGATATCTACAACTTCCTGACGGATGAAGAGCAGGACATCCAGAAAGAAATCAACCTTACACAGGTGGATACGGGCGCTATTGTTGGGGATATAGCAAAGATTATTTTTGGCATAATTTATGATGCAAAAAAGTTCCGTTACGGCAAGTGTGACTTCCCATTTGATCAGATGGTGGATAACACCATGTACGGCATCACCACCGGCGGCATGCGCCTGCGCTTTTTGACGGCAGCTTCTGATGCAACGGAAAAAACGGAATTTCGCCTGATGAACAGTTCCAAAGGCAGCGAGGCGATTGTAGTTTTGGGCGATACGCCGTATTATGAATCACTGGAAGCATCCATGAAGATCCGCAAATATGTCAAACAGCGGAATGTCAGCCAGATGCCCAAGAGTGCTCAGGATATTATCCGCGGTCAACAGGAAGAAGCAACCAAGTATGAAGCTGAAGCCAGCAAAGCTCTGGTAGAGGCTATTGAAAACGCAAAATTTTACGCCGATGGTGAACATCTGGACATTAAGAATGGCAATGCTAAGGCCAAAATTGACCAGACGATGGAGTATCTGGTCTCGCATGTTTACAGTAAGTTGGACCTGATTGGGAAAAATGCCGATTCCGATGCTGACATTCTGGCAGTGCTGTCCGGTGCGGACTATATTCTGCCGGAGGCAGATCCGAACCGCGATGCTGAGGCGGCGGTGGAAGAATATCTTGAGATGCAGGCAATGCATCACCTGCCGACCTCCATGGCAGATGTACAGAGCAAGTTCAGCAGTATACCCTATGGCTGGAAGGAAATCGACATTGCTTATGTGGTGGCGCGTTTGATCGTGAATCAGAAGGTAACCATCAAATATGCAGGCACTACCATCCAGCCGGACAACGCCAAATTACCTGACATGCTCCGCAAAAAGAGTGAGGTGGGTAAAACATCTATTAGCAAGCGCGTGGTGGTATCGGCAACCAAAATGAAGGCTGTGCGGGACCTTCTGCGGGATTACTTCGATGTCATGGATGTTCCTGCGGACGAAGACGGGCTAGTAAAATTTATCACGGACAAGTTCGGCGACCAGCTGAAGCATTATGAGGAACTGAACAAGCAGTACGATGATGCCCACAAGTATCCGGATCAAACAATGGTGCGCAACGCTATTACTGCAACGCAGGAAGTGTTGAACCAGAAGAAGGACAACATCGCGCTGATCGACTATCTGCTCAAGAAAGAGGACGACCTCTTTGATCAGAAGGATGCCATGGGCAATGTAGAGACCTTCTTCAAGAGTCAGGTCGGCACCTTTGATGATGCTGCACGGCTGGAACACGAGATGCAGGCGGATCTGGACCGCATTGCGCAGGATGCGGCGGCATACGAGGCCCTGAACAAGATTCGGCTTATCATCACAGTGCCATCTTTTGGGCAGAAGTTCAACTACAAGCGCATTCCGGAGCTGAATGGGTTGATGCAAACGGTGCGTACAGCCCATGACCAGATGCTGGATGACAAACGCTCTGAGATTCTGGAAACAGTGCGTCAGTGCATGGAAGCGACCCATACCGCTGCAAACGGAGATCCAAAAGCATTGGACATTGTCCGCAAGTCGGATGACTGCTTTGACGACTACGAGAAGAAAATCACGGACTGTAGAAGCCTTGCCCTGCTGGATGGTATGATTATGTCTTTGAGCAAATATAAGGACGAAGCCGTCAGCAGCATTGAGATTGCGCTGGCCCCTCCGACACCGAAACCGGTGGTAACGAAAAAAGATGTCAATATCCCGGCCGTAAAGCCGAAAAAAGTAAAGTCTTACAGCCGCCAGATTCTTTTCCCTGCGAAAACTTTGCGGGATGATGCGGATATTGATGCCTATGTAGAGAAAATCCGGGAACAGCTGCGGAACTTGTTGGATGGCTGCGATGAGATCAAATTAAACTAAATAAGGAGTCTCATATGAAAACTACCCTTGACCATGTTGACGATACGACGTTTTCTCTTATGACACTTGACGGCAAAGAATACAAAATTGAGCCAGCCGATGTTACGATTTGCTGTGCTTGGACTCCGACTATGGAATTGGAAATTTATAAGCGCGGAAATCAAAAGTATTGTAAAGCACTAGCCACCGGAGCAACTATTCGAATCAAGTAAAGCAATCCATTGCAGAAAAAACACCAAGAAGATATGGATGAAATTGAGAAAAAACAGCTATCTGAAGATAATTCCAACGATTCTATAAAAAAGGCGCTCGAACCAATTCGGCAGTTGGTGCTCTCCGAAACGATGAATCCATACCACAAGATTATACAGAACATCGGAATTGCAGCTACTGATCATCAAGAAGTCTTCGGTTTAACCAAAGTAATTGGTAATATTGCCGAAACGTCCAATTTCTTGAAGTTGATTCAACCGATGGTTGATCCGGAGGCATTGTCTACAAGCAAATCTATTGCCTCAATAGCTTCGACTATAATGGGAAGCACTCCTGCCTTCATGAGTAATCTAAAGGCAATTCAAACTAATTTGGGTAGAATCATAAATACCCGAATTGATTGGAACGCCATAGTTATCCCAGGTCTTTCAGAAGACAAAAAGAAAGAACGAATAGAAGCATTCCGGCAGTGGGGCGCTTATGGATGGACGGTTATTCCGCATGCTAATTTCAAATATTTCAACACTGCACCAACTTCAAGCAAGGAAGCAAACGAAAAGGCCCTAAGTTGCTTCAGAACAAAAAAGCAAATGGAAGAATTCTGGAAAGCGCTTGATTCCGTTGAAAAGATTAAAAGAAGCGATTTTGAGGAGGCGATTAAGGACTTCGATAATCGTTGCTACAAGTCATGTGCGATGATGTTGTATTCCCTAATTGATGGAAGACTTATTCGGTTGCAGGGCGGTCCCAAAACCGAAAAAGAGAATCTGGAATCAGCGAAAAAGACTAAAAGAAAGCCTGCTCGATATAGTGGGGCTGCTGCTGTCAATAGAATCAATAACAAGTATAACGAAGTTCATGAAGATGATATTAAAGTTTGGTTTTTCAGCAATTTGACGAGAGAAAATCTTTTTTGTGCATTGGCAGTGCTTTATGCTAACGGAAATGATTTCAAGGAGCAGCCTGCCGTTATGAATCGAAACTTTGTTGATCATGGAATGCTTCACCGAAAAGTTCGCAGAATGGACTGTATTCAGCTTTTTTTAGCGTATTATAATTTCCTCACATTTGAAAATCGACTAACCGCAGAAGACAGAAAAGAACTGAAAGGGATTGTGTGAGTATGGATAAAAACGCCGTCAAGAAATATGCGGTCTGGGCGCGGAAAGAACTGCTCTCCCGTGTGGCGCAGAAAGCCCAACGGTACGGCATTACGGAAACGGAAATGGTGGACGCCGGTGCTGATAGCGTCAACGGCAAAGTGTTGTCTGTAGAAGAGATGCAGCAGCGCAGGGCACTGATCGCACAGATCAATGAAAAGGGCTACCAGCAGGTTATGGAAGAAGTGGCGTATACATGGTTCAACCGCTTCTCGGCATTGCGGTTCATGGAGGTCAACGGCTATCTGCCCAGTCATGTGCGTGTGTTTACGGATGAAAACAATGCGTTCAAGCCCCAGATTCTGGCCGAAGCCCTGCATCTGGAATTGGATAAGCTGGATAAGGACAAGGTCTACGCCCTGAAAGAGACCGAGCAGACCGAAGAACTGTACAAATACCTGCTCATCGTGCAATGCAACGCGCTGAACAGCATTCTGCCCGGAATGTTCCAGACCATTGCGGACTACACGGAACTGCTTCTGCCGGACAACCTGCTCCGGGAGGGCAGCGTCATTGAGCAGATGATCTCCCAGATCCCGGAGGACAACTGGCAGGATGCCGTCCAGATCATTGGCTGGTTGTACCAGTATTACAACAGCGAGAAAAAGGACGAGGTGTTTGCTGCCCTCAAGAAAAATGTCAAGATCACCAAGGAGAATATCCCGGCGGCGACCCAGCTGTTTACCCCAGACTGGATCGTTCGTTATACGGTGGAAAACAGCCTTGGCCGGATGTGGGTGGAGGGTCACCCGGACACCAAAACACAGCTGCTACCCACACCGGAGGAACAGGCTGCTTATACTGCCGGAAACCGTGACCCGGAGGACACCAAGTGGCACTATTATCTGGAGGAAGCCCAGCAGGAGCCGCAGGTACAGGCCCAACTGTCCGAGATCAGCAAACAGTATGCCGACCTGACCCCGGAACAGATCAAGGTCATCGACCCTTGCTGCGGCAGCGGCCATATTTTGGCGTATCTGTTCGATGTACTGATGCAGATCTACGAGAACTACGGCTACACGCCCCGCGATGCCGTGACCAGCATTTTGCAGAACAACCTCTATGGTCTGGACATTGATGACCGCGCCGCGCAGCTGGCCTATTTTGCGGTGATGATGAAAGCTGTCCGCTATGATAAGCGCTTTCTGAAACGCAAAGATGAAGATGGAGAACCGGACGTTCCGCAGCCCCATGTATATGCTATTCAGGAAAGCAATTATCTGGAAAAGGCAGATGTAGAGTTTTTCTGCAACGGCAAACCGTCATTGACGGATGCTATGCACACTATCCTCACCCAGCTTTACGATGCCAAGGAGTACGGCTCCATCCTCACCATCACCCCGCAGGATTGGGATGCCCTCTATGCCCGGTTTGATGAGGTGGCAGACGAGTCCTCATTCCATAGAGAGAGTATTCGCAAAAATTTACTCCCATTGGTGCAGGTGGCGCAGACGCTGGCACAGAAATACGATGTGGTCGTCACCAATCCGCCGTATATGGGTGCATCTAATATGAACTCGGATTTATCTGAGTATGTGAAAAAATATTACCCGGACAGCAAGAGCGATCTGTTTGCCGTGTTTATTGAAGTATGCTCCCGTATGGCAAAACAGAACGGTTATCAGGCAATGATCACCCAACACGCATGGATGTTCCTGTCCAGCTTTGAAAAACTGCGAGAGAAGATGATGCTGACTGAAACCGTCAGCATGGCACATCTTGGCGCACGAGCATTTGAGGAAATCGGCGGCGAAGTGGTGCAGACGACTTCGTTTGTGCGTGTGCGGACGCATATTGATAATTATAAAGGTGTGTATTGCCGCCTGATTGAGCCCACCACCCAGCAGGGCAAAGAGGATATGTTCCTTGCCTGTGAAAATCGTTATATTGCAAATCAAGATAACTTTGCAAAAATTCCGGGAAGTCCGGTGGCATATTGGGTAAGCGAAAACTGGTTTCGAGTGTTTGAAAGCAGTCCTGGTATGCGAGATATTGCAGTATTAAAAAAGGGAACAAGTACGGGAGACAATCAACGATTTATCCGTCAATGGCAAGAAGTAGAGTATAATGATATATTTTTGGTGGCGCACACCCCAGAAGAAGCAGAATCTTCTGAAAAAAAATGGTTTCCAATCAATGAAGGTGGTGAACGACGAAAATGGTACGGGAATCGTTTTGATATAGTCAACTGGAAATCCGATGGAGCTGAAATGAAAGCTCTTGCGACGAAATTAAATCATGGTGGACATTGGTCAAGATACATTATTAACCCCGACAGATTTTTTACAGAGAGTATTGGGTGGTCTGCAATATCTTCGTCTCGCATAAGCGCAAGATATATTGGTTATGGATTTGCGTTTTCAAGTGCTGCGATGGAAGCGTTTGAGAGAGACTTAAAATATCTGCTAGCTTTAATAAATTCTGTTGTTGCTGATGATATACTAAAATTATTAGCCCCAACTATAAATTTTGGGGTTGAACAGGTTGGAAGAATTCCTGTTATTATAAATAGGAAAGAACTAGTTGAAGAAACAACAGATAAAAATATCAATCTGTCCAAGGTCGATTGGGATTCTTTTGAAACCTCTTGGGACTTTACCCGTCATCCTTTTATCAAAGCCATTACCAAGTACCCCCACCAGATGGATGTTGGCAACATTTACCTTGCTGAGTGCTACGACATTTGGGCTGGTGAATGCGAAGAACGCTTTGAGAAGCTGAAAGCCAACGAGGAAGAACTGAACCGCATTTTTATTGACATTTACGGCCTGCAGGATGAGCTGACCCCGGAAGTAGAAGATAAGGATGTAACCGTGCGCAAAGCGGACCTTGGCCGGGATGTGCGCTCCTTTATCTCCTACGCTGTAGGCTGTATGTTTGGCCGCTACTCTCCCACCTTTGATGGCCTTGCCTACGCAGGCGGTACATGGGATGATGGCAAATACAATATCTATAAGCCGGATGCAGACGGTATTATTCCCATCTGTGACGATGAATACTTTGAAGATGACATGATGGGCCGTTTTGTGGAGTTTGTTCGGGTGGTATATGGTGACAGCTCACTGGAAGATAATCTGCGCTTTGTTGCAAACGCACTGGGCGGCAAGGGCCAGCCGAAAGAGGTCATCCGCAACTACTTCCTGAACGATTTCTATACCGACCACTGCAAGATTTACCAGAAGCGCCCCATCTACTGGCTGTTTGACAGCGGCAAGAAGAACGGCTTTAAGTGCCTGATCTATATGCACCGTTATCAGCCGGACACCATTGCCCGCATCCGCACCGATTATGTGCATGAGCAGCAGGCGCGCTACCGTACTGCCATCGAAGATTTGGAAAAACAGGTGGCCGCTGCCACCAGCACCAGCGAGCGTGTCAAGCTGACGAAGCAACTGAACAAAGTGCAGGCGCAGGACACTGAGCTGCATCAGTATGAGGAAAAAGTTCACGCGCTGGCGGATCAGATGATTAAGATTGATCTGGACGATGGTGTGAAGCATAACTATGAGATCTTTAAGGACGTGCTGGCGAAGATTAAGTGATAAATAATAATAAACAAGAGGTGAAATTGGCGATGAAGCAGAAAGTATTAAAAGGTTTAAAAATAGTAACACGATGGCTTGCATGTGCGAAAAGTGCTTTGATACTTGGTGTAATTGTTGCTTTGATTACATGGGGGATGCCATTGGCTACGCCCAAATTTGTTGCTAAAGTAAATGGACTTTTTTCTGCATTTGATGGAAACACGGACGTTGTTTCTTTGATGTTTTCGTCAGTTATCTCTTTTGTGGGAATATTTATATCAGCACTTCTGGTTTATATTCAGGTTTACATAAATAGATTTCCGGCAGAATTGGTTTTGAATCAGATAAAGCCTCAGTATACTAATTTTGGCACGGCGATTACCTTATATCTTTTTTACTGTGTTGTTGAAATGGTAGTGAAAATGGGGCGATTCTCTGATATTGTACTATCTGTTTGTGGGGTGGGTATATTTGTTTGGCTCTTCTATTTTGCATATTCGTTACACCATAAAACATCTTTGACGGAATGTACCCGGACATATGTTAAGGATATTTTAAACACGGAGAGTTTGTTAGAGGATTCTAAAGCACTAAAAGCCAAATTGAAGATTCTTGAAAAAACATATAATGAGTGTGTCGCTAGAAATGAACTGTATGTGTGCCAAATCATTTGTGAGGAAAGCAATAAGGTTTTCCTTGAGTCAATGAAGGAAAGTCAAACGTCGATTATTAATGGTGATAGCAAATCAAAACAAATTTCCGAGGCAATGGATAATACATTTGAACATTCTATATCTCTTGCGAGAGATACTGAAATGACAACAGATCGAAAAACACAGACCACTGCAGTTCGAAACGTGATGTCTCAGCTTACAATGTGCATAAAGTTGGGAATGATAAATCAGTACAAAAAATACACCAATACGTTGATGAACGAATTGTGTTTTTTATGCAAAAACGGAAATGGGGAGTTACAGGATCGATATTACCATGCACTTGTGGAAATTGTTAGAACAAGTATAGAATCAAAAACCTCGCAAGAATATTTGAAATGTACTCTAACTTCAATGAAAAGCAATGCCAAATATTTTGGATGCTTATCAAATTATGATATGTCGGATGGATATCTTTTCCTTTTAGGCTGTTGTATTGAAAAAGATTTGGGTGAAGAGTACATAAAGGATTTTGTGAATTTTCTTAAATCTGCAACAGTTGTAATGCCGGATTTTGAAAAGGGTAATCGATCAATAGAAATTGTTCGGAACACAATATTTACAGTGCTGAGAAAAAATAGAAAAGCAGATATATATATATTGTTATTGATTCGTTAGACTTAATAAGACAATTTGCCATAAAAAGCGAAAAATGGACGATTCTTGCAATTCAAATTTTTGTAGAATTTGAAAATGAGAGATTTAAGGATTACTTTGAAATTTCGTTTAAAAAGTATGTGAATCTGTTGACTTCAATCCAAGAGTCATACTCTGATAAATTTTTGGGCACACTTCCTCATCCGAATTTCAAACGTTTCTTAAATGAAAGTGAAAACCGCATAGAAAGGGTTCAGATTCTCAAAGATTCGTTCATTCAACTGATGAGAGAAGCTTATAGATTAGATATGGCACGGATGAGTTATCAGCTTTTTTATGAATTGCAAGATTGTATTACAGATGAAAATATAACCGAAGCAACACGAGAAAGCTTGATGGAAATATATTTCATTGTGATAGAACAAAGCTTAAAGTCTACTCATGAAGAACTTAATATCTTAATACTTTCTCGGATGCAGGAAGCGATTGAGGCGCTTGATCAGAAGAAACTGATGTCTGAAAAAATCGGAGGAGAAATTATAAATATTATAATTGATAAAATTACTCAGACTGGCATGAATGAAGACGTGCGAGAATATTTATTGGTGATGATATCTGCGTGGTCTATTCAATTTAAACAAGGGAATCCACAAAATTTTGTCTTGAAAAACAAACGACTGAGAACTCTTTTACTAAGCGGATTACACAGTGTCGGCCTTTTTTCATTGGAAACATTAAATATCGCATTACTGAAAAACGTTTCCAATAATTTGGGATGGATGTTAATTAATGCGCTCCAACAAGACTATCCGGAGGCGGAACTATTACTTGGTAGCGCAATCGATCTTTACCGAAAATCTGTGATTTTTGGTGTGGCGTTTAATGTTAGAATTTATATGCTAACGTTATTCACGACAGTAGGTGCATTTTGCCAAACGGACAGTAAATATAATCCTACTGGAGATGCTGTGCTTTCTTTTTTGAAGGAAATACCACATGATATGATTGATCTCGCTATCGATGTTAGAAAAAACGATTATGATGGATGGGATAACGATGAATTCGGAAATATAAAAAATGGAGTAGCAATACTAAAAGGCAAACTGGCAACCTAAAAACACAGGGGCATTTGTAGACAATTAAAAAGGATGATATGTTGTGGAAACAGATAAAATCGTATTAGACCTCAACCGCCGGTTTGCGGCACCGTTGCCGGAATTTTATGAGCGCCGGATCATCTTCTGGCACGATGAAGAAAAGGAGTATGCGGACAAGCTGGATGAGATCCGGCTTGAAAATGCTAAGCTGGTCGCACTGACCGGCAGCAATACCTTTGCGGTCAAAAAAATGCTGTCGGTGGATGACCTGACGAGTAACTATGTCGTCTACTGCCCCGTTTCCTACGAGCGGCAGGAGGATGACTGGCTGTTGGATATTGAACTATACAGCGAAAGCTACCGGACGGATGCTGTTTCCAACTGGATGCAGGAACTGGATATCTTGGACAATCCCTCTATGCGCAAGCTGGTGAAGCACTACCGGAAGTTTTTTGGTGCACAGGCTCGTCGTTCCAAAATCATGGCACAGGATAAGATACCTGCCACTCCGGCACAGCTGCACATGGCCGTGATGGCGGCGCTCTGCGGTACGAAAAAAGCACAGCCCAATGAAATCTTGCTGAACATGCTTCGTGGTGGACTGGATAAAGCGCAGAATCCAATCTATCAGAGTTTTGTGGATTATAGCGCAGAAGAAGCTTTCTGGGCAATGATTCGGCAGGGCTGTGGCTATGCAGAGGAAGAGCCGGATCTTGGGCAGCTGGCAATTCATCTTCTGTTGACAGCTTCTACGCGCACACTGCGCACGGAATTTCTGGCAGGGTTGGAAAAGTTCCTTTCCATTCCGCATCAGGCGTACTGCTACGAGCTGGTGTCGGAGTGGCTGCACAGTGATGATCTGCAGCAGCTTTATGACGTGGCCCGCTATGTGGAAGATGAAGCACATCTGCCGCAGAGGCTGGAAAAACTGACGGTTGATGATCTGGCGACAACGGAGTGTTTCCCGTGCATCAACGAGATTATCCTGAGCAAGCTGATGACGGAGATCAGTGACCATATTATTGATGTGGATGTGATCACAAAGACGGTGGAAAAACGTCGCACCTGTGTCTGGTACGAGTACTTCCGCAATTTCTACGAGGGTCTGTTGCAAGTGGCCAACATGCAGGAGTTCTTCAAAGAGCACTCCGCAGGGTTCCATACCCCGGACGCAAAGCAGGTCTGGAAAGAATATGCGGAGGACTATTACAGGATGGACACCTATTATCGACTGTTCCATCTGAGCTTCCAGAGAAGTCTGGAAACCTCCAATATCAAACTGGACGACCTGTTCAAGCATGTTGTAGATAAGGTAGAGGGGCTGTACTCCTACTGGTTTTTGGGAGGCCTCGGCAAAAACTGGTCGGATGTATGTGCTGATGAGATGGCAGAGCATGGCCGCGTATTGGAAATTCCGCAGCAGTCGGATTTCTACAATGAGCACATCCGTCCGGCAGACAGCCGCGTGTTCGTGATCATCTCGGATGCTATGCGCTACGAGGTGGCGGCATCACTGGCAGATGAACTGCGCAGAGAAACGCAGAGCAATGTGAAACTCGGCAGTATGCAGGGCATCTTCCCGTCTATCACGAAATTTGGCATGGCGGCACTGCTCCCACATAAGGCGTTGACGGCTGAACTGAAAAATGAGGTACTGAATGTTCTGGCCGATGGGCAGTCTACCGCAAGCACGAACCGGGATAAGGTCCTGAAAGGTGTAAATCCGGCCAGCGTGGCGTTGCAGTATAAGAACATCATCGGGATGAAACGTGCAGAGCGTGCGGCACTGGTCAAGGGTATGGATGTAGTCTATATCTACCATGATACCATTGACGAAGCAAGCCATACATCGGACACCTCTGTGTTCCCAGCATGCGATAGGGCTATCAGTGAACTGAAGAATATGGTACGCATTATCGTCAATGACTTCGGCGGGGCGAACATTCTGATTACGGCAGATCATGGCTTCCTGTACACTTACAGTCCGCTGACCGAGGATGACAAAGTGGATAAAACCAGCTTCCATGATATGGAAGTGGAATATGGCAGACGCTATGCAATCATGCAGAAGGAGGCGGATCCGCAGTATTTGCTTCCTGTAAAATTCCTGGACGGAAAAACGGAATACACTGGATTTGCTCCACGGGAAGGTATTCGCATCAAGATGAATGGTGGCGGGCTGAATTTTGTGCATGGCGGTATCAGCCTGCAGGAAATGACGGTTCCGGTGATCGAATATCATTATCTGCGCAACGGCTCTATGGAATATCGGCGCAATAAGCAGAAGTATGATACGCTCCCCGTAACAGTGAGTTTGCTTTCTTCCAGTCGGAAGATTAGCAATATGATCTTTTCACTGGATTTCTACCAGAAAGATGCGGTAAGTGCAAACCGTGAGGCTGCTACTTATCTGGTGTGGTTTACGGATGAATACGGAAAGCCTATCAGCGATACCCAGAAGATTATTGCGGACAAAACCAGTGAGAACGGCGCAGATCGTACGTTCCATTGCAACTTCAACCTAAAATCGATGAAGTTCAGCAATACAGCATCCTATTATCTGGTGATTGCGGATGAGCAGGGTCAGCAGATGCAGCAGCGGGAACAGTTCCAGATCGATATTGCATTTGCGATTGATGAATTCGATTTTTTTAACTGATGGGAGCAGGAGGACTATAAATGGAGCCGAATGCGGAAAATAGCTGCCGTCGAGATGCAATCAAGGAAAAATTACGGCAGAATTTTGATGGAAAGATCGTTCGCAAGGATCTGACTAAAAAGATCAAGGAAGGTGCGAATGTCCCGGTTTATGTGCTGGAGTTTTTATTAGGCCAGTACTGTAGTTCAGATGACAAAGCTATTATTGAAAAAGGCGTGCAGAATGTAAAGCACATTCTGGCGGACAACTTTGTACGACCTGATGAAGCACAAAAGATTCTTTCGCAGCTGCGGAAAAAGGGCAGCCACACCATTATCGATATGGTGACCGTGCATCTGGATATCAAGAAAGACTGCTTCTTTGCAGAGTTTTCCAATCTGGGACTCTCCAATGTGCCCATTACGGACGACTACCCGGAAAAATATGACCGTTTGCTCTGCGGCGGCATCTGGTGCATCGTTCAACTGGAATATGAATCCGAAGGTGACAGCAGCTTTGGTATGGAGGACTTTGATAGCGAACCCCAGCAGAAAAAGCAGAAGGATGTTTCGCCTATCAGCATCCGCAAACTGACCCCCATCCAGATGCCTCATATCGATATTGAGGAAGTACGCACCGGGCGTAAAGCCTTCACGCAGGACGAGTGGATGGATGTTATGCTGCGCTCTTGCGGTTATGAGCCGGAGCAGTTGAACCAGCGGGAGAAATGGCTCCTTTTGGCTCGTATGTTGCCGCTGGTGGAGAACAACTTCAACCTCTGCGAGCTTGGACCTCGCAGCACCGGTAAGTCCCATATCTATAAGGAAATCAGCCCCAACAGCATTCTGGTGTCCGGTGGACAAACGACTGTGGCAAACCTGTTTTACAACATGGGACGAAAGACCGTTGGTTTAGTGGGTCTGTGGGACTGTGTGGCTTTTGATGAGGTTGCTGGTATCAAGTTCAAGGATAAAGACGGCATCCAGATCATGAAGGACTATATGGCATCTGGCTCTTTCGCACGTGGCAAAGAAGAAAAAGCCGCATCGGCCTCGATGGTCTTTGTAGGTAACATCAACCAGAGCGTAGATGTGTTGCTGAAAACTTCAAGTCTATTTGATCCGTTCCCGCCTGAAATGGGAACAGACACTGCATTTTTGGATCGCTTGCATTGTTACATTCCCGGCTGGGAGATCCCAAAATTCCGCCCGGAGCATTTCACCAACGACTACGGTTTCATCACGGATTATCTTGCTGAGTTTATCCGAGAACTGCGTAAGGAGCAGTACGGCGATGCACTAGATAAGTATTTCCGCCTTGGTAAAAATCTGAATCAGCGTGATACGATCGCAGTGCGTAAGATCGTAGGCGGCTATGTAAAGCTGCTGTACCCGGACGGTGAGTTTACCAAAGAGCAACTGGAGGAGATCCTTGTCTTTGCACTGGAAATGCGCCGTCGTGTGAAAGAGCAACTGAAAAAGCTGGGTGGCATGGAGTTCTATGATGTGAATTTCAGCTACATTGATCTGGATACCTTTGAAGAAAAGTTTGTGTCGGTTCCCGAACAGGGTGGCGGTAAGCTGATTCCGGATGGAATGTGCAATCCGGGACAGATCTACACTGTTTCGCGTGGAAAAAGCGGCATGATCGGTGTGTTCCGGTTGGAAAGCCAGATGTTGCCGGGCAGCGGAAAGTTTGAGCGCACCGGTCTTGGCAGTGACCGTGATTGCAAAGAGTCAACGAATACGGCTTTCAACTTCCTGAAAGCCAACGGAAACCGCATTAGCGGCGGCATCAGCACTGCATCTAAAGACTACATCATCAATTATCAGGATTTGCAAGGTATTGGCATGACAGGAAAATTAGCATTGCCTACGCTGATTGCGCTGTGCAGTATTGCGCTTGGACGGCCAACAGTCAGTACCCTTGCTGTTCTGGGTGAAATTAGTATCAGTGGTACAATTCTAAAGGTAGATGAGCTTGCGAACAGCTTGCAGGTTTGCCTTGATAGTGGAGCGAAGAAAGTTCTGCTGCCGATTACAAGCGCCGCTGATCTTGGAACGGTGCCACCCGAATTGGTAGGAAGTTTTAATTTGATCTTCTATAGTAGCGCAGAGGATGCGGTGTTTAAGGCACTTGGTGTGGAGTGAAGAAAGGCGTGCTCTATGAAAACGAATGATAGAAAAATCACAGACCTGATGGCCACAATCCATACAGGAAAAACGCAACTTCCTGATTTTCAAAGAGGCTGGGTATGGGATGATGGTAGGATAAAAGCACTGATTGCAAGTATTACAAATGGTTATCCTGTCGGTGCAGCAATGTTTCTGGAATACGGTAATGAGAGTATTCACTTCAAATCACGAGTTGTTGAAGGGGCGCCTTCTGCAGACAAGGTGATACCTGATGAACTTATTCTGGATGGACAACAAAGACTGACATCTGTCTATTCTTCACTTTTTAGTGAGAAAGCAGTTAGAACAAGAACAGACAAAGGGCAAGAAATAGAGCGATTTTATTATATTGATATGGTCAAAGCGGTTAACAGTACGATTGATCGAGTGGATTCTATTGTCTCTGTTCCGAAAGATCGAAAAATAACTTCAGATTTTGGCAGAAAAATTGAGTTGGATCTTTCTTCTGTTTCGCAGGAGTATGCACAGAACATGTTTCCTCTGAACATTATTTTAGATCCCAGTAAATACAGCAAGTGGCAGATGGATTATATGCAATATCATCAGTATGATCCGAATGCGGCAAAGTTGTATATGGATTTTCTGTCTAAAGTAATTGTTCCATTGGGGCAGTATACAATTCCAGTGATTACATTGGATAAAGATACACCCAAGGAGGCAGTTTGCCAGGTCTTTGAGAATGTAAATACTGGTGGAGTATCACTTACAGTTTTTGAATTAGTCACTGCGATTTTTGCAATGGATAATTTCGAACTGCGTAAGGACTGGGAAGAGAGAAAGAATAAATATTTTAATGATGAGATTCTTTCGGTGACCTCTGCAACGGACTTCCTTACAGCTTGCACATTACTGTCTTCATATAAAAAAGGAGGAACCGTAAGTTGTAAGAAGAAAGATGTCTTGAATCTGACGCTGGCAGAGTATCAGCGGTATGCAGATGATTTGACAGATGGATTTGTAGAAGCAGAAAAAATTTTGCAGGAAGAACGGATCTTTTCCAGCAAGGACTTACCGTATACAACGCAATTGATTCCGCTTGCAGTTCTTTGTACACTGCTGGCAGAGCATAATCGCATTAAAATAACAAGCGTAAAAGACAAAATAAAGCAATGGTACTGGTGCGGCGTTTTTGGTGAAATGTATGGAAGTGCAAATGAAACGCGCTACGTATATGATGTAGTGGGAGTGATGGCGTGGCTAGAAGACGCCAGCAAAACGCCTAAAACGGTGCAGGAGTTTTATTTTAATCCAGTGCGTCTGTTATCTTTGCAGTCAAGACTGAGCGCAGCCTATAAAGGCATTATGGCACGGATCTTGAAAAATCAATGCAAAGATTTTATCAGTGGTCGTGAAATGGACTTTACGGTTTATAAAGCGGAGAGTATAGACATTCACCATATCTTCCCGCGAGATTATTGCGAGAAAAAAGGGCTGCCGCGCGCAAAATGGAATTCTGTCGTGAACAAGACACCTATCACGTATTCTACTAACCGTGAAATTGGTGGAGTGGCGCCAAGCCAGTACTTGACTAAAATTGAAAAGAAAGGTCAGGTTTCACCGAGTGTATTGGATGGCTATCTTAGGACGCATCTAATCGATACAGGAGATATCCGCGCAGATCGATTTGATGATTTCTTTATCAAACGTTCGACTGCCATTTTGAATGAAATTGAGAAAGCTACAGGAAAGGCTGTTTCTGGCCGAGACAGTGATCTTGTAATTCAGGATTTTGGTGGAGCACTATTATAATTCACTAAAACAGGGCGTATCTGAATTTTAGGAGGCCATCATGGAACCATCAAAAGCAACCAGTGTCAACAGCCGTGCGGAAGAACTGTTTGTTCAGCTGTTCTGTAAGGCGTTCGGCCCAGAAAAGACTGAAAATCTGCAGGTTCAATACCCTTGTGTGGATATTTATGGTCGGCATCGTTATATTGATTTTGCTCTGGAATCCACTGAATCCAAAATTGCAATCGAGATTGACGGTGAGACCTACCACAACCCCAGCAAGGTGTCCGAAAACAAGTATGCCGATGACCTCCTGAAGCAGAACAGCCTGATCTATGACAACTGGAAAGTCTACCGCTGGATCTACAGCCAGCTGGAAAAGCAACCGGAAAAGGTCAAGGATGAGCTGATTACGTTTCTGGGCACCAGCCCCATGTTCAAGGCATTTGAAGCAGACCTGCCGGTGCAGATGGGACAGACCATCGAACTTCGGGATTACCAGCAGGAAGCCACCGAGAACCTGCAGAAGATGCGAGAGGACGGCAAGACCATTGCGCTGCTGTACCATGCAACTGGCGTGGGCAAAACTATCACGGCTGCAACGGACGCCACCGCCGACGGCCTGACGGCAAACGCTATCCCCAAGGGGCAGGAAGTGCTC